>Ga0187894_10001190_pt1 | contig 33992 bp, 28 predicted proteins | sample GBC1701081metaG_FD_136650 | JGI IMG/M metagenome (GOLD analysis project Ga0187894, IMG submission 136650) | White microbial mat communities from a lava cave in the Kipuka Kanohina Cave System on the Island of Hawaii, USA - GBC170108-1 metaG ...
CGGGCATCCAGCGCATAGCCATCGAGCTCCTCGAAGCGGTGCTGCACCTCGCCATAGCGCTCGACAATTGCATCCATGTCCTGGGCCTGGTCCGGATCGACCATCTGGGCCTCGAGCTTCGCCATTTCGGCGATGAGCGCGCTCAACGGTCCGACGCGCAGCGGACTTGCGGCGAACCCTCGAACGCAGCGTTGAACCGTTGGACCTTGGTCCAACTATCCGCCGGCGGCGCGTTCTAGGTAAAATTCCGCTTCTCGAGCTGGCGTAGCCTCCTTCTCGCAGGCGTCATCTCCTTTTCGCAGGCGTCACCTCATGCGTAAGAACTCGCTCGCAGTCATCAGCGCCGTGGCAATCGTTGCTGCCAGCGCAGTCCCCACGGCCTTCGCTCAGAACCAAAGCGCGCCTGGCCCGACGAGCCGTCCGGCACAGGCTGAGCGTTCTTCCGAAGAGACGCTCCGCGAGATCGCGCGGGAGGTCTACCAGTACGCCTACCCCATCGTGCTCATGGATACGACGATGCGGTGGCTTTGCACGGTATCCCTTGCCGCTCGCCATTGGGGATCGGCGGTGACATGAGCGATTTGTCCGGCACGAACCACGTAGACGGTTCCGCTTGGGTGGCCACGCTGGTCACACGGATGCTTGGGTGCCTGGAGAACCGGCTTCAAACGAGAACGGCATCGACTTGTGTAAGGAGGAAGGTATGACTGGCAAGCTCACCACTCGGGTTGCTGTGGCCACGTTTCTCACAGCGGCATCGATGGCATCCATCGCCCACGCCGAAGACATATCGCTGGACAGCGCCAAGCTTCACGGCGACGAACTGATCAAAACCCCGATCGGCGACATCCGGCTGACTGACAACTATTTCGACGACGACGCCTCGAAGCGTCTCTACAACGAGATGGATTTTCAGCGCGCGTCTCAGGCCTACATCTGGAGCACCCCGCTGGTCAGCATCACCACTTGGCGCGACAACCAGGCCAAAGCCTATGGCGTCACGAGCGATACCGACTTTGTGGTCCTCGAATCCTTGAAGGAAAGGCGTGGCATCGTCACGGCGAACCTGACCACGCCCTACATCTTCAATTTCATCGATCTCAAGTCCGGCCCCGTCCAGATCGAATACCCGGCGGGCCAAACGGCCGGCGGCGTTCTCGACTTCTGGCAGCGGCCGGTATTCGATCTGGGTTTGACCGGACCGGACAAGGGGAAAGGTGCGACCTACATTGTCGTCGGCCCGGAAGGCGATCCGGCAAAGTACAAGAAGGACGGCGTCCACGTTTATCAGAGCTCTACGAACAACGTGCTCATCGGCGTCCGTATTCTCGATACAAATCCCGCCTATTACGACAAGTTCACATCGGATTACAAAATGGGCCGCGTCGGCGGCACAATTGCACCGAGCAAATTCATCAAGGGCAAGGACGTCGAGTGGAGCGCCACCGCGCCGCGCGGCCTCGACTACTGGAAGAAGCTTTCCGAAATCATCAGCGAAGAGCCGGTGCGCGAGATCGACAAGGCCTGGATGGCGCTGATCGAACCGCTCGGAATCCAGAATGGAAAGCCGTTCAATCCGGACAGCCGCCAGAAGACAGCACTCCTGAAGGGTGCCGCGATGGGTGAGTTGATGACCCGCAACCTTCAGGTCAACCCGCGCTATACCGAGCCCTATTGGGAAGGCACGTCCTGGTACAAGAGCTTCGACTTCCACATCGCCCAGGAAACGGACACGAAGGCCGAGCTCGACGAGCGGGCAACCTGGTATTACGAGGCAGTTGCCAGCACGGAGGGCATGGTCAATCCGACGCCGGGCGCTGGTCAGGTCTACATGACCACCAAGCGCGACAGCAAAGGCCAGATGCTTCGCGCGGACAAGACCTACAAGCTGCACGTTCCGGCGAAGGTGCCGGTCGGCCAGTTCTGGTCGCTAACCCTCTACAGCGAGAACACGCGGCGGCCTTACGATAACGGCGGCACCGAAATCCGCAGCGCAAGTCTCGACAGCCGCATGAAGGACCTCAAATACGACCAGGACGGCAGCATCGATCTCTATATCGGCGCGAAGGCGCCGAACGGCTACGAAAAGAACTACATGAAGACGGTCGGCGACGATGGATGGTTCGTCTATTTCCGCCTGTACGCGCCGGAGCAGCCGTTCTTCGACAAGACGTTCAAGCTGACCGACTTCGAGAGGATCGACTGAGCGATCGAAGCGAGGTGCGCACCGGCGCCCCTCACAACGCCCCGGATACCGGTTTTGGGAGAATGAAAATGCTGAGAAGATCTCTCGTGATTGCCGCCGCGGTGTCCGCCATCGGCACAGTCACCGTTTCGGCAGCGCCCGCGCAGGCACAGACAGCGCCGGCACCGCCGCTGGTCAAGCAGATGAACAACGGCAACTGGCTGCCCCAGAAGGAGGCCGAGCAGCTTCTGGATGAACTGTTCTACCAGCGCGCCATTCTCGCGTACCAGACCATGCTGCCGGCGCTGAACACCATCGGGATGCGCGACGGTTCCGAGGCGGCATTCGCCAAGGGCTACAACGTCCTGCCCATCTGGAAGGATCGCATGGATGCCCGCGCCTGGGTGCCGACACCCAATGCCGACGTCATCTATTCGATGTCCTATCTCGACCTGAAGGAAACAGGTCCGCTCGTCGTCGCCGCCCCGCCCAACGTGATCGGCATGTTCACCGATTTCTTCCAGCGCACGATCACCGATGTCGGCGCGGTCGGCCCCGATCGCGCGCGCGGCGGCCTCTACCTGCTGCTACCGCCGGGCTACGACGGGGAGGTCCCGAATGGCTACTTCGCTTTCAGGTCCTCCACCTACAACGTCTTCCTGTTCTTCCGCACCATCATGAAGGAGGGCGAGAACGGCCCCGATCCGAAACCGGCCGTCACGCTGGCCGAGCAGACGCGCATCTATCCGCTGTGGGCGATGGAGAAAGACGTCAAGCCGATGCAGTTTCCCAACGGCAGCGGCAAGCGCGTCAACATGATGTATCCGGTCGACGGCAGCTACTGGACCAAGCTGAAGGCGTTTGTCGACTACGAGCCGGTGTCCGCGATCGAGCCGGTGCTGCGTGGCGTCCTCGCCTCGATCGGTATCGTCAAGGGGCTGCCCTTCAATCCAACCGCGAAACAACAGGAACTGCTGCAAAAGGCCGTCGAGACCGCGCCGAAAATGATCATGGCCCGTCGCCAGCTCGGCCGCCCCGACGCGCGCACGCGCTACTACAAGGACCGTCAATACGAAAACACCTGGGCCGGCGCGACCGCCGGCTGGCTGCAGGACAGCTACCTGGATATCGACCAGCGCGCATCCTACTTCCAGGTCGCCTACTCCTCTGCGCCGGCGATGGTGATGCGCACGATCGGCGCCGGTTCCAAGTATCCGTTCACCGTCCGCGACGCCGACGGCAATTTCCTCAATGGTTCGAGTACCTACAGGCTGCATCTGCCGCCCGACCCGCCGGCCGCGTTGTTCTGGGCGGTCACCGCCTACAACATCACCGACGGCACAATGGTGGAAACGCCGCAACTGATGCCGTCGATCAACGGTTTCAACAAGGTCGCCACCAACAGCGACGGGTCGGTCGATCTTTGGTTCGGCCCGTCGAAGCCGGCGAACGCACCAGCGTCGAACTTCCTCCAGACCGTGAGCGGGCGCGATTTCCTGGTAGCCCTGCGTCTCTACGGCACCGGCGTTGAATTCTTCGACCAGACCTGGAAGCCGGACGATGTCGTGAAGGTCAAGTGAGACTTCCCGAGACCATGGCATGAACCGGGCCCGAACCGGGCAATCTGATTTGAAGAGGAGCGCACGATGAAGACAATTTCGACCGAACATCTGGAGGTCAATCGGCGCGACGCCATGAAAGGGGGCCTTGGCGCTGCATCGCTTGCCGCCCTGGGCACGGCCGGTGCCGTCCCCGCCGCCATTGCAACCGGATCGGTGGCCATAACGGCCGGCACGGCGGAGGCGGCGCAACAGACCTCCGCATCCGAAGGTCTCACGCAGCCGGCAACCGGCATCGACATGCATCCGGGCTATGCCCGCACGATCGCGCAGATGGCTTATGTCTGGGGCTGGCCGATCGTGAACATGATCAACCGCAAGGCCAAAATCACGCAAGCTCCGCATCCGGGCCTGCTGGGTGGCATTATTCCGGTCGCGCCCCGCGGCCAGGTCGGAATGCTGCACGACTATATCGAGCCGTCGGAAACCTTCGTCACCTGTCCCAACCAGGACGTCGTCTATGGCCTTGGCTTCTTTTCGCCAGATGAGGAGCCGGTCGTCGTGCAGGTGCCGGATTTCGGCGAGCGCTTCTGGGTCTATGCCATGTACGACGCGCGGACCGACCAGTTCGGCCAGCTTGGCAAGCCTTACGGTACGAAGCCCGGCTTCTATCTGCTCGTCGGGCCAAGATGGAGGGGCCTGAAGCCGGCCGGCATCACGGACATCATTCGCTGCTCGACCTCGCTGGCCAATACGATCCCGCGCGTGTTCCAGGACGACACGCCGGAGGACAAGAAGGCAATCCAGTCCGTGATCAACCAGGTCGTATTCTATCCGCTGAAAGATTTCACCGGCGAGATGAAGACCGTCGATTGGGCCAAGATCCCGAACATTCCCGCCCCGTCGTCGGACGGCGACAGTGGCGGCGGCGAAACGAAGTGGGTGATCCCGGAGAAATTCTTTGACCAACTCGGCGAGGCACTCGCGGTCGCCGATCCATTGCCCGGCGAGGAAGCCATGTATGGGCAGTTCCGCTTACTGCTCGACGCCGCCTCCAGGAATCCCGAGCTGAAAAAGGCGCTGATCCAGACTGCGGTCGAGACCGAAGAAACGGTTATCAAGCCGTTCTTCCTGTGGAAACACAACGGGCGTCCGGCCGGCAATGGCTGGAACAGGTCGACCAACAACGCGCAATTCGGCATCGACTACTTCAACCGCACGGGTACGTCGAAATCGAACATGTTCGACAACCGGCCGACCGAAACGCAATATTTCTATACCGACAATGACGGCGACGGTGCGCAGCTCGCCGGCGGCAACAGCTATTCGATCACCTTCCCGGCGGGACAGGAGCCGCCCGTCAACGGCTTCTGGTCGCTGACCATGTACAACGACAAACACCTGTTCCACCCGAACGACCTGAAACGCTACTCGCTCGGCACCAAGAACAAGGCACTCAAGCGCAACAGTGACGACTCGCTCACGCTCTACGCCGGCGCCAGATCCCCCGGCAAGGACAAGGAGAGCAACTGGCTGCCATCGCCCGATGGTACGTTCTCGCTGTACATCCGCGCCTACTGGGGGAAGGAGGCCATCCTCGACGGCTCATGGAAGCCGCCGAAGATCGAAAAGGCCTAGCGCGTGATCAGGAAAAGCGGACACCGGTTTTCCGTCCGATCACGCGCCAAATATAAGATTCCGATCACGTTTATCACTTCAGGTCAGTTCGACCTAAAGTGATCGTGATCTAGCAAGGCTGCTGGCGGTCCGCCCGCCGGGCCGGCACCGAGAGGCAATCGAGGAGGAAACGATGAGGACTGCAATTTCGATTCTGTTGTCCGGCCTGCTGGCTTCGACGCTGGCAGGCGCCGCACCCGCGCTGGCTCAAGCGGACCGCTTCAATGCGCTGGCCAACCTGCCTTTCGAACAGAACCGCCCGACGCCCGAGACGGCGAAAACGCTGCTGGAGGAGTTGACGTTTCAGCAGGCGACGCAGGCCTACCTCTGGGCCATGCCGCTGATCAACACGCTGGGTATGAAGTTCGGCTCGGAGAAGGTGTTCGGCGCCGGCTACAACGTCCTGCCGATCTGGAAGGAACGGCTCGACCCGAAGACGCTGGTCACGACGCCAAATTCCGACGTGCTCTATGCCATGAGCTACGTGGACATGGGCGAGACCGGGCCGATCGTGTTCGAGGCGCCGCCCAACCTCCAGGGCATCCTGCTCGACTTCTGGCAGCGTCCCATTCCGGTGGACGGCGGCAAATTCTTCGGCGACGTGGGCCTGCCCGGGCCGGACGCCGGCAAGGGCGGCAAGTTTCTCGTTCTCCCGCCGGGCTACAAGGGCGAAGTACCTGACGGAAATTACGTCTATCGCTCCGGAACGAACAACCTCTTCATTTTCCTGCGTGCCTTTTACCAGGACCCGAACGATCTCTCGCCCGCCGCGTCGCTGATGGAAAAAGCGAAGATCTATCCGCTGAACCTTCCTAAGGCCGAACGCAAACCGATGAAATTCCCGAACGCGTCCGGGGTTCCGGCGAACATGCTGCCGCGTTCAGACGCGACCGCCTTTGAACAGCTCAAATGGCTGGTGGACAGCGAGGGCGAGAACCTCGCCAGCGCCGACGGCCTCGGGCTGCTGGCAAATGTCGGCATCGTCGCCGGTCGCCCGTTCAAGCCCAATGCCGGAACGCGAGCGATGCTCGATGCCGCGGCGAAGACCGCCTACAACATGAGCCGCGTGATCGGCATGAAGCCCGAAATCGGCGGTCGCGACCTCAGGGTCTGGAAGGACCGCCAATGGGTCAATCCGATCAATAATGTCAGCGAGCCGGGCGCCGAGAAGACGATGGACCTGACCTGGCGCAACAAGAAGGCTGGCTTTTTCGAGATCGAGCCGCGCGTCTGGATGTTCACCGACTATTACTCGCTCAGCCCCGGAATGGTCTCGCTGACCCCGGGCAAGGGCGCGGCCTACGAGATCGCGTTCAATGACGCCGACGGCGACCCACTGTCGGGCGACGCCTCCTACAAGCTGACGCTGCCGCCCAATGTTCCGGCCAAGCTCTTCTGGTCACTGACCCTGTACGAGGCCGAGAACGCTTCCGGCTTGGCGACCGAAGCGCGACGTTTCCCTTCGCTCGGTTCGCGCGACAAGCCCGTTCAGAATCCTGATGGCACGACAGACCTCTATATCGGTCCGAAGGCGCCGGATGGAAAGCAGGCGAACTGGCTTCCCAGCGCTCCGGGGCGCGGCTTCTTTGCCATCCTTCGGCTGTACTTCCCGGAGGAGGCCGCCATCAACTACAGCTGGAAGCCCGGCGACTTCGAGAAAATGAAGTGAATGCCGGGGGTATCCGGCGCACCCTGCCGCAGATGAAAGCATGGATGAATTGCGTGATGTGAAAAGCAAGGCGCTCCGCAACCGGAGCGCCATGCCTTGGGCAGCCTGGCTCGTCGAGATAGATGACGTCGGCCTTTCTCAGGATGTCGAGCTTGTCGCGGGTGATGGCGCCCGGCGCGCGGATGGCAAGCCCAGGTCCCGCGAAAGGATGGCGGCCGACGAAATGCTCCGGCAGGCCGAACTCGCGGCCCAGCGCCCTCACCTCGTCCTTGAACAGTTCGCGCAACGGCTCGATGAGCTTCATGTTCATGCGCTCGGGCAGGCCGCCGACATTGTGATGCGACTTGATCGTGACCGAGGGCCCGCCGGTCGATGAGACGCTCTCGATCACATCGGGATAGAGCGTGCCCTGGGCCAGGAAGGCGGCACCCCCCACCTTCTTCTCGAGCCCCGTCAACCGCCCGGGTGAAGACCCGGCGCCTCCTGGCCTGTCCGCGCCACATAGTCGGTGTAGCCGCCGCCATAGAGATGAACGCCCTCGGGCGTCAGCTCCAGCACGCGGTTCGAGAGCGCGGCCAGGAAGTGGCGGTCATGCGAAACGAACAGCATGGTGCCCTCGAATTCCTTGAGCGCCCCGACCAGCATCTCCTTCGTCGCCATGTCCAGATGGTTCGTCGGCTCGTCGAGCACCAGGAAGTTCGGCGGATCGTACAGCATCTTGGCCATGACGAGGCGCGCCTTCTCGCCGCCGGACAGCACCCGACACGGTTTTTCGACATCATCGCCGGAGAAGCCGAAGCAACCGGCGAGCGTGCGCAGCACCCCTTGCCCCGCCTGCGGAAATGACGCGTCCAGCGATTCAAACACCGTATCGTCGCCGTCCAGCAGGTCCATGGCGTGCTGCGCGAAATAGCCCATCCTGACATTGCTGCCGACGCTGACCGTGCCCTGGTCCGGCCCGGTGGCACCCGCCACCAGCTTCAGCAGAGTGGATTTCCCCGCGCCATTGGCGCCCAGAACGCACCAGCGTTCCTTGCGGCGCAGCTGGAAATCGAGCCCCGCATAGATCGGCTGGCTGCCGTAGCCCTTGTGAACATTCTTCAAGCTCGCCACGTCGTCACCCGAGCGTGGGGGGTTACGGAATTCGAACTGGACGGTCTGGCGACGCCGGGGCGGCTCCACCCGTTCGATCTTCTCCAGCTTCTTCACCCGGCTCTGGACCTGGGCGGCGTGCGAGGCCCGCGCCTTGAAGCGCTCGATGAACTTGATCTCCTTGGCGAGCATCGCCTGCTGGCGCTCGAATTGCGCCTGGCGCTGCTTCTCGCTCAAGCGGCGCTGCTGGTCGTAGAAATCGAGATCGCCGGAATAGCTTGTGAGCGCGCCGCCGTCGATCTCCACCACCCTGCCGATGATGCGGTTCATGAAGGCGCGGTCATGCGAGGTCATCAGCAGCGCGCCGTCATAATCTTTCAGGAAGTCCTCCAGCCAGATCAGGCTTTCGAGGTCGAGATGGTTGCTCGGCTCGTCCAGCAGCATGCCATCGGGCCGCATCAGCAGGATGCGGGCGAGCGTCACGCGCATCTTCCAGCCGCCGGAGAGCAGGCCGACATCGCCGTCCATGCGCTCCTGGCTGAAGCTCAGGCCGGCGAGCACTTCTCTCGCGCGGGCATCCAGCGCATAGCCGTCCAGCTCCTCGAAGCGGTGCTGCACCTCGCCATAGCGCTCGACAAGGGCATCCATGTCGGAGGCCCGGTCCGGATCGACCATCTGGGCCTCGAGCTTCGCCATTTCGGCGATGAGCGCGCTCACCGGTCCGACACCATCCATCACCGCCCTGACCGCGCTCTGGCCCGACATCTCGCCGACATCCTGGCTGAAATAGCCGATCGTCATGCCGGGATCGATCGACACAAGGCCATCGTCAGGCCGGTCCTCGCCGGTGATCATCCGGAACAGCGTCGTCTTGCCGGCGCCATTAGGCCCGACAAGCCCCACCTTCTCGCCCTTCTGGATGCCCATCGAAGCGTCGATGAACAGGATCTGATGGCCGTGCTGCTTGCTGATGTTGTCGAGGCGAATCATGAGGTCCGTGCTGGCGAGAAGAGAGTGAAGCGATCCTGGTGGGGCCGCGGTGTGGTTCAGGAGCTGTGCGTGAGTGGACGGCGGGAAACCGACCGACGCGGCCCTATAGCCTCCCTCCCCCTCGATGATCAATGGCCCGGCGGATTTGCGGCCTCCCCCTTGCATACCGCCCCTCCCTGTACTAGATACTGAACTATATGGTTCAGTATTCTGCCACCCGCTTCGATGCCTCCTTCGCCGCGCTCTCGGACGCCACAAGGCGCGGCGTCCTGGAGCAACTCGGGCGTTCGGACGCGTCGATCACGGAGCTGGCCCAAAAATTCCACATGACGCTCACCGGCATGAAGAAGCATGTCGGTGTCCTGGAGCAGGCGGGGCTCGTCACCACCGAGAAGATCGGGCGCGTGCGCACCTGCCGGCTGGGCCAGCGCCCCCTGGAGGAAGAGGCGGCATGGATCGAGAGATACCGCCAGCTCTGGGCCGCGCGCTTCGATGAGCTGGACAAGATTGTCAAGGAACTGACAGGCAAGGAGAAAGCCGATGGGCGAAAGAAAAGATAGCGGGCCCGCGCCCCTGACCAACCCGACGACGGTGGAACGGACGTCCGACCGCGAGCTCGTCGTCACGCGCAGCTTCAACGGCCCGCCGCGCATCGTGTTCGAGGCCTGGACCAGGCCTGAGCTCTTCAAGCGCTGGTGGGTGCCGAAATCATTAGGCATGTCCCTCCTCTCCTGCGAGATGGATGTTCGCACCGGCGGCAGCTACCGCCTCGAATTCGCCAACGAGGGCTCAACGCCCATGGCGTTCTTCGGCACGTATCTGGAAGTGACGCCGCCTTCGCGCCTCGTCTGGACCAATGAGGAAAGCGAAGCCGGTGCCGTGACCACGGTCACTTTCGAGGAAAAAGGCGGCAGGACGCTGCTGGTCATGCACGAGCTCTATCCCTCGAAGGAAGCTCTCGATGCTGCCGGCACCGGGGCGGCGGATGCGATGGTCGAGACGTTCGAACAACTGGACGAGCTTCTCGTCACCCTGGGCGCCGGCGTGTGACGATCGATGGCCGGCCGGATGACGCCGTCAGCTTCGGTCCCGCATCATTGCAGCCCGACCTTCAAGTCGCGCAACACCGGCGCGAGGCCAACCGCCTTCAGCAGCGCGCCGTGACGCCGTGAACGAACCTTACGAACCGCCCGATCGTAGAGTGCAAGGTTCGTTTCTCCGTTGAGACGTGAGGGGTAGATGATTCCGTCCGGCTGCTCAGGATGCTCATAAATCGCGAGCGACCAACGCCGCGCGAGGCTCTGCTTCGAACCTCGTGCCACGTCGCTGGGAATGCCCATGCGCAGTGGACCATCGTTGCGCAAATCAACGAGGCTCAAAGGTGTTGCAACCTCGATCTCCGCGTAGCTGCGAACGGCGAGGTCGCGTTCATCCAAGATAAGATCGTCGATGCGGCCGTCGCCTTGGTCACGCAGAACCGCCTCCACGAAGCAAACCTTCAATGTACTCCCAAGGTAAAGAACGCCGAATCGATTGTCGGGCACGCGCCGACGCGGGTCGCTGAATCGACTCGGATTCTTGCCATAGCCCAGGGGGTCCGGGAAGCGGGTGAAGAAAATGCGGCCAAACCGATCGCCGGCGGCGACCGTCGCGCGATCAAGCACGACGGTCCCGAATCCGGAAGGTGGATCAAGCTCAGCCACTTAGGCGAAGGCGCCGTCAGCGATACTGTCGGCTACAGCCAGCGCCTCGTCCGACTTTCCGCGACGCAGCGCCTCGCGGCCGGTCATGCCATCAAGCTCCGGATGAGCCTGGACGAGAAACCGGTAAACGGACCACGGGCCGCCACCCAGCCGCTCGAACAGGCGCGGCAGAGCCGCAAACGGCTTGCCGTCTTCGCCCACCTGCCAGGCAGGGAAGCGGAAGCCGCGCTTGGCGCCGTCGAGCCCCAGCAACTGATGGTTCTGCCGCTTGGTGTTGACGGTCATGCGGCTGGTGCCAAGGAGCGCCGCGAATTCATCTGCACTCAGCATGTCGTCGCCGGCGAGGATCTGCGCTGCTCGCGTCCGACCTCGTGTCCGGGCCTCTTCCAGCTCCGTTTGCAGGTCTGCAGGCATCTCCATCGACGTCTTATCGTCCAGCGGCGACACCGTGGCGTCGCCGGTTGGATCAACCTCAACCCGGAAACTCACGGTTCGACCAGCCGCGCGACTCTCAGCAGCCGCCTTGCCATATCCTGCCAGTAGCGCTTTCACCTTGACCGGCTTCGCAGCAATGGCCTCGACAGCCTTGCGCGGTGCGCGGAACTTGAATGAGGTCGCGCCCTTCGGCAACGCCGCGCCGGCGTCGATCATGAAAGCCGTCGTCAACATCATCTGCGCTGGGTGCCCCGCGGCCCGCTTGGGACTGCGCCGACGCGCCTTGGTTTTTACATTCGCCATGCCGCACCTCCTGTACCTAGAATATGGTACATTTCGTCCAATTCGTCAAGTTCGTAAAGCTTGCCAATCATTGGGGGACTGAGCCCTGCCTTGATAGGCGCGATTTGCTATTCCTCAAGCGCCGGCGACGCCAAGTTAAGAGATGGGTTGCCTAGTCTATTGCCGGCAGCCAGTGACCATTATGGCCTGCAACCCCGGTCAGTGTCAGCCCAGTCGGTTTAGTGGAATGTCACCGAAATGCGCATCTCCAACACGCAAATGGGTCTAATCAGCTATCCGCCGCGTTTCGTCGTGGCTCACCAACGGTGCCCAGCGGCGGTGTCATCCCTGACTCAATGCCCCCAACTCTTGTCTCGTCCGTTTCCAGAAGAATCTAGCTGAAATCGAGGCATATCGCTATTCTACACCCCATGAGTGTAATGAAGATTCTGACCGAGGAGTTCTTAGCCGAACTCCCTGACGATTCCCGGGCGGCGTTCGGAATGGTGCTACGCCGTGCGGAGGTGTACTTGGCAGACGCCCTCCAAACGGTCGACGAGACTGAGAGTAGCAGCTGGTACATCTACGAGACGGCGCAGCACACGGCCATGAACACCATCATCGCCGTGGCCAAGCGCTATGACATCCAGCCGTTCGCAGGTATGGTTGTCCCACCGCGAAAGGGCTTCCAGTCCGAAAGTTTCACCGAATTCAAGGTTGAGCTGGACCACTACGCAGCCCAGCTCATCCTCGACAACAGCATCCGCAATAAGCGTGACGCTGTCACGATTGAACCGAAGATCAAGGACCGCCTTCGCCAGCACGTCCACGGCATCAAGACACTGATCGATCAGGCGGAAATGCCAGAACCTCGGCGTGCGGCCTTGCATAAGCGGATCGTCGATTTCGAAGCAGAGCTGGAGAAGAAGCGGGTGAACGTGGTGATGCTGGCTGGAACGATGGTGGCGATCTTAGCTGCCGCGGCCGCCGTAACCCAGCTCGCAGACAGCCCTACGATGCAGAAACTCGTCGCCACAATCATGACGACAATCGGTCAAGCGAAAGCGATTGATGAGGAGAAGCGCGAACTGCCGCCCATCCAACCGCCTCAACCTCTGCTGCCGCCTCGCCCTGCAGACCAGGTCGAGGGACCGCGGAAGGCACGTGGCAAAACGTTCGCTGCCGATCTAGACGACGAAGTTCCATTCTAGCGCGCAACGCTTAGCCCGCGTTTCACCTAATGCCGTCCTGAAATTCATGCGCTACGCTGTCGAGTTCGATCGCAGATCCGATTCCAAACCATTGATGATCCGACGATAGCTAACTACGTCGATCTTAGGATTGTTGCGCACAAAATTCGATCGACACTGCCGCTGTGCATCGCTTTCGCTTTCTGAATCGCCAATCAGAAGAATTGCGCCTTTCGGTTGGATCAACTCTGCAATGCGGACATTGCTACGCACAGACTCAATGTAGTTTTGAAAGTGAGCGAGGTACGTATTGCATTGAGCAAGGGCCTTGCTGCCCTCCGAACTGTAGCCATCTCCCTTACGATTGCCGAATTGAACATCGAACCGTTTCAGCTCAACAACGTGCCAGAAATAGCCTAATGATGAACGCGTCACGATCAGGAAATCAGGAATGAGACCCGAGGTTCCGTCTGCGCCTCGCGGCCTAATCATCTGCTTCGGGAAAGCCCAAATGCCGTGATGGCCCGAATCTGGGACTGCGTACTGGATCAGATACGGATATGCGGCCAGAAACTCTTGAATAACCCCCTCAGAACCAGATTCAAGCGCGCTCCCCAAGTCGGACAAAGGGGGCTTCCTGTCTGAGGGGCAACCAAACTTGGCACCCGAAAATTGGCCGCGCAACTCGCTCACATACTCAGCCATATTGTCAGCGGAGATCACACGAAATCGCATGTCGTCGCTCACTCCCACTCGATCGTCCCGGGCGGTTTCGACGTGATGTCATAAACTACGCGGTTGATGCCCCTCACCTCGTTGATGATGCGCGTTGCGGTGCGGGACAGGAATTCGTGGTCGAAGTGGTAGTAATCGGCGGTCATGCCGTCGGTCGAGGTGACGGCGCGCAGCGCGCAGACATAGTCATAGGTGCGGCCGTCGCCCATGACGCCGACGGTCTGCACCGGCAACAGGACGGCGAAGGCCTGCCAGATCGCGTCGTACAAGCCGGCCTTGCGGATCTCGTCGAGATAGACGACATCCGCCTTTCTCAGGATGTCGAGCTTGTCGCGGGTGATGGCGCCCGGCACGCGGATGGCGAGGCCCGGCCCCGGGAAAGGATGGCGGCCGACGAAATGCGGCGGCAAGCCCAGCTCACGGCCCAGCGCCCTCACCTCGTCCTTGAACAATTCGCGCAACGGCTCGATGAGCTTCATGTTCATGCGCTCAGGGAGACCCCCGACATTGTGATGCGACTTGATCGTGACCGAGGGTCCGCCCGTCGATGACACGCTTTCGATCACATCGGGATAGAGCGTGCCCTGCGCCAGGAAGGCGGCACCCCCCACCTTCTTCGCCTCCGCCTCGAACACATCGATGAAGAGCTTGCCGATCGTCTTGCGCTTCACTTCGGGATCGGTGACGCCCTCGAGGCTCGAGAGGAACAGTTTCGAGGCATCGACATGGATGAGCGGGATGTTGTAGGCCTTGCGGAAGAGGTGCACCACGTCTTCCGCCTCACCGCTGCGCATCAGCCCGTGATCGACGAAGATGCAGGTGAGCTGCTCGCCGATCGCCTCATGGATGAGCACCGCCGTCACGGCGGAATCGACGCCGCCCGACAGCCCGCAGATCACCCGCTCGAAGCCCACCTTCTTCTTGATGCGGTGGATGGCGTCGTCCTTGAAGGAGGCCATCGACCAGTCGCCGCGGCAGCCGCAGATGTCGATGACGAAATTGCGATAGAGTTTTCCCCCATCGGGCGTGTGCACCACCTCGGGGTGGAATTGCACCGCATAGAATTGGCGCTTCTCATCGGCGATCGCCGCGTAGGGCGCCCCATCGGAGGTGCCGACGACGCGGAAGCCCGGCGGAATGGCGGTGACGCGGTCGCCATGGCTCATCCACACCTGGTGGCTCTCGCCCTCCTCCCACACGCCCTCGAACAGCGCATTGTCGCTCTGGACTTTCAGGAAGGCGCGGCCGAATTCGCGGTGGTCCGAGGTCTCGACCTTGCCGCCGAGCTGCGCGCACATGGCCTGCTCGCCATAGCAGATGCCGAGGACGGGAAGGCCGAGCTTGAAGACCTTTTCCGGCGCCCTGGGGCTTAAGCCCTCGGTCACGCTGGCGGGCCCGCCGGAGAGGATGATGCCCTTGAGCCCTTCCCAGGAAAGGGCCTTTTCCGCCAGCTGGAACGGCACGATTTCCGAATAGACACCGGCCTCGCGCACTCTTCTGGCGATGAGCTGAGTGACCTGCGAGCCGAAATCGATGATGAGAATGCGGTCTGTCATGGCGAGCAGTTAAGGGATCGCGCTTGAGTCCGCAAGAGCGTCGAAAAGCTTCGGAAAATCAGCCGAATATTTCTCCTTCCCCCTTGCGGGGAAGGTGGCGCGCAGCGCCGGATGGGGGTCTTGCCGCCACGCCGACCCCCACCCCCGCCCTCCGGGCGGACCCTCCCCGCAAGGGGGAGGGAAAAGCTACCCGATCCCCAAATCGTACAGCATCTTCACATTGAGCCCGATGATGATGGCGGCGATCACGGCGGAGACGATGGTGAGCCAGGACGGCGACACCAGCGCCCCCATCTTCTCGCGGTTCCGGGTGAACATCACCAAGGGCACGATGGCAAAAGGCAATTGGAAGGCGAGGATCACCTGGCTCAGGATCAAAAGCGCGCCGGTGCCTGATTCCCCATAGGCGATGGTGACGCCGGCCGCCGGGATGATGGCGAACATGCGGGTCACGAGACGCCTGAGCCACGCCGGCAAGCGGATGCGGAGGAATCCTTCCATCACGATCTGGCCGGCCAAGGTCGCGGTCACCGTCGAATTGAGACCGCAGCACAGAAGCGCGATGGCGAAAAGCTTCGGCGCGAGCAGCGAGCCCAACAAAGGCGCCAGCATGGCATGGGCATCGCCGAGCTCGGCGATAGACGCATGCCCGGTCTTGTTGAAGGTCGCCGCGGCCAGGATCAGGATCGAGGCATTGACGAGAAGCGCGAACATCAAGGCGACGGTCGAGTCGATGGTGGCGAAGGTCAGGGCCTCGCGCTTCTCCTCATTCGAACGGCCATAGGCCCTGGTCTGCACCACGCCCGAATGGAGATAGAGATTATGCGGCATCACCGTGGCGCCGATGATGCCGAGCGCCAGATAGAGCATCTGCGGATTGGTGACGATCTCGGTCGTCGGCGCGAAGCCCTTGATGACCGCGCCCCATTCGGGATCGGCCATGGCGATCTGCACTCCGAAGCACACCGCGATCACGCCCAAGAGGCAGATGATGAAGGCCTCGATCCAGCGGAAGCCGAGCTTCTGCAGATAGAGGATGAGAAAGACGTCGAGCGCGGTGATGACGACGCCCAACTCGAGCGGAATGCCGAAGAGCAGGTTGAGGCCGATGGCGGTGCCCACCACCTCGGCGATGTCGGTCGCGATGATGGCGATCTCGGCGAAGAGCCAGAGGACCCAGGCGACAGGCTTCGGAAACGCATCACGGCAGGCCTGCGCCAGATCGCGCCCCGTCGCGATGGCGAGCCTGGCGCAGAGCGACTGCAGGATGATCGCCATGATGTTCGACATCAGTGCGATGACGAGCAGCGTATAGCCGAACTGCGCGCCGCCCGCGATCGAGGTCGCCCAGTTGCCGGGATCCATATAGCCGACGGAGACGAGGTAGCCCGGGCCGACGAACGCCATCGCGCGCCGCCACATCGAGGCGTCGGCCCTCACCGGAATGGTGCGGTGAACGTCCGAGAGCGAGGCTTCGCCGCGGTCGCGGCGCCATCCCATCATGCGATCGATAGCTGTCGCGGCCTGGTCGTCCATGGGCTAGATATAGCATTGGCTATACTCATTGCAAGAGACTAACTCTAAAGCTTTGGTAAGATCGTCTATGATGGAACGCCGCACTGGCGTTTTTCGGATCCTTTGGATGAAGCAGAAGAAAACCGCTCAGAGCGAAACCTACGTGCTGTTCGCCAAGGCCATGCGGACGGGAAAACAGGTCCTTTGCCTCTATGACGGGCATCATCGCGAGCTCTGCCCCATCCTCCTCGGCCACAGCAAGGGCGCGGAAGTGGCGCTCGCCTATCAATTCGCCGGCAAGAGCAGCTCCCGCCTTCCGGACTGGAAATGCCTGAGACTCGCCAAAGCGAGCGACGTGCAGCTGCGCGACGGTCCTCTCTACAAGGGATCGAGCCACCTTCGGGCGCAAAGCTGCGTCGAGGTCGTCGATCTCGACATCAATCCCAAAAGCCCCTACCGGCCGCGCCGGCGCCTCTCCGACCTCACCTGAAAATGCCTCTTGCAATCGCGGGCGGGATCATGGGATTGGGAAATCTCATGCTCGCAAGCTCTGTGCCGAGGCGCGCCGCCCCCGTTTTTCGGAGGAAGAAAATCCAGCAGGCGAATTCCCGTCCGGATGCCGAAATTCCCTGCTCCGCGGATTATGGGGAGCTAACCCTTTGATATTGCTGGATCGAGAAATATTTTTGCGAAAATTCCCTGATAATCCCTGCAAATCCCTGAATCCAGCGCCCCGATGGCCTCTTTGAAGGCGGTACACAGGAGAAAATATTCTCTGTCTCTGTGAAAGATGATATGATCGGGGAAAGTGCGTCGGGGCGATAGTTGGATGATCCGTTCCAAGGGATTTTCAGCCATGAGCGAGACCGATACGTCAGACTTCACCAGTGAGCAGCCGGCTTCCGAAACCAGGCCGCCGCCGAAAGTCGCGACCGGCGGTGCCTTACCCTATGGCACGGAAGCCCGCATCGCCAGCATCGAGGCGCATGTCGACCACATGCGCGACGATCTCGGCGACATGCGCCGCGACTTTCGCGACATGACGAAGACGATCATGTCCGCCGGCAATGACGTGCGCGAGCTCGACGACCGGGTGAGCTCGCTTCCCGGCAAAGGCTGGATGTTCACGGCCATGCTGCTGTTCACGGCGATCATCTGCGCCGTGATCATCTATCTGGAGCAGATCCGCGATTATATCGGGGTCCTCCCGCCCACCTCCTCGGTGCCGTAACCAACAAGTCCCCTCAGAAGCTGAGGGTCAGCCGACCGAGGACGGTGAGCTCGGGCGCATAGCGAGGTGCGGTTGTCACCTCGGGCCTCAGCGTCCGGTTTTGAAACTTGAAGTTCTCGTCGAAAAGATTCAGCGCCTCGATCGAGAATATGCCGTGATTGTCGGGCAGGCGATAGCCGATGCTGGCATTGACCACCGCGAACTGATCGTCGCCGTCGTCACCGGGATTGCGGAATTCGCCATCGACCGCGACGATCTGCGCCGAACCGAAAAAGCCCAGCGGCGAGAAATAGCTGAGGGTGATCGGGAAAGACGTCGCTTCCCATTTTTCGAAGTCTCCCGGCACGTCCGAGTGTGAAATCTCGCGCGTCACTTCGGCGGCCAAGGCCAGTTCCTCGGTCAGCACGAAATAGGCGAAGCCGCGATAGACCTTCTCATCGTTCGAGGCATTGGGCGCGCCGCCGCTTATGGGCACGTCCCACCAGCGCCAGATGCCTTCGGCGCCGATCGTGATGTCGTCGGTCACGGCGAAGTCCAGTCCGACACCGGCCTGTTCCAGCACGGCGCCATTGAAGGAGTCGTAAAACTGGTTGAAGCCTGCGACGGCGGTCGGTTCGATCACCTGATCGGATACCAACTCGGGCTTCAGGTTCTCGAGATAGCTCGCCCTCACCGTCACCCGGTCAAAAAGGCGGGCATTGACGCCAAGCTTCGGCAGGAACTTGTCGATGTCGGCGCCGTCCGGAGTATCCTCTTCGTAGCTCGCGATCGCACCGCCCAAAATCCAGGTAATGTCGTGCGGCCAGTCCAGGTAAAGATAGGTGTAGCCATTCCAATAATTGACGTCGAACCTTTCCGTGGGATCAGGAATGCCGTCGAAGGCGGCCTCTTTGGTGACGTGGTTTTCGAGATAGGATCCGCCGAACAGGCCGCGCCAGCCTTGGCCTTGCCAGATGTAAAGCAGCTGGCCGCTGTCTGAAGCGTCCGTGCGCGCGCTGTCGATCTTTCCAACAAATTCTTCTTCGATGGAATTTTTGATCTTCAGCTCGGCCCAGGTATAGACACCGATCAGATCCGAATTGTAGGTGGGCTGCGCGTGGAATCCCGCACGCGCGACTTCGCGGGTAAGCTTGGAACGGAAGCTCGACGCGAAATCATCGATGTCGAAGTCGATGCGCCGGTCGCCGCCTTCCGTCTCGCGGTCGCGGTATTCACCGAAAAAGCTCAGCTCCGGAGTAATGGCGATGGTCGAGACGGCATTGAAAATATCATGCTCGAGATCGTTGTTGTCGCGATAGCCGTCGGTCTCGAAGTGATATTGTCCGACGCTGATCGAGCCATTGCGATAAAGGCCGGTGATCGCATATTCGCCGCCCAGCGTGTCCTGGGTTCCGACCGTGCCTGTCCCGGCAAGGCTGAGCCCGTCCGCATCGAACAACGGGGCGAATTCGGCAAAGGTCACGCGCGCCGGCCCGGTCGTGTCGAGCAGCTCCAGTCGCGTTTCCGCCAGTTCGGGCTGGACGGGCGTCTTGGAGGGCGGGCTCAGCAATTGCGAGACGAGGAGCTCGCTGGTCTGGGCGATCTCGTATTCCTGGCGCCCGCGATAGGTGTCGGCAAGGAAACGATGCGCGCCCGGATTGGCGGGCGCGGTCTCGACGGCTTCCGTTCCCGCCTCGAGCGCCAGCATGTCGAAAGCCAGCACATCATAGATCCGGCCCAAGGCGGCGCCCCGCGTCGCTGAATCCTCATGGAGGCCGAGCTCGGAGCGCAGCACGCGCCGGGCTTGCGCATATTTCTCCGCCTCCTGAAGCTCACGCAGCGCCGGGATCGGCCGGTTCTCCGAGAATTCGACAATGGCGTCGAACAGATAGGCATTGGGATTCTCAGGATCCTGCGCTTTCTCGATCTCGAACTGATCGTGGGCCTTGATGCGCTCGCCCGTGTCGAAATAGGCACGGCCGAGCCAGGTGCGCAAGGCTGGCGCCTTCGGATCATGCGCGACGGCCCGCTCGATCTGCCAGGCCCCTTCCTCGGTCATGCCGCGCTTGATGTAGGTGAGCCCAAGGCCGAGCCTCGGCAAGGGCGCCTCGGCATCGAGTTCCATGCCTTCGGTGAAGAGGGCTTCGGCGCGGTCATATTGCCAGGCCGCGAGGCGCGCGAGACCGGCGACGAAAAGGCCGAGCGGGGTCGGCCTGATGTCGATCGAGGCCTCGGCGGCTGCGATGGCGGCAAGGCGATCGCCGATGATCATCAGGAGCTCGGCGAGCCGCGCCAGGACATAGGGATCGCGCGGCGCCAGAGCGGCGGCTTCCCGCGCCGCAGCGACCGCGGCCGTAAGCTGTCCGTCCGCCTGCAGCACGTAGGACTGCGCGATATGGGCCGCGGCGAGATTGGGATCTTCCCGAAGTGCCGTGGCGCTCCAGTCTCGCGCTTCATCGAGCCGGTTGCGGCTGACGGCGATTATGGCTTGCAGGGATGCGGAAACCGCGCGCTCGTTCCTCGGCGCCTGGTGCAAGAGGCGGATGGCCGGCGCGTAATCGCCAGATGACAAGAGATCGACGGCCTGGCGCAGCGTGCCGCTGCTGCGTTTGGGCAAAAGCATGATGGGCGGATAATAGATCGCCCAATCGACGGCCGAGTCCGACACGACAAGCAAGCGGCGGAATTGCGGCGGCACGTTCTCTATCGAAGATTTGGTGAAGGACACGCGGTTCGAGCGATAGACCGCTTCGCCCGCTTCGACATCGACAACATGGCGGGCGCCGGCGCTGCGATCGAAGGCGCTGACGATACCCTCGCGGACCGCCGCGATCGCCACGGCTTCGCGCTGATCGACAGCGACCAAGGCCTCGGTCCCTTCGATGCCGGCGACGATATAGGGCGTATCAACGCGGAATGTCTGTTTAACCGAGCTCAAGAAATAGAGAAGCCCCGAAAACAGCGTCACATCGGCCGAGCCCGTGCCGCCCGAGAGGATGCGCGTGCGGCTGTTGCCGTCGAGCCGGATCACCGTCCGCTTCTCGTCGAAGCGGATGGCGACGCGGCCGGTGGCGCCGGTGCGGATCTCATCGCCCGGGCACAGCAGGAGATTGTCGGCGGCATTGAGCTGCCGGCCCTCGGTCGTCAGGACCAGCACCTCGGGGCTGCTCGAATCAATATAGACCGAGGGTGCGCCTGGCGTTCCCGCGGGGCACGGCGTCCTGTCCTGGGCGCTCGCCGCCGGAGCGGCAAAAACCGTCGCCGTCAGCGTCAACGCAACAAGTGCGACGCCCGTCGCTGATCGGAATGCGCCCATCCAAGCCCACTAACTGCATGTTACCCTCGGTTCCCGGCACATTACCAAAGGTCAGGAGGCATTACCAGCGATGCCTTGGGCATCAGAGACCAGGAGCCTGTAGACCTGCTCGGCCTTGTCGCGCCCGCGGATTTCCTGCAGCCCGCAGTCGCTGAACCTCAGCTCGCCATTGCCCGCCAATTGCCGCGTCGTGTGCCCCAGCAGAATGATGTCGGCTTCACCAGCGAACAGGATCTTGCCGAGTTGCTCCAGCCGCGAGGCGAGATTGACGACGTCGCCCACGACCGAGAAGTTGAACCGGTTGGCCGCACCGATCTCGGCTTCGGCCACTGTGCCGCTGTTGATGCCGACCCGCAGATGCAGCGGCGGGATCGACTTGTCGGCATTGGCGGCATTGAAGCGCCGCATCTCATGCACCGCCTTGATCGACGATTGGCAGGCGTGCAAAGCATGATCGGCGCCGGCATCGACGCGGGTGAAGGCGGCCATGACGCCGTCGCCGGAATAGGCATTGATGAAACCGCCATGCGCCTCGACGACGCGGGTGATCGTATCATGATAGGAATTGAGCAGCACGCTGTAGTCCGTCGGCGCCAGCGTCTCGGCGATCTTCGTCGAGCCGATCAGGTCGAAAAAGATGACCGTCGCCTCATCGGATACGGCCTTGCTGCGCTCTTCGGTCATGAGACCCAGCCTGCGGCGCGCGACAGGCGCCGGGGCCAGCCGCAGGATGAGCGAGCGAGCCAGCCGGTAGCGCATGAAGATGGCGACCACGAAGGCGGCGGGAAGCATGATGAAAACCGGTATCGCGACCGGTACGAACAGATGGCCCTGAGCAAAAAGCCGGGCTGCACCCGCGATATAGAGGAGGCCGATCGGAATGGCGGCGACGATCGCATAGGTCGGCTTGAAGCGCGCCAGGAAACCCATGACCGCGGCGAAGGCGACGATGAGGATGGTGGCCGAAAGCGGCGGCAGGCGGCGCAGCGTGTCGCCATGCATCAGATTGAGAAAGGCAGTGGCGGCAAGCTCGACACCGGAGAGGTCGGCATCGCTGCCGCCGCGGATGAAGGTCGGAAAACTGTCGGGATAGTTGGTGGAGCTTGGATCGGAGGCGCCGATGAAGGCGACAGAGTCGGGTGCCAGGGCCTCGATCGATGAACCCACATTGCGCTGCAAGAGATCGCGCAACGGTATGGCCTCAATCGATCCGGGCTTGCCATAGAGCCAGAAATATCGGAGCGCCGTGCCGCCGAGCGAGCTGGCGAGCGTCTCGTGAAGAGAGGAATCCCTGAGCCGCAAGGCTTCTTCCGGCAGTGATCTCGTCTCCGGAAAGTCCGCCAGCCGCGGCCAATAGCCATAGACAGGACCGCCAGGCCGCGGCACGATGAAGGCGCCATTGGTGGTGGCGTTGGCCTTGAATAGATCGATCGGCTCGATCTCCTTTTCGACCAGGACTTCGGAAACGCCGTCCCTGACGACCGACCGCTCGAAGCCGACCAGAATGGCGGTGGCAAGATTGTCCTTCAACGCTCTGGCAAATTCGTCATCATCCTCTTTCGATCCGGGCACGGCGAACAGGATGTCGAAGATCGCAGCCTTGAAGCCGAGGCGTCTGAGCTCGGCCAACGCGCAGCCATGGACGGCGCGCGGTATGTTGCTCGGGCCCCTCACCTGGGCAAGCTCAGCGGCAACACTCGGCGGCAGGCAGGCGAGGAGCGGCGCCTTGCCTTCGCCATCGCCCGCGTCGCGTAGCCATTCCAGCGTCTGGCGGTCTATGGCGACGATCACCGCACCCCGAGGCGGCTTGACCTCGGGGCGCAAGGCATAGAGGAACCCCAGCGCATATTGATTTTCAAGCCGCTCGGCGATCGGCGCAAGCGACATCAGCCCTGCGAAGATCGCCGCCGCAAGGGCCCAGATCACCGATAGAACAAGGTGACGCCTCACCGTGCTTTTTGCTCAACCGGCTCGTTCAACACGCCGGCACCTCTAGGCCGCAGAAGAATTTAAGGGCAAAGCGCTTTGACCAATGGCGGCATCGATTGAAAGTCCGTGGAGTTTTGACAATCGAGCAGCCACTTCTTCTTGATCGACAGGCCACCAGCGGACTCGTACATGTCCTTCTGCACCTCATAGGGTACGCCGTTCACCGTTCTTCGATTCGCGCACCAGCGAAAAATATACCCGCCGGACGTGAGGTCGTCGACCCAGCTGGAACAAACTGCGCCTGAATAAACAATCGACAGCAGCTGGATCCCGCCACCTGGAACGTAAACACTGAACTCGTCGCCCGATTTCGTGCTTCCCATGATGACCGCGTCGGTGACAACGGCATCCTCACCGTGGTTCTGGAACACATAGCCCATCAATGCCTTGAACGTTGCCCCCGGTATCAGCGCGGGTGGTTCTTCGGCCTTTGTCGGCCCACCCCCCATCAGAATGGCCACTATGCCGACCAGCACCAACTTCGTATTCATGCATATCCCCTTGGTTCACCAACCCCCAAAAAGTTGACGTAGCACGAAGTTGGAACAATTTCACCCTCGTCCCGCTTCGTCGTACTTATCGGCGCGATGAAGAAGCCATCGCTCGCCTGCCTCTTATGGGCAAAATGCTTTTTCGACATCGGGGGGAAGCGCGGAGCAGCTGTTCTGGCAATCGAACAGGCGGCTGGAACGAATCCAGCGGCCGTTCATGTGAAAGAGGAGATCATGCTGCACTTCATAGGCAACGCCGTTCACGGTTTGCCGGTTCGAACAGAAACGATGCTCAAACGCCGGACCAGGGGACGAGCCGATCCATGTGATGCAAGCGGCCCCTGTCCATGGCACGCTGCATGCGTCAACCGACTGAATCGTCATCGTCGGCGGAAGTGTGTCGGTGAAATCGTCGCCTGATTTCGTCGTCCCCTCGATGAGCGCCTTCTTCACGGTCGCGTCGCCGCCATAGGTCTTGATCAAGTAGTCGGTATATTGCTGGAGTGTCGCGAGATCATCGGCGCTTGCCGTTTGTGTGATCGCCATCAACATGGCCACCACTCCCACCAACATCAGTTTGGCTTTCATTACTATCCCCGCGGGTTAGCGATGCCCCAGAAGTTGACGTAGCATAAACTAAAGCGGGTTTCACCCCCAGATCGTACCCGTCATTTCTTGCGCAGCATTGCGATGAAGAAGCCGTCGGTCGCATGCGCCCGGGGCGTCAGGAGGAGCATGTCGGCCCCCTTCCCCGCCGAGGCCGGCGGCTCGGTGCCGATGGCGCTTCGCCACTGCTCGCGATAGGGCACGAGGGCGAAGTCCGGATGATCGCCGAGGAAGGCCTGGACCTGGTCGTCATTCTCTTCCGGCAGCACCGAGCAGGTGATGTAGAGGAGCCTGCCGCCCGGCTTTACCAGTCGGGCGCCTCGCGCCAGCACCGCCTTCTGGTCGGCGAGGCGCTGCGTGAGCTGCTTCTCGGTCAACCGCCATTTGGCATCCGGGTTGCGCCGCCAGGCGCCCGAGCCTGAGCAGGGCGCATCGATGACGACGCAATCGATTTTTTCCGTGAGCTGATCAAGTCTTGCCGACTCATCCGCACCCAACACCTGAACATTGCGGGCGCCGGCCCTCTGCAGGCGCTCGAAGATCGGACGCAAACGATGCTTATCGGAATCGTAGGCATGGATCTGGCCCTTGTTGCCCATCAGTGCCGCAAGCGCCAGAGTCTTGCCGCCGGCGCCGGCGCAGATGTCGGCCACCTGCTCGCCCGCCTTGGCGCCCGACATCAGCGCCGCCACTTGCGAGGCGGCATCCTGCACCTCGAACCAGCCCTTGCCATGAGCGGGCTCGGCCTCGACATGGGGATTGCGCTTGTCAGGACCCGGGGCGTGGATGCGCACGCACCAGGGCGACAGCGGCCCAGCCACGGCGTTGAACTTCTCCAGCGCCTTCAAGACGCGCGGGCGGTCGCTTTTGAGGATGTTGGCGCGGAGGTCGACCGGCGCGCGCTCGGCCAGGGCCCGCCCCTCTTCCGCCGCCTCTGCGCCAAATGCCCGCGCGAAGGAATCCGCCAGCCATTCGGGATAGTCGCCCGCGACATGGGCCGGCGCATCGGAGCCCGCCTCGCTTGTGAGCGTGCTGCGCTCTTCCGCCGTCAACGCGCCCGGCCCGTGCTCTTCCGCGACGGCGCGGGCGATATCGTCCGGCGACCGCTTCCAGATATCGCGCAAGGCGCCGAGCACCAGGCTGCGGGATCCGCCCTCGCCCATGCGCTGCGCCAGCGAATTCTTCCGCCTGAGCACGTCATAGACCAGCGTCCCGATCGCATGCCGGTCGCTGGCACCCGCGAAGCGATGCGCCTTGCCCCAATCCTTGAGCGCTTCCGATGCCGGGCGATGGCGGCCGAGTATCTCGTCCAGCACCTCGATCGCCGCCGCTATGCGACCGCCCTCACGCATCAAAAACACCCTCATGCTGAGGTGCGACCCCGGCCTTGAGCCGGGGGAGCCTCGAAGCATGATCCAGGAACATCGGTCGTGCCGTTTGCCACCCTTCGAGGCCCGGCTTCGCCGGGCACCTCAGGGTGAGGGTGAGAGGTTGGGCCAACTCACCCTTGCCTCTGATAGTTCGGCGCCTCGCGCGTCACCATCACGTCATGCGGGTGGCTTTCGCGGAGGCCCGCATTGGTGATGCGGATGAACTCGGCCTTCTTCTGGAGATCGGGAATGGTCGCGGCTCCGACATAGCCCATGGCGGCGCGAAGCCCACCGACGAGCTGATGCAGGACGGCCGCCACCGCGCCCTTGTGCGGCACCTGGCCCTCGATGCCTTCCGGCACGAGCTTGAGCTGGTCTTTGACTTCCTGCTGGAAGTAGCGATCGGCCGAGCCCCGCGCCATGGCGCCGACCGAGCCCATGCCGCGATAGGACTTGTAGCTGCGGCCCTGATAGAGGAACACTTCGCCCGGGCTCTCATCGGTGCCGGCGAGCAGCGAGCCGATCATCGCGACACCGGCGCCGGCAGCGAGCGCCTTGGCGAGATCGCCTGAATATTTGATGCCGCCATCGGCGATCACCGGCACGCCTGCTTTCGCTGCCGCCTCGGCGCAGTCCATGACGGCCGAAAGCTGCGGCACGCCGACGCCGGCGACGACGCGGGTGGTGCAGATCGAGCCCGGGCCGATGCCGATCTTGACCGCGTCGGCGCCTGCATCGATCAGGGCTTCCGTCCCTTCGGCCGTCGCCACATTGCCGGCGATGATCTGCACCTTGTTGGAGAGCTTCTTGATGCGCTTCACCTGGTCGATGACATGGATCGAATGGCCATGCGCCGTGTCGACGACCACGAGATCGACGCCCGCATCGATGAGGAGCTCGGCGCGGGCAAAACCCTTGTCGCCCGTGCCGGTCGCGGCGGCGACGCGCAGGCGGCCGTGCTCGTCTTTCGCCGCATAGGGATGATGCGCTGCCTTCTCCATGTCGGTGACGGTGATGAGGCCCACGCATTTGTAGTCCTGATCGACGACGATCAGCTTCTCGATCTTGTATTTGTTGAGCAGCCGCGTCGCCTCCTCGCGGTCGACGCCGTCGCGCACGGTGACGAGATTGTCCTTGGTCATGAGCTCGGCCACCTTCATCTTGGGATCGGTGGCGAAGCGCACGTCGCGATTGGTGACGATGCCGACGAGCGTGCCCTTGCCGTCGACCACCGGGATGCCGGAGATGTGGTGCAGCTCCTTGAGGCGCATGAGGTCGCCCAAGGTCGCATCGGGGCTGATGGTGATGGGATTGATCACCATGCCCGATTCGAAGCGCTTCACCTGGCGCACATGCTCGGCCTGCTGCTCGGGGTCGAGATTCTTGTGGATGACGCCCAAGCCGCCCGCTTGCGCCATGGCGATGGCGAGGCGGGCTTCGGTCACCGTGTCCATGGCCGCCGAGATGATCGGGATGGAGAGCTGGATGTCGCGGGTGATGCGGGTCTTGGTCGAGACCTCGCCCGGCAGCACGGCGGAGGCACCGGGCTTCATCAGCACATCGTCGAAGGTCAAATATTCGGGGATCTGGCGCCTGGCCATCGGCCAACCTCCGTAAAAAGCACGTAATCGTGCGAAACGACTCGATCAGGGTTGGCGAGGGCTCATAACACCCGGCTGCGCCCATGAGCAAGCGGCAAAGCGGCTGATGCTATCTCCTTGTTTATGTTATCATTCTTGAGTTCCGCTGACGCAGCGACGGAATTGACCCTGGTCTTCGTCTATATATATGTCCGCAGATCCGGGGCCATCACGGCCGGGTGGGCGAAACCGGTTCGGCGATCGGATGTTCGTGAACCACCTGACGGAACGAAAGCCTGGCGAAGCGCATTGTGCGTGAGATCGCCACGGCGGCGAAGGAGTTACGGACATGAGATACAAACCCATGGCAGCGGCTGCGCTGGTGGCCGGCCTGCTCAGCTTCGGCGGTGCTCAGGCGACGAGTATAATGACCGGAAACGGCGCGCCCGCCGGCATGACCGCGAAGCAGGATGGAAACATCCAACAAGTGAAAAACCGCAAATACTGGGGTGGAGGCAAAAAATACCGTTACAAGGGCGGGGGTAAAAAATACCGTTACTGGCGCGGAGGCCACCGTAACAACAATTACTACTACGGAGGTCTGGGTCTGGGCTTCTTCCCGCTCGTTGGCGGGTTCGGTTACCCCTATGGCGGTTATGGGTACCCTTACGGGTACGGTTCCTACCCCTATTATGGTTCGTACTACCAGCCATATTACGCCCCAAGCTATTCATACTACCGCCCGGTGCGCGCCAGCCGGCATGTGCGCTACTGCCTCAATCGCTACCGCACCTACAGCGTGCGCAGCAACACCTTCATCGGTTTCGATGGCTATCGCCATCGGTGCAAAAGCCCGTACCGCTACTGACGGCAGTCGCGGTTTTGCGGAAGCGGGGCTGTGATGGCCCCGCTTCCATTTTAAACATTCCCTCCCCCTTGCGGGGAGGGGCGATAATCCTTCCCCCTTGCGGGGAAGGTGGCGAGCGAAGCGAGCCGGATGGGGGTCTCGATGTCAAAGCTAAAAGCTCGACAATTGGGCAAGTCGATGCGATCGAATTCGAGACCGACACTTCACTGAGGCGGGATTTCGAGTCCTGCGATTCTGGAATCATGAGGTCGATCGGAGCATGGATGGCGTCATTGACGCCATCCTGACTGCCCTGCCCCCATCCGGCGCTTCGCGCCACCTTCCCCGCAAGGGGGAAGGATTAGAATAGCCTACCCCCTGAACCCCAGCGCCAGGACGAAGAGCTCGGCGGAATCCTCGCGGCTCGCTTTCGGCTTCACGTGCCTCACTGTCTCGAAATGCTGCTTCATCGCCTTCAGCATCTCGCCCTCGGTGCCGCCGCGCAGCACCTTGGCCAGGAAAGCGCCGCCCGGCTTCAGCACGTCCTTGGCGAAATCGAACGCCGCTTCCGCAAGCGCCATGATCTTCAGATGATCGGTCTGGCGATGGCCCGTCGCATGCGCCGCCATGTCGGACATCACCACATCGGCCTTCTCAGTCCCCAGCGCCTCGATCAAAGCCTGAGGCGCATCGTCATCGAGGAAATCCTTGTGGAAGATGGTGACACCCGCAATGGCGTCCATGCCATGCATGTCGATGGCGATGACACTGCCCTTGCCCTCCATCACCTTCACCCGCTCGACCGCCACTTGCGACCAGCCGCCGGGCGCGGCGCCGAGATCGACGATGCGGCCGCCGGGCTTGAGGAACCGGTACTTGTCGTCGATCTCGATGAGCTTGAAGGCGGCGCGCGAGCGATAGCCCCGGCGTTTCGCTTCCGCCACATAGGGATCGTTGAGCTGGCGCTCGAGCCAGGCCTTCTGCGAGACGGTGCGGCCCTTGCCGGTCTTCACCCGGACCTTGAGCCGCCTTGCATTCTTGATCGAGGAGCCGCCCGGGCGGGTCATAGCGCCCTGCCGAAGGTGCCGTCGGTCTTCATCATCAGGGTCAGAATGCCTTCGCGCAGGCCCCGGTCGGCGACACGGATGCGCGGCGCCGGGAAGGCGGCGCAGATCTCCTCGAGGATGGCGCAGCCGGCAAGCACCAGATCGGCGCGGTCGCGCCCGATGCAGGCATTGTCCATGCGCTCGCCATAGCTCAGCCCGAGGAGCTCCGCGCATACCTCAGCGATCGCCTCCTGGGTCAACCAGCAGCCATCGACGCGGGCCCGGTCGTAGCGGCGCAACCCGAGCTGCACGCCTGCGATCGTCGTCACCGTTCCCGACGTGCCGAGGAGATGCGCCGGCATGGCCGCACCGCCCGTGCCGCTCCTCACCCGCTGGGCGAAGTCGACGATGAGCGGCTTGAGGTGGTCGCGCATCGCCTGGTACTTGGCCTTGTCGACATCGACCCCGCCGAAGCGCTCTGACACCGTGACGACGCCGGCGGCGAGCGAGATCCAGGTCACGATCTCATGCCGGTCCTGGCGCTGCTCGAGCCACATGAGCTCGGTCGAGCCGCCGCCGATGTCGAAGACGAGCGCGCTCGAAGCCCCCGCCTCGATCAAGGGCTCGGCGCCGATGGCGGCGAGCTTCGCCTCCATCTCGCGGCCGATGATCTCGAGCTCGAGCCCCACTTCCTCTTTGACCCTGGCGATGAATTCATCGCCATTGGCCGCCATGCGGCAGGCCTCGGTTGCGACCAGGCGGTGGCGCCCGACCCGGTGCCAGGCGAGCTTGTTGGCGCAGATGCGCAAGGCATCGATGGTGCGCTTCATCGCGGCCTCGCTCAGGCGTCCTGCGGCGGTGAGGCCCTCGCCCAGGCGCACGATGCGCGAAAAGGCGTCGACCACGGTGAAGCCCGTGGGGCTGGGCGCCGCGATCAGGAGCCGGCAATTGTTCGTGCCCAGATCGAGCGCGCCATAGAAGGCGTCCCCGGTCTCGGGCCTCTGTCTAGGCGGGGCACCGTGGTCGCCCTTGCGGGAGCGCTCGCTCCCGTTGGGGTCCCCGTGCCGCCGGGCGCGGGCCTCGCCCGCGCCGCTTCTGGCGTCCACTTTCGCAAACCTTTCGCGGCGCCGAGGCGGTTCCCGGAGGCCGATCTCCGCCCCCAACCGCCGTCGCCGGCAATCATTATGTTGGCAAGGACATTAACAGCTTGGGCAGGCCAGTCAAAGATCGGCCCACAAAGCGACAAACCGCAACTGTTTGTTAACGCCAAATTATCCGTTTGCCCCCTATTTTCCGAGCTTTAGAGGCAATCAGTTCATGCGTACTTTTGGCCCCCGGTGGTTCAAGGATGACTCGCTTATTGCAGAGTATTCCGACCATTTCGGCCAGGCCGTCACCCGCCAGAAGCAGACCGTGGCCCTGAACGCCGCCAAGGTCGAGGCGGAACTCGCCTCCAAGGCCAAGTCGGAATTCATCGCCAATATGAGCCATGAGCTCAGGACCCCGCTCAACGCCATCATCGGCTTCTCCGACATGCTCGGCACGCTGAACATCTCGGAACCGGCCCGGGTCAACCAGTATTCGGGCTATATCAAGCAGGCGGCCGATCACCTCCTCGCGCTCATCAACGGCATCCTCGACGTCACCAAGATCCAGGCCGGCAGCATGGTGATCGAACGCGAAGCCATGGATATCTCACCCGTCGTCGAATCCTGCCTCCTCATCATCGAGGCCAAGGCCAAGGAAAAGGACATCATGGTGGCGAGCGAGATCGACCCCGCCATGCCGAAGCTCTATGCCGATCCGTTGCGGATCAAGCAGATCCTCATCAACCTCCTCGGCAATGCGGTCAAATTCACCCCACCCAAAGGCCGGGTCGGCTTCCACGCCGCTCCCGCCAGCGAAGGCTTCGTGCGCCTCGCCATCAGCGACAATGGCGGCGGCATGACGGTCTCCGACATCGAGACCGCCATGCGCCCTTTCGGACAAGTGGATGCCGGCTTCAACAAGAAGCATGAGGGCACCGGCCTCGGCCTGCCGATCTCGGCGGCGCTCGTCAAGCTCCATGGCGGCGGCCTCACCATCGATTCAGAAAAGGGCAAGGGAACACGCGTTACCGTCTTCCTTCCTGTCCATGACCCCAACCAGCATCCAGACGTCCGGAAACGTCATTGACCGGCGAGAAGGACACTATGCAAACGGCGCAGATCACAGGAGCAGTCAGAACCAAGACCTCCACCATCGAAAGCGTGGAACGGATCGGGCGCATCGTCGCGGTGACCGGCGGCCATGCCATCATCCTGCTCGATACGGCGGACGGCCAGGACCAGTATTCATCGAGCACCTGCCCGGAGATCGGCACCCTCCTCAAGGTCGATACGCCGAATGCGGTGACGCTCGCCCTCGTCTCGGCCTTGAGCTCGCCCATGCCGTCGCATTCCCAGAGCGACCAGGAGCTTCGGATCGTCGAGGTCGAATTCATCGGCGAGCTGCCGAAGGACGGAGAGGGCCGGCCCAAATCCTTCCGGCGCGGCATCTCGACCTATCCTTCCCTCGGCAACGTCGTGTTCCGGGCGAGCAAGGAGGAACTGTCCAAGGCCTATGCCTGCGATACCGACACCGCGATCCGCATCGGCCATATCCAGCAGGATGCCTCGATCCCGGCGATGGTGAAGATCGACGAGCTGCTCGGCAAGCATTTCGCGGTGCTCGGCACCACCGGCACCGGCAAATCCTGCTCGGTGGCGCTGATCCTGAGGCGCATTCTCGAGAAGAATCCGCAGGCCCATATCGTGCTCCTCGACGTGCATCGCGAATATGAGCAGTCGTTCAACGAATGGTCGGAAGTCATCACGCCCGAAACCATGACGCTGCCCTTCTGGCTCCTCAATTTCGAGGAGATCGTCGAGATCCTGATCGGCAGCCAGGCGCATCGCGAGGCCGATGTCGAGATCCTGCGCGAGCTCATCCCGCTCGCCAAGCAGCGCTATATGCACAACCAGCGCAAGGACAAGGCGCATGTGCTGCGCACGCGCGATCAGGCGGAATCGACCAATGTCGGCATCGACACACCGGTGCCCTATCGCGCCTCCGATCTCGTCGCTCTGCTCGAAGAGCAGATCGGCCGGCTCGACCTCAAAGGCGAGCTCGCGCCCTATAAGCGGCTGAAGGCGCGCGTCGAGACGATCTCGCGCGATCCGCGCTATACGTTCATGTTCGGCAGCCTCACCGTCCAGGACACGATGGCGCAGACCTTGTCGCGCGTCTTCCGCGTCCCGGTCGCGGGCAAGCCCATCTCCATCCTCGAGCTCGGCGGCCTGCCGTCCGAGATCATCAATGTCGTCGTCTCGGTGCTGGCGCGGCTCGCCTTCGATTTCGGCCTGTGGAGCGGCGGCCAGATCCCCATCACCTTAGTGTGCGAGGAGGCGCATCGCTATGTGCCGATCGACCGCACGCTGGGCTTCGAGCCGACCAAGCGGGCGATCTCGCGCATCGCCAAGGAAGGCCGCAAATATGGCGTGTCGCTCTGCCTCGTCACCCAGCGCCCGGCCGAGCTCGATCCGACCATCCTTTCTCAATGCAGCACGATCTTCTCCTTCCGCCTGAGCAACGAGCGCGATCAGGAGATTCTGAAGGCCGGCATCTCGGATGCGGCGCGCAGCCTTCTCGACTTCATGTCGACCATGGGCACCGGCGATGCCATCACTTTCGGGGAAGGTGTGGCGCTGCCGACGCGCGTCAAGTTCGACATGCTGCCGTCCCATGCCTGGCCCAAGAGCAACACGGCCTCCTTCACCGAGGGCTGGGCGCGCGAGTCGCCGAGCGAGAGCTTCCTCCAGGACGTGGTCGCGCGCTGGCGCCAGCAATCCTTCGGCTCGCTCAATGTCGAGGCCGAGCCTCAGCCGATGCCGGCCCATGCGCCCGAGCCCGCGGCCCGGCCGGCGGCGCAGCAGCAGCGCCAGCCCGCGCCGGCAGCACCCCGCATGCCCGTCACGCCGGCACCCATGGCGCCCGATGTCCAGGGCCTGGGCTCGCGGATCAGGCGCACGCTGCCGCCCTTGCCACAGGGCGAGGTGCCCGCAGGGGTTCCCCCGCAGCCGGCGGAGGCCGTAACCTCCGGCGCGCAGCCGAGCCTCGCCAGCATCCTCAAGCAGTTCCGGGCGTAAATCCCCAAGGATTCCTGGGATTTCCACGCGGCTGCTGCATGGACTTGCACAACCTATTTGAGGCGTCTATCTAGGCGCTCTGGCCCTGCGCCACCCAGCGCTTGGGGAATCGTCTAACGGTAGGACAGCGGACTCTGACTCCGCCAGTCTAGGTTCGAATCCTAGTTCCCCAGCCAATTCGCGAGTATTTATAAAACGCAAACATTTTCAATATATTATGGGAAATCTACTTCGGAGAGTGCACAAGCGGCCCGAGTATCCGCGTTCCGATGATCTGCAATTGCAAAGTCAGAGATTTCTCAGTCGTCGGGCGTAGTAAGGCTCCGATGTCACAACGAAGCTGGCCGCAAGCCGAGTGGAAAATTGGTCTTTGGTCTCTTGGTAATTACATAGGCCTCGCAGCCGTTGCCAGAGTAGCGGCATGAGGTAGTCTTTCGCCGCAATTATATGCGTTCCTACAATTCTGCCAGCCGCTAGGCGCGCGCTAATCTCTCGCCGACGCGTGCGCACCTCTCTAACAGAATGATTTCCGCGCAGTTGGCGAAAGAGGACCGTCATGCGGCGCCTTATCTTAGAGTCATCAAGTTCTGGGCGGCCGTTTCTTTGAGTCGTCAGATTCATAACACTAACGCCAACGGTGGCCAACTGTGGCTGAAGGCTGAAAGAGGTGGCTCCGGTTGTTTGGACAGCGCCCCGCGGGATCTAAGTGGCTTCCTGCCGGGTTACACTGAACGCGGGGCTTTGCGATTTTGCTGCGGCGTCGGGAGGGCGTAGCCCGACCAG
>Ga0187894_10001191_pt1 | contig 33990 bp, 11 predicted proteins | sample GBC1701081metaG_FD_136650 | JGI IMG/M metagenome (GOLD analysis project Ga0187894, IMG submission 136650) | White microbial mat communities from a lava cave in the Kipuka Kanohina Cave System on the Island of Hawaii, USA - GBC170108-1 metaG ...
CGCCCACCGCTTCGATCTCCCAACGCATGAAGTGGTCGATCCCTTGCAGCCGCCCGAGAATCGCTTTCGGTTTGCCGGTCGAGCCGGAAGTGAAGTAGATCGAGCAAGGCGCATCGGGATCACTCGAGATCCTCGGTGCATCTGTGTTTTGGTATTCCTGATATCTGGAGCTATTGAGAGAAACAACCTGAGCCTCGGCACCGGTCAAACTGCTCAATTCGCTGAGCTTCCCTGAATACTTCTCTTCACTCACGTACCACTGCGGCGTTACCTGACCACTCATCGTCAACAACCGGCCAGTCGGGAAGGTGGGATCCAGCGGCACGAACACCGCGCCTGCCTTGAGCACGCCCAGAATGCCGGTGATGATCCGAACGGGATCGTCACTGAGCAAGCCAACGATCGTGCCCTGGACCGCGCCGCCATCACGCAGGAAATTCGCCAACCGGTTCGACTCGGCTTCCACTTCCGCGTAAGTGATCCACCGCCCGCCACGCTCGATCGCGATCTGTGAGCCAAACTGCGCCGCGGTTCGGCTAAACATCTCTTGCACGCTCTCGTAACCCATCAAACACTCCCTACAATCGTTCATCAGGATTCACGACCGCCCGCTCGAGTAACTTGACATAGCTTTTCACCATCTCGCTCATCGTTTCGTCGTAGTACAGGTCAGTGTCGTACTCGAGAATGCCAACAATCTGGTCTTTCACTTCAGAAAGCATCAACGACAGCTCAAACTTCGGTTCCTGCTGGTGCACTCGATACCACTCGCACTCCAGCCCTGCCAGTTCGAGCTTCTCTCGTTCCTCACGCTCAAACTGAAACCAGACATCAAACAACCGTTCCCGCTCCTCGCCGCGCAACGCGAAATCTTCCCGCAGCACTTCCGTGGTCAGTTGATAGCTGTAAGCATCCAGGCACATTTCTCTCACTCGTCTCATCAGGTCGCGGAAACTCTCAGCCCCGGCAAGACTCACGCGATACACCAGCGTGTTGGCGAGAATGCCGATTAGTTTTTCCGCTTCCGGACGCTCACGGTTCGCGTAGGTGGAACCGACGAGGATGTCTTCATCACCGGTGTAACGGTTCAGCAGCAACATGAAGCCTGACAGCAAGGTCATGAGCAGCGTCATGCTTTTGCGGCGTGTTAAGTCTTTGAGTCCGGCCACTAGCTCGGCAGAAAGGTTCAACTGTTGGCGCGCACCTTTGAATCCCTGCACCTTTCGCCGTGTCTGCTTCTGCGGCAAGCTCATTCTCGCAGGCGCGTCGGCCAACTGTTGCCGCCAGTAAGCCAGGCGCTTTTCCAGCTCTTCACCCTGAAGCCACTGCTGTTGCCACGCGGCAAAATCGACGTACTGCACCGGCAATTCCGGCAGCGGTGACGGTTGGCCCTCACTCATCGCGGCGTAGAGTTGACTCAACTCCGCGATCACCACTTCGAACGACTGGCCGTCGGCGATGATGTGGTGCATCGTGCAGATGATGAGGTGCTCCTCGTCTGCCAGCCGCAGCAGCGTCAGCCGCAAGAGTGGCCCATGTGCTAAATCAAAGGTACGCAGCGTCTCTTGTTGGGCCACTTGGGCCGCCTGTTGTGCTCGCTCCTCGCCTGCCAATCTGCTTAGGTCGACTACGGGCAGGTGAAAGCGGGTGGGCTCCTGGATCACCTGTACCGGGCGATCGTAGACGGCGGGGAAAACAGTACGCAGGCTCTCGTGGCGGCGAATGATCTCGCTGAAGGTCTGCGCGAGCGCCAAGCGGTTCAAGCGGCCCTTCAGTCTGACGCCCACCGGAATATGAAACGAAGCACTGCCACTGGCGAGTTGCTCGAAGAACCACATGCGCTGTTGCGCATACGACAGCGGCAACTCCTCTTCACGCGCGACCTTCTGGATTGGACTGCGCTCCCCTGAGTTTCCTTCGCTGATGTGTTTCTTGATGAGTGCTGAGAAAGCAGCGACAGTAGGCGCCTCAAACAGGCTACGAATCGGCAGTTCCACTTTCAGTGTCTCGCGCACGCGCAGGATGGCGTGCGTGACGAGCAAGGAATGACCACCGAGATTGAAGAAGTTGTCATCACGGCGGACCGCCGGCACCTTCAGCACTTCCGACCAGATGCCGGCGACAATCTCTTCCACCGGACCACGCGGAAGCGCGTCGCCAGCCTCGCGTTCGGCTTGGATAGCTTCCAGCGTCGGCAAACCCTTGCGATCGATCTTGCCATTTAACGTACGTGGCAATTGGTTCAACTGCACGAACGCGGACGGCAACATCGTTTCCGGTAAGCGCTCCGCCAAATACTGACGCAGCGATTCACTGCCGGTACCGTTTGTCATGATCGCATAAGCGACCAGAAACTTGTTTCCTTCCCCATCGTCGCGGTCAATCACCGCCACGTCGGCCACTCCCTCGTAATTGCGCAACAGGTTTTCAATCTCACCCAACTCGATTCTTACACCCCGAATCTGCACTTGCTGATCGCGTCGCCCGAGGTGTTCGAGATCGCCGCTTTTGAGCAGGCGGCCATAGTCGCCGGTCTTGTGGACAATGTCCGTGGGATCATCGCTGAAGGGATTAGGGACAAAGACTTGTTTAGTCAGTTCTGGTTGGCCGTGGTAACCAAAGGAGCGGTAAGGTGTCCTGATATAGATCTCGCCGACATCGCCGACACCACAGGGCTGACCAAACTGATCGATGACCATCATCGCCGCGCCCTTGATCGGCTTGCCCACCGGAATCGATGACCGATCTACGTCTTCGGGTTTGATCTCGTAGGCAAACTTCGAAATCGACGTCTCTGTCGTGCCGTAGAAGTTAAATAGCTTGATCCGCTCGCCAAATAAGTCAATCCAGCGTCTCACGTCGGTTGGGTATACCGGTTCGCCAGTCAGCACGACGTACTTCATCGCTTCAAAGTAACCGCTGTTCAGATTTTCACTCAGCAACGCGCGGAAAAGAGACGGTACACAGTGCAGCACCTCAACCTGCTCTACATCGAGCCAATCGGCCAGGTTCCGCGCGTCAAAAATGATGTCGCGGCTCTCCGGGGCACAGACAATGCCGCCCGAGCACAAGGGGACAAAGGCGTCCTTCAGAAACCCGTCAAATGAAGGAGAGGCCAGTTGACTCACTCTTGTGCCCAGGCGGGACTTGACCGCGTCAATCTCAAACCTGATGAAGTGGTCTATACCCTTCAACCGTCCGAGAATTGCCTTTGGTTTGCCGGTCGAACCGGAGGTGAAATAGATCGAGCAGGGCGCATCGGGATTCGACTTACGAACTAGGGGAGTGTAATCAGTTTGTGCCGGCAGGTCGTCGATCAGAATGATCTGCGGAGCTGAAGGTAAACTGGCTACCACTGTCTCCAGCTTCTCGAGAAAGCGCGAATGCGTGACCCACCACTTCGGCGAAACAGTCTCAAACATCACCTGCAATCGCTTCTCGGGAAACGAAGGATCCAGAGGACAAAACACTCCGCCTGCTTTGAGAGTCGCCAGAATGGACGTGATGATGCCAATCGAGTCGCTCAAAAGGATGCCGACCATCGAGCCCTCTGCGACTCCAACTGACGACAGCACCAGTGCCAAACGATCTACTTCGGTTTGCAGCTCGCCGTAAGTGATGCGCCTGACCCCGTTATCAATCGCCAGAGCACTGCTAAACTGCCCGGCGATTTGATCGAAGAGATCTTGCACCGCTGCGTATTCGCTGACTTGCGTCACCATTTGTGCCATGCTTAGTTCAGGTTCGGTAGGTTGAATAGCTCGAGAAAAATTCCGAAGGTCAGCACGATAATCAACAGATCGTCGTCCAGCGAGAGTTGGAGTTTGAAGTCGTTTTGCGAGTACTGCTTCTTCAGGTACTCGACTGTGTCGGGATTGAAGTAGCCCTGTCGCTTGATGCGCTCGTAGGAGAGGATGTCGTAAACCCAATCGATTTTTTGCTGTAAAAGCGCGGGACTTCCAGGGGCAACAAAACCGAATTTCTCACGTGCGACGATCTCTCGCGGAATCAGATTACCGGCTGCTTTCTTCAGAATGTATTTTTCGGTAAAGCCGTTGAGTTTCAGATCAGGAGGGATGTGGGTGCAAAACTCTACCAGGTCGATGTCCAGAAACGGATAACGCGCCTCGATCGAGTTTGCCATCGTCATACGATCACCGTGATCCGCGATCAGGTGGTGGCCCAATCTGAGTTTGAAGTCGAGATACGATCGTTTGTGCAGCACATGCCTGCCGCGCAGCCGGTCTTTATTGATTACCGGGAAGTTCGAACAGTCGAATTCGCTAAAGCGGGCGCTTACCTCGGGCGCGTAGAGTGCTTGTTTGACCTCGCGGAACGGGTATTCGTCTTTCTCGTAATCGAAATCCCGATCGCCCCAAAACTTTTCTCTTATCTCGTCGCCGAGGATGGTTTCCAGGTCCTGGCCCTTGCGATCGCCGTTTCGGCCTTTGTCGAATCGATAGCCGACGTAACCGGCAAACAACTCGTCGGAGCCTTCGCCGTTCAGCACGACCGTGACGCCGGTATTTCTTGTTTCGCGCGAAAGCGCCAGCGACGCAGTGTTGTACGTCTCCTTCAACGGGCACTCCGAGTGATAGACCGCATCTTTCAATCGCAGCGCTATGTCTGCATCGTTGAAAGGAATCTCGTGATGTATCGATCCGACCGAATCGGCGACCAAACGCTGGTATTTCGACTCACACAGCCGTTCATCGCTGAAGCTGATCGAAAAGGAATGCCGTTGCACATCAGGCGACACTCGCTGGATCATCGCCGCAATCAACGAGGAATCCAGACCGCCACTCAAAAAGAAACCGACCGGCACGTCAGCCTGCAACCGGTATCTGACGGACTGTTCGAGCCGATCGCGCAGTGTTTCCGCATAGTAACTCTCTGGTTTCCCATCTGTGCTTTCGCTCAACAACGGATAATCGAGATCCCAGTATTCGCGAAGCGAAACGTCTCCATTTCTCACTACGAGATAATGGCCGCTTGGCAAGCTGTGGATGTTGCGGAAGAGCGTTTGCGGACTAATGGCGCCGGGCAATGAGAGTACCTGGTCCAATCCGGTCAGGTTTACTTCGCGAGGCACACTCGGGTGTTGCAGTATCGCCTTTATTTCAGAAGCAAAGATGAGGAAGCCATCAACGACAGTGTAAAAGAGCGGGCAAATAGCAAACTGGTCTCGCGCGAGGAAGAGCGTGCCGTCCCGGCGATCGTAGATGGCGAGAGCAAATTGAGCGTTCAACTTGTTGAGGAAGCCAACGCCGTGCTCTTCGTAGAGATGAACGAGCACCTCGACGTCCGTTCTAGTCCGAAAACTGTGGCCCTTCTGCTCGAGTTCTTTCGTTAACTCGCGGTAGTTGAAGATCTCCCCGTTGCAACTCAGGACCAGGGAACGGTCTTCGTTGAATAACGGCTGATCGCCTGTTTCCAGATCGATGATCCGCAAACGGCGCGTGCCGAGCCCGGCATTCGGCTCAACAAAATAGCCACGTGAATCCGGACCCCGATGGATCAGCGCATTCGCCATCTCGGTGAGAATGCGTTCGTCAACGCGGCCGGCGCGATTAAGATCGACGTAACCAACTATTCCGCACATTAGAGACTCGCCAGGCTTTGGTTGAAACTATCAATCAGCGATTGCCGCTCGTTGTCGCCGCGATGTGAGATCGACGCGATGGCGGCATCGGAATCGGTTGTGAACTCCAGGAGGATCTTTTGGAGGTTTTCCAGAATCTGATCGATGGTGCTGTCGTCGAAGCGGCTGCCCATGTAAACGATGCGAAAATGAAATCGCTTTCCCGGCTCCACCACGAGCAACATCGGAATGTTATTTCTTTCGATCACATGGACGCCGACTACCCTTACGGCCGCTGTTTCCGACTGGGTTACCATCGTCGGGAAATTCTGGAAAACGATCGCACTCTCAAAGAGTGTTTGCTCGCGTGGTACTTCACTCCACGCTTGAATTCTGACCAGCGAACAGAATTCGAAACGACGGGACTCGGCTTGATGCCGCTGAATCTCTCTGAGCCACGGCCCCACTCGGGCATCGACCGGGACGCGCACTCGAGTCGGCAAGGCGTTGACAAAGACTCCTACCGCCGAGTCGATTCGCGGGATCGTCGCAGACCGACCAGAGACCACCGTGCCAAAGAGAACGTCGTCACTGCCGCTGCGGCGGCTGAGCAACAGAGCCCAGGCACCCTGAATCAGCGTGTTCAGCGTCAGCCGCTGATGCGTGGCAAAAGCGCGCACCTGGTCTGAGCTGTCCTCATCCAGCAAGACGATCGTTTCCTTGAAATTCGGATCCTCGGGCACATCAGGAAGCGGTGTGCGGTCAAAGCCCACAGCCGTGGAATTGGGGAATCCGGAGAGCGTCTTGCGCCAGTAGATTTCGGCCTGATCCTCAGGTTGTTGTTGCAGCCATTTAATGAAGTCGCGGTACAGAATCGGCGGTGGCAGTTGCGCTGGTTGACCACTCACAAGGCCATAATACAAGGTGAGCAGCTCTCGCAGCATGACCTGCATAGACCAACCATCCATTAAGAGCAGATGAAACGACCAGATGAACTCGTATAGGTCCGGCTCCAGGCGCACGAGGATCATTCGCATCAATGGCGCGCGCTGAAGATCGAACCCCAACTGAAAGTCAGTGCGCATCAACTCATCGAACCGTTCTGCTGCCTCGGCGCGCGGCAGTTCACTCCAGTCGTGCATGGCCCACGGCAAGTTCAAGCGCCGGTATACGACCTGTAGCGGACCACCGGGCGCGGAGAGAACGAACGACGTGCGCAGAATCTGATGACGGTTCATCACGCCTTGCAGCGCTTCCTTAAATGCTGCGAGGTCGAGCTCGCCGCGCAGGGTATAGCGCTGCTGGTTTAGGTACATGCCTGCACCGAAGGTATCGAGCACATGAAAAAGCATGCCCTGCTGAAACGGTGTTAGAGGATAGAGATCCTCAAACTTCGCGGTGAGTGCTTCAGGCAGCGTAGCGCTACTCATTGTTACTTGAAGAATGCGTTCGGAGGGGTTAGGCGGCGCTCTGCGCGGCCGCTTCCGCAGGCTTGGCGATCAGATCGAGGCTGTCGGGCACTGCGAATCGCAGCTCGTTATTGCAGAACTCTTTCCATTCATCAGTGACCTTGTCGAAAACGACATCTTCGCCGGCCCAGATAGACTTTGTCACAGTGTAGTCTTGATGCAGAAAGACTACTTCGTCGTCACCGACATCCTGCGACTCACTGGCCCATCCCGAATAGCGCCGGAGATCACCGAGGTGATAGGCAGTGCAATACTTACGATCGGACGTCTCCGCTTGACCACCTTCGACCTCTGCTTCCGCACGTCGCAAACGCTTGACGACTTCAACGTGACCGGCAGCGAGCGCGATCATCTGCGGGGTGCGTAGATCGCGTCCGACAGCGAGCGGATCAGCGCCGTGCTCCAGCAGTAGTTCAACAATCTCGAGGTAACCACTGCCGGCGGCCCAATTCAGCGCCGTCCAGCCTTGTTTGTCCTGTTGGCTCAAATCGACCCCGGCTTTGATCATCTCTTCGACAGATGACCGGTTGCCGGAGCGGATCGCCTCGATAAGTTCCATTTGACTCATGATATGTCCTCCGTCAATTACTGTTTAGACGAGCTTTCCCCGAAAAGTGCGCTTCGTCGTTGCAATGTCTGTGTCTCCGCGGCTCTGTGGTTGTTTTTTGCTGCATTCTTGAACCACAGAGGCAAAGAGAACTCAACGAAGAGTTCAGAAGAAGACTTTCCAGGCAAAACTATTTAGGCGAGCAGTTGTTCTACTCGATTGGATAATTGCGAAATGCTCGGAAACTCATAAACGTCGTCGAGCTTGACCGCCGGATGTATTTCCTCGCGCATCCGGCGCAGCAGTCGAATGGCGGTCATCGAATCGCCGCCGAGTTCGAAAAAGTTTGCTTCGGGGTTGATGCTTTCGAGAGCGAGTAGCTCTTCCCACATGATGGAGATTCGTTGCTGAACGGTTTGGGATTCACCGTCTGCCGATTCCGTGGTTTGATCTTCGACAACCACAAAGAGCGACTCCAGCTTTTGTCGATCGACTTTTCCGTTGGCTGACAGCGGCAGTTGGTCGAGTCGGTAGAATCGCGTGAGCGACACGACTGGCGGCAGCAGGCGTTCCCTGGCGAAGCTTCTGAGCTCTTTCTCAGTAAGGTTGGGATCTTCGCTGGTGAAGTAGCAGGCGATCCCCGCCAGTCCGTCTTGATCGAACCCGCTAAATGTCACCACCGCGACGTCCGTTACTGCTGAGTGTTGGGAGAGAACGCTTTCGATCTCATTCAACTCGATGCGGTAACCGCGGATTTTGACCTGCCTGTCCTTACGTCCCATCAACTCGAGATTGCCGTCGATGAGCCACCGGCCCATGTCGCCGCTGCGGTAAGCTCGTCTTTGGTGTCCCTTGTATTCAACCGTGCAGAACGGGCGCGCAGACATTTGCTCGCTGTTGAGATATCCACGCGCAAGCCACGGCGACAGGATGACTATCTGCCCGGTCTCACCGGCCGCACACACGCGATGGTTCTCGTCAACCACCAGCACATCAGCATCGTCAATGGGCCTGCCGACGGGCACGTTCGTCGATCCTGCAGCCCGCGTTTCCGGGATCGGATAGAACAACTTGATTACCGTCGATTCCGTTGGTCCATAGAGATTGAAAAGAGCGACATCATTGCCAAAACGCTCGCGCCAGCCACTCACGTCGTCCCACCTGAGCATGTCGCCCGAAATCAACAGCGCGCGCAGCGATTGAAACACCTCCCGATTTGCCTGCGAGCTGGGTAACTGTAGCATCGAGCGCAACAAAGTCGGCACGCAGCACATTACGGTGACCTTGCTGTCGTAGGCCCACTCGACGAACTTTCGCGCGTCCATCACGGTGTTTCTGTCGGCGAGGCACACGCGCGCGCCACAGAGCAAAGGCGCCAGCAACTCCTTGAGCGAAAAGTCAAAAGACAAGGGCGCGGTTTGACTAAAGACGTCAGCTCCCTGCACCGCAAATTCTTTGACTTGCCAGTTCAGATATTGGATCAAGCTCTGGTGTGTGCCGATGACACCTTTCGGACGTCCCTCCGAACCCGACGTGTAGATGACGTAACAATCGTCTGACTGATAGACAGCAGGCTGTCTGCCGTTACCGTTGTTCATGAATTCAGGGACATGCGTTTTCACCGTGGCATCCATCAGAATGATCCGCGGTGACGCGTCGTGAAGCATAGCTTCCAACATCTTCGGGGGCGTGTTTGGATTGATCGGCACGACCACTCCGCCCGCTTCCCAGATGCCCAGCATCAATGGCAACGTCGCCAGCGAACGATGCTGGAAGACGGCCACCGAAAAACCCGAAACGAGACCTGACTCTTGCAGCTCGCGGCATACTTCAAGAGCCTCCTCTTTCAGCTCCCGATAAGTCAGCCGTGCGCCGTTGTGCTCAACCGCAACGGCTTCAGGAGTGCGGTCGGCTTGCTCAAAGATTAGTTTCTCAAGTCGCTGCATAGCTGTGTGTGCCTGCTGCCGGCCTGATTACGATTACATCCGTGGCAAAGTCCAGGGTCTGTATCGAAAAATACCGGCTTGCTCATCTTTCTCCGATGATCTCCGGATCGACGTAGGCATCCATTGCGGTGGTTCGAAGCAGGGAATTACTCCGACCTTGATAACTCTGAGTTGTTATTTTTCGTCGATGTGAGAGTTCGGCGGCAGGCAGGCTACCGCCATTTAGGATTACCCGATCCTACCTCGGGAAGCAAAAAGGTGGCCGAGTATTCCATGACAAAGGTTCGCTGTCAACACTTAAATTGTGGACTTTTGCCTAACCTTGTTGTTGGCTCTGGATAAACTGCTCGTTGCGAGTTGCACTCGCCATCGCAGCTTCGCTGAACGGCACCGTCGACGGCGTGACGTTGTACCACTCGTCGAGTTGATCTTCGCGATGTGGGCTCGTTAGATCGCCGGATTCGCCCAGCGGCAAGCAGAGTCGCGTCGCATCCCAGTCACTTAAATCGGCTACGAAGCGAAACGAAACTCGAGCGCCGGCGTTTACCGTCGGCATCGACCCATCCGCATTCTGCGGAAGCGACCGCGTGGCAAATCGCTGGCCCAGCGGTCCCAGCTTTTCGAGCGGATGTGGAAAACGGACCTGCACCAACCGGCCCCAGGTCCACTGCTCTCGATCTGCTCCAAGCTGGTTTGTGAGCGTGTCTACAGCCTCGCGATAACACGTCAGCAGTAAAGCGTCGTAAGAAACAAATTCACGCGGCAGCCATTCAAGCGAGCGTTCAGTGATCAGTTTGTCAACAAAGGTTCCTTCATTTCTCCATTCGTACAATTGGGCTAGTTCCACGCCAATGGCGGCGTTGAGCATGTGATTGCGAAACGCTTTGCGCATTTCAGTTACAACCGGCAACTCCGTTGATTCGGGATTTGAATAGCCATCCCAGCCTTGGAGTAGCTGGATGAGGTCGTGCCATTCCGTAGATGCGTTCACGAATGGCTGACCTAGTTTGACGACCTCCGCGGCGAAGATCGCGTCAGGGATGGAATAGGTGTCTCCCTGTATCGCAAGGAAGTCGTCGACGTCAAACTTCGCTTTCGTTTGCAGAAGATCGTGAATGCGCCGGGCGCGATACGGTACTCTCCAGTTGTGGGTCAGATGATACGGATAAGCATCGTTCACGATTCGTTGATTCGCGCTGACGACTTGTCCGGCCTGCGGATCGAAGGCGTGCGGCATGTCTTCAAACGGTATGAAGCCGAGCCATTCGCCGTCGTCGGTCGCGCCGTCGTAAGGCAAACTGCCATCCCCAGTCCTTCTAAGAGGAATACGGCCAGCGCTGTAATAACCTATGTGGCCGGAGGTGTCTGCGTAAGTAAAATTTTGCGGCGGTCCACAGTAACCGCTGAGCGCGGCCTTGAATTCATCCCAATTGTGCGCGCGGTTGATCGCCAGAAATGTATCGAGATCAATAAGGTCAGCGTCGAGCGCCGTCCAACGCAACGACACACCGATCGATCCTCTTTCAACGATGACCGGACCATGACGTGTGACCTTGACCTCGAGCTTGATGGGTTCACTTGGCGAACCATCCGTCGCGTTCCGCACCGCGATCTCTTCCATTCGGACGTCTGCTGCACGCCAACCAGCCGGTGTCTTGTAGAGATCCGTATCACCTGAGTCAAACTGTTCGAAGTAGAGATCCTGAACGTCCGGGCACAGATTCGTTACGCCCCACGCGATCCACTGGTTGTGTCCAATCATCACGCAAGGCATACCCGGTACCGCAACACCAGACACACGCAAATCGCCCGCGTTCAAATGCACCATGTGCCAGACCGAAGGAGACGTTGGCGGCAAGTGCGGATCACTGGCCAGTAATGGCTTACCGGAGACCGTTTTCGCGCCGCTAACGACCCAACTGTTACTGCCAACTTCGCTATCACGGCTGGCGGCTGCCTGCGAGCGGCGCATTGCGTTCAAGACTTCCGCCAGGATTGCCCGCTGTTCGGCGCTGAACACCCGCGTCTCGTAAGCTCGATACCTCTCTCCCACCAGGTCCAACGGAGAGCTCTGCGGCAGCAATTGCTCAACTCGCTTGCGTGGCAAGTCGCTCAGCAATGCGCGAAAAATGTCTGCATCGACCGTAAACGAGAGTTTCTCGGCAAACAGCTTTCCCAGTACGATCGAATCGATCGCCGTCCACGGTTTTGGCTGATAGTGAAGCGCCCGAAACTCGATCGGCAACGACCTCGCGTCACACGACTCGATAAAAGCGTTGACGCCGCGCGCGTACGACTCGAGCACCGCACGGGTTTGCGCCGACGCACCCGCGAACAGCTTTGCGGCTACGCATCTGAAACCATAGACGCGATGAAGCTTGTCAACTTCAACTGCACCTGGACCAAACACTTCCGCCAACTCGCCGCGTGCTGTGCGACGCAAGAAGTCCATCTGCCACAAGCGATCGCTTGCCGTCGCATATCCCTGCGCAAAGAAGAGGTCTGTTTCATTCGCAGCTTCAATAAATGGAACTCCCCGCGCATCGCGCCGGATCAAGATTTGACCAGTGCGGGTCTCTTTTGTGAGTGCTGCTACCTCTGGAATCATGGCCAACGCTTTATTTCAAAGTATGCATGCCACAACCAGCAGAAAGAGATTCTGCTAACATGCTGGCGCCTTTTGTGCTTGTTGGTCGCTATCGCTCAATAACGAATCAACTCGTCCACGCTAAATCGGACCAAAAACGAATCTTCGCCCATCGGCGCGACCGCCGACGAAAGCACTTCGCAAGGCACCCGCAGCCGCTGAAGTTCCTTTCGGAGCCGCGCAATCACGAAGCCATAAAAGTGCGTTCGTCCCTGTGCCGCACAATGCCTGCACGCGGCTTTAATCAACTCCGCCAGCACGCGTTTGCCGTTATGCGATGGTTGTGAAATCGCCAGCCGGCCAAACTCTACGCCGTTGACCTTGTCGTAATCGAACTCGGTGTATTCGTCGATGGTCCACTTCTCACCGGCAATGATTCGCACCACACCGATGATCTTTTCCTCTTCATTGAACATCACGACGTGCGTGGCCTGCTCGTCGAATTCGTCGGCACTCCAGTGTTCGACGTGATTCGGATCGCGCCCACTGTTTGTATACGCTTGGCGCCGAAACTGAACGATGTCCGCTACCAAGTGAGGATCGTACTCGGATATTTTGATCATTGTTCCCCCTTTACATGGCCCATGCGCACCAGAATCTGCCGTTGCGTGTCCTTGAAACCGGTGCGGCCGTGCATGTATCTGGAATTATCAAAGATGAGGATATCGTTTGCCTGCCAGTGCGTGCTGTGAGTGCGTTCAGTGGCGTAACCGGAGATTTCCTCGAGCAGGTCGTGCGGAAACGGCGAGCCGTCGCTCAAAGTCGGCACGTACTGATGCTTGGGATAAAACTCGGTGGCCTGGCGATAGTGATAGATCAGGAGCGAGTTGCAGAACGATCGCTTGTTGCCCCAGCGGGTCGGAATCACACACAGGGTTTGAAAGACGCCCTTTAATGTGTCGCCATCGAATTCCGCTTCCAGTTTTTCCCATGATGGCAGTCGTGTCGTCATCTTGCTCAGACGGGCCAACGCTGTTTCTTTCGAATCAACGCCGAGCGACGCGCGCCAACGTTGCGGCATCGCACTCCAACTCCACTTCAAAACTGCATCGTTAACAAACTTCTGCGTGTTTTCCGGCAGCGCATTAAGCAGATCGACGCCGTCGCAAAGATTTGTTTGGCCTCCCGGATCTGAAGGCTCCGCGGGCCTGACGCAATAGAGCATCAGGAGATCTGGACAACCGGGCGCGTAAGAGCCCTCGCGATGCAAAGGTATGTAATCCATTCCTTTGTTGACGGTTGACGTCGTTCCGTCGGCGTTGACCACGTCGCGCTCGACGGTCGTGCTGGTGCTGTGGTGGACCATCGGCGTGATCAACTGATCGCTCAGCGATTCGAAATCATGGAGTGTTGTTTCCGCTCGGATGACCACGGCGCCGTGTTGCTTGAGCGCATCCCGGACGGCGTTGGTTTCGCGAGTGTTCACAACAAAGATCTTTTCGGAGCAGTTCTGTTTAGTGGCGGAAGGTGTTGACATGGGCGTTCCTGCCTTTGTAGGTAACCTCTGCGTCTCCGTGTTTCCGTGGTTCAATAATGTTTTAGACAAACCAACCACGGAGACCCAGAGCCACAAGGTTATTTAGCTAGACGTACGCGGCGGTCGAGGCCAGCAAGCTTTCTTGAGGTTGAGCCGTGTTACTTAGATCTCTCAGGACCACGAGATGCTCCAGACTTTCGAGCACGGAGTCGACATCGACGCCGAAATCTATGAGACACGCAACCTCGTCAACGCCGATTGCTTTAAGACGTTCGACCATCTTCATGCATAGAGTAGGTGTGCCGATCAGTGATGAGGTGCGGTAATAGCGTTCGAAGGCAAACGCCGCCATCTGATCGCGATATTTCTCCGGGTCGTGATCGCGAACGTCGACGTCGAGATTCAGACTCTCGGCGCCGGTTTCGATCAGGTTCAGGTGCGACTTGAGATACTTTATTAGTGGCGCTCTCACTTTTTGCAGCACGGCCTCAGCGTCTTCGCCGATGAACGTGTGCATCATCATCGTGACTTTGCCGGAGCGCGGCTCGTGGCCGTGCCTCGCGAGCGAGTCACGATAGAGTTGAATCTTTGGCTCGACTTCTTCGATGGATTGGGTCAGGAGTGCGGTCAACACGTGGCAACCGAGTTCGCCAGCTTTCTCAAACATTTCCGGCCCGCCGCTACACGTAAGCCAGATCGGTAGCTCAGGTTGAATCGGTTTCGGAAAGATTCTGACCTCAATCTCTTTGCCGGTGCCGTCGCGGCCGGCGATCGGCTGGCCGCGCCACAACGCCTGCACTTCCTTAATGCCGCGAAACATTGCTTCCCTCTTTGTTGAATAACGTTCCGGGAAGAAGGCAAAGTCATTAGGCATCCAGCCAGAGGTGAATGAAACGCCGACGCGGCCTTTCGAAAGATTGTCGACGACGGACCATTCTTCGGCGACACGCAAAGAGTTGTGCAGTGGCAAAACGACGCTGCCCGCACGCAGTTGCACGTGATTTGTAATACCCGCGAGGGCGGCGCTGAGCACCGATGGGTTTGGATACAAACCTGCTTTTTCGTGGAAGTGACGTTCGGGTGTCCAGACAGCGGTCAGGCGATTTCGATCAGCGAACATCGCGCCTTCGCGGTAGAGGCGATACTTGTCTTCACCGTAAACAGCGTTGTCGTCGGCGAAATAGAAAAGACTGAACTCGATTAAGTGATCGGGTTCGGATAGCGGCGGTGGCTCAACGCGTGCGGCATAACTGTCAAAGAGCGGCGCATCGTCGGGAAGACCGAGCCACCCCCTGATCTGAGAGCGTGACACATGACCATAGCGTTGCAGCCTCGTTCGCTTCCGCTCGATGTCCTGAAGCCACTCCGAAAGCGACTCCTCGCCGGGACCAGTAATTGGCAGCGGCAACACGTTCGAAAGCAGACCGATGATCTGTTCCGATCCTTCTAAGGTTTGCGGTCGCTTGGCGGCCGTCACGTCCAAACAGATCTCCCTGCACTCCCGCTCGCGCATTAACGCCAGGGCCCGCGCACCCATGATAACGGTCTCAACCGAAACGCCAATGCTGCGCGCAAAAGCTTTCAACCCGTCTGTTTGAAAGGCGCCTAGGTTTAGCGCCTGCGACACTGTAAGGCCAGTATCCCGGTTTTGATTTCTGTAAAGAAGCTCTACGCCTGCGCTGTCCTGGCGCTCAACCCATGCGGCATACTCGCGATATTCCCGTGCATCTCCACTAGCCCCACGCAAAACCTCGTCAAAGATCAACTGCACTGATCGCTCATCAAGCAACACTGGATGATAACTAAGCACGATCTCAAACGATCGCGCGCCCAGGCGTATCTCCATCACACGAAACAGCGGCGCCCGCGCCGGATCGAATTCGCGCCGCGCATCCATCCGCAACAACTCCTCAAGCTCGGCCTGCGCACGCACTGTTTCGTCGCCGCAGTCGTATCGCTCGTAAGGCAGCTTCACCTGCTGCCGCACCACTTGCACCGGCTCCTCGAGTTGCGTAAGGAAACACGTGCGCAACATCGTGTGCCGCGCCAACAACTGTTGCCACGCGCGCTCAAACGCCTCGCTGTCAAATTCGCCATGAATCTTCCGGCGCACCTGGACCACGCGCGCATTTCGCTGATCGCCAAGCACTTCACGTTGTACGGGTGTGAGATGGTAAACGTCTGCTACGTTTTTCATATTCTGTTTCTAACAGGGCCACAAGAAGCTCAAAAATCACAACAATCTTGTGAACACGTTTGTGATTCTGGTGCTTTCTTGTGGCTATTCGTCGAGCTGATCGTTTTCTGCCAACAGCATAGCGATCTTTTCCAGTTCCGCCTGGCTCAAGCCGGCGAAGGGTTGGTCGGACGACGCGCTGGTGTGGTCAGAACCGCTCGCGCCGGCGGTTGCGGCCATTGCTAACTCCTGCGCTTGTGAAGGATCGAGGATGGCCGCCAGCTCGGCGATGGTCTGACTCTGGAAAAGTTGTTGCGGGGTAAACTGCAAACCAGCTTCGTTAATCTTGACGCTGATCTGAATGGCTTTCACAGAGTCGCCACCCAACTCGAAGAAGTTGTCGTGAACGCTGATGCTATCGATGCCCAGCATCTCCTGCCAGATCGTCGCCAGCCGTTGCTCGATCTCGTTGCGCGGCGGCACGTACGGCGATTGCAGATCCGCAGGTCGCGGGTGCGCCCCACGCGCAACCGGCGCGCTATCCGCAATACCTGCAAGGTTTGTCTGCGCGAAGTTGTTGACCTGTTCGATCGATGCGCGCAGGTCCTTAGTCGAAACGATCACCTGCGCAGGCGTATTCGCGGAGAGGATCCGGCGCAACACCTCGACACCTTCTTCCGGCGAAATTCCCTCACTCAAACTCCGCTGATAGATCGCTTCACCGCCCTGTGCGCCGTTTTCCGAAGATCCATTCACACTCTCTGTGCGCGCACCTGTGCCAGCGAGTAACTTGATCGTTCCCGTAGCATCGTTGACTCGCTTCTGACTAAAGCTGTCGATCACCACACGCTCGACACCGTCTTCGTCAAACAACGTGATGTCAAACGTGATCGTCTCGTTGCGAGAGCCACTGTCTTTCGCGCGGATGTAAGCGTGAATCCGGCGCGGCAGCGGTCCTTTGATGCGCAATCGCTTATAACCCATCGGCAAGTAATGACCTTCGTTGACGAGGTAATGCTTCGCCGTGCCCGTCGCGCGATCCAGTAACGCCGGATGCAGCTTCAGGAAATCCATGTCCCCGGCAAACATCTCTGGTAGTTCGAGAGTCGCCAGCAGTTCTTTGTCGCCGAGATAGACGCGCTGAAGACTCTGCCAACGCGGCCCAAGGTCCGGATCGATCTCATCGTCGTCACGAATGACAATCTCTTTGCGATTACAGCGTGCGATGATCGACTTGAGATCCTCGCGCGCCGGTGGATCGGCATCGAAGTAACTTAGTTTGCCGATTGAGAACGGTTGCCATTCATCTGCTTCACCGTTCTCCGCGACGGTGGGTTTGCTCACCACCTTGTAAGAGTATTCGCCGCCATTTTCGTCGATGAGGATGCGCACTTCGCGTATCTCGTCGTCACGCAACGCCAGGGGGGCGAGGAAGAATGCGTCGCGAATCTCCAACGAGCCCTCTCCACCACGTTTCTCAACTGCGGCACGCGCCATCTCGAGATACGCGGTGCCGGGCATCACTGCGGTGCCGACGATGCGATGGTCGTCAAGCACCCAGTGTTCAGTGACGCTGAAATCAGTGCCGTAGATCTCCTCGCCGCCGCCATTGGCGATCTCGCGGTGCAACAGCGGGTGACCGTTCTGCTGGTGACCATTGTTATTGCTGCGAACTGGCTGGCGCACTGGACGCTTCTTGCTCGTTGCCTGTTCGGCGGATTTGACGAGCATGCCGACTGACTGCCACGCGTCCCAATTGATCGAAACCGCAGTGCTACCGTTAGTCGTGCGTTTGTAGTGTGCGAAGGCGTCGAGGTACGCGTTGGCGGCGCAGTAATCGACATTGCCAAAGCCCCCGAGGATCGCGGCGCGTGACGAACACATGATGAAGAAATCAAGTGGCGTGTCGTGCAACACTCTGTCGAGCACGCGTGTTCCGACAACCTTAGGTGCAAGCACGTTCGTGGCCATCTCGGGCGTTTTGAGTTGGATCATCCCGGCACCCGGCACGCCAGCCGCGTGCACGACGCCATTGATCTCACCGAACCTCTGGCGCGCCTGCTCCACGACACTCTTCATTTGATCTTCGTTCGTAATGTTCGCGGTTGCGAGAAGCACTACACCCCCGGCGTCTTCAATTGCTCTGATCTTTTCATGCGTCTCCGGCAACGGTGTGCGCCCAACCAGAACCAGTCTCGCGTTGACGGTCTGCGCCAGGTATTGAGCAAATTCGAGTCCCATCCCACCCATGCCACCAGTGATCAGGTAGACCCCGCGATCTTTCAACTTCACCGGCGTTTCCTCTGCCACATCGAACCGGATCCGTTCGAAATCCTGAACCCAACGATGCCGGCCACGGTACGCGACCACGCGATCCGAGCTCTCACTTGCAATCTCCGCGAGCAGGTCTTCGACCAACCGTTGCTGCTGTGCGCCCAGAACCACGTCGATGCTGTGGCAGAAAATGTTCTGATACTCCTGCGAGATCACGCGGCACGGCCCAAGCAGCGTGGCTTTTTCCGGACACAACTCTTCCTCGCCAGTTACTTCTTGCAAATTGTTTGAAACGACGCAGATGTTGAGCTTCTCATCGACGTGCACGTCGGTTGCAGGCAACGTCAGCAGTTGATCGCCGAGCGCCTGCGCGAGAAAGAGCAGACTGTAAAACCCACGGGCCAGCGACTGCTCAGCACTAACCGTTTGTCCTTCCGGCGTCACATTCCAAAGGTGTACGATCGTTTGCGGCGCAACGCTGATCGCTCCAATCTCTTTGAACAACGCATCGTAGTCAGCACGTGCATCCGCTCGGATCGTGTAAGTTGTATCGCCGATCCGCTGAAATTCCGCTCCGCTCGCGACCGCAATAACCTCGTGGCCCAACTGCGCAAGTCTTTCCTTTAACTGATCCCCCACACCGCACTCGTCCACAAAGATCAGCCACCTGCGTCTCTGGTCATGTTTCTCCGCAGGCGTCGCCGATCTCCGCCACGACGGCCCATAAAACCAATTGCCAATCTCCGGATCCTTACGCAATGGATTCCTGGTAGCGCCCACACCCGCCTGTGGCTCAACCCAATAGCGTTGCCTTTCAAAGGGATACGTCGGCAACGAAATCCGTCTCCTCCGCTCACCGCCCGAAAGCCTCTCCCAATCGACGTTCACGTTCGCGAGCCACATGCGACCAAGCGTCGTCAACAACGACGCTCCATCCGGCTCTTGCTCGTCCGCGCGCCGCAATGAAGAAAGCACCACCTGCGCCGCGCCGCGTTGCGGATGATGCCGCGAAAGCACGGTCAACGCGTTGCCCGGCCCAACTTCCAGTAACAACCGTTCGGGATTGCTGAAAATCTCGCTGATGCCGTCGTTGAAAAGCACCGTCTGGCGAATGTGCCGCGCGTAATAACGCGGATCGGTCGCGTCTTCAACCTTGATCCAGTCTCCCGTAACGTTTGAGAGGTACGGCATCGTCGGCGGTTTCAACGTCGCTTTCGAAACCTCTTCAATAAACGGCTGAAGGATCGGCTCCATCATCGGAGAATGAAACGCGTGGGAAGTTTGCAGCCGCCGCAACATCAGTCCCTGCGGCTTCAGCTCTGTTTCCAGCTCGTCGATCGCTTCATGTGTTCCTGAGACCGTGCACAATCCCGGAGAGTTGATCGCCGCAATTGCGAGCTCGGGTCGTCCCTCGATCATCGCGCGCAACTTCTGCTCCGGCAGCGAAACCACCAGCATCGATCCCAAAGGCAAACTCTGAATCAGCCTCCCGCGCACGGCCACGAGTCGTAACGCATCCTCGAGCGAGAAGACTCCAGCCAAACACGCAGCGACATACTCGCCAATGCTGTGACCGATCATCGCTTCCGGCGTGACACCCCATCCCATCCACTGCTTCGCCAGCGCGTACTCAGTGACAAAAAGCGCTGGCTGCGTCAGAAGCGTCTGGCTGAGTTTCTCCTTCGCTTCTTCGAGCGCTTCGTCGCTTGGATAGAGCACATCGCGAAGGTCGAAACCGAGATGCGGTTTGAGAATCTCCGAGCACGAATCGATCTGCTCACGGAAGATCGGTTCCGCCTGGTACAACTCCAAACCCATGCGCACGTACTGCGCGCCCTGACCCGGAAACAAGAAGGCGACCGGACGATTACGCGGCTCCTGCAGGCTCGTGAACACACGCCGGGCGTCGAGAGTTTCCAACGCGCGCACCGCATCTTCCAGATCGCGGCAGACAACGACGCGCCGGTGGTTCAGTTTCTTTCTTCCCACTTGCAGCGTGTGGGCCACGTCGGCGAGATTGAGCTGCGGATTGCTCTTTAGGTACGCGTGCAGATTTACTGTGGCTGCGTCGAGCGCGCTGCTGGTGCGCGCGGCGAGTGGCAACAAATGCCAGTCGCGTTTTGATTCTGACGCAATCGGTTCGGGTGCTTGTTCGATCACTACGTGCGCATTCGTGCCACCGATGCCGAAGGAACTCACACCCGCGCGGCGGGGATCGCCATTGGTGGTTTTCCACTCAGACAATTGCGCATTGACGTAGAACGGACTATTGGCGAAATCAATGCGCGGATTCTCGGTTTCGAGATTCAAACTCGGCGGAATCTGCCCGTGCTTGAGCGCGAGCACCGTTTTGATCAGACCAGCAACACCAGCCGCAGCATCGAGGTGGCCGATGTTCGTCTTCACCGAACCGAGCGCGCAGAATCGCTTGGCTTCAGTGCCGTTGCGAAACGCACGCGTGAGTGCCTCGACCTCAACCGGATCGCCGAGCGCCGTTCCCGTTCCGTGAGCCTCAACGTAAGTGATCGTTTCGGGATTGACACCGCTCACAGCATGCGCCTCGGCGATGACCTCCGCCTGTCCGTCAACACTCGGCGCCGTGTAACCCACCTTCAGCGAGCCGTCGTTGTTGACTGCCGAACCTTTGATTACCGCGTGAATCGTATCGCCGTCGTTGAGCGCGTCGCTCAAGCGTTTCAGCACCACCACCGCGACACCATCGCCTTGCACCGTTCCCTGTGCTCGCTCGTCAAACGCGCGGCAATGACCGTCAGGTGAATAAATTCCGCCGTCGAGGTAGGTGTAACCGTTCTTTAGCGGCACTGTGATCGTGACGCCGCCCGCCAGCGCCATGTCGCATTCGAAGTTGAGTAAACTCTGACACGCCGTGTGCACTGCCACCAACGACGTCGAACACGCCGTCTGAATCGTCAGACTCGGACCTTTGAGATTCAACTCGTAGGCAACGTGCGTAGTGAGATGGTCGCCGCGGTTTTGCACCGACGCTTGCAACAAACCAACCGAATCGAGAAGATCGCGATTCGACATCAGGTTCAACAGCAAGTAGCTGTTCATGCCCTCGCCGCCGTAAAGACCGATCGCGCCCTTGTAGGTTTCCGGGTCGTAACCCGCGTCTTCGAGAGCGGTCCACACACACTCCATGAACAGCCGATGCTGCGGGTCCATGATCTCTGCCTCGCGCGGCGTGAAACCAAAGAAAGCAGCGTCGAACATGTCGCCGTTTGCGATCGCGCCTTTTGCCTTGACGAAGTTCGGCGAGCTCAGCCGCGACGCGTCGATTCCGGCCTTCTGCAACTCTTCATCGGTAAAGAACGTGATCGCCTCAACGCCGTCGCGCAGGTTGCGCCAGTATTCCGCGATGTTGTTCGCGCCGGGAAAGCGTCCGGCCATCCCGATGATGGCGATGCCCTCGATTTGATTCGTGTTGTTAGAACTCATCAGCCGTTCCTTGATGCTCGTTATTGGCGCATGCTGATTGCCTGTCTGCGGCGCGCAGCGCGATCCATGACTCTTTCAAATGCGGGTTTTTGACCGTTCGCCTCGCTGAAATACTCGGCGAGTGCACTGATCGTGGGCTTGGCAAACAGCTCCACGATGGAGATCTTCTTGTCGAAAATTTCGCTGAGCTTGTTGTGTACCTGGACCATCAGCAATGAGTGCCCGCCGGCGTCGAAGAAATTGCCGTCGACACCGATCTGCTCGACCCCGAGCACTTCCTGCCAAACCCGCGTGATCGAGGCTTCGATTTCGTTTCGCGGTGCGACGTAGTGTTCGGCGCGAGATCTTTGTGCGGCCTCGGGTGCAGGTAAGGCGTTCAGATCGACTTTACCGTTGCGCGTCAACGGCAACTCTTCGAGCGTGGCCAGAAACGACGGCACCATGTAATCGGGCAACCGCTCGCTCAGCGTTTGCCGCAGTTCGCCGGTGTCGAGTGTGGCGCCAGCGACTGTCACGACGTAGCCGACCAGCCTTAGATCTGCGTTGGCTGCTTCGCGCGCTACGACAACTGCCTGTTTTATCTGGGCGTGCTGGAGCAGGACAGATTCGATCTCGCCGAGCTCGATGCGATGACCTCGCACTTTGACCTGCGTGTCGTTGCGGCCGGTGAAGATGATCGATCCGTCTGGTAGGTAGCGCGCCAAATCGCCGGTGCGATACAAGCGGGCGCCTTCTGCGCCACTCAGGTCGTCGGGAATGAAGCGCTCCGCCGTTCTCTCGGGCGAATTGAGATAGCCGCGGGCGAGTCCGGAGCCGCCAATGAAGAGTTCGCCGCTGAGATGGATGCCGGCAGGCTTCAGGTTCTGGTCGAGAATGTAGGTTTGTGCGTTTGGTATCGGACGGCCGATCGTCGGTTGGCCGGCGATGATTTGAGCCCACGTCGCGTCTACCGTGCATTCAGTTGGACCATAAACGTTGAAGAAACGGATAGGTTGATCTTCGGCAAGACGCGCCCAGGTAGATTCGTCGATTGCCTCGCCGCCGATGAGCATCAGCTTCGGAGCGCTTCTGGCGTCCTGATTTAGACCGGCAGCCACTAGAAGTGTCAGTTGTGAAGGAGTGCAATCGAGAACGTCGAGCTCATGCTGGTCGATATAATTCAGCGCGCCTTTCGCATCGAGCCGCAGTTCTTCCGGCAACAGGTGCAGCGTGTGGCCGTGAAGCAGTTGCACGAGCTGTTTGACGGAAGCGTCGAAAGCAAGTGGTGCGCTGAGACCGATCCTGAGTGCAGAACCGAGCCCGGCGTAGACCTGTTCGTGCAACGCGGCGGCGAGGTTCACCACGGACCGGTGTTGGATCATCACGCCTTTCGGCTGTCCGGTGGAACCGGAGGTGTAGATGATGTACGCGAGATTGTTTGCGCTGACGCTGCTTTCCGGGTTATCGACGCTCGCGGAGTACGCTTTTGTTAACACTTCGCGCGTCAACAAGATTGTGGCTCCGGCGTCTTGCAACACCTGGTTGATGCGCTGTTGCGGGTTGCGCGGATCGAGTGGAATGTAGGCGCCGCCTGCTTTCAGGATTCCGAGCACGGCGATCAGCATTTCCAATGAGGGCTCGATACAGATTCCAACCGGAGTATCAGGTCCGACGCCAACGGCCTTTAAATATGCGGCTAGTTGATTGGAACGACGGTTCAGCTCCGCGAAAGTAAGTTGTTCGTCTTGGAAAACAGCCGCCAATGCATCGGGCGTGCGTGCGGCTTGTTGTTCGAAGAGCTGATGCACGGAGCCGTCGAGATCATAGTCGCGGCTTGTCTTGTTCCAATCGATGACGATTTGTTGGCGTTTGTCTGCACTGACGATTTCCAGGTCACCGATCGGGCTTTCAGGATTCGCAAGCGCGGAGTCGAGCAGCGTCTGAAACTGCTCGGCGATAAGCTTGGCGTGCGCTTCATCAAATGTGGCGTTGTTGTACTCAAAAGCTGCGACAATACCTTCAGCAGTCAGGGTCGCAGTGAGTTTGAGATCGAACCTCTCGAGAACGCTGGTTTGGCGGTAAACGGATACTCGCAAACCGCCTGTTTGTTGTGCCGCGGCTATCTCCGCGTACTCGTAACCAAACGGTAAGTACTTGAGCTCGCCATTAGGCGAATCATCCAGACTGAAATAGTCCTGCCACTCCTCTGACTCGTGTTGAAATCGATCGGTCTCTGAAACGACTTCGCTGAAGCGCAGGTCGTCAGTGAATTGACACGAGACCGGCAAGACCCGCGCGAACAAACCGAACCCGTCGTGCAGCAATTCGTATGACCGGCCTTCGCTAATGTTTCCAATCACGATGGGCTGTTGCGTCAAACGCCACAGCAACGTCTGCCAACCAGCGAGCAACACTACGGCGCGGGTCGTATCGTGTTTCGTTGCGAGCGCAGCGATGCGTGTGGCGTATTTCGGCGTGAAGTGGAGCTCTACAGATTCAAGCTCGCGCGGTATTTCAGTTCGCGCGCGCTGGCGAGCACGCTGGCCGGGAAGCACTGCTGACGCATTGGAGAGACCTTGTCCTGCCCAATACTCGCGTCCTTTCGCGGCGTCCTCTTCTTCCCAAAGTGAGTTTTGCCATTCAGAGAACTGAATGTACTGCAACGGCTCGTCGCTCCCGTCGGAGCCACCGCTCAGCTCCGAAACTAAATTGCTCAAGGTGCGCCAATCCGCGCACAGCGTCGGTGTCGTGAGCGACAGGAGATGACGATCGCCTGCAAGCGAAAACAACGTCGCGTGAACCAGCGGTCCATGTTCGTAAGCAAACGACCGGCGGCTTTCCGACTCGATCAAGTCCTGGACCCGCTCATTCGTTTCGCGGAGATCAATTGTTTGCCACGAGAGTGAAACGTCATCTGCAACGACCTGGACCGGCATCACCACACCGGGCAAGCGTCGAAACACCGTGCGCAACGACTCGTGCCGCGCACAAACCTTTTCGAGCGCCTCACGAAGCGCCTCCAGTCGCAACTCACCTTCAAGCAACAACACGAGCTGCGAGCTAAACGCAGAAGGGCCGCCAGCTGCGTCCTGTTGCAGCTTCCAGAGACGCCGCTGCTGCGGCGAGAGTCGGAAGCCTTCAACTACAGTTGTTGCTTGCATATGTGAGACACAGAGATTAAGAGGATTTTCCAGCGTCGAAGTGTGAGTACGGCTCGGCCATCGCCACCGCAATCTCGCGCGGCGCGACAAAAGGCTCGCGCCCGTGGGCGCAGAGCATGTTGTCGAGCATGAGGATGTCGCCGGTCTGCCAGGCGAATGCGATCCGCTCCTGCCGGTACGCTTCGTAAATCTGCTCGACGACCGCCGGCGCGATCGGCGAACCATCACCGTAGAACGTATTGAATGGAAGATCGAAATCGTCGACGCCCGCGCGCAGCGACTCGCGCGCCGTCTGCTCGAGACTGTGAATGTTGAAGAACACGGCGTGATTGAACCAGACCGTTTCGCCCGTGCGCGGATGTTGTCTCACCGCCGGTCGAATCTGCTTCGTGCGCAGCCGGTTCTCATCTTTCCACTCAAACTCGATCGTATCGCGGCGGCAATGTTCTTCCACCACTCGCTTGTCGTCTGTTTGAAACGCCTCCTGCCACGACAGCCCGAGCATGTCGCCATAGTTGCGCACGTACATCACCTGCTTCTCGACAAACTTCTGCACGACCGGCAACGGCAGACGTTGGTAGATTCGCCGGCTGTCGGCGATCGGCGTGCGGCCACCCTGCTGCGCCGGACGCACACAGAAGAACCAGATTTTCATGGGCCAGTTCAGCGTGTACGACTGTTCATTATGCAGCAGTATGTGCTGGTCGGCCGGATGATCGGTCGAAGTGTAGATGTTTCCGCTCAAAACGTGGCGCGGTGAAGATCGCTCGCCGTAAGACATCAACGATGAAGCGATCGTGGTGGTGAACTGTTCGAAGGTGTTCAGCGAATTGCCATTGAACCCGCGGAACAGCAGCGCGCCGTGCTGACGCAAACGGCTGTCGATCGTCTCGCGGTTCTGCGTGGTCCAGTTAATCAGGTCGACGCCTTCAACCTCCGGCTGAAAGACAACCGGCAAAGCCATCAGATCGTTCAACCGCGATTCGCGAACGATGTTGCGCTCCGAGAGCTTCACCGCTTTGGGTTTCATGCTGAGCAATTTCTTGAGCTTCAGCTCGCGGCGCTCCTCTTTGTGCTCGACCTTTTGCTTGTGCTCCTCCACAGTCAGCATCTCCAGCGCACTGAGCCGCGCATCGGCGTCCGTCACGATCGATCGCAACAGTGTCTCGTAGTGACCGGTCATGCGGTCGATCGTGGAAACATCGAACAGGTCTGTGCTGTAACGCACCGAACCACGAATCTCTCCGTTGGGCGTTTGATTCAGCGCCAGCGTGATATCGAAAGCGGTGGTGGCTTCCGTCATCTCGATCGGCTCGATTGCGAGATCGCCGATTTCTAGCGCGGGCATCGGATTGTTTTGGAAGATGAACATCACCTGGAACAGCGGGTTGCGGCTGAGGTCGCGTTCCGGCTGGAGCTCCTCCACCAGTTTCTCAAACGGCATGTCCTGATGCGCATACGCGCCGAGTGTGACCTCGCGAACCCGGCTCAACAGCTCGCGAAAAGTCGGATTACCGGCGAGACTGGTACGCAGTACGAGCTGATTGGCAAAGAAACCAATGAGCGGTTCGATCTCGCTGCGATTGCGGTTCGCGATATCGGTTCCCACCACGATGTCGTCCTGATTGCTGTAGCGATTCAGCAGAACCTTGAACGCGGCGAGCATGAGCATGTAGAGCGTCACGCCTTCACGGCGACTGAAGGCACTGAGCGACTCCGCGAGATCAGCAGGCAGGGTAAAGAAACGCCGCGCACCGCGAAAGCTCTGAACCGGTGAACGTGGATGGTCGGTTGGCAGTTCCAGATTTGAGATTTGTCCGAGTTGCTTCCTCCAGTAGGTGATCTGGTTTTCGAGAACTTCGCCTGTTAACCATTCGCGTTGCCAGTGTGCAAAATCTGCGTACTGCACCGGCAGTTCGGAAAGTAGTGATTCCTGATCGGCAGCGAATGACTGATAAAGCGAGGCCAGTTCCTGCGTGATCACGCCGAGCGACCAGCCGTCGGCGATGATGTGATGCAACGCGAGCATCAGCGCGTGCTCGGTCTCTGATAGCTGCAAGAGACGAAAACGCACAAGCGGCAACTGCTCGAGATCGAATGAGTGACGCCCCTCCTCGGCGTAGACTTCTTCGATCGATCTTCCGTGCTCACGATTCAGAGAAACCGCGTATTCCGGCGCGACGATCTGGACCGGCAACCCCTCACTGATCGAAAACCTCGTGCGCAGAATCTCATGCCGGCGAATGATTTCGTTGAGAGCTCGCTCAAGTGCGGAGTAATTCAACTTCCCGACCAGTCGCACCGCCACTTGAATGTTGTAGACGGTGTTGCCTGACGAGAGTTTGTCGATGAACCAGAGACGTTGCTGGGCAAACGAAAGCGGCAACTTCCCTGCTCTATCGACGCGCTCGATTGGCGTCAACGTTCCCACTGCTTCCGACTGCAAAGCCGTGTCGACACTCTGCGCCAGCTCTGCAATCGTCGGATTCTCAAACAACGCCCGCAGCGGTAACTCAACTTTGAACGTCTCCCGCACACGCGAAACAACCTGCGTGGCCAGCAACGAATGCCCGCCAAGATCGAAGAAGTTGTCGTGCAAACCGACGCCGCGCAAGCGCAGGATTTGAGTCCAGATGTTCGACAACAACTCCTCCGTCTGCGTGCGAGGCGTTGTCCCATCGTCCTGAATGTCCACCGGCGAAGGCACCGGCAAGGCGCGCCTATCGATCTTGCCGTTATCAGTCAACGGCAACTCGTCCAGCAACACGACAAAGGACGGCACCATGTAGTCCGGCAACTGTTCGCGCAACGTCGATCGCAGATCAGTGCTGGTCACGACGGCGGAGCCTTCGGTCGGAACGACATACGCCACGAGACATTGGTCGCCCGGAAGTTGTTCCCAGCAGTTCACGACTGCTTCGCGCACGCCCGCAGTCTCACGCAACGCCGTCTCAATCTCGCCCAGCTCGAGGCGATGCCCGCGTATCTTCACCTGACTACCGCTGCGGCCCAGAAACTCGATCTCGCCATCGCGCAGGTAGCGCGCAAGATCGCCCGTGCGATAAAGCCGCGCCCCGACTTTGCCGCTCAACGCATCGGGCACAAACAGTTCAGCGGAGAGCTCGGGCCGGTTGAGATAGCCTCGCGCCAGACTATCCCCACCAACCCAAAGCTCGCCGATGACGCCGACCGGCACGGGTTCGCCGCGCTGGTCCACGATGTAAATGCCGACGTTGCTGATCGGTCTGCCCAATGTGGGCGCCGTGCCCGGTGGGCCACCTTCGCGACTGACCAGGCCAGACGTGCTGACGACTGCGTTTTCGGTTGGTCCATAGTTATTAACGACTGCGAACGGCAACGATGACGCAGGCCAGGTATGCAGCCTGTCGCCGCCTGTCAACAACGTTCGCAGTTTCGTTTCTGAGGACCACTCCAGCGCGAGCATCAGTTCCGCAACGGGAGTTGGCACAAAACTGACGGTAATAGCGCGCTGGGTGATCCAATCGCGCAACCCTTCAGGTGACGAGCGCAGATCGTCAGGTGGGATGTCGAGTGACGCACCGCAGCTCATGTAGGGCCACAGTTCCCACACCGACGCGTCGAAGCTCACGCCAGCGAGTAGGGTTGCGCGATCGGAAGCTGAGATATTGAAGGCCGAGTTGTGCCAGGAGACGAGGTTGAGCAGCGCTCCGTGTGACACCGCGACGCCTTTCGGCCGGCCAGTGGAGCCCGACGTGTAGATCACGTAAGCGAGATGGTCGAGATCGATATTTGCCGGCGGCGGTTCCTGGTCCACTGACAACTCTCTCGAGACAAGCTCTTGAATTGACTCCGGTGTCAGCAGCACGGACGCACCGGAATCCTGAAACATGAAATCCAGCCGCTCGCGCGGGTAGTGTGGATCGAGTGGTAGATAAGCGGCTCCGGCCTTGAGCACTCCCAACACGCCGACGAATATCTCCAATGAACGGTCAGTGCAGATCGCGACAATGCTCTCGTTTCCGACGCCGAGGCCGCGCAATTGATGCGCCAGCCCATTGGCACGGCGATTCAGTTCGCCGTAAGTCAACTTTTCGTCGTCGCACAACACTGCAATCGCTTCCGGTTGTGCCTGGGCGTGCCGCTCAAACTGTTGATGAACACATAGTGAAGTCTGAAGCGGCGCTGCAGTGTCGTTCCATTCAACCAGCAACTGCTCGCGCTCAGTTCCGGTCAGCAATTGCAGCTCGCTGAGCTTTGTCTCCTCGCCGCTAACGACGGATTCAAGCAATCGCTCGTAGTGACCGAGTAGATGCGTCATCGTGGCAGCGTCGAAGAGATCCGTGTTGTACTCCAACGTTCCGACCAGACCGTCTGCCTTTTCTTCAAACGACAACGAGAAGTCGAACTTTGCAGTCTTAACCGTTGCGTTTACCGAATCCACCGTTAACCCGCGCAACTCAAGCACCGGCATCGGCACGTTTTGCAGCGCAAACATCACCTGGAAGATCGGTGTGTGGCTGAGACTTCGTTCGGGTTGTAACTCTTCGACCAGTTTTTCAAACGGCAAATCCTGCCGCGCCTGACCTTCGAGCACCGCACTACGTACTTGGGCCAGCAGCTCACTGAAGTTCATCTGAGCCGACAAATGGGTGCGAATCGCCTGCGTGTTGACGAAGAATCCGATCAAGCCTTCGATATCGGCACGATTGCGTCCGGCGACAGGTGTGCCGACGACAATGTCTGGCCGACCCGAGTACCGAAACAGCAGCGTTTTGAAGACTGCCAGCAACGTCATGAACAACGTCGCGCCCTGCCGGCGGCTCAGAATCTTGAGCGATTCAGCTAAAGCTCCAGACAGGACGAGCGTCTGACTCTCGCCCTGAAACTTCTGCACCGCCGGACGTGGACGATCGGTCGGGAAGTTGAGCAATGCGGGCGCACCTGCCAGATGCTGTTTCCAGTAAGCCATCTGGCTTGCAAGCACGTCACCCTGAAACCAATGCTGCTGCCAGCGCGCGAAGTCGGCATACTGCACTGTGAGCGCGGGCAGTGGCGACTCCTGTGCGTCTGCAAATGACGCGTAGAGTGCGGCGAGTTCGCGAATGAAGATGCCGACGGACCACGCGTCGCTGACGATGTGATGCATCGTCACCAGGAGCGCGTGCTCTTCGTCGTTCAATTGCAAAAGCGTTATGCGCAGCAGTCCACCCGTAGCGAGATCGAATGGTGTTTGCGCATCCTCAGCCGCACGCTTTGCGACTTCATGTTCGCGCTCCTTCGCTGTAAGTTCGCGAAGATCGATCACCGGCAAGCTCCATGAAAGCGCCGGGGTCACGATCTGCACCGGCTGGCTGTCAATCACGTCAAACCGCGTTCGCAGCACTTCGTGCCGTTTTACGATCTCGCCAAAACTCTGCTCCAGCGCCGGCACGTTCAACTTGCCGGTTATTCGCACCACCGCCGAGATGTTGTAAAACGGACTGCCCGGCTCCATCTGGTCCAGGAACCAGAGTCGCTGCTGCGCAAACGAAAGCGGCAGCGGCTCTTCCCGCGGTGCGGCTTCGATCGGTGTGTAAACGACCGCCGGCGCGTCTCGCAATGCCTGTTCGACGTGTTCGGCCAGACGCGCGACGGTCGGCGACTCGAATACTTTGCTGACCGGTACTTCGACGTGAAGTTCGTTACGTACCTGCGAGATCAAGCGCGTCGCCATGAGCGAGTGCCCGCCGAGCTCGAAGAAGTTGTCGTGAATGCCGAGCTCTTTAAGCCCCAGCACGTTGGCCCAGATGCCCAGCAAAACTTCTTCGATTTGCGTGCGGGGCGCGGTAAGCGATTCTTCAGTGACACTGAAGTCGGGCGCCGGCAAAGCTTTGCGATCGACCTTGCCGTTTGGCGTTAGTGGCAGCACATCCATCAGGACAAACGCAGCAGGAGTCATGAACTCCGGCAGCCGCTCTCTCAACCATGACCGGAGTTCAGTCACCCGCACGGGCGCTTTCGCGACCACATACGCAACTAACCGTCTTTCCTCACCTTCCTGATCTCGTGCGACGACGATCGCTTCCTGCACCTGTTCGTTGCGCCGCAGAACGCTCTCAATCTCGCCCAACTCGATGCGATACCCGCGCAACTTCACCTGGTGATCCGCGCGACCGAGGAACTCAAGGTTCCCGCTCAGCAGATAGCGCGCTTTGTCGCCGGTGCGATATAGCCGTGCACCCGCTTCGCCACTCAGACTATCCGGAATGAATTTCTCTGCCGTCATCTCCGGACGTTGCCAGTAACCGCGAGCCAGTCCGGCGCCGTTGATGTAGAGATCTCCGATTACGCCAACCGGTACTGGTTGCAACTGTTCGTCGAGCACGTGCACACGCGTGTTCGCCACCGGCCGGCCAATCGTGACGTGTTCGCCGTCTTTAACCAGCGTGTAGGTCGAGTAAGTGGTGTACTCGCTTGGACCATACAGGTTGTAAACGCGTTCGGCCTGGGTGTTGGTGTAGATCTCCGCCACCAGTTCTTCGGTCAGTGGTTCGCCGGCCAGGTTCACGACGCGAACCGAGTCGGGCACGGCGCGCATTCGCAGCAGCTCGGTCATCGCTGATGGAACGGTGTTGATGAGCGTCACTTCGCTCGCGGCAGGCAGTTCCGCCAGGTGCAAGGCATTGTCGGCGAGGATGATCTGACCGCCACGACTGAGCGTGACGAACACTTCGAAAATCGAGAGATCGAAACAGATCGACGTCGAGAACAAGACGCTGCGGAGATCTTCCTGACTGAAAACGTCGCTGGCCCAGTGGATGAATGCAGTTGCACTGCCATGCTCGATCGCGACACCTTTCGGCCGGCCGGTCGAACCCGACGTGTAGATCAAATAGCCAAGCTGGTTGTCGGCCACAAACAAACACGGATTTGTCGACGGTTGATCTGCGATTTCTGCATCGGCCAGGTATTGGGCCGTCAAGCGCACTTTTAACCCAGCGTCTTCGGTCATGAACTCCACTCGCTCACGCGGATACGCCGGGTCGAGCGGTACGTACGAGCCACCGGCCTTGAGCACACCTAATAACGAGATCAGCATGTCAGGCGACCGTTCCAGCATGATTCCGACGCGATCTTCAGCCGAAACTCCGAGTGAAATGAGGTGATGGGCCAACCGATTGGCGCACTCGTTCAGTTCCTGGTAGGTCAGTCGCGTAGAGCCCGAAACGACCGCAATCGCAGCCGGTGTCCTCTCGACCTGCGCTTCGAAAAGCCCGTGCATTGATTCGCCGCGCGGATATTCACGCTGCGTGTCATTCCAGGTAGCGAGAAGCTGTTGCTCCTGCTGACTGAGAAGCGGGAGCCGTGACAGCGCGGTCTGTGGCTTCGTGACGATGCTCTCGAGCAGTTGCTCAAACTGCTGCGACAGTCGCTCGATCGTCGTCGCGTCAAAAAGGTCGGTGTTGTATTCGAAACTTGCGCCCAGGTGCTCTTCGGTCTCCGCCATCAAAAGCGTCAGATCAAAACGTGCACTGCGTTGTGACAACGCGAGCGAGTCCAAAACGACGTCGCCAAGTGGAATCTGTGCACCCGGATCGCCGACCGCAAAAGCTGCGACACTCTGATCGTTGCGCAAGTGTGATTTCTGCAAGGCGAACATCACCTGAAACACGGGCGAACGACTCGCATCACGCTCCGCCTGCACGTCCTGCACCTGCAACGCAAACGGATAGTCCTGATGTTCGAAGGCTGCCAGCACTGTTCGTCGCACATCTCCCAAAAAATCGGCAAACGGCTGCTCGGGCGAGAGGTGCGCACGCAAAGCAACCGGGTTGACGAGATAACCGACGACCCCGGCTAGCCAGCCACGATTGCGACCGGAAGTCGGCGAACCGACCAGAATCTCCAACTGACCGGTGTAGCGATGGAGCAAGACTTGAAACGCCGCCAACAACGTCATGTAAAGCGTCGCGTTCTGATCCTTGCTCAACGCCTTGAGACGGCGCATCAATTCCGGATTGAGACGGAACGTATGCGCCGCGCCGCGATACGTTTGCACCGGTGGACGCGGTCGATCGGTCAGCAGCGCGAGAGCCGGCAGTGGACCAGCTAACTGTTCCTGCCAGTAGCGGCGATGGTTCTGACCCAACTCGCTGCGCAACAGATCGTTTTGCCAGTGGACGTAATCGACGTACCGGCGCGAGAGTGGCGGCAACTGGGCTCGCGTTCCGGATCGCTCGGCGTTGTAAAGAATGCCGAGCTCGTGCATCAGGACCGTCAGCGACCATAGATCGACGATGATGTGGTGCGCGGTCAACAGCAACACGTTTTCACCATCCGCGCGCCGGAAAAGGTGGACTTTCAGCAACGGGCCGTGTTCCAAATCGAACGGACGTTGTGCTTCGGCGACCAGCCGTTCTTCCAACACCGTCTGATCCAATTGCGTTGCGTCATGCTCTTCGAAATGAACGGTTGCGTGTTCGAGGACGCGTTGCGCGGGCTCGCCGTTATCGTTCGCAAACGTGGTCCGCAAAGACGCATGACGATCAACCAGCGCCTGAAACGCAGTGTGCAAACTATTCACGTCCAATCCGCCGCGAACATGCGCTGCGAACGCGAGGTTGTAAGTCGGATCCTCCGGCGCGAGTTGGTGCAGAAACCACAGCGACTGTTGACTGCTCGAAAGTGGCTCACTACTTGCCGGACGATCCGCATTTCGTGGGCCTACATCGGGCGAAACAATCCCTTCCCCCAAAACCTCACACAACTCGACAATACTGACGCTCTCAAACAAACTCGCGAACGGAATCGCAATCCCAAACTTCTCTTCGATACTGTGGGACAACTCAACAACCATCAGCGAGTCGAGCCCGTAGCGAGTGATCGGTTGGTTGATATCGATCTCGGCTACATCAACACGCAACAATGCGGCGAGCTTCGTTTGCAGCCAGGTTTCTGGTGAGTCGGCGTCGCGGTGCTGTCCAGTTGCCTTAGTTTCCGTAGTCTCAACTTGATCCGCTTTTGCCGTCTCACGCCACTCAAATTCAACCTCTAACTTCCCGGCCACAAATGCACGGCGGCAGGCATTTCGCTGGATCTTCCCGCTCGACGTCTTCGCGATCGTCCCCTGCCGAATCAACGCCACCGCATAAACCTGCACCTCGTGCTCTTCAGCCACTCGTTGCCGAATCGCGTCGACGATCTCCTGATCGCTCGCCGTGCGGTTGCGTTGGATTTCCTGCACCAGCACCAAACGCTCTTCGCTCTCAACTTCCAACGAAAACGCCGCGCTGCATCCTGGCCGCAACGCCGC
>Ga0187894_10001192_pt1 | contig 33952 bp, 21 predicted proteins | sample GBC1701081metaG_FD_136650 | JGI IMG/M metagenome (GOLD analysis project Ga0187894, IMG submission 136650) | White microbial mat communities from a lava cave in the Kipuka Kanohina Cave System on the Island of Hawaii, USA - GBC170108-1 metaG ...
GCAGTAGAGGTTTTTGAAACAATGAAATTCGTCGATGTGTAGGGCGTCAATGCCCAACTCATCCCAGGTGATCGTGTCCGAGGAGATGCGTTTGATCTGCTGGTTCGTGTCATCGAGCCTGGCCTTGAGTTTCTTGATGGCCCGCTGAAGCTCTTTGAGACTGCGTTTGTTCTTACTGCCCGCCGATTCAAATTCCTCCAGGTATTCGGTCAGCGTGTCAATCTCGCGCTGGATGTAATCTCTGACCGTCTCTGGATTGAGCGGCAGCATTTTGAACGCGGTCATAGGCAAGATGATTGCGTCAAATTCCGAAGTGGCGATGCGGCTGAGCAGTTCGCCGCGCTGAGATGAAGTGAGATGTTCCTTCTCCGGCGCGAGCAGTCTGATGTTCGGATAGAGCCGGATCGCCTCAGCGGCCCACTGCGCGGGCAGATGATTGGGAACGACGATCAGCGACTTGTGACAGAGGCCGAGTCGCTTCAGTTCCATCGCCGCAGCGATCATAGTGAAAGTCTTTCCGGCGCCTACGCAGTGGGCCAGCAGAGTCGCCTTTTCTTGAAGACATCGCCAGATCGCGTTCGCCTGATGCTGGTAGAGCGTGATGTCGGCAGACATACCAGGCAACGAGAGATGGCCACCGTCATACTCTCGTTTGCGGAAGGCGTTGAAGCGCTCGTTGTAAATGCGGATGAGCGTGGCCGAGCGCGACTCATCCTGCCATATCCAATTTGAAAACTGCTGTTTGATCTCAAGCTGTTTCGCCTGCGCTGCGATGGTCTCATTATCGTTGACGACGCGACGTGTGCCGCCGTCTGGGTCCCGAACTTCGTCGGTTACCGTTGTGGTCCTCAAATTCAAAATGTCTTCAATCAACTCGAAGGCGTTCGCCCGCGAAGTGCCACATGTCTGAGTGGCTTCAACTGATGATCGGGCCCAGGCGCTGATATTCTCGATCTTCCATACGGCCAGTGCCGGGATGTATTTGACCGATCCGCAGAATGAAGGGACGAGCGAAGAGATGAAATCGCGGACGAACGCCTCGGGAACCCACGCCGAGCCGAGCCTGACGATGATCTCATCGCGTCCGAGATCGGCAGGCTGGACTGCTCGCAAAGCCTCGACGTTTTTAGCGAAGGCCGGATTGAACCCGGCCGCGAGTTCGGCTTCTCGCAGTTTCTGTCTCACGTCGCCCGACAGATACTCTTCGGCCGTGATATACTCCCCGCCCGGCGTCTCGTATATCAAAGCGCCGAGTTCAGCCAGAGCTTCCGATTGTGATCGCTGGCAAAGCCTGACGATATAATCCAAATCAACCCGGCCTTTGTCGTTGAGCGAGATGAGCAGCGCCTCTTTCGGTTCACACCTGCCGGATTGCCGGCGCGCCGGTCGAATCGTGCGCTCGGAAAAGAGCGGCGCGCGGTTGTAGAGGTTCTTGCCGGCTGGAACCTCCAGAGCTTTGAGGAAAGGGACGACCGGACTGTGTGGACTGAGCTTTTTGACGTTTTTATTGATCGGGCCGAACCGCATCCTGAATCCGGCGTAAAGATCGGACAATTCTCGCTGCTTCGCTTTCAACTCTTCATCTGAAGCGTCCCGCAGTTGCAAACAGATAACTTCTTTCGCCGCGACGTAGATTTCGAGCAGTTGATTGACGCAAGTACGGTCACGCTCTGAAAGTTCACCAGAATTCGCGGCGGCAAGGAAATCATCGCGATCCGATGCGGTGATGGTCTCTTCAACCGCAGTGGACGCCGCGAAAGCGCGATACCCGTCTGCCGGAAGCTGCGTGATCAGCATCTCGGCAAGGCTTTCGGCCAGATCGCGCCCGTCGTCGTGGAGCAGGAACTCTTCGGCCTCATACATCCCACGCCCGAACGCGGGCTTGCCGAGCATCCACTCAGGATGCGCGATGTAGAGATTGTTGAAGCTGAGTTCGCGTTCTTCTCTCTCGCCGTCGCTGAGCGTGATTTCGCCGGTGTCAATCCACTCGACCTGCGGTTCCCGCGACGGCTTGCTGCGTTTGCGGAAGATCAACACGTCCGTGACGACCTGGGTTCCGGCGTTGGCGCGGAAAGCGTTGCGCGGCAGTCGCGCAGCGGCGAGAAGTTCGGCGTGAGTCGCCAGGTGCAGGCGAACCTTCGGAGACTTCTTGTCGAGCGTGTATCTGGAAGTAATGAAGGCGATGACGCCGCCGGGCTTGACGAGGCGCAGCGATCTGACGAAGAAGTAATCATGGATCGAGGCTTTGAGAGCGCTTTCCCGGACGCTTGCGTCGGCTATCTGATATGAGCCGAAAGGGACGTTAGAGATTATGAGGTCGAAGTAGTTCTCTGGCAACGGCGTCTCTTCAAACGGCTGGATGAAGACTTTGGTCTGCGGATAAAGCCTGGCGAGGATGCGGCCCGTCAGCGAATCAATCTCGACGGCGACACGTTCGGAATTAGCTCTGAGCGATTGCGGCATCGCGCCGAGAAAATGGCCGACGCCTGCGGCAGGCTCGATAATTCGAAGCTTTGGTCGCCCCGATAGGCCGAGCGCGACCGACTGGCCGGAATCCAGTTCCGCGTGGCGAGGCCGAAATGATCGAGCGCCGCATAGATCGCGCGAATGATTGGAAGGCTGGTGAAATGGGCGTTGAGCGTGCTAGCGAGCAGGCTTTTGATCTCGTCCGGCGTGAGCAGTTCTTGGAGTTCGGCGCAAGGGCGAGACCAGGAAAAGGTTCCGTTGGGAAAAGCGCGGCCGAGAACATCGGAATCGCCCCAGCCGGTGTATAGCGCAAGAGTCCGCCGCTCTTCCAGCGTCAGATCGCCGAGCGGGCGAGATTCGGCTTCGAGACGCTTGAGCAACGCGATTGCGGCGACATTGAATCTGAAACGCGAAGCCGCCCCTCCCAAATCCGATAGATCATCGTCGTGATCGAAACGGAAGTCTGATAGCTCTGGACTGGCGCCTGAAACAACCTGCATGTCGAACCTTTCTTCTGGTCAATATGAGTTGATGACCCGGCCGGTCATCGGAGATTCGCCAATTGCAGGCCGCTGGCTTTTTGCTTCGGGCTGGGAAAAAGAAGTTGGCCAATGTCATTTATTTTGTTGACCTTAGTAACTGAGCTGAGTAAGGTACGCCTGCCATAAATTAATTTTCTCGCCCTGTAAGACTCAGCCCCGCTACGAACAAATACCATTACAGGAGGTCATCTCGAGTGTATGAATCGGGAACCCAAACCAGATATTTATGACGACCCGGAAAAAGTCATGCGACAGCATCTGCTCGCGGAAGCTATCAGTAGAGAGGAATCGCGTGTAAAGCAAGGGATTCGCCTATTCCTGCGCAGACTGAAAGCGGTGAAAAACCACGCCGAATTGGAGGATAAGGTTGACGAGGTTTTCCAGAACGCGACCGCCCAAGCGTGGCGCAAGGCAGATGAATTCAACCCGGATTTACCGGCTGACAAGTGGCTGCTTACGTTCGCCATTAACGCAATTCAGAATATGAAGCGTGCCGACAAAAGAAGACTCCAGCTTGTCGTCCCGGTTAGTGACACTGAGCAGGCAAGGCAAGCGCGTAAAGGGGATAAAGCCGGCGAACTGACTGAAGACGACTTTTACGATCTGATTTACAAACCTCCGAAAGAGCCTGGCTGGAGCTTCACGGAATTGATCTCGTCTCTTAATGCAAGTGAGCGGCAGGTACTGACCCTGCATTTTGTCGAAGAACTTGAGGGAGCGGAATTGGCAGCCGCTCTAGGCATTTCAGTCGGAGCGACTTACACGCGCCTGAGTCGGGCGAAAAATCGCCTCCGGCAAGAGTTCACAAGCAAACAGGAGCGTAGCAAATGAACAGGCATTTCTTCGGCGAAGACACCATTAAGCGTGAACGGTTGTTAGATCTGTACGTGTGGGGACTCGATCACGGCGACGCGGACGCTATCGCGACCGTGCTCGATGCAGCTCTGACCGATCCGCAACTCAACAATCTAATAGATGAAATCAATCAGGCATATGAAGAAGAAGAGCGTCTCTCGCCACTGGCGAATGAGGCTGAGACCGTGCGAACGCTGCTCCGTCAGCATATACCCAGCGCCTTTGAGTCGCATCCGCTCCAGGGGCCACTGACCGTAAGAGATGCGGCCGGTCACTTGCAATCGAAGAGCCGCGTGCCAGCGTCAGACTCGGAAGCGCATCGTCTTCTGCTCAATAGCGACGCGCCGCTGCCGACTCACCTGAGTTTGGTCGAAATCAAAAAGCTGGCCGTAAAGTTGAAAGTCAAAGCCAGCGACTTCTACTGGAAGCGTTTTCAACAATCAGCCGTGGCGTTGTGGATGGCGCAAAGTCAGAAACAGGCTCAACTCGCCGCCCGAGGCAAACGCAAGTCTAAAGATGCGGCCGCGCAAAAGCCGCAAGGCTCACAAGACTCCGACTCGGAAAAGGAGAGAAATAAGAATGACGCCGAATGAGAAAAACGACAGAGCGCGCATTCGTGAGAAAGCTCGCCAGGTTTACGAGGTGGCTGAGATTGACTTCGATAGGCTGTCGCCGGGCGTTTCGCCTCTTGGGAAATTACTTGCTCCCTTCGGATTACCTGTTTTCGAGCTACCGGATAACAGACAGAAACTGACATTCCGCACTGCGATTGAATTTTTGCGGCAGTATACCGGAACAAACTGGTTGATCCCGGAAGGCGAAGAAAATGAACTGTCCGGCTTTCTGTTCGCGTGCGAAAACGCAGGGATTTATCACGGCTACATCTTCACTGAAAGCAGCGATTCGACGGCGCGTCGCCGCTTCAGCGCGGCGCACGAACTGGGCCACTATCTGTTGCACTTCTTGCCTATGATCGAAGCGAGCGAAGCGTTTGAAAATGACGAGATGTTGATCTGGACGGAGGGGCTCTCACAGGCCAGCGATGAGACGAATGCGGCGGCAAAGATCGCCACAAGCGAAGCTGACTCCCCGAAATACATCTGGCTCAACGAGCGCGAGATGGAGCGTCAAGCCAATCAATTTGCGGCGGAGTTATTGATGCCTGCTCACATCTGCCACGAATTATTCGAGAAATATTCGCGCGGATCGAGAGCGACCAGCGCCGCGATTGCCCGGCAGATGGCGACAGACGCGTTGGTTAGTTTTGAGGCTATGAAATGGCGGCTGACCGATCTGGGACTGTGGGCACCAAGAGAGAGAACGACAGAAGGAGTTTAGTGGCATGGAGATTGGGTTCATCAAAAACTACGGCGGGCAAAGAGTCGAACGTGACCTACCGTTCTCTACTCCTTCAAACGATGAAGGGGAGCAAGCGGACGAGACGACGGAGCAGAAGCCCGTGGTTAATTTCGATCTCGAAGTTCCGCGTGAGAAATGGTTCGCGCGCAATCCGCTGCTGCCGTCGGCGTGGAAAGCGCGTGACTGGGCGAATCGTCCGATGCGCTTTGTTGATGGCAAGGACGTCGGGCAAACGGTTGCGTGGCTGCGAGGGCGCGACTATCCAGTACCGGTGCGACTGGCGGAGATCGGCGGCGTGGCGATGCGAGTCGTTGATGAGGAATTGCGCCGCGAATACGCCGAGGTCAGGCGCGTCGTGGCGATGGACACATCGCCATTCCCGTGGGATGAGGTTGAAGATTTTGCCATTGCGCTGCGCCAATACGAGATGTATTTGCTTCCAACAACTCAGCCTGGGCAGGAGATGAGTTACGACTTCGACGTGCTGGAGAAGTTGACTAAAGCCACGCGGCGCAGAACGAGTTACGAGATGGGGCTGCTTGAAGAACTCGCCGTCGCACAGGACAACGACACTCCTACCGTCGTAGATGGGCCTTTGAAGACTCACGAAGGCGGTTTCGACACGCTGCGTTCGCCCATTTTCGGGGTCATCAAGTCGCAGCGCCGCACATATCTTCATCCGCAAGGGCAGATGATGCTTTACGACCTCAGACCTGGTCGCCGCACGCCTGCTTTCAGCTTTCAATACGACACGTCGTCGGGCGAAGAGAAAGATAAGGCTCGTCTCCCGGTAGTCTCCTGGTACATGCGACTAGCCGAGGAATCCGACGCCGCCATGCCGAGTCTTGGAATCGTGAGGATCGAAGTGTCATACAAGTGGTTTGAGGCGCAGGGGTACTTAAGCCCGAAGGGAAGCGGCGAAGTCGAAGTGAACGGACTTGGTCAAGAATTTATAGATCAGTTGACACGTACTGTTTTTGAATACCGCTGCCGTGACCGTGGCTACCGCCGTGTCGCAAATTCACTTCACCCGATCGTCCGCGCCGAAAAGAGCTTGGGCGCGCTGTTCAGTCCCGGCAATCAGCTGAAACAGGAGTTTTACCGACTGACTGGCTTATGAATTTCAATCTCGAGGAGGAAAACGAATGATGAAAGAGACAGTAGAGTTTGAAAGCAGGTTATCCGAAGCCGATTTCGGCACCGAGGCTAACACCGTTACAGCGGGAAAACAGTCTGCGACTGAAATCATCGGTCGTGTCGGCGCTCCGCCACAGCTTGAAGCCACCCCAGAGCAATTCAACTTCTGGGTTGCGCGCCATCAGCTTGTGGAGAACAACCAGTTCGTTAGCGCGAAGAGCGTTGTCGGAGGCAAGGACATCACCTACTTCGGAATAGTTGATGAAGTGCGTCGTGCCAGCCGCAAGCGCGACATCCTCGAAGAATATGACACTGCCGACGGTGATGTGAGCTACGAACCGCCCTTCAAAATGGAAGGCGTGACCTATGCCCGCGTCAACATCCTGCGCTCGCAACCTGATCTGTTGACTCCACCATTGGAGCAAAGCCCAGTCCATTTCGGCGGGGAGGCGGAAGCGAGCTTTGCTTACGGCTTTAAAGATATGGCAAACGCAATACCCGTCGGTCTGCTCCGCAATGGCGCGAGCAACTTCGCGGGACTCGCGAAGATCGACCTCGCGTATTTGCTCGGCGAAAACGGCGGTCACCTGAACGTCAACGGAATTGCAGGAGTCAGCACGAAAACTAGTTTCCTGCTGACTGTGAATAAATTACTGATCGATCAGGCCAAGATTTCGCGCAATACACACGAGCCGTTTTTCGTGGCGCCGATCATCCTCAATGTCAAAGGCGAAGACTTGATGTTCATCAATCGCTGGAACAAAAATTTCAGAAGTGAACATGAGGCAGACTGGCAGCGCCTCGGCGTGAAGCCGGAGCCTTTTACTGATGCTAAGTTTTTCACGCCAGCCGATAAGGATGGTAATCCAACTGTCAGCGGTTGTGACGCCAAGCCGTTCTCATGGTCACTGTCCGATGTGCTAAGGGATGAAGCATTGCCTTACCTGTTTTCCGAGGATGATCGTATGTCGGAGAACATGCAGAGTTTGGTGCGCGACATCGTGGCGCAGATCACCAAGCCCGAAGACGGGAAGACATTACGCGATGAGGCTGGCATCCCGCGGACGTGGGGCGATTTTCTTGATTGGGTGCGGAACAACGCCGCCAGTAACAATGGCGGAATGTTCACCAGAGGGACGTGGAGCGCCGTCTACCGCCGGCTCTTCAATATCCTCGACGAAGGCAAAGGAATATTCCCTCGCGACAAGGCTCAGGGGGATCCGTTGAACGTCAAGCGCTCGACCACTTCGGAGCCGCAGGTAATCGACATCAACCGGTTGCCGCTCGCGCTTCAGCGATTCGTCGTCGCCTCAATTCTGCGGCAGGTCGTGACCGACCGTTCCACCGGCTCGCCGAAACCGGGGCTGCGCTACCTGATAATGCTCGACGAACTCAACCGCTTCGCACCGCGAGACGGCAAGGACGAAATAACACGTTTGCTCGAAAGAGTGGCGACTGAAATGCGGAGCCAGGGCGTGATTCTGCTTGGCGCGCAGCAGATGGCCTCGCAGGTCTCGACCAAGGTCATCGAAATGTCTTCAATTCGTGTGCTAGGTCGCAGCGGCTCAGCAGAATTGCAAGACAAGGTCTGGCAGTCTTGGGAGAAGTCGGCCCGCAGGCACGCCTCAATTCTGCTGCCTGAGGATAAGTTGGTGATGCAGCCGACATTTCGCCAGCCGATGCTCATCAAAGTCCCTTACCCGGCGTGGGCGATGAAGCGCGAACATATCAAGCCGGACACTAACCGAAAGGTGATGATCTGATTATGCGAATACTACACACATCGGACTGGCATCTGGGCTCAAGTCTCGGCGGATACGACCGCACCGATGAGCTTTTTGCGCAGGTGGAACGCGTTTGCGCAATTGCCGAAGATAGATGCGTCGACGTGTTGCTCGTAGCCGGTGACATCTTTGATTGTCGGCAGCGGCAGCGATTGCACGAAGTCACACAGCGCCTCGCAAGGACGCTCGCCCCGCGTGTTCGCGCTGGGCTGCGCGTCATCCTGCTGCCCGGCAACCACGACTTCCGTGATCACTTTCAAATGATGCGCGCAATGATGGAATTGGAGACTGGCGAGCCGGAGCGAGTGCGAATCGCTGAAGGATATGACGAGTTTGAATGGGATAGCGTACAGTTCCGCATCCTGCCTTATCCCGACCGTGAACTGCTCGAAGGAAATCAGCCTTCGATTGCAGAGAAACCGGATTTAGATGGACGCAACTTTTCGCTCAGCAATATTCTTTGCGATCTACTGCGAAATGTGACCGCTACACTGTCGCCGGAAAAGCCCTCCGTCCTTGCCGCGCACCTACTCATCAAGGGCGTGACCACGCCTAGTCAGAAGGAGCTTAGCTATAACGAAGACATTTGCCTAGGGCGTGAGAACTTGCCGACGAATGTCTCATACATCGCACTCGGCCACATTCACCAGCCACAGGCAATAGATCACGTCGTGCCCTGCTGGTATAGCGGCAGCCTCGACCGAATGGACCTGGGCGAGCGCAACGACAATAAGCGCGTGGTGCTAGTCGAAATCGACGATTCCGGTTTTGCGACGGTCACTGATATTCCGCTGGACGCCACCCCCTTCGACGATATTCAGGTGGCTTCATCAGATCTGGAAAACTATGCGGAGAGTTATGCGGACCGCGAGAGGGCATACGTTCGCGTGACGATTGACCTCGCGCCTGAAGATGATCAGTTGAAATGGTTACGGCGCGCCAGAGAACTTTTCCCGCGCTGTCTGGAAGTGCGATTCACGGGCGCTTACGCCGCCGCCACGAGCGCCAACGCGCCAGAAAATCCGACGGATTACATGGCGACGGTCAATGATCATCTTGATAGGGAGTTCAAGGATGATCCTGATCTCCCCGAACTCAAACGGCTCGCGCAGAAGCTGATTCAGGAGGCGCAAGATGCTTTTACATCGCATTAGACTTAAAGGGTTCCTCGGCCATCGCGGGCAACTCAACGGTAACGGCGGCGATGAATGGGTTGAAATCGACTTCCGTTCAAGTCCGTTATGGCTGGTTCATGGCGAGAACGGTAGCGGCAAAAGCTCGCTGTGGGACGCTTTATCATTCGCCCTTTTCAAGGAACCTCGCGGCGGCGGGAATGAATTCAGCCAACTGATTCACGACCGATGTGACAAGGCGGAAGTCGAAATCGAGTTCGAGCTACAAGGACAGCTACTCCGCGTTCGCGGCCAAATCGGCAAGAAGAAAAGCCGTGGAGGGCAAAAAGACAAGGCCAATGTTCAGGGTTCCAACACGAAAAGAATCATTCAGCGCTACGAAGACCCCCATTGGGTAACAGTCGCCGATGGCGAGAGCAAAGTTAAGGAATGGATCAGGCAAAGCTTCCCAATTTCTTCCAATACCTTCCATTCGGCGGTGGTTTTACAACAAGGAAATGCCGACCGATTTTTGCTTGCCGGGTCCACAGAAAGGCGCGACATTCTGACACAACTGCTGCAACTTGGCTTCTATAAAAAGCTGGATGAAGTTGCGGTCAGAAGTCGCAACAGGGCGAGGGAGAAGTATGAAGAGAAAAAGCAGGAATTCAGCCGCTCGCCTTTCCCGACTGATGAGCAATTGGCCGAGCAACAAAATCTCATTCGGCGCCTCGAACTCGAGACTGACGAATTGGAAGCAAAACTTAAAGCTAAAGAGGAAGAACTTCGCAATGCGCAAGATGCGCAAAGACTGAAAGCCGATATTGAAGATAGACAGAAACGACGCCAGGCCGATAGCGAGCTGTTCGCGCAAGCCGAGCAGATCCGGGCGCAAGTGCGGCGTTTGCGCCTACTACGTGAGGGAGTGCGACTGCTTGGCGATCTGTGGGAGGCCCGCCGCGAGTTGGCGCTGGAAGAAGAGGAGTGGCGGAAACATCAGCAGCAGAATGATCGGCTTACAGCGCAGTTGCGGGAGGCTGAGCAGGGGGTTGAAAATCACCGTAGGGCTGAGGCCGAAGCCGCTGAGCAATTGGCAGAGGCCGAAAAGCAACTTGAGCAGCGCAAACTGGAGCGGGATGAAACGGCGCAGCGTATTGACTACCTCAACCGGATCGAAGACATCGAGCGCCGCATAGGTTCGGAAGAGCTTAAACTCGCAAAGCACTTGCCACTGCTACAAAGGCGCGCCGTCATTCAGCGCGACTACGAGCGACATCAGGAACTGTGCGGCGCCATTGCGCTGCTTAAAAAGCTTGGACAGGCCGAAGCCGGATTGCGCGACGCGCAGGCCGCGATGGCGAAAGCCGAGAACGCGGCACGGATCACTGATGGAGAATTACTGGCGGCGGTGGCCGGCGAAGAGAGGCTGCGGAGGCTCGCAGAAGAAGCATCGGCCGAAATCGAGAAACTACGCCAGGACGTAGCCGATTACGACACGCGGATTGGCCTGCTGGATGACAGACTGAAGAGGCGAAACGATATTGGGGACGCTGATGAATGCCCGACCTGCGGCAGTCGTCTGGATACTCCGAAGGAGCGAGAACGGCTGCGCCATGAACAGACTCACTGGCAGGAAGCGATCACAAGTCTCAAGACCGAAAAACAACTCCTCAGAGTAAAGTTGATCGAAGTTGAAGCTGAGAACAATCTGCTACAGCAAGAGATTAAGCGGCAAAGCGAGAGCGCAAAACAACTCTCACTTCGACTGGAACGCGCACGCAGTGATTATGATTACTCGCAGAAAGATGTCGCACGTTGCGCACTCGAACTCGATAAGGCCAGGGAAGAGACTGGCGATCTGGCCGAGCAACTTGGGCTGCTCAATCAACTTGAAGAGGAATGCGCCGCTCTCAGCGGCGTCCCCGCCGAAAAAGAGCGGCTGAGTCGCGCCTTGCAGGTAGAAGATAATGTGAACGCGGTTGTGGAAACTCTGCGAGGACAAATCGGGCAGTTGCCGGAATATGATCCGGGACAGCGCCAACAGATTCGGGCCGAAGCCGAGGACAACGCCGGAAAGTTCGAGACCTGTGAGCGGGCCTATGACGACGCGCGGAAGCGTCTGAATCAAAGCCGAGAGTCGTTGCGACAGTCGGAGAACCTTGCCAACGAACTTAAAGGCAATCTACAAGCCGCGCGTGCGCAGGATGAAGCTTCGATTAACCGCCTGGAATACGCAAAGCAAAAAGTTATCCGCGCCCAAGAGGAACTTCCCGATGAATGGGCAGGGCATCCTGCCTGTGAAAATGAGTTTGAGCTTCAATCGTTGCGAGATGAACTTAAAACATTGGGGCGAGCCGAATCTCAGGAATCGTTGCTGGACGAAGCTATGGATCGCAAATTACTGCTTGAGGGTGAGATCAAAGCCCTCAATGAGCAGCTTGGCGTCGTGCCACCCAACCATCGCCGCCCGGTGATTGAAGTTGAGGCTGAACGCGACGCGCTAACGGCGAGCAAAAAGCAGGCGATGAATCAGCTTGACGACGCGTGTGAACTGCTACGCAGATTGATTGCGCAAAGACAGGAGGCTGAAGACAGACTACGGCAGCGTGACGAGGCCGAACGAGAGTTCTCACGCTACGACAAACTGGCTAAGGCGCTAGGCCGGTCAGGGTTGCTTGCCGTTGTCGTACAGCGCGCGCTGGAACGCATCAAGATCAACGCTAATCAGACCCTCGCCCGTCTCAGCGCCGGGCGGTGGCAGGTGGATTTGAGAGCAGTTTCAGAAACAGAATTGGATATCCTGGCGCTTGATCTCGACACACAGACGCAACGGTATTTCGAGAATCTGAGCGGCGGTGAGAGGTTTCGTGTCGCCATCAGCATCGCGATTGCTATCGGACAATCGGCGCTCGGCGAGCGCGCAGTGGATACACTCGTCATTGACGAAGGCTTTGGGGCTCTCGACAACAACAATCGCAGCTTAATGATTCAGGAGCTGCATCGGCTCAGCGCCGATGCATTGCAGCGCGGGCGCATCATCGTCGTTTCACATCAGGATGACGTGTGCGAATCTTTCCCCAACCGCTACCGTCTAGAACGCAATTCGGAGGGATTTGTCAAAGTCGAGCGCAATGTGATGAGGTGAAAAAGGATGTCGACCGAGGTCAAACAACCAGTAGCTTGGGAATTACGCGGGAAATTCCGGGAGTTCATCGGACTCCGCCCAAATATGCAGCGAGAGGAATGGGAGCACCGATTTTCGGAGTTCTGGCCTCACCGTTTCAAAGATTTGAGGCAGCCGGAAGCAAGACTGGAGATGTTCGACGTGTTATCGGTCAATGGGTTGGTTCAGCGGCACTATGCCAGCGAGCTTGACGCCTTTAAAACCAATAATGAAGGTTGGCGAGCAAAAATCGCCGATATTAATTTCGTGTGCAGCGCCTTCCCGATTTGCGATGTTGGCGTATGTCATCACAGATCAATTGAACACAGGAAAGGGTACGAAGACAAAAACGGAAGATCTGTCTCGTCTCACTCGGTCCGCTCCTTCTTCGCCCATCGCGGGCAATTGTCCCAACGCCTAAGCGAGATGCACAAGGCGGATTTGGAACAGAAAAATCACGACACCGCGATTGACATGATGATCAGGCATTTGCTGAGCCACAGGCCAGGCTTTTATATCACCGATAGATGTCCTAAATGTAAGAAAGAATTCGAAGCGTTGAGGATCTCCGGGCCGGCGGACTACATGCCAAAATATAAGGAATATGATGAACTGGGTGTTTTGAGGTTTGAATACGACATCGGTGTTTTCGGCGAAGACGGTGAGTTGAAAGCTATCTTCGAAGCGTTGAATACCCATAAAATGGGTTCCGATAAACGCGCACATGCTGTTGAAAAGGGCTATCCGTGGATCGAGTATTCAGTCCCTGCAATGATGTCAAACGAATGGAAGGGCGTTCATAGCAGGCCGGACGGATGGCTCGCTCTTGAGGCGTTGGTGCTGAAAATAACGCATTCAGGCGCTTCCCATTGTGCCGCTTGCGCCGCGGAACTGGAAAGAGAACGCGCGGCGGCAAATAGGCGCGAACGAATACGCAGAAAGATAAATGATGGCGATGAGGCGCGGCGCAGAACGATGAGAGAAATCGTGGAGCCTGCTGAACGGAATCTCGATCAAATCACACAAAAGCTGGAAAATACAGAGCTGGGGTTCTCTACCAAAAGCTACGATAAAATGGAGCGCGAACTCGCCAATGCTGAAATGTTGGTGAGAGAAATACTGAGTCAATTATGCGCGGCGGAACAAATTGCGTCCCAACTTCACGCCATTGAAAACGAGGTTGACGCCGAATTGGCTTCGAGGAAGGACAAATCGTTTTGCTCAAAAACTGGTCTTGAGCTATCAACAGAATTCAATGAAATGGTTATAAGCGGATTCAAGGGGCTATCAGCGAGAATTGATCAGATCAATAGCAATTGTCATGAATTGCTTGCGCTCATAGACATGAATCGGCAGGAATTAGTTTCGTTTTTGGAAGCGATCGCATCAGGTAGCCATTTGGCCCAGCTTGATAATTAATGATTGACAGCAACGCGCCGAGATGGTTCGCGCGCCGGTGCCGCACTTCGAGCACAAAATCTTCCTGATTGATACTCCGCACAATTGTTACCCGGAGAGCTTCGGCTTGCTTCTTGAACTCGTCGACAACTAGCGCTTCACCTTTGACATCACGCCCGACCGCTGCAAACAACTCGGCTGCCGTGATGGTGCGGAGAATGAAGTAGGAGGCCAAAGATGGGTGATGGCCGTCCCAAATTCCTGGTGCGAAAGATCACAGCGATCAATTACACAGATGACGAAACCGGGATTCATGAAAACCCTCCGGGCAGGCGCGATTCGCCTTCGAGCCGCCTGAGCAGCAGCTATAGCGGTGGCATTGAATTTAAAGCGCGAAGCCGCGCCTCCCAAATCCGATAGATCATCATCGTGATCGAAGTAACAATCGGCGTAATCATTGGTAGTGACCGAAGTAGCCTGCATCGTGAATCTCCATTTTGATCAAAATGAGTTGATGGCCCGGTCGGTCACCGGCGATTCACTATTGCAGGCGCTGGCTCTTTACTTCGCGATGCGAAGTAGAGATAAAGGAAGGAAAACAGGAACGGAATTCGGACTTCGTGTAATTTGCCTCCCTGATTTAGTTCGGCAATTAGAACTCCGCCTACCATTCAGCAATTGTTGCGCAGAGCTGCTTGTCAGTTTGCCTATACTCTGGATCCAGCTGCCAAAGTTGGTTTCTGATGATTTGCCGCAATTGTATTGCAGGGTTTAAGCAATAATTCCAAAAGCTGTCAGTCGTTAAACAAATATCCGGGTAAAGAATTTTCAGTAAGCCGCTAGCAATACTAGTGATCGCCCTTTGATCTCTGATTGAGGTGCTTGGGAAAGTCACACGGCTGCGAACCCATTCTTCATGACGCGCCTCGTGACGCATAGCCGTTAGCGTATCGCTGAAAAAGTCGGCCTTCAGCCCAACTCCACTGGCAATACAATCCTCGTGAAATTTTGGAATCAACCACCCCGGGATGATGCCGCGAAAGCGATCTAGAAAAGCGGTCTCGCGCATAAAGCCTGGGAGCGACTCAACGACAAGTTCCGAACTTGGTTGCTGATTCTCCGTAAGCGGAATATTGGCGAGGATCACCAAAGCGCAGTCACTCGGAATGTCCACCTTGCCGCCGCGCCGGATGGTGTCATTCTCCAGATAAATTTTCAGGTTGCTGATGATCTCGTAAGGATTTTCGAGCCGAATTTTCTGCACTTCGTCAATCACGATCACGTCGTAGCGCGCGAGCAACCCCGGATGTTCAGATGCGTTGTTGAAGAAAAGGACGGCGGGCGAGAGATTGCCGCTTGTCAGGTAAACGCGCGGGCTGATGTTGATGTAAATGTGGCTCTTGCCTGTGCCTTTCGGAGCCAGTTCCATCAAGTGCAGATTCTTTTGCACGAGCGGCAGCAGGCGGCACAGAATCATGATCTGCTCGTTGACGTTATAAGCCGCCGGATTGTAACCGGCGGAGGTGAGCATTAATTCGCGCCATTCGTCAGCATTGAACTCACGGCGCTTCTCGTAAAACTGCTTCAGGTCAACTGACGCCTGCATCGGCTCGAACCCGGCAATCCGAACGCCCTCCTTTGTGCCAATCAGTTCGATGATGCCCCACATCCCCTGTCGGAGCAGGTCTTTGTTCCGCTCGACGATGGCATCAGCAACCCAGCAGTCTTTGAATCCCAGAGCCTGAATATTAGCGAACCGATCCTGCGTTGAGCGCGAGAGGCTGACTTCGACGTTCATATAAGCAAGCAGCGGCACGACGTCGCCCGCCAGTAAGCGGTTGCGGTAGACGTTCTGCTCGTTGCGGCGCGGAATCATCTGCTCGGTGAATTTTCCGAGCGTCGCTTGTTCCTCATCCGTCAGCGGGCCTTCGCCGGGAACGATTTCTTCCAGCACCCATTCGGCGACATAAGCCGGGATACCCGATTTGGTCAGACCACTCGACGGCAGCCGCCGCTTGTCCATCGCCAATGGACCGAACACTTCACGCACTTTCTGATTTAGTTCAATGCTCATTTCTTAAACCTGTCGCGCAGGGAAGGCCGCTGCCCACTGTACATTTGTTTGCAAATTAGCGCGCCAGTCAGCTCGCATTCGTGCCACACTCCGTCACTGAATTCGTAAGTCAGCGTGCCGGTCACACTCAAATTATCATCATTGACCGGGGAAGGATACTTCAGCAATCCAAGCTCGACGGGGGACTGCGAAAGTCCCTCCACGTCGCTATGAAGTGGTTGCGGCTGCTGGTATTCATCCACTTCGTTGAGAGTCAGCGTTAGCAGTCGAATCGGAGCCGAATTCGGGTTATCAATCCACAGAGTGATCGTACCCGGTTTGCCCGTTTCACCTGTGCCAATGATGCTGGCCGTGACCGGCTTACGTTGATGCTTACGGAGCAGAACCGAGAAGCCGACCACAACCTCTTCCGGGAACAGCCCGCCGTGAACTCCCCAAGACCGTCCCTGCGAATCGTTAGACCATCCGCCAAAGTGGTAAGACTTGAGCGCCAACGTCGTCGGTTCGCTCAACTGAAACCTAGTCGGATTGAGGATGACAGCCGAACCGTCCGGCGCTTTAAGATAAGCTTGGTCTGCGCCGATACCTAATTCGAAAATGTTTCCTTTGGCTGTTCGCCCGTGAACGTCAGCATCTTTCAATTTGCCTTCGTGTTTGAAACATGGGCCGAGCATCTGGCCGTGATCAGTTGAAATGACCACTGCCACGCGATCAGGATTGGCCGCTTGGGTCACCAGTATGCTGATGTCTTCAGCAAGGGTGCTTAACAAGCCTCCGATACGATTGATGATCGCGTCTTGATCGGTCTGCTTGTGATAGCAATCGTCTACTGCCGTCATATTCCAGTAGCACAACAGGATGCTCTCGTCTGCCAACGCGGCTTTGAGTTTATCCACCCTAGTGTCACCCGCGTAATGCGCGTGTGAAAAACTAGCCATCAGAACCTTATTGATGTTCCACTCTCCTTTTGGGTTCTGTCTGGGCAGCAGTCCGCTCGTCAGTCCGTACTTGGCCTTCTCCGTGATCGTCGGCAGCACCGCCAGTAGCTTGTAATCCTGCTCAACGCACAGCGAGGCTTCCGTTTGCGCCAGGAGTTGCAGCAGCCGCCGATGATTGATGTAATTGAGCCCGTCCACAACCACCCACAAGACCTGATACTTTTGGATCAGATCGTCAATCACATACTTGCCTCGTATATTCAACAGAGACTCTTCGTAGCTCTTGGTCGTCAAACGAGGGTAGTTTTCAAGTAGCCAGTCGGCGAAAGAGCCGGCAAGCCCTTCCGCTGCTTCCGCCTCTTCGATCAATGCCGTGGATACTTGCCACTCCCGGTAAGGCAGGTATTGCTGAGTCACCCACGCGAGTGTTTCCTGTTCACTTGCTTCAGGAGATAGCGGTTCGGGCAGAGTTTTTGGGACCAATCTTTCCAGATGACTTCTCTGATGAGCCGTCAACAGGGAGCCGATGCGCGCCACCGTTCCGTTGGTCAGATGTCCCCAGTGATGGCGGAAATAGTCATACGCCTCGCCGGCGATCAGTTTGGCGTTTGGATTCTTTGTGGAGAGATTCTCTAGCGCCTGCCCTTTTGTCTGACGCAATTTTTGTCCCCACAGAGCCTTGAGCATTTCTGCCGCTGCTCCATTAACGGACAGAGGGAAGGCACCCAGCCCCACCGAATCATCATCATCACTCAACCACCCCTGCAAAACTTGCTGCCGCTCGCTGATCTGAACTTCGTAAAGCCGCTCGAGCGATTCATCCGCACAGCTCTTAGCCCAAGCCTTTTTCATCACCTCGACTAGCGGTAGCAATTCCGCAACGACATCAGTAAGCAGCCATCTTGCGCTGTGTTCCTTCGACGGAGCTTCAGACCAGAAATCATTGCCGGTGAGTTGAGATAGCAACTGTCCGAGCGTCAATTCCGGATTATGAGTCAGCATGTCTACTACATGGTGGAGAATGCCAAGCTGCAACTGATCGGACTGATCGCCAATGAGAGAGCGCACGCGGGCGCGTAGAGACGGCAGTTCCTGATACGCCTCTCCCTCTTTAAGCCTTCGGGCACGACATAATTCTCGAACCCAGTGGCACAGATAGTCGCCGCGCACGAACAACGGCGCCCCGGCTCCATCGCTCCGCAGGAATTCGATTTCGGAATCAACCGCATCAAATCCTTCCGGGCAGATATTCTCGCCTGAAGGATCGAGCATCAATTTTAGGCTCATACGACAGCCCTCATTTCAAGAAACTGCATCAATCTGTTCATCACCACGTCTGGCATCCCGTCCGCTTTGCAAAGCTCTATCATTTGCATCAGACACTCGGCCTTCTGCTCGGAAGTCTGCAGCCGTTTGAAGTCCTCGATGATGCGGGCGACTACATCACAGTCAAGGATCAACGTCAGGCGCTCGCGGACGGATGCGAGAAAAGGCTCGTCCTGCTCTTCCAGACCGGCCAGGCGATTATTGAGTTTGCGAATCAGTTCGCCCGCCTCTTTGGAAGGAATATCGCGTTCGAGCGCGGCTCTGAATTGTGCGAGCCAGCTTTCGGCCTCCCGCCGCTGCTCGATCCGCAAGCGATTGAGCTTTTCGCATAAGCGTAAGCTAGTTTCAACGATCTTCTCATCGCTGTGCGAGTATCTCAGCTTGAGCCTTTCAACCTGAATCAACTTTTCCTGACAGCGATCAATTGAAGTCGCGTCTCTCTCAATTGCCGCGAGATCATCAAGGAGCGTGTGACGCTCGTCGAGCATCAGCCGCGCCTGAGACAAGGCTGATGACAGAATTTCATCCCCCGCGCAAAGCGACTCATAGGTCACAATCTTCTGCCGCAACGCTTGAATCTCACCTACTGCCCAGGCCAGGGAAAGACTTTCCGGCAGAACCCTATTGATCCAACCACGCACCGTCTCATCACGCTCGCTAAGCGCCGCCAATGCGTCTTCAACTTGACCGACATGTTCCTCGCACGGCGGCTCAAGTCCGGCGCGCGCGGCGCTCAAAGAGGACATTGCATTCTGAATCTCGCGCAGAGATTGTGCGCTATTTGCTTGTTGTAGAGCGCTCTTGACAAGTTTGCGATTCTGCGCTTGCCGGCGCTCCTGCTCCTGCGCCAATCGCCGCGCGTCCTCCTCTTTCCGCTTCGCCTCTTGCCAGTCTTCATACTCCCGCCTGACTGCTTCAAGCAGATCATTCAAAATCCCCCGCCATTCGGAGGGAAGGTCTGGAGCCGAGTCGAGCTCGGCTAACGCAAGCTCAAACTGCTTCTCCCGCTGCTCGAAATCAGACGCCTTGTGAAGCTGCTTCCCCGTTTTCAACTCGTCAAATAGCGCCGCCACCGTCTTCCGCGACTTATCGAAATGATCCTGCGCCTGACGGTCTTCGGCGTCGGTGAGCGAAATGCCATCGGGGAGAGGGGGCAGGGTCTGAAGGTTCGCCAACTCGCGCACCGCATCGTGAAACGCGCGAGCCTGAATCACCCGGTCGGCGCGTTCTTTAACGATGCTGAAATATGTATTGATGCGTTCCTGACGCACAGCTTGCTGCTGTTCAGCTTCGGCGAGTTCCGCTATTTTGGCTTCTACCTGCTCTTGGCACGCAAGCAGCGACTCCGCTTCGGGCGTGTCGGCAAAGACGGCGATCCGCTTGATGATTTCGTCGCGCAGGTGCTGGAGCTGTGCCACTCCCGCAGCCGAAGAGATGCGCCCCGGCAGCAATGCAATCCACTCTTCGGACTCCACAATCCGGCGGCTGATCTGCTGTTGCACCCGCAATACTTTCTGCCGTGCCTTATCGCTCGCTGAGGACAACTTCTCATCAAGCACCTGCTGAACGTGGACAGCCATCTCGCGGCACGAAGCAAGGCCCGCGTCCCCAAAGCGCATGGATTCGACCTGCCCGACGATTGCCGCTTCTTCCTGCCCGGCTTTGAGCGCGTCATACTCTTTCCCGATACGTTCAATGGCTTCGAGACAATCCCTCTCCAGCTTCTCGCGCCCGCTTTTGTGCAATGCATTCCTCAGCGATTCCAGGTCGCGCATCAGTGCATCGCGGCCCTCAATGCGCTCTAGCCTTTGCGTTGTCTTCCTGCTCACCAATTTCTCAATCAACCCCTCAAACAGCTTCTTCGCGTCTGTGATAAAACCTTGATCGTACTGTAACGGCGTGTCTGGCTTCGGCGGGAAGCCCTTCTCTAGCGTAAGCAGGTCGTCTATTCTTCCCTTACGCTCAGAGGTTTCTGCAGCGTGGCAGAATTTCTGAATATCTTTCAGGTGCTTATCTACCTTTGCCATTTCCTCCTTCAGCTTGTTGATCTGTTCCTGAATCGGCGTAGTCAATTCGTCGTCTGGGCTGAGACTCGCCGCTACCTGCACGGCTGTAGCTATCTGAGCCACTGCATCCTCATATTCCGTCACGGCCCTCAGCTTGTCCGGCAGCCTGCCCGCTTCGCGTCGGCTGCCCCGGCCCGCGTGTTGCACATGCACGTTCCGCTCATCGAGCCATTTGATGAAAGTCTTCGCTTTGTCCATTTGATTCTGAAGATCGGACAGCGCGAGCGGCTGCGCGAGATTGTTTCCTGCGCTTACTGTGCCGAAGAACCGCAGCTCGTTCTTGTGTTTCCCGATCCACGATGCGTAGAGCAACGTCAGCGTAAAATCGTCGAAACCGTAGGGCATCGCACGCAGCGCCGCCGAAAGCTGCCCGAAGCTCACCCGTCGGTCTTCAGGAATGGCCTGATCGAGGTAATCCCAAGCCTTGCGGACTCCGTCGTGAGATGGCTCCTTGACTGTGTTGCGGAGAGTCAGCACACCCCATTTATCCGGCCCTTCGTGCAGTACTGCCTTCACTAAATTCTGCTCTACAGTCTTCAACGTGCTGAGCGCAACATCATTCGTCAGCAGTTGGCGCGCGACCGCTGCGACCGCACTGTTCCCGCCCGTGCTGCTGAGTTTCATGACGTGAAATTTCGCCGGGACGCGGTGTGGGAAAGCCTCCTCGAAGAGCTGGCTGGCAATGGGGTCGAGCTGTAATGACTGATGGCTGTTGAGCCTTTGCTCGACAGCGCTTGGGACGTAGTAACGGATGCCTCCTGAATTTAGGTGTTCGCTCAACTCCTCCTCAATGCGCCGGTCGGAGTCTTTCACCGCCTCGTGATAGCTCTGCCCGTACTGCTCGATTTTGGCGATGCCCCACCCACTCAACTCGTCGCGCATCAGCAATTCGTGGCCGAGCTTGGCGGCCGGGGTTTGCGGGACGGCGATGACAACCGGGAAAGGTTGCGGCCCGTTCCTCAAGTCGTTCAGCACGCTCGTCGCCCGGTTGCGCGCGAGGTCAAGCTCAGCGTCGTCGCCAGAGACGGTATAAACAAGGAGGCCGCGCGCCTCCGCCGGGTTGGCCTGGTCTTTAATGACTTGCCTGATTCCTTCAAGGCTGAGCTTCGCGGCGTCCACCATCACGGGTGCCAGTTGCCATTCGTCGCCCTCCAAGCCGTACTCGTTCTTGAAGCCGGTCGCCTTACTTTCGGGGAAGGAGAATTGCGCGAGCAAGTCCAGCTTGCTGATTTTGTCGGCGAGGCTGCCGACGACTTTATCCGCAACGGCACGCTGAAGCTGCTGTCGGATGTCAGCGCGCGACATGCCGACATCGCAGAATTTGTATTCGCCACTCGCCTGTGCGTAACGGATAATCGAATACTCCTTGTCCAACTGATCGAGCGCGGCCTGCACCTGTGATTCCGGCAGTCCGCAAAGCGCGGCCAGGACGGTCGCGTGCCGCTGGCCCGAATACTTTTTGACGCCGCCGATCTCGTAGAGAAACAGCGCCTTGAGTACCTGATAGAGGTGTTCCGGCGAATTGGCTCCCAAGCCTGTCTTCACCGCATGCTCGTAGTGTCCGAAGCTCGTTTCATCGGCGAGGTTGGCAGCGAATTCGTCAACCAGGCGAGTCGGCCAAACCCAGTTCGGCTTGCCCGACGACGCGGCCCCCTCGTCCTTCACCACTTGGAATGCCGAGTCCACAAAGCCGATTATCGTGCGCGAGCCTTGCGCGAAGGTTAGGTTGCAGAGCAGTCCCGTCGTCAGCGGATGCAACGGAAACGCACCAACGCCGACGATTGAATTGAAGCTCTGCTCTGTCCACTGCTGCTGGCGTTGTTGGTAAGTCGGCAGCATCCGCCAGGCAGCTTTGCTCGCCTCTTCAATCTTCGGCATAAAGTCGCGCGCAAACTTATCCCAATCGGGTCGTTTGGCAAGTAAACCGCCAATTACTTTTTCAAGACTGGAATCCAGCTTGAAGCTTGTCTCGTCAGGAAATCGCTCTGCCCACTGCCTAAAGTCCCCCGCAGCGCCAAAATCCCTGACGAAGCTATCCATCGGACGTTGCAGGAAAGCAATGAGGGAGAGCTTGCCTTTCCAATTATCGCAAGCGTTGGTCAACTGTTGCGGCGCAGAGTCGCCAGCGGCCATCCGGTTATGACACCACTTCTCTGCATACCGCCCCATCTCATCGAACAGAATGACCATGCGGTGAAAAGGTGCGTCCGGCTTGGTGCAAAGGTCGGTCATTACCTGATTAATGATCTCGCGTAGGTCAACATCGGCACCGAAATTTGCCTCAACATTCAAGAGTACCCGGCTGAGTTTACGAGCCACCTCAACTTTCGTTAGGTCGAACTTCTCCAGGGTTTCAACGAAAGCGACGAAGTCTGTGTGATGCTCTTTACTCAACCATTCGGTCGCTCGCTCGCGCTGTTCGGGAGTCAGGCTGCGTAGCCACTCTGCGGCTCGCACGGAAACTGCTTTGAGCGCGTAGTTGCGAGTTTCTTCATGCTCGTCTAACGCCCGGCGCAGCGCGCTCAGAAAGGCTTGCCGCAGATTTCCTATCGAATCGCCCGACAGCCGCACGACGAGTTGCGGCTTCTCGGCATTCTTCTTGAATTGGCGGAAGTGAAAAGCAGTGTTCTTGTCAGTGCAGGCTTCGAGTTGATCGAGCAACTTCTCCAGCGCCGGGTCGCCCAGTCGGCGGCCAAAGTAGTTTGCCAGCACGAGCGCAAAATGCGACTTGCCGTGCCCGTAATGCGCAATGACCGTGAATACGTTGTGCGTGTCGGGCTGCGTCAAACTCTGACGAATGCGGTCGAAGATCGTGATGGCGGAGGCCGCGTTCTGCGTCGCTGCGCCGCTGCTGAAGATGTAACTTGAAACCAGCCGCTCGTTTTCGGCCTCTTTGAGCGAGTTGCCGTACCATTCCAACTGCACGCCCGGAATCAGCGCGGCCTGAGAGTTCATTGAGATGAGGTCACTGATTTTCTCGACCATACAAATCGCCTCCAAAAATAATCGGCTAAGCGGGCGGCAAAACCCGACCAGCCTTCTTCCATTGCTCCAAATCGAACGGCAGCAGCGCGGGCACGCCGAGCGCCGAGTAGATCAAAATCGCTTCGTTATACGGGAAATCACCCCACAGCGCGCGCCAGAACTCCTGCCGCTCGTCGTAGCTGAAACGAGTCAGGGCGTACTCGGTATTGATCAAACAGATCGTGCGCCCTTTCTGATGGGCGCTCACTTCCTTCAACCGTTGCGCTTCATCGCGCGCGCTCAGATTCAGGTATCGCTGTTCGGGCTTCACCGTCTTGAGAAATTCCGCGCGCCAGTCGAGTATGCTGACGCCAGAAAGGTGTTCGTGGACGAACCCTTGCTGCCGCGCATAGCGTTCGGGCGGAATGAGCAGAATCAACGTGCGCTCACGGCTGTACCGAAATCTTGTTCGCCACATCGGTCATGCTCCTTCCGTGTAAGCCTTGCGCAGCAGTTCGAGCTTATCGCCCCACTCCCGGACAACTTGATAGGGCGGCGCTTCACGCATCTGCCCAATGACACCGAGGTGCGTAAGCGCATTCAGTTGCTCCTGTAAATCGGAGTCTTTCGACCCGATGGTTGGCCCCAGATGCCCCGGTTCAGACAGCTTCTCCAGATCAATCATCATCCGCGTCGGATGCTGCGCCTCCCAGATTTCGGCGAGGATGTAACTGACGATGTACGACGTTGAAATGTAAGGCTGTCCGCGCAGGTATTTATTGCGGCCTGATTCCCGGACAAACTCCAGCCGCCCTAATGCGTTGCTATCTAGGTATGATCTAAGCAGAACCCCAGGGTTGATGGATTTGACGGTTGCCTCGCCTGCAAACTTTTCTTCCAATCCCCGCTCAAGTTGGCCTTTTTCAAATGATGGGTTGAGCGGGAGAAAGGTCTGCACAAAGTAATTCCAGACTCTCGCCTTGCCGCTGTTCTTTGACAGATGATAGTGAAGAATCCATTGCGAAATCGGTTTCTTCAATACTGCATCCAGTTCAAAAACGACTTTTCCAACCTCAGTCAACTCGATTCGCCTCGGCTTCGAATCAGGGTTGATCGAGATCAAACCGACATACTCAGCATAACTGATCGTTGGGCGGACTTTGCCATCGCCCTCGCCCCTTCCAATGCCTATCCCCGTAGATTCGGCAATGTCCATGTTGCTGGCGAGCGGGTTAGCGGCCACAACGCGTAGAAGCTTTGCGATGTTCTCGCATTCGAGGGAAAATGTTTTATGAAATGACAAACTCATAAACTGCCTCAAAAAAGGTAAATTGGTTGGCGACTGGGCTGGAGAATCTGCGAATGGCGAGTTCGCAATTGGGAGTACGGCGACAAGTGATACTGCTGGCAAACTCCCAGGGGGTGCTCTCTAAGTCCTTTAGACCCGATTGGGCCGCCCCCTGTAAGTCCTTTAAATTGGAGTTTGCCAGCAGTATCACTTGTCGCCGTACTCCCAATTGGCAATCAGTAGTGACAGACTGTGCAAGGGGCGCTGTCGTCCTCACTGTCGAGCACTTCTGACAGAACATCCACTAAAGGTCGATTGGGAGCATATTTGATCTCCTGTTTCATTAACCGATTATGCTCTGCAATGATTTCATCCTTGCGTGCTAGTAGTTCAAGCAGCGTCTCGCCCTGCACCCATGTAAAGCGTCGGCCATCGCTATGTGTGCTTTCATATCTAACTGCTTCTGCAAATTTGTCAGGGTGTTTTTCGGCTAACATCACCCATTCATACTTGCGCTGGAAAAAACAGAATGTGCAGCCTGAGCGTGTCCGCCACTCGTAATATTTCGGCAGCCCAATGCCGCTTTCTTCTAGCACCCGGATGACACCTTCTTTGTCTATACCCATTTCTTTGAGCGGGTAGACAGCCCTGATGTTGTGCTTTCTCGAAACATACCCAACGCGATCCTCATCAGCTCGAATAGCGATATAACTTATTGCTTCGTCGTTGCCGACAAATTGTTCTAGCGGCTTGATCTTAAGTTCCTGCGTACACCAGCGGATTTGAGGCGAAGGTAGCAACCCGCCACGCATATCAAGCCAGAAATCGAAACCGCGCTCAGCGCTGAGATAACTGATCTTAAGGCCTAATCTGGCTTTGATTCGGTCGAGATACTCGTATGTTTCTGGAAGCTCTTTATGTGTATCACAGAAAAAGTATTCCATTTCTGGCACTTTCTTGTGCATCAGCACAGCAAGCGCAGTGCTGTCCTTGCCTCCCGAAAGTCCGAGAATGTGTCTCATCGTCGTCCTCCTTTTGCTCCCGGCTCGCGTCCACGGTCTTCGGTCGCGGCGGATTTCTTCGGCAATGCAGCCGCGGCGGGACTCAGGATTTTTTCGGTCAGGATGGCGAGCAGCGCGCGCTGTTGCGGCCCCACCAGATTCAGACTGCGAATGATCTCTTCCGCCTTGACTTCGAGGACCGCGCGCTCGTGTTCGTCAATCCACGCCACGTCGAAGAACTCCGTCCCATCGGTGCGCGTGACTGAGAGGCGGCGCGCTTCGGCCCGGCTGCCCCACATCGCGGCGTTGTCGCGGATGATCGCTTCGAGATGCTTGAAGCGGCGCGCCACGTCGCTCAGCTTCAGTTCAAAGACGTCAGCGTCGGCGTCCGTCCACGACTCCGACGGCTTGTCGGCGATGACCATCACCAGGCTTTGCAGCCATTGCTGCTCTTCGGCTGATTCGTCGGTCGCGGCGAAGATGAAACGCGACAGGATTGGCTCGATGCTGCGCCCTTGCAGGTAGCTCGCGCGGCTCCGCAAATCTTCGCGCAACCGGCTCTCATCCTGCCGCACGCCGAAGGCCTCATGGATGTAGGCGCGGCACTGTCCGAGCAGTCGCTCATGCGCATCGCGCAATTCTTTGAGCGCGGTCTGAAGCCGGGCGCGCAGTTCGCGCGGTATTCGTTGATCTTGAATCCCACTGTCCGAAACCGGCTCCAGGCCGCAAGCCATCGGCAGCATTTCAAACAGCAGCTTGTCCGGTTCGTGCGCCGCGAGCAGCGCCTGCCTGACCGCTTGCGCCTGTGTGGAGACTCGCCGCGTCCTTTGCGCGAAGGGCGGCAGCCGCCGCGCGAATTGCAGCAGTGGGCTGACGACGCTGAGCAGCGTCCGGTTCCTCACCGTTGGCGACATTTTCACGCCACTCGTCAGCACACCTTCCAGTTCGCGGAAGACTTCGGCGCGCAGCCCCGTCACTTCGAAGTGTTTGACGGCGAAGCGCGGCGGTTGTTTGACGAGAAGTTCAAAATGCTCCGGCCCCAGCACGGGGATGAACGTCCCGTCCTTGTAAACGCTCACATCGTCTGAGTGGCGCAGGATGACGGCGGCGAGCAGCAGCGGAATGACGCCCGCCTTCACGCCGTAGGGCGGCCGACCGAGCTTGTCGTAAAGCCGGTCGAGCGTGAGCGGCGCGTCCTTTGCGCCGAGGCAAAAGTCTTCAATCGCGTCCCAGACGGCTTTGATTCGCTTGTCGGTCGGCGGGTGCAGGCTGAACTCGCCGTCCACGCGGCGGTGAATGCCGGCGCCGCGCAGCACGGAGTAGTAGATGCTGACCTCCGGCCCGAACCCTTGCAGGCCGAGGTTTTCAACTCCGGCGTTCTCGATCATCGAGGCGATGACCTGCCCCCGCGCCCGCGCGCCCTGCGAAGTCAGTTCCTGCCGGTTGATCTGTTCGTTCCACAGCGTCAGTCCCGCGCTGTAAACTTCATCGCACAGATTGGAGAGCCGCGCGTTCAAGCCCGCGCGCAGGTCGAGCCTTTCCACCTGCCCGGCGATCCAACACCTCGCCACGCCGCCTTCAAACGACAACTCGCGAGCGTCGTCGAGCCTCCGCCGCGCTTCGGTCAGACGATGGCGCACTTCGCGGCGGGCGACGCCGTCGGTCTGCAACTCCGCCGCGCTTGCGCGAATGCTCTCTAGCGCGGTCATCTCCAGCGCACATAGCCGCAGCGTCTCAAGCTCGGCGACCTCGATCAACGCGAATGGCTTACCGTCCGCCATTGCCGGCACGAGCGCGGGCGGCGCTTTGTCAACCCAATAACCGATCAGGCCGTCACATTCCCGCGCGATGGTCAGCGCGCCGAGGTCGTGCCCGGAGTCGAGGTAGCGGCGCTCGACCAGACGCAACGTTCCCGTCCGGTAGCTATGCCGCTGCACGACGAGCGGGCGCAGCGGGCAAACTTCAGCCAGGAGCGCAGCTAGCGACGCGCGCTGCCGCTCTAGCTGCTCGGCGATGGCGACCTCGATGTTGAAATCCGAGCCTTCCCAGATTCGTAGTTCATCCACGCCTCGGCGGTGAACGACGAGACCGCGCGCCATCAGCGAGTCAAGCACGCGCTCCCACCGCTGCTCTTCGGCGCTGTCATCGGGCACGTCCGAGAGCGCGACCCGCACGAGCCGGCGTGAGGCTTTCAGGAAGCCCGCCGTGCTCGCCAGGTTGAGAATGCCGATGGTCTTGAGAGCAAGCAGTTCGTCCGCATCGTCGCCGCGATGGTCGTCAATCAATCCCTTGACCTCGGTCCACCGCTGAAAGTTCGGGCGCGAAGCCATCGAAACGCCTGCCGCATCCACGAAATAATCGTAGAGACAGTCGAGCTTGAGCAGCGGCGCACGCTCGCCAGGCCTCAATCGCGTTTCCTTCAGATAAGTCTGTAGCGAATGTGGCTCCGCGCTCGTCAGGAAAGTGAAGAGCGAGCGGTCGTTCTGCGCGTAACGGACGCAAAGTTGCGGCAGCGCGAGAGCCGTGACCGGGTGCAGCGGGCAGGTGTCAGCAAAGACCTGCGCCGTCAGGTCGGGGATTCCTATCTCAGCGCTTAGCCTCTCATGCCACGCGGACGCCTGTTCTTTGATGGCGCGGTCTAGTTTTGTTTTCGGCTCGCGCTGAATGACGTTGCCGATTAGTCTCGCCATCTGACTCGGCGGCTCGGTGAACGCAATCTCTTCAAAACGCCCTTGAATCTTCGCCCATTCGTTGCGCTCGACTGTCCCCATACCATAGCCGTACTCTGAGAAGGCTTGGTGCAACATCCCAATAAGATAGACCGGCGCGCCTTTATCGGCAGGCAATTCAGAGATTTGCTGAAGCAGGTAAAGATCGCTTGCGCCCCGGTTGCGCGCCGCATGTTCGAGACACTTGCCGAGTTCATCAATAACGAGAATCAGCCCCGTCCGGCTCGCTTCCGCAACGTCTCTGATGAGCTTGAGAATCTCTCTCTCATCAACAGACTTGCCTTTGGCCTGAAGCTTATGCAGAGCTTCAAGCCGTAGAAGAAAGTCAACGCCGGTTTCCGAGTTCGATTTCCAGAAGAAGCTCACCCCGCCGCTCAGGGCGCGCGTGATTGTGTGCGAAATTGGTTCACGCTGTGCCGTGACAACTGCGCGGACGAAGCCTCTGTCCGGGATCGCCTCTTCAGCTAGCTTGGCCAGGCTTCTTTCGACTCCTCTACTGAGAATCTCCTCGGCACCTGCTCGCATCTCCCTCCCGCGAGGCGCGCAGAGTGAGGAAAGGAAGTGCGCGAAGGCTGATTTACCTGTTCCGTAAACGCTGGTCATCATCCATGATCGGGCCGTGTGCAATCCGGCGAAGCCTTCCACGATGCGCCGGAGAGACTGTTCGGCGCGCTCCGTAATCACATATCCTGATAAACTCTCTGGATCGGTCAGGTCGCGCTCAAGGTTGGCCGAACGTGAGTAGCGGCGGTTGAGAGTGAAATATGAAGACAGGTGCTGAGAGTTCATTCGCGTCTCCGTCGTCAGCGGGCGTAATAACGGTTCAATATTTTGAGCGATAGCTTAATCGGGTCTTCCTGAAACGACATCTGCACGAGGCCGGCTGAATCGGCAAGTGAGACATTGCCGGAAATGTCACGCACTTCTTCAATGGCCTGACAGATTGCGCTTTCGGTGAGCTTGAAAGCCAGGCCGGGGCTGCCGCCAGTGTAGGTAAGGCTTGAAATAGACACTGTCCGCTGTTTCACATCAATAGCCGCCACGTATTCAAGCGCAGCGGCGACAATCGCCGCCGACGGCAAATTCAGCTTCGGCCCTAGGCGGAAGGCAAAACGTCTCGACTCGCCCGTAGGCTGAATCAGACCTAACTCGACGAACGGGCAGTCCAACGTTTCTTCGGTAACTTGCTTCTTCTGCGGCTGCTCGACGTACATCCGCAGTAGGCAGGAAGCGTCCTTCTCCATTGAGGAGTCCGAAAGTCTGAGGCCCAAGCCGTCGCGGTAGTCGCACAAAGCCCTCTCTATGTCGTCCTTCGTGAACTCCGTGTTGTGAAACTCTTCGAAGACGAAGCGCCACGCCGTTGCCTGACACGGCGATTTCAAGAGTTGCCAATGGAGCAGCCAGAGAGAGGCAGGGTCTTCAAGCCATGGATCCCAGCCATCATCGGCAAGCAGTTTGCGCCCGAATGCGGTCACGCCATGACCGCGCGTTCGCGCGTCTCGCGCCTGCCTTGTTTCTGTGATCTTGAATGCCGCGCACCAATACCTGATTGCTTGCGCCATGTTCTTGCCAACGCCGAGCTGGATGTGAGCATCCTCCCTGAGGAAGACTTCAGCGTCCTGTGTGATAGCGTCAAAGCCCTTCTTGATCCAGCCGAATCTAGGGTGGAAAGTCTCGTGCCGGGCAAACACATACTTAGTGTTCGGATCTTCTTTATGGGCAGCTTGGACAACGCCACCGCTGGAATCAATCATGACTTTCGGACCGTTACCGAGTAGGAAGTTGCGCCTGCGTTTATTGAGGCGCACTCGCGTTTTTTGCCGAGACAAAATAAACGCCGCATAATGACAGGGAAAGAATTATATGTCTGTGTTTTGGGGCCTGCCAGGGGCGGATTTTACAGTTTGTCTCGCTGGTTAGTCCAGAGCTTATGATCAAGTTGAGGAGGGACAGTATGATTTCGGATTCCCAGGCGCCGCGGTTAGACCGGCACAAGACCGCGATTATTAGGAATGACCTGTCGCGCCCTTTGCGTTTAGCGATTGAGGCGAGGTTGTTCAAGCCTCAGGCAACATTCTTCGATTTCGGCTGCGGTCATGGCACGGACATTAAGAGAATTGCCGAACGCGGCTACACGAGCGGCGGATGGGATCCGTTTTACTTGCCGGACGCGGAAATTACCGTTGCTGATGTCGTCAACCTCGGCTATGTCATCAACGTCATCGAGAATGAAGAGGAGCGCCGCGCCGCGCTGCTCAGGGCATGGTCGCTGACGAAAGAGGTTTTGATCGTCTCCGCTCAGGTGCTGATCGGCGAGCCGGGCAAGGGGCACCTCGCGTACAACGACGGTCTCATCACTAGCCGCAACACTTTTCAGAAGTATTACGAGCAGCAGGAACTCAAATCGTACATTGATTCGGTGTTAGGCGCAGACGCCGCGCCCGCCGGACTCGGCGTCTATTTCGTCTTCCGCAAAGAAGCGCAGGCGCAAGCATTCCGCGCCTTGCGCTTCCGCAGTCGCGCCACTACGCCACGAGTCAGAATCCACGTCAGGAGCTTCGACGATTACCGCGAACTGCTCGAACCGCTGATGCAGTTTATCAGCGACCGGGGGCGCCTGCCGGTTAGCGGAGAACTGCCGAATGAAGACGGGGTTCTGAGCGAGTTCCGTTCTTTCGCCCGCGCCTTCACTGTCATCCGGCGCGCGACGGACGGGGATGAGTGGGATAAAATTATCGAGCGGCGGCGTCAAGACATGCTCGCGTACATCGCGCTCAGCCGCTTCGGGCGGCGACCAAAGTCCACCGACTTGCCGCCCGCAATTCAACAGGACATCAAGGCGTTCTTCGGAAATTACACGCGCGCCTGTGAGACGGCTGACGCGTTGCTCTTCAGCCTCGGGCAACCCGGCGTTATCTCGGCGTCGTGCAGCGCGAGCCGCATCGGCAAATTCGTTGGCAATGCCCTCTACGTCCACGTCTCGGCGCTCAATGCGCTCGACACATTGCTCCGGTTGTACGAAGGCTGCGCGAGCCGCGCGTTTGGCCGCCTCGATGAAGCGACGATCATCAAATTCCGCGCCGACAAGCCGAAGATTTCCTACCTGCATTACCCGGACTTCGACACCGACCCGCATCCCGCGCTGCGTTCGAGCATGCAGGCCGATCTGCAGGGCTTGTATGTCGGCTATCGGGATTATTCGGCGGCGGCGAATCCGCCGATTCTGCATCGCAAAGAGACTTTCCTTGCGCCTGATTATCCGCTTTACCAGAAATTTGCCCGCCTGACGGCTCGGCAGGAAAAGTGGGGCTTGCTCGATGATGCGACTTTGATTGGCACGCGCGACGGATGGAACAAGCGACTGCTTGAACGTGGAGCTGCGCTTCGTGGTCATCGGCTAGTTCGTATCAGGGATAGAGCTTAAAGTTTGGCATTGCGAGCAGATAAATATTGGCCGCCAAATTCAAATGGAGGCTTAAAACACAGATTGTCCTATAATGAGATTTTGCGATTGATCAATAAGGAGAGAAGCAAATGGATATAGAACAGAAACCTCGTTTCTTGGGGCGTTACATTGTCGCCGATCCCAAAATCTGTCACGGCAAACCAACATTTCGAGGCACGCGGGTATTGGTCGCCGATGTTCTCGAACAAGTCGCTAGCGGCATGGCGTGGGAGATGATTGTCGAAGAATGGAATGAGAGCGTGAGCTTTGAGGCCATCAAAGAGGCTGTGCAGTTGGCCAGCCAGGCATTGCTCAAACACGCGGACGAATTGGTTCTGGAGCAGACCGCAGCTTGAACATCCTGGACGAAAACATTCCGAGGGGCCAAAGACTGCTGCTGGGGAGTTGGGGAATCCGCGTAAAACAGATCGGTGTTGATATCGGACACAAAGGCTGCAGGACGAAGAGATCATCCCCTGCTGCACAGCCTGCGCCAGCCAACTTTCATAACGCGCGATAAAGATTTCTACGACCGCAGGTTGGGGCACGCGGGATACTGTCTGGTCTATTTGGCAGTAGATAAATACGAGTCGGCATTCTTTGCGCGCCGATTGTTGCGGCATCGTGCGTTAAAAACGAAAGCACAGCGAATGGGACATGTCATTCGCGTTTCCAGCGCCGGAATCTGATTGTGGCGGCAACGCGCAAAGAAAGAAGAATTTTTGAGTTGGATTTGAAGGCTGCCCGACAGTATCGAATAGGATGGAGGAGTTATTCAGCCGGTGAATTCAATGGATTGCTGTCATTATCTGGGAATAATGGTGTGTCGGCGATGTCTCCTGATTCCGGCGGAATCAAGTTCTCTTTTCTCAAAATCGCGCTCACCGTGCGGTAATCCATGTTGAGGGTTTTGGCCACCTGAGATTCCCGCCCTACTTCGTAAAAAGTTTCAATTACATATCTCTTTCTGATCTCAGGTATTGTCGGCCGCTCTTCAAAAGGATTGGCGTTCATCAGGCTCAGAAGGAAATCTCGGGTCGTGTGTTCGATTCTCCGTTTTGGGACCTGAATATATTTCTGGACATCTTCAGGAAAGATGCGTTTGCCACAAAAGGTGATGAGTTTGTTGACGACGCTCTCGAGTTCGCGCACGTTTCCGGGCCACCTGTAATGGCGCAACACATCCATCGCCTCTGGCGTGATAATTATGCCTTTGCCTGCGCGCAGGCAGAAGTGGGTGACGAGCAGCGGGATGTCTTCGATCCTTTCGCGCAGAGGCGGAACACGCAGCGTTTCTCCCAGACGGTAAAACAGGTCTTCGCGAAAGATGCCGTCTTTGATCGCCTTTTCAATGTTGCGATTGGAGGCGGCGATGACGCGGGCGCTGGCTTTGATCTCCTTGTTCGAGCCGACGCGCCGGAACGTCCCTTCTTGTAAGGCGCGCAGCAGCTTGGACTGGGTGGACTGTGTGGCTTCGGTGATTTCATCGAGAAAAAGCGTTCCGTTCGCAGCCTCTTCCCACAGTCCTTTTTTCATCATGTGTGCGTTGGTGAAGGCCCCCTTCTCGTGACCGAAAAGCTCGGATTCGAGCAGTCCCTCGACCATCGCCGCGCAATTGATCGGGCAGAAAGGCCCGGGGCGCTTGCTCAACTGATGAATCAGCCTGGCGACGACTTCTTTGCCTGTGCCAGTCTCGCCTGTAATGAAGACCGGGAGATTGTTGTACGACTGCGCGACTTTGAAGATTTGGCGCATCAATTCCAGTATAGGACGTGAGCCGCCGATCAGGACTTTGGCCGTGTCATTCTTCGACGGTTCGATGACAAGACCTGCGGCCTCATCATCGCTCGGCGTCTGCTGAAATTGGCGTCGAGCTTGATCGGCGATTTCCACCACTTCAGAAGGCATTAGTGGCCATCCGCGGTAATCGGTCGCGCCGTGTTCATAACAGAGCATCGCATCGGCGGCCGAAGGGTTTTCAGACAGAATCACGACCTGGGTGTGTTCCGTTTCAATCAGGGGGCGGAGCCTTTCGATGACTTCGAGAGAGAGGTTGCAGCCGGACCTTTCCGAAATCAGCGCCAGGGGCCAGACGCGCTCATCTGCCAGACGCTGAAAACCATCGAAGTTTTCACAACAATCCACTTCCCATTGAGCGTTCAGCAGGATCATTTGCAGTTTTGTGAGTTTGGCACTCTGAATTGGCCCATTTCGGCGCCCTGATTTGGCCCACCTGATCCCTTTGGATAAGGGGCTTTCTTAGACAGAATCTGGACTAAGGAGGCCTCACAATGAAAAGGAGAAA
>Ga0187894_10001193_pt1 | contig 33935 bp, 35 predicted proteins | sample GBC1701081metaG_FD_136650 | JGI IMG/M metagenome (GOLD analysis project Ga0187894, IMG submission 136650) | White microbial mat communities from a lava cave in the Kipuka Kanohina Cave System on the Island of Hawaii, USA - GBC170108-1 metaG ...
ACTCTGGTCAGACTGAGAGCCAGAGCCGAGGGGTCATGGTAGGAGCGACACTATACTTTGTCAAGAACCGTAACGGTCAAATCGTTCTTCTCATTTGGCTCCTTTCAGCTTCAAGGGCGGGCCCCACCCGTCTCTTATTGCGCGCGTCAAACGATATACATGCTCCTTCCAAGCTTGCTCGCCGCCCTATGGGGAGCAGCCAGACTGTCCTTCACTACGCGCATCGGACGAGCACCGTTTCATCGTGCGCGTTCTGCGAGCAAGAAGGATGGTTTGGCTGCTCCCCTCCCGTTTTCTTGACTGACACGGAAGGACCGTGTTAGCATGACCGCGTTTTCACAAGGATTTTCGCGGATTTCCAGATCAACCGACGTGGGGCTGTAGCGCAGTTGGGAGCGCGCGTGAATGGCATTCACGAGGTCGCCGGTTCAATCCCGGCCAGCTCCACCAAATTTCAACACTGGGCAGGAGGCGGGCAGTAAGGGGCTAGAAGTAAGAGCAATTTTCGGATTTGGCTCCTGGTCTCACGCCGAACTAGTCTCTTGAATTCCTCCCCCCTAGCCATGTGCCGCTAGTCCCTAGCCTGCCAGAAACTACATGCTGCAAATCGAGTCGGTCAGTAAGCAATATTCCACAAAGATTCTTCTTGAGAAGGCGACGTCGCATCTTCGTCCGGGTTCACGGGTCGGCTTGGTGGGGCCCAACGGCGCCGGCAAAACCACTCTCTTCCGTATGATCCTCGAGGAGGAATCGCCGGACAAGGGAACCATCCGCAAGCGTCCTCGTCTCCGCATCGGCTACCTGCCGCAGGAACTCGAAACGATCACGGGCAAGACCGTATTGGACGCCACCCATCGCGATCTGTATCCCGAACATGAAGCAGAACGCATCCTGATGGGGTTGGGATTTTCGGAGATCGACTTTGGCCGTCCGATCGACAAGCTGTCCGGTGGCTATCGGATGCGCGTCGCCTTGGCGCATCTGCTCCTGTCCAATCCTGACGTGCTGCTCCTCGATGAGCCGACTAACCATTTGGATAAACCGACGCAGCGCTGGTTCGAGCAGTTCTTGTTGAACTCGGAGATGACGCTGTTGATCATCAGCCACGACACGGCGTTTCTGGATCGCGTCGTCACTCATATCTGGGATCTTCGACACCATCGAATCGAAGAATATCGAGGCAACTATTCCTTGTTCAAAAAGATCCGCGCAGAACGAGACCGCCAACGAGCGGCTGCCGCGGGGCGGCAGGCAAAAGAAGTCGCCAGAGTCCAAACATTTGTGGACCGGTTCCGCTACCAAGCGAACAAAGCCAGCCAAGTCCAATCGCGCATCAAGCAGCTTGAGAAGATCAAGATGATTGAGATTAAACGCGATCCCAAACGCGTCAAGTTCAAGTTTCCTCTTCCTGGAGCCAGCGGCCGGCAAGTTCTGGAACTCCAGGGTGTCGCCAAACGCTATGGGGAAAAAGTAGTGTATGAGAGAGTCGATTGTTCGATCGAACGGGGCCAGCGCGTGGCACTGGTGGGGGAAAACGGCGCTGGGAAAAGCACCCTGCTCAAGATGCTGGCCGGAGTGTTGGCTTTCGAGAAAGGCACCCGAACGGTCGGCCATGGTGTCACCTTGCACTACTTCGCCCAACACCAGGCAGAAACCTTGAACCCCGAACATACCGTTCTCGACTCTCTTGCCGAGGTCTCCAATCAGGCAGAGACGAACTTTCTCCGTGGAATAGCCGGCGCCTTCCTGTTCTCCGGTGACGATCAAAAGAAACCGATCAAGGCGCTGAGCGGCGGGGAGCGCAATCGTGTCGCGCTCGCGCGGATGCTGGTCGAACCAGCCAATACTCTGTTGCTCGACGAGCCGACCAACCATCTCGACCCGGCTTCGGTCGATATGCTCACCGATGCGCTATCAGACTTCCCCGGCACGATCGTCTTTATTTCCCACGACCCCACCTTTTTGACCAGAATTTCGACGCGCATTATTGAAATCGAAGAGGGCAAGGCCCGCAGCTTTTCCGGCGACTATGAATACTATTTGTGGAAAAAAGCCCAGGAAGTCGAGTCCATTAAGGAAACGAGTGACGAACTGAAGGGAACGGATCGTGGGACGGCTGCCGCGCTGACCAGGGCGATGGCCTCGCAAGTTCAGCCCAAACCCTCCGCTGGAGATCGCCGCGATTTGAATAAGACCCAGGCCCGTCTGGAAAAACAGGTTGCGCGGGCTGAGGCGGAGATCGCCGAATACGAAACCAAAATCAAAGCGCGCGATCTCGAACTGGCCGACCCGGCACTCTACAAAGATGAATCCGCGAAGTGGAGCGCGCTGCACCTGGAACATGAGGGGTGGAAGAAAGACCTTGCCCGGCTCACCGCCCGGTGGGAAACACTCTCGGCTGAACTGGAAGACGTCAAACAGAAGCTAACTGCATTCGTATAGCAGTCTCAGGGGAATATTCGTCTCACGATACGAGAACCCTGCTGCGGACGGTTCAAAACGAACGCCCTTCTCACCCACCCGGCCCCAGCGCGCCAAGACGCGCCTTCTCCCAAGCAAGGCCGCAGGAGAGAAAGAACCGGAGGCGTACCCTCTTGGGTACGTTGAGGATTATTTCGATCCGAGAACGAAGTTGGGGATTGTTTTCAGCCGTCCGCTCACGCGGAGGATTTGACCGTTTCTTCCAAGTAATAATACAGCCACCGGTTCTTCTCTTTCGTGACAAGCTCATCCCAGACCACGCCGATCAAAAACCCCTTCTCCCATGGCTTCACCCAGGCGACACTTCCTTCGAGCTTTTCCATCTGTTCCGAGCGATCCGAATCGAGAAACGCCAACGACACGGTTACCGGCTGGGCCAATGCCAACTTCTCTTTCGTGTGCAACCCTGCGCCGACTCTATTGACGTTATCCAACACGGCAGTAATGGCCTTGGCTCCGCTCTTCGGTGAAATCAGGGCCGAACCGACCAGGGTTGCCCGAACAAACTTGCGCCGTTCGTTCGTGGAGACTATTGATGCAGTCGATTTCGAATTCTGCCGTTTCATAAGCCTAAGTATAACCGATTAGAAATCTTTGTCCATAACCCTAATACGGCTCTAATTAGGTGCCTTTAGGCCGGTAGTAGCGACGTCCTTTGAGCAATTCCGGAAGGTGTTCCTGCGCTTTTGCCTGGGGATCGTCGTGGACATAGCGATACCCCTTCCCATACCCAAGCCCCCTCATCATCGAGGTCACGGCATTTCGCAAGTGAAGCGGAACTCCGAGATTTCCATGGGTTTTTGCGTCTTCCATCGCCTCAAGTAGTCCGATATAGGAGGCATTATCTTTGTGCCTGGTCGCGAGATAGGTAGTCCCTTGAGCCAAGTTGATCTGCGCCTCGGGGAGCCCCACAAACTGTACGGCATGAGCGACCGCAGCCGCGACCACCAGTCCCATCGGATCAGCGTTCCCCACGTCCTCGGAGGCAAAAATAACCAAGCGCCGGGCGATAAATTTCGGGTCCTCCCCTCCTTCCAACATACGGGCAAGCCAGTAGAGGGCGCCATCCGGATCGGAATCGCGCAGGCTTTTAATATAGGCAGAGATAACGTTGTAATGCTCTTCGCCGGATTTGTCGTAACGTATTGATTTCTTCAACAGCGCGGCTTCCAGCGCCGCTCCATCAATCAGACGCGTGCCGTCAGACCCGGCCGATTGCTGTTTAACCACAAAATCTAGTGCGGTCAGGAGTGCCCTGGCATCGCCGTTGCCATACGCAATCAGTCGCTGTCTGGCATCAGCTGACAGGCGGGCATTCCACTTCCCTAATCCGATCGCAGGGTCCACGAGCGCCCGGTCCAGAATATGCCCCAGGGCCTCATCCGAAAGAGGCTGGAGCACGATGACCAGGGAACGGGACAGGAGCGGTGAGATCACTTCAAATGAGGGATTCTCCGTGGTCGCGCCGACCAAGATGACCGTCCCACGCTCGACATGGGGCAGAAAGGCATCCTGTTGCGCCTTGTTGAAACGATGGATTTCATCAACGAAGAGAATGGTCCGTTGGCCGTTGATTGCCTGGCGTTGCTCAGCTGTCTTGATAATGGCCCGCAGCTCGGGAACGCCCCCTGTGACCGCCGAGAAGGGCACGAACTGCGCCTTCGTGTGGCGCGCGATGAGATACGCCATTGTCGTCTTGCCCGAACCGGGCGGCCCCCAGAAAATGACGGAGAAAAGTTGATCTGCCTCGATCGCCCGCCGCAACGGTCGATCCGGCGCAGTGATCTCCTCTTGCCCGACGAAGTCCGCAAACGCTCGTGGCCGCAAACGCTCGGCCAACGGAGCCTCAACGGATTTCTCTCCATCGGGAGTATCAAACAAATCGGAAGCCTGATCGCGTGAAGTCGCCATCCGAATCCTCAACGATGGCGTGAATTGTATACGCCGGGCTTTATGATCGCAAACAGACCCTTGACCATAATCAATCGCCAATGTTACGAACAACGGCGAGAGGGAAACGCGTGCACACCCGAGCCAACAACATCACAGTCGGCTACGGCGATCAAGGGACTGGCCTCCCCATCGTTTTTCTTCATGCCTTTCCCTTGAACCGAACCATGTGGGCAACGCAAGAGAAGGCACTCTCTTCACAGTTCCGGATTATCACGATTGACCTGCGAGGGCATGGCGAATCGGACGCGCCGCTGTGGCGCTATACGCTCGACCAATCGGCTGACGATGTGAACGCGCTACTGGACCAGCTCGCTATCCAGCGAGCAGTGTTTGTAGGACTTTCGATGGGTGGCTACATTCTGTTTGCGTTCTATCGGAAGTACGCCGCGCGCGTGAAGGGATTGATCCTGGCAGACACCAAGGCCCAGGCAGACACAGAAGAAGGGAAAAACGGGCGAATCCAACTCGCGCAGATCGCCTATAGGAAAGGACCGTCTGCCATCGCAGACGGCATGATCCCAAAGCTCCTCAGTCCCGCGACCATCCAGACGAACCCCGATCTCGTCCGGCAAGTGAGAGCCATGATCGAAGGAAATCAGATCAGCGGGATTGCGGGGGATCTGATGGCAATGGCCGAACGGCCAGATTCAGTCCCTCTCTTAAGTCAGATCACTTGCCCCACCCGGATCATCGTCGGCGAACTGGACCAAGCCACCCCGCCCTCCGATGCGAAACTCATGGCCGATCAAATCCCCAATGCCCGCCTGACTATCATTCCAAATGCCGCACACCTAGCCAACCTCGAACAGCCAGAAGCCTTCAATCGCATCGTCGCTGCCTTCGCCTCCGAACTCAGCAAGTAAACGTGATCCTAACTGTCTGTGGTGAGAATGGCGAAAAAGCCTGCCCGCACGGCTGCAACGAGTGAAGGATCCGAAGCTACCCCTGGGGCACAAGATGCGACGGATAAGGAGCACCGTGCGTGCAGCCGAGTGGCGAGGCGACCGGGTTGCCGTAGAGGATCTGAACGACGCGAGAACGAAGCCTGCGGAAAGGCGCGTCCTCGGTTAAAGAGGCTGTCTTGGCAGCCTCAGGGCGGGTGGGTGAAGTAGCCGCCGGAGCGGGGCGGGTGAGAAGAACGCCGTTTTCAACACCCTGCCTAGTCGGAGTCGGCGACGCTGCCTCGGCGGATAAGCTTCAGAAACTCCTGCCTGGTTTGCGGCTGACTGCGAAAGGCGCCTAACATGGAGCTGCTGACGGCGAGGGTGTTCTGCTTTTCGACGCCCCGCATCATCATGCAGAGGTGTCGCGCTTCGACGACCACCCCCACTCCGTGCGCGTTGAGCTTGGATTTCAGGGTTTCTGCAATCTGGACGGTCAGCCGTTCTTGGACTTGCAGCCGTCTCGCAAACACATCCACGATGCGCGGAATTTTGCTGAGTCCCACCACCTTCTTATTCGGCAAATACCCCACATGGACCCTGCCGTAAAACGGCAGCAGGTGATGCTCGCACATGCTGAAGAAGTCGATGTCTTTCACGATGACCATCTCGTCGTATTCGATCGGAAAGAGGGCACCGTTCAAGAGCTGATCGATGTTGCGGTGATAGCCCTGGGTCATGAAAGCGAAGGCCTTGGCCACTCGCTCGGGAGTCTTGACGAGCCCGTTCCGTCCTGGCTTTTCGCCGAGCGCAAGCAGCATCCCTGCGACCAGGGATTGCACCGTATCCAGATCCGGCGCACTGCCATTCCCGCTGACATCGTCGAACTGCTGCTGGCCTCGAGGCCGGATTCCCTGTTTAGCCATACCGCCCCTCTCTCTAGCCCGCATTATTCATGATCGCTTCTGCTGCAATCGCGGATTCGCCGCTGCGACAACCCTGGACGCGGCGGGCCCGACGTCCAGGCAGGCAGGCTCGCCGCTCGGTCGGTCAACATACTATTTCAAGTATGCCTCTCTCCCTCACGGCTCCGCGTGCCTGTCTCGCATGGCGACTGCGCGATTTCGCGACGAACCATCATGAATGATGCGGGCTAAGCACCGAGGCCTGACTCATCGACCCCGCATACTCGAAGTAGTTGTCGCGTGTTTCAATCAGCCCGACCTTTTCTAGTTGCCCGGCGGGGAGGCGCTTCACTAACAGATCCCAGATCAACAGCACCAGATTTTCTCCCGTCGTGGTGAGATCGGTAAATTCAGGATCTTGATTGAGATCGTGATGATCAAATCGCGCGATTACTTGTTGTCTCACCGTCCGATCCAGCCGATCAAGGTCGACGCCTCCACCGGTCGTGGTTGGAGCCGTGCATTTCACGGTCACCAACACGACATAGTTATGGCCGTGCCCATTGGGATTATTGCACTTCCCAAATGCAGCCAGATTTTCTTCTGGAGACAAATGGTCTGTGTGCAGCCGGTGCGCCGCACAGAACCGATATCGCCTCGTGACACTCACCTGTGCCATCGTATATTCAGCTCACAACCGGCGCACAAACAGAAAAGCCAGGATCGGCCGCCGTACTCGGACCATCCTGGCTTCTCCTATCGCTCATTCACCGGCCAGCTCGCCCTACTTCAGCCCACATTCCTTAGGCGCTGAAAGAGCTGCCGCAACCACACGTGGTCTTCGCTTGCGGATTCTTAATCGAGAACCCGGACCCTTGGAGACTGTCCACGTAATCGACTTCAGCCCCCTGAAGGAGCGGAGCGCTCTGCGAATCCATGATCACCTTGACCACACCCTTTTCAACCACGGTGTCGTCGTCACCCATCTTTGACTCGAAGGCCATCCCGTATTGATACCCGTGGCACCCGCCGCCCTTGACATAGACCCGCAGGCCGACGATGTCCTTCTCTTCCACCATTAATTCCTTGATCTTCTGTTCCGCAATCGGCGTGATCGTCAACATTGTGATCCTCCTCGTGTGACCAGACTGTCCTTCTTAGACCTGCCTGGAATGATTTAGTGTAACATCTCTTTACTGGATTTCAATACCCTGCGACTCCGATTGTGGAGTTGTGGGCGCAACCCACTTACTCTCCGGCACCCGAACAACCACGTCGCCGAGCACTTTGGCCTGGCATCCAAGGCGATGCCACGGCTCACTCAGGGCTTCCCTATCAAGGAGATCTTGTTCATCAAAGTCGATCTCCGACAGGTTTTCGGCGCCGATCTGCACTTCGACCCGACAGGTGGTACAGGAGGCGTTCCCACCACAGTCGTGATTCAACGCAAACCCGAGAATCTTCGATGCCTCCAACAACGACGTATTGACCTCAACCTCTCCGCTCTTGCTCTCAGGATAGAGAAACGTGACGCGCGGCATCGTAATTCTCCCTCAATGCACCATGGCGCCGGCCGCCACCGGCTGATAGGGACAGCGCTGCAGTCGGATATGTTCCTCAAACTCATGACGGAACAATTTCATGCTGCTCTGAACCAGCACGGCAGCCCCGGTTACCAGCGTGCAATAGCCCGTTCCCTTCACAAATCCACAGAGCTGAAGGAGACTCTCCATGTCCTTCTCCGTCCCCTCTCCCTGCTCGATCTTGGTCATCAGCGCGGCGAGATTGATGGTCCCCATTCGACAGGGTGGGCACTGCCCACAACTCTCGACCTTGAAGAAGTTTGAAAATTTGAGCGTCAGCGCCACCATGCACGTGGCATCGTCGACCACGATCACGCCGGCTGACCCTAGCCCCGTGCCGGCTTTCTTCAATGAATCGAAATCCATCGTTAGACCGAGCTGATCGGCAGTGACCATCGAGAACGCCGGTCCCCCGGGAAACACCGCCTTGATCTTGCGCCCGCCCGGTACCCCCCCTCCACACTTGTCCACGAGTTCCCGGATTGTCGTACCCATCGGCATCTCGTACACGCCAGGCCGATTCACGGCGCCGCTCAGGGAGAACATCATCGTGCCCGGACATTTTTCTGTGCCGACCTGCGTGAACCAAGCCACGCCTTTCAGAAGAATCCGCGGAATGTTGCACAAAGTTTCGACATTGTTGACCAGCGTCGGCTTCCCGTAGAGACCGAAGTCCGTCGGATAGAAAGGCGGCTTCTGTCTCGGCATCGCCGGACGCCCTTGCATGGATTCGAGCATCGCCGTCTCTTCACCCGCCACGTAACTCCCGTGACCTTCGAAGACTTGCAGATCGAGATCCACGCCACTCCCCATGATATTGCTGCCCAAAAACCCTTGAGCCTTCGCCTGCACCAACGCTTTCTTCAGATTTTCCCGTTCTTCGTGGTACTCATGATTCACGTAGATAAAGGCCGCCTTCGCTTGCACCGTGTAGGCCGCGATGAGGCAGCCTTCGATGAGCTGGTGTGGCGCCTGTTTGAGCAAGTAACGATCTTTAAACGTCCCCGGCTCATGTTCACCAGCATTGCAGACGAAATAGTGTTCCTTCACCCGATGATTCAGGACCTTCTCCCACTTGATGCCGGTGGGAAATCCCGCGCCCCCTCGCCCACGGAGCCCGGCTTTCTTCAATTCATTGACGATATCGTTCGCGCTCAGCTCTTTGACGCACTTCCTCCAGGCCTCGTAGCCGCCAATCTTCCGGTAGGCCTCGATGTCCCATGGAGCACCATCAAGTGTGTGGAGAACTCGTGGTTCAGTCGCAGTTGTCATAGATTCGTCTTTACCCGTTTGGCTCAGCGAATATCGCAACACTATAAGGTCCCTGCCTGTTGTTCGTCAAGGTAATGCCACGATAATAGGCCTGAATCTCAATGACTTAGGGCCACCGCCCTATACAGAATCGGGCATATAGGCCCTATGAGCAGATTGGAAAGACTAGAGGCGGAAGCAGAAAGGCTACACGAACTGACCGGCGGGTTTTCCCGCCGGTCGTCATACACCATCTTACCTGAGGTGGCTGCCGGCTCCCATGAATAACAGCATGGGGATCGACAACATAAAGTTGACCCGAGACGCGAGGAGCGCGGTCCGACCCCACTGGGCCATTTCTGCAGGCGCAGGGGTCCCCTGGGCTGCTGCCGTCACTGCCGCAATAATCTTTCTTTGGTTCGGCCAAATAACCGCGTGGACATTGGCCATCATGATGATGCCCAACAACCCGCCAATTCCCAGCGCGATTGCGCCGGTTCCACCTCTTTGATACATGTAGAGGTACAACACAATCCCGGCAAGCACTGTGACCGTCGCGCCATGACGGAACCAATTCAGCGCGGCAGGCATCAACTTGGGAATCACGATGTTTTTGGTGGGGCCATCCAGGCTCTTCAAGAACGCCGCATTGATCAGGTTGAAAAAATACAACAAGCCGATCCACGTGATTCCGGCCAAGAAATGAGTCCAGCGTAACAGCAAACCGAACCAGTCGGCATCACCAACCGGCACGCCTACCATAGCGAGATACCCCATGATCAAGACCAAAGTAAGCCCAAACCCTACGGCCATCGTCTGCGTCGGACTCTCAAGAAATTTCATAGCATCTCCTCGCCAGTGTATTGCTAACTCGTTGTCCGAACTATCGATCCTCTTCTGCTTGTCAAGCAGACCTCCTACTCAGGCGCACTGAGCCCGCATTGTTCATGACCGTTCGACGCGAGCCTGCCGGACAGAGGCTCGTCCGTAACTGCGGGTCGGTGATTGTAGCAGAAGTGCTCATAAATAATACTGGTTACTCCATCAACCGATCGACTGCCGCGCAAAGCTCGCGCACCGCACTGGCAGAAGTCGCCACTGCCGCCCGCTCCTCCGCCGTCAGCTCATATTCGACCACCTGCTCCGCCCCACCCCGACCCAGCCTGACCGGCACACCGATAACGACATCCCTTACTCCATACTCGCCCTCGCAGAGCACAGCACAGGGCAACACCCGCTTCTTGTCCTTCACAATCGCCTCGATCATCTCGACAGCCGAGGCCGAGGGAGCATAGTACGCGCTGCCCGTTTTCAACAAGCCCACGATTTCGGCGCCTCCCTCGCGTGTCCGCTTTACAATCGCTTCCAACCTCTCCTTCGACATCAGCTCCAAGACCGGTTTCCCCTTCACTGTCGTATGCCTCAATAGTGGCACCATCGTATCGCCATGCCCGCCCAACACCATCGCATCCACGTCGAGACCCGGCACACTCAATTCAGCGGCGATGAACGCACGCATGCGGGCGGAATCGAGTACGCCCGCCATACCCAAGACCCGCGATCTCGGCAATCCGCTCACACGGCGCGCGACGTGAACCATGGCGTCCAGCGGGTTGGTGACGAGGATCAGGATGACGTTCGGCGATCGCGACACCAGCTCGGAGACGACCGATTTCACAATCTTCGCGTTTGTGGTCAACAACTCATCACGGCTCATCCCAGGTGTACGAGGGATTCCGGAGGTGATCACCGCCACCGACGAGCCGGCCGTTTCATCATAGCCGTTGGTGCCCACCACGCGGGTGCTATAGCCGCAGACCGGCCCGGCCTGCGTGATATCAAGGGCCTTGCCTTGCGGGATGCCCTTCACGATATCGACAAGCACGACCTCATACTCGTCCTTCTCGGCGAGCCGCTGCGCCATCGTGCCTCCGACGTTCCCCGCGCCCACCACCGTAATCTTCGGTCTGCCCATCATCTCACCTCGTGAAACGTGAAACGCAAGATTCCCTTACGTCTCACCTGTCACCTTTTACGTGTGTTCGTGCTCCGTCCAGCCCGCGACTTTAAAATTGATCGTGCAGACGAAATTGTCCCCGTCGTAGAAGTTGACTTTAATCTTCTTCTTGCCGTAGGTCTTTGCCAGAAAGGCGTCCGGATCATCGATTAACTCCTGAAACCCTCCCGCCGGATATTCGCCGAGGTCGTGAAATACCACGATCATCCCCACCTTGACTTCTTGAAGAATCTTGGCCCAACAACGGGGATAGACTTCCCAAAACTTGGCCTCGATCAGCTCCTTCGACGGCTCCTGGCGATCTTCCCCAGACTTCATAGGCTGTGAAAATTTCGCCAACCGACGGACATAGGGATACTGATGCCCCGTAAATAGCTTGTACAACCAGGGCGGAACCGTCGGTCTCTCTGCTGAATTCGTCATCTTCCCTCGCACGTGAAAGGTAAAATGTGAAATGTGAAATGTCTGCTTCCAGATTGCTGCATTCCCGTTCTTCCACTTCTCACTTTTTACCTTTGACGTTTCACCTTCTACGTTTTACGTCGTCAGCCTTTGATAAATCTTCGGCAATCGCTTCGGCAAGGCTTCGAGATGATCAATGACCGCGAACTGCACATCGCCATACATTCTTCGGACATAACCACCGGCCTCACGATCGATCGTGATACAAAACGGATGCACCCTTTGCTGACGCGCCTCTCGCAACGCAACCTTGGTGTCTTCCAACGAGTACTCGTCTTTATAGCCGTCATCGAGCGGACGTCCATCGCTGATGAGGACGAGCAGTCGCGTCCGTGCCTCTCGCGCCAGCAATTTGGCGGTGGCATGGCGAATAGCCGCCCCATCACGATTTTGCCGCATGGGAGCCAGTCCGCCCAAACGCTGCGCTGCCTTTCCGCTCAACTGATCGTCAAAATCCTTGACCACAAGAAAATCCACTTGCCCGCGGCCCTGGCCCGAATAGCCGTAGAGCGCATACTGATCTCCAACCGCCTCGAGCGCTTCGCACAAGAGCACCAGCCCCTCCTTCTCCAAATCGATCACGCGACGGCCGCTATCCAACTGGCGACTGGTTGACCCGCTCACGTCCACAAGAAACGCGGCCGCGACATCCCGTTCCTTTCGTTCCCGCCTGACGTAGATCCGGTCCGAAAGATCCGCCTCCGCCGCCCGCTCAGCACACATACGAACTGCCGCATCCACGTCGAGGTCGTCACCGTCGGCTTGACCTGGCACGCGCCGCAACCCCGGTGGCCGCAAACTTTCGAAAAATCGTCGAAGGGCAGAGACCTCACTCCCATGCGCGCTCAATGTGGTGCCAACGACATCCCCACTCCCCTCCTCCGCAGCACGCTCAACGACGCGACACCAGTTGAGGCGATAGTCATCGATCCCCTGATCCCATTCAGGATAGCGCATCGTACGACCACTCGGCCCGGCATGATCAAGCGGCGCCGATTGCTCAACCTTCAAGGCCAAGAGTTCTTCAACATGGGAGGGCAATTGCCGTCCCCCGGCAAGCCGGTCACTCCCGGTTTCGGTGTACGTCCCTTCTCGATTCCGTTGACCGTGCGTCGACGATTCCTGTGCCCCGCCAGCGGCACTCACCATTCGTTCGATGTCTTCTGATTGTTTCTGATTGTCTGATGCCTGTCCGTCCTGATCATGCTGACGAATGAACTCAGGATTCATTGCCCCACGATATACCCAGTTGGTAACGGGGCGATAATCTTCACCCGTCTGTTCGGACGCGGAAGGGCCCACACCTAGTTCCTCTGACACATCATCCGCCCGATCGGCGTGGATCATCTCACCCTTAGAGGTCAACAGCTCTTCGAGCCGCACATAGATAGCATGGGCCACTCGCACAGCCCCTTCGGCCGTCGCTGTTGGAGTCAGAATTGCCCGGCACATCGGCCAGACAATGCCGATCTCTTCCTTGATGGCTTCGTGAATGGCGACAGGCTGCGACGCGGCGGTCGAGAGCTGGAGCAGTTGATCGACCACGAGTTCTTTGACAGTCAGCCCATGGGTCAGCGACCGCGTCGTAACCGCCTCCCGGGCGAATTTCTGCAGATCGCGCTGGAGACCCGGATATTCCCGTTGAAGCAGATACTCCACTCGTGCATCTTCCACGAGCATCCACAAGTCCTGGATCAGTCTCGGATGAGGATACAGACGAAATAGCTCCGCCAAGCTGTCCGGTGCACCCTGTTTCACCGAATCATACTTCTGCCGAACGACCTTGACCAGGTCCGCAAGCGGCTCAAGGGTTAGCCGGTACGTCCCGAACTCCACGTGCCCCGCTTCGTGAGCCGCCATCACCAGATACAAGCGCGTATTCTCATCTGCAGTAGCGTAGCGACGGAGGAGCGCCGGCAACGAGATGATACGCCCGTCCTGGCTCACCGTAGCCCGCGCAGCTGCCTCCTGGTTCAGCGAATCAGGGAGTGCTAGAATTGTCAGTTCCGTCCCACAGAGCCCTTGCACAAAGAGTTTCACGGTTCGGGCTACTTGGCGAAGCGGCACACCGCTTAAGGCTGCTTCCACCGACGTCAGCGCCTTCTGCGACTCCAGGGCGAAATAGGCCCTGGCTCCTTCGACACTGTAGGCCAGAACTTCCATCCCCGCTGTGAACCAAGCCTCGAAGCGAGCTGTAGACTCGGCAGACTCGCCGATCACGCTCACCAATTCAGGCGCGTGCCGCAAATAGGCCAACGCCGTTTCCGCGTCACGCTCTGCCACCAAAGCCCCGTACTGCAATATTTTGAGCCGCCACCCCTCATTCGGCACAGCACGCAATAGACGTGGCGATTCCGATAACCAGGCGATGCCGGCCCCGGCATCGCGTTCAGCCAGCAACGATCCAACCGTAACGACCTTAGCCCTCACCGACTGGTCATCAATATCGCCGAGGATATGGGAACTGGTACGGAGGAACTCGATGGTCCCGAAATAGTCCGTCTTGCCGAAGCTATTCTGCGAAATCAGTTTCAATCCGAATGTCGCCCAGGCCCGGGCCTCCTGGATCGGCAGCACGCGGGCGATCGAAGGAATTTGGCGGATATACTCCAGCGCGACGACAAAATCGACCTGTGTCAGTTCGGCCCCAATCTCCAACCAGGCGGCCAGTTGATCTGATGCGATGACCGTCACGACTTCCGGTGACACGCGGAGAAACTCCAGCGTGACATTCGCATCCTGCTCGGCGAGTTCCAGCGCGACTTTTAGCACCAACGACCGGACTGATTGTTGCTCGATTAGCCCCAGAATCTGCGGACTATCTTTGAAATACTTAAGCCCGATCGCACCGGATGATTCGGCTAACACAATCCCCAGATCCAACCAGGCCACTGCATCGCTGAGCCGACCCTGCTGTTGCAAATCGGGAAGCGATACGATCGCGGCGCAAGCAACCTTCGGCGAAACCTCCGTCAATTCATCGAGCAACAACAAGACACCTTCCACCTGATTCGGTGCCGGAACGGCCTCGACGAAGCGTGTGACCAGATGCTCGGCTCTAGCCGGCTCCAGCTCTTCTGCCAGTCTGGCAATCAATTGCTTATAGGTATCCGACATCTCCATTCTCGGTCCCATCCCACGAAATTTTCAGGAAGTGTTGGATTGTAAAGGACGCCCCAGCGCTTGTAAACTATGTCCGCGCGGCGCAGGGCTTACCCCTCGCCCAGTGCCATTTGTCAAAGGAGGTGTGATGGCTGAGCCCAAGCAAGAAAGTCTCGACAAAATGTGGAAGTATGTGAAGGGCTATGCGGAAAAGAGCGGGACGACCATGCATCCCACTCCCGCAGTCACCGAAGCGGTAGTCAAAGGCCTCGCTATGCACATGGATGAGTTGGGCAAACCCCTCTGCCCCTGTAATTTCTACAAAGATAAACAAGCAGAGGCCAAGCTCCGTCGCTGGATGTGCGCCTGCGACGAGATGCAGATCTACAAATACTGCCACTGCCTGTTATTTGTCCGCGAAGACGGCCTGCCGATCACGGAATATCTCCCGGAAGGCCACGAGGGCCGGGAGGTCTATGGTGTCGTCACCGATCCAACCCCCGACAAAGGCCGCGCCCTCAAGCACAAGGCCGCTGCCGCACCGATACCCTCTGACGGGGCACCGGCATCGTCCTCACCCACTGCATAACGACCATGCCATTGCGCAACCAACATTTGTGCGCCGCAGTAGTCGTACTTCTGATAGGAATCCTATTGTCAGACCGGGCAACGGCTACCGAGCCTGGCAACGTATCTCCTGCCATGACGCCACTGTCTCCAAGCTTGAACGAAAAAGACTTCTTCCCCTACAAGCAGAAGGGACGAGGCACTCTGGCCGGTCAGGCGTTTCTTGCTTCGCCAACAGGGAAGGCCATTACTCAAGCCGGTTCTCCAGTCCATCTCATTCCCATCACTCCCTACACACGTCATTGGTTTGCTCACAACGTCAACACCACATCCTGTTCAGCGACAGATCCACCTTCTCCAGCTGAAAGCGCCATAGCACCACGCTCACTATCTGACTGTGCGCATGATGCGCTGACCCGGCTCCGAACGGAAAAGCGGTTGGCCCCCTATCTCCGAGCAACCAGAGCCAACCCCACCGGACATTTCTGGTTTACCAAGATTCCCGCCGGGCGCTACTACATCGTCAGCCTGATCGAAGAGGGATCGGGAACTCACCAAAACGAACAGCTGGCAGGACTGGCCTGGCTGGCTATCGAAATCGACGTGGGCGAAAAACTCACCAATCTCGTGGTGACCGACTGCAAAACCGACCTGTGCTAAGCCTCTTCAAGTAACCAGACCCTTTCTTCATTCTAGTTCCTGGGGAGGGATCGTTTCACCCGTGCATGAACCATTTTCCTTGCGCTAGGGATTTCAAGGATTCCTTCCTGCAGAAGCATCCATCTCACCTGCTTCAAATACCTCCCTCTGAAATCGTACGGAATGTGGGTCGATTTTCCCAATGACATGAATTATCCTCTGGCCTGTTCAAAAACAAATAATTTGGGTCGCTGACATCGCACACCTTTATGATCAAATTGAAAGGAGATTTGAGATGACGATTGCCTCCGATCTCTTGCAACGACATATCCAAACGCTGGTCGATGAAAATACGCAATGACAGACGCTGATTGCTGACGACATTTTGTGGGGACTTGCCTATGCGCCTGCCATTGGTCATCCGGCACGGCTTTCAGGCCGAACGGAGGTGATCCGTCACGTAACCTGGTTCCTCGCTGCAGTGGAAAACTTTCGCTTTTTCGATCTCAAGGTATATCCCTTTGCTGATCCACAAGCGGCAGTCGCCCAAGTCAGGGCAGAGGGACTGATCAAACCTACTGGGCGCATCTATCGCCAAGAATACGTTGTGCTCCTCCGTGCGGTGGGCGGCAAGATCATTTTTATTCGCGAATATTTCGATCCTACGCGCGCGGCCAAGGCGCTCGATACGCCGATCCTTGATCTCGGACCTTGGTAAAAGGCGGCGACTACGAACCGCAGATAACCTTCCGCTGCAACCGATCCCTCACTAGGGATTGTCATGCTGTGGGTGTTCGTCTTCTTCTTGTGGTCGAAACGAGACGAGAGAGAATCCTAGAAAGATTAAAAACAGTTGCTTTTGGAACTTTCGAAACGATCCTGCTGATCTCTTGTGAATCCATAGGATAGCGGCTAGCTCCTCAAATGGTTTTTGACACTCCCCCACCCGCAGGTGATCTCGGAAGTTGGCTGAATCCAGACCGGAGTTCAACAAACCGCAGGTCGCAAGCACCTCCACCTGCATCTGATGCCTCTCATTGAGCTACCACGGGCCCGATAATAGCACTTGACCAACGGATGCCTTTGGGTGCTAGATAAGGTATTCACCTATTTTGGTCGAGAAGGAAGGAGGGAGCGTAATGGCGCTGCTGATTACCGACGAATGCATCAACTGTGGAGCCTGTCTGCCAGAATGTCCGAACGAGGCCATCTTCGAAACTCGCGGCGACGCGGAAACGAAGGGAAATCATGTGGGCGACGGCCAGGGAGTGGGAGACAGTATATATGTGATTACGCATGACCGCTGTACCGAGTGTGTCGGACATTTTGACGAACCTCAATGCGCGGTGGTCTGTCCAGTCGACAATTGCTGCATTTCTGACCCTGCCTATCCGGAAACCACGGATGTCTTGCTGGACAAGGCGAAGAAACTCAATCCTGACAAGTCTATCGATCCGGCAAAAGTGTGGAGCGGCGTGCGGAACTGATCGTTACTTCGAGGTACCGCGCCACGTTTAGAATGCTGAAAACGCCGCCTGTATAGCGCTCGCGGGTGATGTACGAAGAGAAGATTAACTTGTTTGCCTTGGCATAACCGAAACGATCAGTCATGGCTGATAAAATTCCAAAAGCAATTTCTAATGCAACTGTCATTAAGGTTTTAGCTAAAGTCTTTGCTTTCCAAGCCATCGAGATCAACCTATTGCGTTCACATGCTGGAATATCAGATGCCAATTGGAAAGCCCTCAAGACCGAAGCCTTTAAGAAAACCTACGCGAAGCAACGCTCTTTTTATGAAGATCGCTTGACGGGTGCGTTCGCTTTGGAGTGCATTTCCCAGTCTGAACGCGAGACAAGACTGCTCGAACTCTGGCTAAAACAGAGTGAGGATTCTCCCAAAGACGAACCCTGAACCAGTGCTCTCAGCTGCAGCTCGTTTCGGCTCTGCCAAGTTTTGTGTCATTAGGCCTTGGGTTCGACTCCTCAGGAGGGGTAGGCTTTTCTTAGTTATCAGCATCTGCTACCACGCTGCTACCAGGACAGGACAAACCAGCCCCATCTACACCCACTTCGAGAGTATCCCGCTTTGTGGTTTCTTGTGGGTTTAGGTTGCCTAAGGTCGGATTCTCGGAATTTCGTAAACTGCAGATCAAGCAGGTCCGGGAACCTCAAACTGGGGGTTTGCAGGAATACAGACCGGAGAACCAATTCTGCTCATTTTTTGCTCAACTCCACTAAACCGGGGGAAGTCCACTCTTGGCTAGAGTTGGCCTGAATGAGCCTGAATAGGCTGGAGTGGGGTCGTGACAACGCTTTCCTAAACCGCTAGTCAGGCAGTTTTTATTCTTTCACCCTCTCAGGTCTCACAGCCAGGGCGATCCCGACTGTGGCCGTCTAACGAGCACTGTTTCATCGTGCGCGTTCCGGGAGCAAAGGAATGCCCTGGCTGTGAGACCGCCCCCTCTTACTGCCACCCTTGCACCTCATATCCCTTTTCAAACAAACACCGCACCACCGCATCGCCGTATGGAGGATCTGGGTCGAGCGGTCTATAGGCGCCGCCCACTGAGCCGATGATGACTCCGAGCGCCCCTCCGACTGCTGCCCCAATTGTCACACCAGGCACTCCACCGATGAGTCCACTTGTTGCCCCTACCGCGGCGCCAGCAATCAGACCCAGCCCTGCTCCCGCGGCCACGTTACCGCTTCGATTGCCGGTGCCCGGCTTCAACCCGGCCGCCTCTGCCTTCTGTTGACAGGCGGCAACATCAAGCTTCGCCGCCTCCCGCCCCTGCAGCTGGACCTTCGCATTCGACCGCAACATCGGCTCCGGCCCCGCACAGGACACGACACTCAAGAGAGACACGGCCAGAATAATTTGATGGATGGATAGGCAAACCTTCTTCCACGCCCCCACCCAGTCACGGGAGGCGCATCCTCTCCTCATCGTGGGATGGCTCGGTTGGGCTTCACTGCGCGCATCGACCGAGCACTGTTTCATTGTGCGCGGTCTGCGAGCACGAAGACCGACCGAGTTGTCCCACGAACTCTTTATTGCCATCCTGTGACCTCATACCCCTTCTCTTGCAGACATCGATTGACGAAATTCGTATAGGCCTGATTCGGTTGCGACGATCCCGACTCCCTAAACAACCCCATGAGGAATCCCCACACAGCCCCGGTTGCGGCTCCGATCATGGCACCGGCGCCTGGAGAGCCTGAAATGGCTCCGCCGACCGCCCCTGCTGCAGCACCGACTCCGCCACCAACTGCCGTGTTTGTTGCCACACGACCGGCCTTCCCGCCGCTTTCCTCAGCTCCTGCCGATTTTGCCAACTGTTTACAGGACTCGATGTCTCGCTCCGCTGTCTCTTTCCCCACGGACTGAAAATGCGCATTGGGATACAAGATAGGCCGTACAGTCGAACAGCCGGCGAGTAACAATGATCCCACGATGATCCACACTACTTTGTGCATCATAGCTTCGCGAGCCCTTCCTGACTTCCGAGGTTCAAGCGAGCCAGCACTAGTTGCACGGTAGTTCCTTTCACGAGCACACGTTTATGCCGTCCGCCTGCACCGGAATGAATCTGCACCGATGTAGAAGGAATCGAGAATCGGCGGGCTAAAAACCGGATCAATTCGTCGTTGGCTGCGCCATCGACCGGTGGGGCGGCCACTCTGATTTTGATCGCATCCCCGTGAATGCCCACGCACTCCGTGGTGGAAGCTCTAGGTTGGATATGAACGGTAAGGATCGTTCCATCCTTGGCGTCCGGCACAATCAGCGAGTTCATCCGTGATGGGAACAAGGAAGAGATCAGAATATGGCCTTCACCAATTCCAGAATGCTCCGCTGCATATCGGGATCGTCGGTGATCGGGCGTGCAATAGCGACATCGCAAGCTCGATCGGTTGCTACGCCTTGACGGATAAGTGTTCCGGCATAGATCAGCAATCTGGTGCTGACCCCTTCTTCCAATCCATGATTCTTGAGGTTTCGCACCTTTCCCCCGAGTTTAACCAAACCGGCTGCAAGGTCACGGCTGACTCCCGCTTCCCGCTCGACCACGGTGGTTTCGACGTCAGGCGATGGATAATCGAACTCAATCGCCATGAAGCGCTGCTTTGTGCTTTGCTTCAGATCCTTGAGCACGCTCTGGTACCCCGGGTTATAAGAAATCACCAGGAGGAAATCATCAGCCGCTTCAAGGATCTGGCCTTTCTTTTCAATCGGCAGAAAGCGGCGATCGTCGCTCAGGGGATGGATGATGACCGTCGTGTCCTTCCGTGCCTCGACGATTTCGTCCAAATAAACGATCGCGCCATGCTTCACGCCGAGCGTCAGCGGCCCATCGACCCACACCGTCTCTTGGCCCTTGAGCAGATACCGCCCCACGAGATCGGAAGCGGTGAGATCTTCGTGGCAGGCCACAGTAATCAAGGGACGACCAAGCCGGTATGCCATATGCTGGACGAATCGGGTCTTGCCGCACCCGGTTGGTCCCTTGAGCATGACCGGCATCTTGCTGTTCGCCGCGATCGTGAACAAACCGATCTCGCCACGGACCTCCGCATAGAACGGCTCCAGTGCGATTCGATAATGCCCGATGTCGAGTTCGCGTCCTTGCTGCATTGCTCGGTCTCTCTGATCTATCTCGTCTATTTGGTTTATCTGGTTCAGTGAAGCCACGATAAACGGAACCGAGGCTGAAGATCAAGCTATACGGTTGGAATGACCGGGTGTGACCGAGTAGGCTCCGGGAAAACTAAGTTGGCTCCCAAGAACCTCGGTGGTCCGCACGTGTGGGACAAGAGGAAAACGATCCCGCAGGATGCTCAAAAAGACCGTCCAGCAAGGCCGCAGTCGATGAAAGCACCGCAGGCGTAGCATTCCACACCCGCCCACCCCAAGCTGCCAAGTCAGCTTGTTCTCCGAGTGGGCTACGTTGAGGATGCTTTCGAGGCGAGAACGACGCATGGGAGAAGGTACGTCTCGGCGCGCCAGAGTTGGGCGGGTGAGAAGAGTGACTTTTTCAGCATCCTATCAGGCGGCTTTCACACTGTCCAATACTTCGCGCACTTTTTGAGCCAGCACGGGGGGAGAAAAGGGCTTCGGCAGGAACCCGGTCTGGCGACTCACGCTACCTTGATCGAACACCGGATGATCCGGATAACCCGACATGTAGAGCACTTTTATCTCTGGTCGAACGGTCAGGATCTTCTCCGCGACTTCAGGCCCGCTCATCTGTGGCATCACCACATCCGTCAACAACAGATGGATGGGCCCCACGTATTTTGCGCTGGTCAGAAGGGCTTCGATGCCATGGCGCGCCTCCAGCACCGTATAGCCGTGAAGCCGTAACGTCTCGTGGACGAGACCGCGAACCGCCGGCTCGTCTTCGACCAAGAGGATCGTTTCTCGGCCATGTGCAGAATCAATCGCTTCGCCCGACCCGGGGGCCCTCGGAATCTCCTGTTCGACTCGCGGGAAGTAGATCCGGAACGTTGTGCCCCGACCAGGAAAACTTTCCACGGTGATGCTTCCCCCGCTCTGCTTGACGATGCCATAGACAGTCGAGAGTCCCAATCCCGTCCCTTTCCCTTTTTCCTTCGTCGTGAAAAACGGCTCGAACAGATGCGACCGGGTCTCTGCATCCATCCCTTGACCGTTATCACGAACTGCCAACAACACATACGATCCCGGCGCCACCCCCACGGCATCCAGACGCACCTCTTCCCCAATCGTCACATTCCGGGTTTCGATCGTCAGGCGCCCGCCGGTGGGCATTGCATCACGCGCATTGACAACCAGGTTCATGATGACCTGCTCGACCTGTCCGGGATCCGCCTTGATGGCGCCGGCCGACGTATCGAGTTCGGCACAGAATTCGACGAGGTCTTCACCGATGAGACGCCGCAACATGCCGTCCATATTGGCCACAAGCGCATTGAGATCGAGAACTTTCGCCGCGATGAACTGACGGCGGCTGAATGCCAGCAGTTGACGTGTCAACCCGGAGGCTCGATCCGCCGCTTTCTTGATCTCTTCCGTATCTTTCCTCATGACATCAGTGGCGCCCAGACGACCCAGGAGTAACTCGCTGTATCCGCGAATCACTGTGAGGAGATTATTGAAATCGTGCGCCATCCCGCCGGCCAATCGTCCCACTGCCTCCATTTTCTGCGCCTGCCGCAACTGTGCCTCTGTTTCCCGTAACACCCCCTCCGTTCTGGTCCGCTCGCCGAATTGGCCGATCTTAAGACCGATGTCTTCCACCATTTTTAATAATTCGTCATCGGGCTGCCGCACCTGACGGCTGAAGAATTCGATAACACCCTCGATCTCATTCCCTATGAGAATGGGGAATCCAAACGCCCCATGGAATCCAACCTGTCGAGCCTGCGCCCCACGAGAGAAATTGGTATCAATCGTCACATCCGTTATCCAGACGGGCCTACTACTGGTCCAGATTCGTCCAGGCAAACCCTCGCCATGTGTAAACGCACGCTGCCTGGTGTCCTGGATAAACGGATCGGCTTGCACGGCCGGCGCCTTCCACTGATCGAAACAACGTAACGTTCCAGTTGCCTTATCCACCCGCCAAAACACGCCCAGATCCCATTCCAGGCCCTCCCCGATTGCCTGGATGATTTTCGGAACAGCCTCTTCCAGCATCGTCGCTTCGGCGAGGACTCGGGTCACCGCATACTGGGAGGCGAGACGCCGTTCAGCCCGACGGCGGTCCGTGATGTCCCTGATAAAGGCGCTGAAGATGTACGCATCCCCAATTTTTGCCGGCGACACCGCAAGCTCAACGGGAAGTTCCCGCCCGTTCTTGTGTTGAGCGACAATTTCGATCCGGCGGTTTAAGATTGTTCCTGTTCCTGTTCGAAGAAATTCACGGATGCCATGTTCGTGCACCTGACGATCCCGTTCAGGAATGATAGTCTTGGAAAGGGCCTGTCCCAACGCTTCCTCGCGAGACCATCCGAAGATCGCCGTAGCCTGAGCATTCCAATCGGTCACAATCCCGGTAGAATCTATGGTGATCACTCCATCTAGCGCGGTATCGACGATAGCTCGATTTCGCTCCTGGCTCTGGAGCAATGCGGCTTCAGCTGCTTTTGCCCAAGCACTTTCCTGCCGTGCCTGCCGATGTTCTGCGCGCAAACGTCCCGTGGCCCATAACAACAGCCCCAGCATGGGAATCCAGACTACCCCGCCTGCGATTCCAACTTTCCATAAGAAGGCATGAATAGGTGCCAGGATTTCCTGTCGATCCATTCGCACCAAGATCGACCAACCGAGCCCGGCGAATTCTCCAAAACCTCTGGTCTGTGCGTACCCAGTCACGACCTGGACATGTCGCTGCGCATGCTCTTCCTCGATAAACCCTGGTACACCGGCCTCGCTCGCCAGCGCCGAAGGAAGCCCGAGCGTTTTGAGATTGATGCCCCCTTTGTGGGACATATCCGAATCGACAAACACCATGCCCTGTTTCGTCAACATTTGATACTCGACTCGCCCACTCATTCCTGGTCGAGATTCAAGCGTGCGAATGGTCCTGGTGGTCACTTCTTCTAAGAACGTGACCCCCACTTGCACATTCACGACACCCAGAAACGCACCTTGCGGATCGAGAATCGGGGCCGTAAACGCGATCGTGTCGACACCACTCTCGACGGTTTCCTGTACCGCGATGTCGGCAACGTCGAGTCGTCGCGTTGCACGCGCAGCGATAAATGATGCGGCACGGCTATAGTTGCGTCCTACCAGCGAAGGCTCCGTCGCGGCCACAACCATACCCTGAACGTCCAGGACCGCCAGCGACTGATAGAGCGGGGGATACTTCTTCTTCATCCACTTCAGATACTCGGAGAGATATTTTGGATCGGAGGTTTTCAACGAAAATGCTCGGGCCATCATGAGGGCGTCGCCTTGGCGTTCGAACAGGATCCGGTCGAGCTTCTCGGCAACTTCTGTCGCTGCCAGCGTGAGTTCTCCTCCCGTCGCTTCCACGAAACGAGATTCGATGAACCGAATGAGACCGATCCCGGCGAGAACCGCGAAGAGAGTCATGATGATCAGGAGATGGGGCAACCAGCGATAGCGGCGAAGTTCGAAGAATGACAAGGCCATTGCGGTCTTCATGATTTACGCGCCGGATAGGCAACGAAGTTGGGAATCAGCATGGCGGGATGATATGTCTGTTTCGATGCACGCAATCCAGGGAGACCCGCATCATCCATTGCATTGATATATTCGGCCCCTTCCGCCACAGCAGTCCGACAGGTCTCCCGAAATAAATACTGCGCCAAACCCGGCAGAGTCCGATCCGTCACCTCTAAAAGGACACAGAATGTCGCGCTCGTCAACCAATAGCCGAAGGTATACCCGCACAGCCGGCCACGCGTCTTGACGACCTTCCCTGTGATTCGAAGGGCCGACGCCTGCGACCAGATAACTTCATGAGCCGGCGCCGCATCAGCCAACAGCATAACCCCGAACGACTCGAGTCCTTCCGACTGCTTCTGCCGCGACCAATCTCTTAAGAGGGCACGACAGCCCTGACGGTCTCTCACCTGATAGGAGTCCATCTCAAAGGACTGCTCTCGCTCGAATCGATTGCACAGTGCGCGTTGAGATTTATACCGATCGCCCGCCAAGGCCGCAAGGTCCGCCGCGCGATACAGATAATCCGGGTCCTTGGGCATCACATGATATCCCAACCGCTCCAACTCCGACGCCAACTGGGCGGGCACATTCTCAACTCTGCTGACCGGCGAATCACCGTTCCAGCGCCGCAGTAGGCCCATCGCCTCAAACAAGGAGGCCTCATTCGAGCCGGCCCCGATAGGAGGCAGGGACATGAACCAGCCGTCCGGCGATTGCGCAAAGAGACACAAGGCCCCCTGAAGCTCCATCCACCAATAGGCCAGCAATCCATTCCACATGTAGTGATAGGTCGGCGAGTAGGCCGCGAGCGACTGATCGCGGCACCACCCCGACTGATGCAACACCATCTTCATGTGCGGAATGTCGTCCAGCGTGAGCCGATGCAGCGGCGCCGGTCCCCACAGACTAGCCACGGCCTCGGTGAGGTGCGGAAGGGGGGCGAGCACGACCACATCCTCTTGAAACCGTCCGATGAGACGAGGGTGCGCAACAACGTGGTCACGGATGTCTGGTTGATCGAGCAAGACCATCACTCGATCGGCATGACGCTGAATCTCCTCCGGAATCTCCTCTCGCATGAACGGGCATTTGGTATCCCACCCCAACAATACCTGGTCGTGTGCTTCATCCCACATCAGAGCCAGCGGATAAAGCTGGCAATCGAACGGACGCTGCTCATAGATGCGGCAGGCTGAGGTCGTTGTATCGAATGCCGGGCAGAGAAACCCCTCTCCATGGGGGTCTGGAACCAGGTTCACTTGTGACCCTTGCCGATTGGGAAAAGCCGTTTCCGCAACGCCCCCATCCAGAGCTCGGGCGATCTCGTTCTCGGTAAAGTACGGGCGGAGCGGGCTATCGGGGTCCGGAAACCGACAACAGACATCGCACTGGAGACAGGCGCGGCTCGGTACGAGTTGTGGCAGCGCGACCGGTGGTGTCACGAAAGCACCTACCAGCTCATCGGTATATGCGGACATAGAAGGATTTCGATCAATGTGCGGTTCATACTAGCACTATTCTGCAGGAGTGCCCAAGCGGGTGTCACGTTTTTCATCTGCGTCTATCCTCACGAACGCTGCAATATATGACATCCTGCCCCGATCCGTCGAAACTCATTATCTCTTCCGATGCGATGCTCTAGCCGCAAAGAAGGCTGAGGAAAACTGCGCGCCATGGCGAGCCCTGCCGACCCTTCCACTCACCGCGCCCTCGCCTCTTGTACGGTCCCAAAGCCCATGTTACAGTCCTTAGGCCTCGTATGAGGGGCTCTCATTGAAACGGATACCGCCTCTGTCTGACTTGGCTACCTCCAACCTCCTACACCGCTGCGCTATCATTCGTGACCAGCTAAGCCAAGCTGGGCTTTTTCCATCTCTGCCCGGGCAGGCTTCAGCCTCCGATGTTGCAGAAACCACGACGACCTGGCGCATTGCCGTCACGCCATTTTCTCTCACGAAAGACCAGTTAGATTTTTTCCACCAACTTGGGCCACAGCTCTTATCTTTTTATCGAGCCCTGAACCGACTCTATATCGATAGCGTACGTGGCCTCCAGCCGGCCTGGGTCTCAGGATACCTCGACCAAGGAAAACCGGAAGGCCTGCTTTCGTACAGCCGGATGAAGCGGTTTCGTGACCAGCTCCCCGCGGTCATCCGACCGGACATTATCCCCACCCAGGACGGCATGGTGATCACCGAGCTCGACTCAGTCCCCGGAGGCATCGGTATGACCGCATGCCTCTCGGCGCTCTATGCCGATAGGGAAGCCGGTGATGGTCACTCACTCGTGGGAGGCTCCGAAGGGATGGTTCGGGGATTTGCGGCCATGTTGAGAAACCAGATCGCCCAACATACAGGATGCGTCGCGATTCTGATCTCGGAAGAGGCCAAGGACTATCGGCCTGAAATGACGTGGCTCGCGGCTCGGCTTCGAGCCATCGGTCTCGACGCCTACTGCGTGGAACCTCGCCATATTCGATTCACCGAGGAAGGCCTTTGGCTCACCAGCGAGGGGATGGACCAGCCGATCGCCTTGATTTATCGCTTCTATGAATTATTCGACCTCCTGAACATTCCTAAATCCGAACTCGTCCAATATGCGATCAAAAAGGACCGGGTCGCTGTCACCCCCCCGTACAAGCCGGCACTGGAAGAAAAGCTCGCCTTCGGCCTCCTCCATCACCCGGCCTTACAATCCTTCTGGGAGCAAACATTGGACCGGGATGTCTTTCTGCACCTGACCACCATCATGCCGCGTACCTGGATTCTCGATCCTGCGCCGATCCCCCCGTCTGCGACAATTCCGGGTTTGGCGATCGGCGGGTGCGCCGTGATGAACTGGCACGATCTGGCCACGGCAACCCAGAAAGAACGGCACTTCGTCATCAAGCCATCGGGGTTTTCCGAACTTGCCTGGGGCAGTCGGGGCGTATCGGTCGGACACGATATGCCGCAGAGCGAATGGGCCGGCGCCATTGACAAGGCTCTGGCCTCTTTTCCCCAAACACCCTATATCCTGCAGGAGTTTCACAAGGGCCGTCTGTATGAACTCGACTACTTCGACCCGGTAAGCGGCGAGATGAACCGGATGTCCGGTCGCGCTAGGCTTTCGCCCTATTATTTCGTGAGTGGCGAAACGACCGAACTGGCTGGTATCCTGGCCACCATCTGCCCGGCGGACAAGAAAGTGATCCATGGGATGAAAGACGCGGTCATGGTGCCGTGCGCCGTCACTGGACAATGATGAATGTTGAATGAATCGCCACAATATTCTCCGGACAATTAACCATTCAACATTGAACATTCATCATTCGTATTTTTTATGGCAATCACCCTCTATCACGTGGCCTGGTGTCCCGACTGCGAGGTGGTGCGCCGGAAACTGAAGGATCTCCAAATCGAATATGAGCACGTCGTCGTGCCCGACTTTCGCCCGATGCGCAAAGTGGTCCGAGAAGTTTCAGGCCAGTCCTACGTTCCTGTCCTCAAGGATGGGGAGATGGTGTTGACGGAAACCGACGACATTCTCAATCACCTGGACAAGACGTACGGTCAGGAACGGATCACGGGCGGCTAACAGGCTGCGGGGAAACCATCGCCGGATGCTCAAAAAGTCCGTCCAGCAAGGCCGCAGCGAGCGAAGAAGCGAGGAGGTACAAACCGCACTTCGTGTGGGCCGTTCGCCCGTGTAATGGATCTTGGCGAACGGAAAAGCCCCACTAGTGCTTCCGACCTCCGAGAATCTCATTCGGTACGTTGAGCCTCTGAGCGAAGCGAGAACGAAGCTGGCGGACTTCAGCATCCTGCCATAGGCGTGCTGACCCGCTCGACCGCAAAGGAGACTGCATGGAAGCATGGAGACGCATACTCGCCGACAGCGTGGTGAAACCAAGAGACTTGGCCAACCGCCTCGGAGTCGATGCGAAAGAAATCGAAGCCATCGTGGGCGACTATCCGATGCGCATTACCCCCACGGTGATGGCGACGATCAAAGAGAAGGGAGACGCCATTTGGAAACAGGTGGTCCCGGACATCGCGGAGATGGACGACTTCGAAGCGGAAGACGATCCACTCGAAGAAGACCTTATGAGTCCAGTCCCTCATCTTGTCCATCGCTATCCGGATCGTGTCCTGTTGATGGTGACAAACCAATGCCCGATTTACTGTCGGTTCTGCACGAGAAAACGGCTGGTTGGAAAACCAGGATTCCTCAAGAAGGGCGAGCTCGACCAGGCCATCGCCTACCTGCGCAAGCATACCGAAGTGCGCGACGTCATCCTCTCCGGCGGCGATCCCTTGCTCCTGCCGGATCATTTATTGGACCGGATCCTCAAGGCCCTGAGGACCATCCCGCATTTAGAATTGATTCGCCTCGGCTCCCGGGTGCCAGGCACGTTACCGGAACGGATCACCCCGGAACTCTGTACGATCGTGAAGAAGTATCATCCTATATTTATGAACCTGCATTTCAATCACCCGGACGAGCTGACGCCTGAAGTCAAAGCGGCCTGCGGGATGTTAGCCGATGCCGGTGTGCCACTTGGCGCGCAAACCGTGCTGCTCAAAGGCGTGAACGACGATCCGAACATCATGAAACGATTGATGCATCAGCTCCTGCTCACCCGCATCAAACCCTACTATCTCTACCAAGCGGATCTGACGAAAGGCACGAATCACTTTCGCACCACGGTCGAGACGGGACTGCATATCATGAAGTCGTTACAGGGCCACACCAGCGGGATGGCGGTCCCACATTTCGTGATCGATGCGCCGGGCGGAGGCGGCAAGATTCCCTTGCTTCCCGGCGACTACATGGTGCACATGGATGCCGCTGGGATCCTCTTGAAGAACTATGAGAATAAGGCATTCCACTATCCGCAGCCGCAACAAGAATCTGTGCGAGAGCTGCCGATGGTCAGCGTAGCGCCTGCATTGGGATCGTGCAGCAACGGAGAGCGCGACGACCTGTGAGTACCCGTACTACGCAAGGCATATTGCCCTACCAACAGATTAAGCAGCTGATCGCGAGCCGCGCCATCCACGCCGCCATGCCGATCGAAGACCGGCAGATCCAGCCGGCCAGTCTCGATCTGCGTCTCGGGCGCAAGGCTTATCGATTGATCAGTAGCTTCCTGCCGGAACTGTCCGAAATCACGAGCCGACTCAACGTGCTGGATTTCTACCAGTCTGACCTTGTGATGTACGGGATGGACCTGACCGATGGGGCCATCCTCGAAAAAGGCCACGTCTATCTGGTGCCGCTGCTGGAACGTGTGGCGTTACCCAAAACCCTGCGGGCGCGGACCAATCCCAAAAGTACGACTGGACGGCTGGACGTCTTTACTCGTGTCGTGACGGATCTCAACACAGGATTCGATGAAATCAGAGCCGGCTATTCTGGTCCCCTCTACCTGGAAATCGTCCCGCGCTCATTCGCAATCAAGGTGAAGACCGGGTACTCTCTCAATCAGATTCGCTTCATACGCGGCGGCGGCGTTGTCTCGGACCGCTCGCTTCAGACGCTCCATAAGCGGGAGCCCTTGCTCTACCACAACCTTCCCACAAAGTCCGCGCTGGACACCCGTGATCTCCGCACAGATCGCGGCCTGTTTCTCCGCATCGATCTGAAGGGAGACGACCGAACCGGCTCGCCGATTATCGGCTATCGGGCGAAGAAGAATAGCCACGTCATCGATTTGTCGAAGGTCGGCCACTATGCGGCGCTCGATTTTTGGGAACCCCTATATCGCCACCACCAGGATAGTCTCCTCTTGGAACCGGAAGAGTTTTACATTCTCGCGTCAAAAGAACGAATTCGCGTTCCCGCCGGCTATGCGGCCGAGATGGTCGCCTTCGAAGCGGCCTGTGGCGAGTTACGGACCCACTACGCCGGATTTTTCGACCCGGGATTTGGGTATGGACACGGCGAGCTGCATGGCACCCAAGTAGTCCTGGAGGTCCGCCCCCACGACGTGCCCTTCCTGATCCATGATGGACAAACCTTCTTTAAGGTTGTGTACGACAGGATGTCCGCACTTCCCAATCAACTCTACGGCGCGGCGCTCGGGTCTTCGTATCAGCGCCAAGGCCTGACTCTGAGCAAACACTTCAAGGTCTAGCCCGATGCTGAAACAGACCTCCAGCACGAAGAAGGCCGAGGTTCGGCTAAGGATGAGTCGGAGATGAAGAACATTGGAGCATTGTCCAACCTCAGCCTGCGGCGCCCGCTCAAGAATCGTACGTTTCACCTTTCGCCATTCACATTTTACGAACGGCTAGGAACCAGCTGACCATGCCGCCAGAACCGACACCGACCCACGAGCCGGAACGCCGCGAACCGGAGGAGGATTCCGGGGGCGACAACCAAATGCGTGTCGCCGGAATGGTCGTGGGCACCGCTCTCATTTTCATCGGCTTCCTCGATGTGTTCCTTTCGATCAGCGGAGGATTCGAGATCGACGTCATTCCCTTCATGATTTATTTCGGTGGAGTGGCCATATGGGCGAATTCAGTCGTCGAAAACGCAACCCTCCGTTACGGCATCATCGGCGGCGCCATCCTCCTCGCAGCCGTCTTCTTCCACTATGGGGAAGTCCTCTTCTGGCACAAGCAAGTGTTGTTTTGGTCCACTGTGGTTGTCGTCATGTATTTCATGTTCAACGAGCCGAAGAAACGCCGTTAACAAAAACCCGGTCTCTCTGGTTGATCTGGTTTGTTTGGTTTATCTGGTTCATCTGGTTTCATTATTCGGATCAACCAAATAAACAAGACAAACCAATTACGGCTGATGTGTCATGGCGATGACGATTTCCGTCATCATCCCCACGCTGAACGAAGAACGGACGATCATCGCCACACTGGCGCACACCGCCGATCTCGGTTTCGATGAGCTCATCGTGGTGGATGGAGGGAGCTTCGATCAGACCCCTGTGCTGGTCGAATCATACCGACTCAGCACGCAGTCCTCAGCGCTCAGTCCCCTACGGTTGGTGACTGCCCCTCCCGGACGCGCCCTGCAGATGAACGAAGGCGCAAAGACCAGCGGGGGAGAGATCCTCCTCTTTCTCCATGCCGACACACAGCTTCCAGCCGATGCCAAATCGTTGATCGATACGACACTGGCCGATCAACGGATGGTGGGCGGACGGTTCGATGTCCGATTCGATCGCCCATTGATGTGGGGAACCATCATTAGCAAGATGATGAACTGGCGATCCAGATTAAGCGGCCTCGCCACCGGCGATCAGGCCCTGTTCGTACGTCGCCCTATCTTCGAACAGATGGGAGGCTTCGCCGACATACCGTTGATGGAAGATATCGAGTTCTCCCGCAGATTGAAACGAGCGGGAGCGACCGCAGCCCTGACCGCGACTGTGACCACGTCTTTTCGTCGCTGGGAACAGCATGGCCCCTTGCGGACCATGTTCTTGATGTGGACATTGCGGTTCCTGTATTGGATGGGTATCAGTCCATCGCATTTGGTTAAATGGTACAAAGCCGTCCGATAGATCGTGAGTGTGAGGGGTGATGAGATCAAAAAATTTCGCAACACCGGCTGCCCCTCCATCGCCTGACGCCTCACGCCAGGCGCCTCACGCTGCTCTCGTCATCTTTGCCAAGGCTCCCATCCCCGGCGAGGTGAAGACAAGGCTCTGCCCGCCATTGACGCCAGACGAGGCGGCCACCCTACACGGCAGCTTCGTGCTCGACATGCTGGAACGGACCAAACTCGCTGTCACAACACGTCAACTCCCGTTTCATCGGTACCTGGCCTGTGCTCCTTCCTCTGCGTTGGTGTTCTTCAAAATTATGGAAGAACGGCAGGGCGTCCGCCTGTTAGATCAAGTAGGAGAGGATCTGGGCCAGCGAATGCACCGTACCTCTGTCGACTTATTTGTCAAAGGCTACAAACAGGTGGTCATCGTGGGGACCGATGTCCCAACCTTGCCCCTGTCGGTGTACCAAGAAGCTCTCGCAATCCTGGCTTGCTCGGACGTGGTCTTGGGACCTGCCCTAGATGGCGGCTACTATCTCATCGGCCTCACACAGCCGGCAGGAAAACTCTTTGCCGGGGTACCATGGTCCACCGATCAAGCCCTCGCTGTCACACAACAGAACGCCACGACATTGGGCTTGTCTGTCGGACTGACCACCGCCTGGCGCGACGTGGATACGGTCGCAGACTTGCAGCTGCTCATCACAGAGTGCCGAGAGGACAATAAGAAACCCAAACAAGATCGGACCTTCTCCATGCGAACAGCCGGCGCCTTACAGCTGCTCGCGACCAGACTCAAAGCTCGATAAGATGGAAGACCTGTCACACCGACCACGAAAGGGATCACTTATGGCAGAGCGAGTGGCACTTATCACAGGCGGGGCTAAAGGCATCGGAAGGGGGATTGCGCTCGACCTGGCGGCGCAACAGTGGTCAGTTGCCATCTGCTATCGCACGAGCGATGCAGAGGCAAGGGCCACAGCCGACGCGATCACCAGTCGTGGCGGCCGTGCGCTCTCAATTCGCTGCGACGTGTCGGACCCCCAGGCGGCCCGGGGTCTCGCGGCCCAGGTCGAACAACAATGGGGACGGATCGATGCGCTCATCAACGGCGCCGGCCCCTACCATCGTGTGAACCTGTTCGACGAGACGGTCGAGGGTTGGAACGAGATGTTCGACGGCAACCTCCACCCCATTTTCTATCTCGCCAAAGCAGTCTCAACGGGAATGAAAGCACGCAAATCAGGTCGGATCATCAGCTTCAGTATGGCCAACGCCGATCAGATGATTTCTCAACCGGACGTCACAGCCCATTACATCGCCAAGGCCGGCGTCTTGATTCTGACTCGCACGCTGGCCAAACTCCTGGCGCCCCATGGCATTACCGTCAATGCGATCTCGCCCGGCTTCATCGATTCAGGCAGCGCGCCGCCGGAAGAACTCGCCGGCATGACAAAGCGCATCCCCGCCGGATACGTTGGGACAGTAGACGACACCGTGGCTGCGGTGCGCTATCTCCTCAGCGACGAAGCGCGGTACGTGAACGGGGCCAACATTCAAATCAGCGGGGCGTGGGGGGTGTAGAGGGGAAGCGTAGAAGGTCCTGTTGGACGCGCGCAGTTGAGCCAAAGTCATCCAGCCTTCTGGGAAAGACGAAGAAAAAAGATATGAGGGAGGTCTTATGAAGTCAGAACAAGAACGGACTGCACACGAACGGTTTGTCCAGGCCTTACAGCATGAACATCTGATCTGTGCGGTCCCCGGATGCGGCGGAGCGATGAACATCACCGACCACACCCCTCATCTCGCTCGAATCAAGACTTACGAAGCCGAATGCAAACAATGCCATGCGAAGGAACAAATTACCGGCAAAGAACAGCCGATGCCACCGTGGGACGGCGCTTCGATCACCATGATGGCCGAAGTGCATCTCCTACACGATCAACCCACTTGCCCCTTCGACGACACCCCCATCACCTTCACATCCATGCCGAATCCCCGGCGCAAAGCCCGTTACCGCCTCTCTTGCTACTACTGCGGCAGGCACGCTGAATTGAATTGGCCGCCGCCGGAAGCAAAGAGGTGAAGGAGGCGGGAGCGGTCAGGTGCCCTTCTTGCTCGCAGAGCCCCCACGGTAAAACAGTGGTCGCTCGATGCGCGCAGTGAAGGGCAACCTTGACCACTCTCTTTGGTAGATGTGTGAGGTAGGGGAAAATTTGGCTCGACGGGCGCAGTAGAACCAATCATGAGTCTCGCTCCGAGAGGGAGAATAAGCGGGTATTACTTCATGTCCGGTTTCCGTTTAGCCTGACGCTTCGCCTGTTGCCGCTTCCGCTCATAAAACGCCGCGACTTTCGTCCGATTGCCGCACGCCTTCATACTGCACCAACGCCTGCTGTGATTTTTTGTCCCGTCGTAGAA
>Ga0187894_10001194_pt1 | contig 33920 bp, 29 predicted proteins | sample GBC1701081metaG_FD_136650 | JGI IMG/M metagenome (GOLD analysis project Ga0187894, IMG submission 136650) | White microbial mat communities from a lava cave in the Kipuka Kanohina Cave System on the Island of Hawaii, USA - GBC170108-1 metaG ...
GGTCCTGGCGCTGACGCTCTCCTTCGATGAGACGCTGATCACCGTGTTCCTGGCGGGTGAGGTGACGACGCTGCCGTTGCGGCTGTGGGCGATGATGCGGGTCGGTTTCTCGCCTGAGATCAACGCGCTGGTGACCCTGGTGCTGGTGATCTCGCTGGCGCTCGCAGGCATCGTCGCCTGGCGCATGCGGCCCGAAGGACAGACAGAGGAGTGACGATGGCTGCGGCACAGAGACTGAAGGATCGCGTGGCGCTGGTGACCGGTGGGGCGCAAGGCATAGGCGCCGCGATCGCGCGGCGCCTCGCCGAAGAAGGCGCTGAAGTGACGATCGGCGATATCGACGACGCGAAGGCTGAAGCCACGGCGCGTGAGATCGGCGGCGAGGCGAGGCGCGTCGACATTGCCGATGAAACATCGGTCACCGCGCTGGCGCAGGCCATCGACAAAGCGCATGGCCGGCTCGACATCCTTGTCAACAATGCCGCCATCCTCGATGCGACGCCTTTCGATGAGCTCACCATGACGCGCTTCGCAGAGGTGCTCGACATCAATCTCAAAGGCGCGCTCGCCGTGACGCTCGCCACGGCGCCCTTGCTGCGCAAGGCGGCGAAGGGCGGGCGCGTGCTCAATATCGCCTCCATCATGGGCGTCCGAGGCTCCGTCTCATCGCTCCCCTATTCGACGGCGAAAGGCGGGCTCGTCAATCTCACGCGCTGCCTCGCCTGCGATCTCGCCCCCGACCGCATCACCGCCAATGCCCTCTGCCCGGGCTTCATCGACACCCGCATGGCGCTCTTGCCCGATGGCAGCGGCCATGAGCATGAGACGGACTGGTTCAAGGACATCTATCTCAAATATGGCCGCATCCCCGTCGGCCGCGCCGGCCTCCCGGAAGACATTGCAGGACCCGCCTATTTCCTGGTCAGCGACGATGCGGCCTATGTGACCGGCCAGGTGCTGCTGGTCGATGGCGGCGTGTCCGCGACTTTTTGAACACCAACGAAAAGAGCAACAACCATGAAAATCACCCGTATCGTCGCAGCCCCTCTTCTCGGCGAGAGTCCGAAAGGCGGCTGGTCGCATGAGATCCGCCCTGAAGATTCCGTCCACACGCTGATCGCCGTCCATACGAACGAAGGCATCACCGGCTTCGGCAGCGCCTTCACCAATGGCGGGCTGGTCGAGGCGGCGCTCAAGGTGCTGGAGCCGCTTTATAAAGATGAGAACGCGCTCGAGCCCGAGCGGGTGACGGAGAAGCTCAACCAGCACACATTCTGGATGGGGCGCGGCGGCACGCTGACCCATGCGGTGAGCGGCATCGACATCGCGCTGTGGGATATTTGCGGCAAGGCGCTGGGGCAGCCGGTCGGGCGATTGCTGGGCGGCACCTATCGCACGCGCGCGAAGCCCTATTGCTCGCTCTTGATGGAAGAGCCCCAGCAGATGAAGGACGTGGTCCAGCGCTTCCATGCGCAAGGTTTCCGCGCCTTCAAGATCGGCTGGGGGCCGTTCGGCCGCAGCGACGATCAAAAGCTCGACGAGGCGATCGTGCGCGCGGCGCGGGAGGGGATTGGCGATGCGGCCGAGCTCTTCGTCGATGCCGGCGGCAGCGATGCCTATTGGCGCCAGGGCCTCAACTGGGCGGTGCGCACGGCGGAGATGCTCTCCCACTATAATGTCGGCTGGTTCGAGGAGGCGCTCAGGCCTGACGCGCTCGATGATCATTGCGAATTGCGCAGGCGCAGCAAGGTGCCGATCGCCGGTGGCGAGGTGCTGACCCGCCGGCAGACTTACCTCCCCTGGTTCGTCAAGGGCGCCTTCGACATCGTGCAGCCCGATGCGACCAAGGTCGGCGGCATCAGCGAGCAGCGGCGCATCGCCTGGATGGCGGACGAGTTCGGCATCCACTATGTCGGCCATGGCTGGAACACGGCGCTCGGTGTCGCGGCCGATCTGCAACTCGCCGCCGCGATGCCCCATACGGAGCTCGTCGAATTCATCGGCGGCAGTCCCTATGTCGACGGCATCCTCGCGACACCCTTCACGCTCGACAAGGACGGCTTTCTTCCCATTCCGGATGCGCCGGGCCTCGGCGTCGCGCTCGATCCCGACAAGGTCAGGCACTATTCACCCAAGGCACGCGAGCTCTTCACACGGTGACGGGTCGAGCTTGGCGAGCCATCTCCGCCAGCAAGGACTGTCGTCCAGTGCAATCAGTGATGCATCGGAGGGCTGTCGATCTGCTCGATGCTCTGGAGGTCTTCGAGGATCTGCTTGGCCATGTCGAACAGGTCACGACGCGTGATGCTGAAGACTAGAGCCAGACCGCCGGTCTGAGCCACCAGCACAGGGCCGGCGGCGGTATTGCCAAAGCCGATTCCGGCGCCGGGGATAAACACCCGGGTAGATGCCAGCTCAGTCCTGTGCGTGGTCGTTTCATCAAGTGTCCGTCCTACTGATGTAATGAGGCTGGCAACCAGATTGCCGGCATCCGTCGAAGCAATGGCTGCCTGGTATTCAGCGTCATCGGCATTCCTGACAGTGAGAACAATAGTGCTCGGCTCGCGCTCGAAGCGGCCAATCGCAATTTCTTTGATTTTGGATAATGGCTTTGCTGGGAAGTTCATTGGCTACCAATTTGATGACAAAAAAAAGGGGGCCGGACCTCAAGGGGGCTCAATGCCCGGCCCCCGCTCGCTTAGGTGTTCGACCTAAGACAAGCGCAGTCCCTTGCTAGAACTTGGCCTTGCTGATCAAATCGGCGCAGGCTCTGGCAACACCGGGATTTGCATTCGCGCTTCCCGGCATCGTCGCCCATCCCGCCTTTCTATGAGCGACTCGCGCTCGTAGGTACTTATCTTTTTCAGCTCTTCCTGTTTAGTCGTCGTGTCTCCGGCAACCTGAAACTGAGTGAGGCAGATCGGTGCCAGAGCAGCGACAACAGCGTTCGACGCACGTTGTTCGGCCGTTCGTTCAGCGGTGCCGGCTGTCGTCCAGCCGCCGAAGGTAAAGCCTACAAGGGCTAAGAGACCCGCGCCCAATGCCGCGCCCCATAGTGTGGGTTTAAGATTTGATGGAAGTTGCATCGTCATTTCCTTTCTTGAAGATGAGTCTCGCGCTATTCGGCCGGGACGCGCGCGAAATCGGCGGCCCCGAGGCAACGAGCACTCGTGCGTTGTTGAGGGATCTCAGTACCGATAAGGCGCTAGCAGCGGTTCAGTCGGGAAAAGCACCGCGTTGCCCCTGAACCGCTTTCTCAATGGAGGCCTAGACTCCGGAGTGTCAAAATCGCCTTCGTTCTCCAGCACACAGCGCTTGGCGAAAAGCCACTCATATAATTTGACATTAGAAAATGCGGAAGACAGACCATCTCATGATGACGCCCCCATTGCCGACGGGCGGGAGTCGCTATCTCTCAGTCATCTGCGTGCCAGTGGTCGAAACAGATAATCCCGTCACCATGCGCCTCTTCTTCGATTTGTCCTAGCGAAATCGTCCGCCCAGTGAATGATGGCCGGAAGTGGGTCATTCCCCTTGCAATAGCGTCCCCGGATCCACATGTGAAATACCATTGCAATCAGGGCGAAACAGTCCATGCAAAATCGTACCACGCGCTTCATTTACTCATTTCCGACGCCGTTCAAGCTCACCGGAATGGACGAGATCTGCGCTGCGGGAGATTATGAAGTAATCACTGAAGAGGAACCCATCGGCGATCTTATCGTGCCGGCCTATCGCCGAATTTCCACGACAATCCATATCCCTCCCCCGGTCGGTCGTCCCGGCATCGGACAGATTGTGGAAATCAACCCGGAAGAATTGATCGTGCCGGTTCTCAAACCCACTTCGCCATGAACAAGGCGTCATGATGAATGCGGTATTTACAGCTGTTGAGCGCAATCTTCTGAGTGATGTTCTGCGACAAGCCTGTGCGGACATCGGCCCCGTGAACAACGAGATCAGGTCCAAGATAGCGAACCGCATCCTGAGCATGGCGTGCGACGGTGAGAGGGATTTCGAAACCCTGAGGCGTCGCGCCACTTTGGGTCTTGTCCGTTCCGGATGATGCAATCCAGGTGATGCGATACCGACAGTTCCGCGGCGTGGCTTGCTTGCGCGTTTCGCTTGCCCGTGTTTAGCGGAGGTGCCAACCCCGGAACTTTTGCTCCCTGCACCTTCCGATTTGCGCCCGGTTCCTGTGACAGAACGCCCATAAGGCGATGGACAATCGACCCGTCTCGCGGTTTCCGGGCCGCGCTGCCATGCTATGGTCCACAATCTTGGATGATCTTCGGGCCCCTCATGAAGCCGATAAAATCAGGCGCCGGTCTTGTCGCTTTGGTGGGCGGCCTCTGCCTGCTCGCAGCACTTGCGGCGGCGCTCCTCGATCCCGGCAAGGCCTTGCGGAATCTGCGCGAGGATGTCTTCGACCGGCTGCTCCTCTGGTCGCCCCGCGCCAATGAAGAGAGCCCGGTCGTGGTCATCGACATCGGCCGCGGCGCGCTCGAGGCCATCGGACCCTGGCCCTGGCCGCGCGACCGCCTGGCCGAGCTCATCGAGAAGATCGCCGAAGCGAGACCTGCGGCCCTTGCCGTCAACATCGTGCTTTCGGCGCGCGAGCCCGCCGATGACCGGCTGGCGCAGGCCATTGCCCGGGTTCCGACCGTCCTCGCCATGCTGCTCGATCCGGCGCCCAATTCCGAGAGTGAAATGACCTATCCGACGCCGGTCGCGACCCAGGGCGAGGTCGCGGTGCCGGACCTCTTGCAGATGCCGGGCGTCGTGCCGCCGGCGCCCGCCTTCGCGGCCAATGCCAAGGGGCTCGGCGTCATCTCGCTGCCGGCGGCCGAAGGCCAGCCGGTGCGCTCGGTCTATCTCCTCGCCGTCGGCGCGAAGTCGCTTTTCGCGGGCTTCGCCGTCGAGACGCTGCGGGCGGACGAAGGCGGCAGCACGCTGATCGCTTCCGCCCCGCCGCAGGTCCTGCGCATCGGCAGCCACGCCGTGCCGCTTCCGGCCGATGGGACGATGCGGCTTCATTTCACGACCAAGACAAGCCGCGAGGCGCGCACCGTGCCCGCCGAGCTGGTGCTCAAGGGTGGCGCGTCTGCGCCGGACCTTGCAGGCAAGATCGTGATGCTGGGCGCCAGCGCGCCCGAAGCCGGCGGTTTGCGGCTGACGCCGGTCGACCCCTTCATGCCTTCCGTCGAGATCGAGGCCGAGGCCGTCGAACAGATGCTGAGCGGGCACATTCCAACGCGGCCGCCAGCCATGGACTGGATGGAAGCGGCGGTGGGAGGCCTTATCGGACTCCTCGGCATCTTCGCCTTCATCCGCCTTTCGCCAGGCCGTGCCGCCGTTACTGTGCTTGCGCTCTGTGCCCTCTGGGCGGCGACGGCGATAGCGATTTCGACGCGGCTGCTCGTGCTCACCGATCCGCTCATCCCGGTGCTCATCGCCGCGATCGCCTTCCAGGGTGCTGCCCTGACCCAGTTCGCCCGGACCTATCGCCAGAGGCTTGCGATCGAAAGACGCTTCGCCATGCATCTGACGCCGGAAATGGTCCGCCGCATCGTCGAGAATCCGAGTGAGATCCGCTTTGCCGGCGAGACACGCATGATCACCGCGCTGATGACCGACATCGAGGGCTTCACCGCGCTCACCGAGCGCGTGGGCGCCGAGGCGACGATCTCGATCCTCGACCGCTATATCGATGCCGTGGCCGGCATCGTGATCAGCCATGGCGGCATGGTGGACAAGATCGTGGGCGACGGCCTGCACGCCTTCTTCAACGCGCCGCTTGATCTGCCCGATCATGCCGAGAGGGCCGTCGCTTGCGCGCTCGCCATCGTGAAAGCGAGCGAGGCGCTGCGACGCGAGCCCGGGCTTGCCACCATCGGGCTCGGGCGCACCCGCATCGGCATAGAGACGGGACCGGCGGTGCTGGGCGATGTCGGGCGCGGCGCCAGGCGCGATTATACGGCCTATGGCAGCGCGGTGAATCTGGCCTCCAGGCTCGAAGGCGCGAACAAGCGGCTCGGCACGACGGTGCTCATCGGGCCAGGCACGGCCAAGGCGCTCGATGGCCGCATCGCCTTGCGCAGCCTCGGTTGGATCGCCATCAGCGGGCTCGACGATGAGATCGAAGTGTTCGAGCCGGAAGGCATGCCGGCGAGATAGAGGGCTCGAGCGTTTTCCTCCTTCCCCGCAAGGGCAGTCTTTCGTGCAGTATACTCTGATTTCAACCCGTATCCTTGCGGAGACAAAGAGCCCTCACCCGCCCTTCGGGCACCCTCTCCCATTGCTTCGCAACGGGAGAGGGGGAAACTTGGAGAGAGCTCGCTCACATGCGATAGCCCTGCCCGCAAGGGGGAAGGAGGGATGGTGCGAATCCTACTGCACCAACGCCATCGCCTTGGCGATCTTGGGCGCGCCCCATTTCTTGACGGGCCCGGGCGGAGCGCCGGCGCGGGCGATGTCGGTGCCTTCGCCGAGGCTGAGCCTGACCGTGCTGCCCCCGGCCGTGACGTCGACAGCGCCTCTCGCGACGAACACGCCGAATATGCCGTCGATGGGGCCGGCGAAGAAACGCGTACCGCGCACCGCGATGAGGGCGAAGGGTGACTCGACCTCGAGGTGGTTCAGCAGCTTGCCCCTGGTATCGAGCAGGAACGCACCGCTGTCGAGCACGAGCTCGCCGCCGGAGTCGACGATGAAGCGGTCGATCCTGATCGAGGTCTCGGCCCCCAGCCGCAAGCTCGTCTTGCGCGCGAGCAAGGCCCGGAGCCTGGAGCTCGCCGCCGTCCTCAGCGTGTCGCCGAGAAAGATGGATGATTTGCGCTTCAGCTTGCGGCGCTTATCGTCGACCTCGGCAACGGCATCGCCGATGATGTCGGACACCGAGCCGACGACCGTTTCGGCCGAGAGAACGGGCCGCACGGTTGTGAATGCCGCGCCGGCGGCAAATCCTTGCAGCAGCAGACGGCGATCGAGGACGCGTCGGAGATCGAAATCACGCATGAGCAATCCATCCTTTGGAACTCGGGAACCTCATGCATAGTACAACCTCGGCCCCAGCAGGGCCAGAATTCTGCTTAGGCCGCCGCCGACATGATCTCGGCGACGCTCTCCGGCGCAAAGAATTCCGCCGGCCTGATCGTTCCGGCGTTCATTTGCGCAAACCGGTCCATCGCCTCCCGGTTGCCATGAACGGCCTGAAAGAGCTCACTCATTTCAGGCGGCGGGGGTTCGAGCGTCGCGAGCCCGCAGGTGAACTCATACATGGATTTAACCTGCACATCGCGTTGCCGCTGATAGTCCGCCATCGCCGCGTCGAAGGAGCGCCGACCGCTCAAGGCCAGATCCAAAGCGGCGACGCAGAGCTCGCTGTCACGGAAGGCGTCGAGGATGCCTTGCCCGGTGATGAAATCCCTGTTGTAGCCGGCATCGCCCACCAAGGCGAAGCCCGAGCCATAGGGCTTGCGGAAATAATTCGGCACCGCGGCGCCGGCATAGCGCGTCATCCGTTTCGCATCCGCAAGACGCGGGGCGAAGGATTCCGCCATCGCGATCGTCTTCAGGTAGTTGCCTTCGATGTCCTCTTTGTTGGCCGCGAATTCGGCATAGGGCCAGCCGACAATGACCATGGTCATCCCATCATGTGTCGGGGCCGCGGCGAAGCCACGCCTTTCGCGAATATAGGTTTCAAACCGGCCATCCATGGGAAGCCCGCTCCAGTAAGCATAATAGGCCGCTAGCAAGGGGGGCTTCTCATCATAACTCTCAGGGGTCAGCGCCTCGGCCACGAATGATTGCCTGCCGTCGGCGCCGATGACGACCTTTGCTCTTTCATTGACCGGCGCGCCGCCGCGGGAATGCCCCTTGATGCCGACCGCCCGGCCGTTCTCGATCGGCACCTCATCGACGGTGAAGCTTTCGCGCAGCTCAGCACCGGCCGCCCGCGCCGCATCGACGAGAATCTTGTCCAGGACGGTTCGCCGTGGACAGTAGGCGACGGGCGCCTCCTCGGTGCCCGGAGCACCGGCGATCGTGAAGGGGCCGAAATCGAACGCGTAGGTGTCGATGGGCGGGCATCCGGTCTCCTCGAGGCTCTTCAGAAGACCCCAGTTCGACAGCGCGCGCACCGCCAGCGGATGCACCATATGGGTGGAGACCGTGTCGCTCGGAAAGGTTGCGCGGTCGACGGCAAGGACGCGATAGCCCTTGCGCGCCAGGAGCATCGCCGTCGGCGCGCCGGCGCAGCGTGTACCCACGACAATGACGTCAAATGCGTCGGTCATTTTCACCTCGCTTGGCGCCCTGCCCGCTGATCGTCAGGCTAGTCCAATCCCGCAATCCAAACTTTGCCGGAATTCCGTGTTTCTTTGCCGTGAGCTCAATCTCGTGAAGGAGAGGCGGAAGCGAATGGATGCGCTATCCGAGGCTTTGCGGTCTGTCCGCATGACCGGCGCCATCTTCTATCACGCCGAATGCACGGCGCCGTGGGGCTTCCGTGTGCCTCACGTCAAGGACGTCGCGCATGTGCTGGCGCCCGGAACCGAAAGGCTGGTCAGCTACCACCTGGTGACCGAGGGCAAGGCCATCGTCGAGTTCCCTGATGCGGTGATCCCTGTCGCAGCAGGCGATGTCCTGATCATCCCGCATGGCGATGCGCATACGGTCTCGAACGGATCGCCTTCCACATTCATCGACAGCGGGGGCACGCTCGACAAATTCCTGGCCGGCGATCTCAAGACCATGCGGCTGGGCGGCGGCGGCGAGATGACCCGCTTCGTCTGCGGCTATTTCGGCTGCGAGCGGCACGCCGACAGGCTGTTCCTCGCCGGCCTGCCGCTGATGATCAAGGTCAGCATTCGCGGCGATGCGGCGGGCGAGTGGCTGGAGCACTCGGTGCGCCATCTGGTGTCCGAATCGGGGTCGGGCCGGCCGGGACAATCCGTTCTCCTGTCCAAGATGGCGGAAGCCTTGTTCATCGAGATATTGCGGCGCTACATGGAGCAGCTGCCGGCGGAGCAGACCGGATGGCTTGCGGGCGCCAGGGACGCCGTGGTCGGCGGCGCACTCGCCCTCATGCATGCGCGACCCTTCCAGCACTGGACGCTCGCCGGCCTCGCCCAGGAGGCGGGAGCGTCGCGATCGGTGCTCGCCCAGCGCTTTCAACTCTATCTGGGGGAGTCGCCGCTCGCCTATCTGGCGCGCTGGCGATTGCAGCTTGCCGCGCGGCTTCTGCAAACGACCCGGCAGCCGGTGCTCCAGATCGCGATGCATGTCGGCTACGAGTCGGAAGCCGCCTTCAATCGCGCTTTCAAGCGTGAGTTTTTCGCAGCACCGGGGCAGTTCAGGAAAGCGATGCCACCTGGCGGAGATCCGCAACGAAGTTCTGGTATTCCTGCTCGTCGGGTAGGCGCAACAGGAATGAGGGATGCACCGTCACGAAGCCTTGGGACCCGCCGAACATCCGGGGGCCGCGCTCCTTCGTGACGAAGAAGACCTCGCGCAGGAAGTAGCCGGGCCGCTTGGCTCGCGCTCACATTGCGGGGCTGCTTGTCATACGCTTGGCGTGCATGTCGGCATGACAAGCTCCCCGATCTGGTTGGCGACGGTCCGCGCATCCACTCTCCGGCCGGACCAGACACCGAATTTACGGCGGACCTCATCGGCAACCTGCGACCGGCGCGCGACGATCAGCTCTTTCGATGTCAGGACGTCGGCGAGTATGTCGGCGTATTTGGACGCCATGACCGGATCTGCAAACATGATGAGGGGAACGAAGGGGCCGTCTGCGCCGCGCTTCGAGATCAGCACGATTTCCGTTTGCGCGAACACGCCTGACTTCTCAGAAAGCTTCTTCAGGCTCGGATCGCGCACGCTGCCTTTCTCGGCGCAGCGATTGAGAAGCTTGATCGAAGCGGCAACGAGCCTTGCGTCATCCTCCTTGACCTGCCCGTCCAGAACCACGAACGCGACGAGCGGATTGCTGCCGAAGAACCCGCGAATGAAACCCTGAAAGAATGTCTCTTCGAGATCGCGGGCGTTTCTGATCTTGACGGATGCCGCGAGCTTTTTCAGCCACTGATCGTGCAAGGGGTTCGATGCCAGCTCGAAAGTCCGGGCCGCCCGGACAAACCAGGGAGGCTGCGGCGCATCCGGCACGAGCATGCTCGTGTCGGTGGGCGCAGCGGGGTCGACCCGTTGCAGCGGGTCATATATTCCGGCCTTGCCGGCAAAAGCCGTCGTGATCAATGCGGGCGCCGCAATGCCCGTCACGAAACATTGCCAGTCATCCTGAAGATTGCGGTGCAGATAGACGACGAAGCCGCCGATGATGAACAGCAGGATGCTGCGGATGCCCCACCCCATGACGACGCTGGTTTTCGGATTTTCGAAGAAGGTGGTAAAATCGGCGCTGAGTGCGGCAATCACGATCGGCATCAGGGCCCCGATCCCGCCCAGCAACCAGCGACGAGAGGCTGCAATGGCGGGTGAAGCTGGCGGCTTGTTCTTCATCAACGACCCTGAATGGCCTAAGCTTACTCTAGAGCAAATCCCGCCAAAGTTGAAGACTTTGGCGATAAGGATTTGCTCCAACATATGATTTGGCGCGAATCCTTTTCGGCGAAGTGATTCCACTTCGCCGGGATGCGCGCTAAGGCAGTGAGTTGATCCAGTTTTTCTCCGAGAAGGATGTCGTTGCCGAGCAATGGCTCCATGCGGTTGAGATGATTTTCCTGACCGAATATTAACTTGTGCGTGGCGTCAGACGAGAGAACTAAACTGCCGAGAATGAGTCCCATGAACACGGCGAACGAGTTTCTGGCGCAAAAGGAAATATTCCGGCTCGGCGACTTGCCGACCGAGGCGCCGCATCCCAAAACGGCACAGCTCTCCGATTGGGCGAAAGGCGATGTCGCGCGTGGCCTCGAGGTTTTGCGCGAAGTAGACCTCGACGCCCTCAATCGCGTCCTGGGCCTGCGCGCCGAGCTCGGCGCTTTCTTCGATTCCGTGGCCGCGACCCTTGAGAGCGGCGACCGGATCTTCCTCGTTGGCTGCGGCGCCACCGGCCGGCTTTCCCTGTCGCTCGATTATCTGTGGCGGCGGAAATTTCCGGGATCGGCGCAAGTCTCGTCCCTGATGGCGGGCGGCGATGTGGCGCTCGTCCATTCGCTGGAGGGCTTCGAGGACTTTCCCGATTATGGTGCCCGTCATCTGCTCGAGCTCGGCTTCGGCCCGAACGATCTCTTGATCGGCTCGACGGAAGGCGGTGAGACGCCCTATGTCATCGGCGCCGTGGAGAAAGCGGCCGAGATCTCGCGCCGCGCGCCGCAATTCCTCTGCTGCAATCCGCGGCGGCTTCTCATGGCGAAGGTGGAGCGCTCGCGCCGCGTGCTCGCCGATCCGCGCATCCACTCCTACTGTCTCGACACCGGCCCGATGGCCTTGACCGGCAGCACCCGCATGCAGGCCTCGAGCGTGCTCATGCTGGTGATCGGCCTCGCTCTGGATTTCGGCCGCGACGTGGACGGGGCCTTCGCGGCGCTCGCGCGCTGGATCGATTATCTGAGCCGCCAGGATGTGGCGCCTCTCGAGCCTTTCATCCTCCATGAGGCCGATGCCTATCAGGGCGGCGGGCACACGATCTATGCGAGCGACGACTATGCCGTCACGGTCATCACCGACACGACCGAGCGGGCGCCGACCTTCAACCTGGCGCCCTTCGACAATCCCCACTATCCGACCGGCCGCCATTCCTTGACCTATCTGACGATCCCCGCGGCGGCGACGTCGGAGGAAAGCTGGCGCCATCTTCTGGCGCGTCCGCCGAAACCGCTCGAATGGCCCGAGATCCATCCCAAGACGACGCGGGATTATCTGCTCAGCTTCGATTTCGGCCGCAAGGCTCTGGAGATCCGCCAAGGCCTTCCGGGCCCGCTTCATGTGTTCGAGATCGACACCGCCGAAAAGAACCTGCGGTTGCGTTTCGCCGCGCTGGAAGAGCGTTTCGCCTTGCCGGGCTTCGGCGGCTCCCTTCTCGATCATCTGACGCTGAAGCTCCTCCTCAATATGCATTCGACGCTGGTCATGGGCCGGCTCGGCCGCTTCGAGGGCAATCTGATGACCTGGGTCTATCCCTCCAACGGCAAGCTGATCGACCGCGCCGCGCGCTATACGGAGATACTGCTGCGCCGGCAGGGCCAGGACGATTTCACCTATGACGAGATCGTCCACGCCCAGTTCGCCTGCAAGAGCGGGCTCAGCCCGGAGGAGTCGATCGTCCACCAGACGATGGCGAAATTGCTCGGCGATCGCGCGCGTCTTGTCAGGTGAATGACGCCATGGCAGGCTCGGCGGCTCGGGAAATGGAGCGGCACCGTTGAGACCCGTTTCATCTGCACGATCGGCCCGAAGAGAAACCAGAGGACCATCGCCATGCCATTCATTCCGGATCCAGAGGCCTTCAAGAAAAGCATCGCTTCGCTACCGATAGCGGTTTATGTGCCGGGCGAAACCGTGCTGGATGCCGGGTCGACATCCGGGCGATTGTTCATCCTCAAGACGGGTCAGGTCGAGGTTTTGCGCGACGGCCAGCAGATCGCCGTCGTCTCCGAGCCCGGTGCGGTCTTCGGCGAGCTCGCCGTCATCCTAGGAAAGCCGCATACCGCCGATGTGCGCGCCGTGGAGCGGTCCGAATTCTATGCCGCCGAAGCGTCCACGCTCTTGAGCGAGAACAAGGCGGCATTGCTCTACGTGACCGCGCTCCTGGCCCAGCGGCTCGACACAGCCAATGAAGCCATCGTCGAGATCAAGCGGGATCTGGAAAGCGGCCATCCTCCCGGCGCGATCAGGAAAGCCTTCAGGAAGCTGGAGAAGCTTCTGACTCCTACGGGGCCCATACCGGAATATTACTATTACCCCTATTGAACGCTGCCGCGGACAGGGCGGCTTGGCACAAACCTGGCGAGGAGGCTGATTGTGAGCGAACCGAGTGTGACGGAGAGCGAGGCAACGGCAAGGCGGTGGCGGCCCATCACAAGCGGGCGCTTTATCAGCTTTGCCGCGGGATTTCTGCTGGCGCTCGCTTCGGTCGCCGCCGTCATAGGGTTGGCGCCAGCGCCGCTTCGCGCCTATGACGCGACGGCCTCCCAGACCGACAGCATCTTCACCGGCAACCAGACCATCATCGGGCAGACCATCGCCTATCCCGCCGGCACGCCCATGCTGCGCACCATCATCCTCACCGTGCCGCCCGGCGGCCAGAATGCCTGGCACAGCCATGAGACGCCGGTCTTCGGCTACATGCTCGAGGGCGAGCTCACCATCGACTATGGCTCGAAAGGGGTCAAAGTCTATCGCGCCGGCGACGCCCTGCTCGAGGCGGTCGACTGGCCGCATCAGGCGAGCAACCGCGGCACCGTTCCGGCCCGCATCCTCGCGGTCAATATCGGCACCGGGAGCGGCGCCTTCGCCGTGCCGGCGGCGGGCGCCAAATAGGCCCGCGTCCCGATGCCGATGACCTGAAAATACAGGGAAGATACAGGGTATTTCCGAAAAATGCCCCCCTCCCGCCTCGCCCGGAACACGCATTATACAATAAACTCACCCATCATATCGATCATTGCCGGTCGCCGGAGCAGGGAATTCCGTGTGCCGCGCGAGGCGGGAAGCAGGCAAAGGGCCTCGCAGCCGGATGGAGCGCTGCCCTCGCAAGGAAAAGGGGCTGGTCATCCTGACCGGTCCCAAAGTATGCTGGGCCCTTACGTCAAATCGCCAGACCCGTTCAGGCAACAGGTCCTTAAACCATGACCGTCGCGATCTGCATCAACTGCGGCACGCAAAAGGAGGGCAGCTTCACCAAATGCCCCGCTTGCGATTTCGGTCCCGTATCGGATCGCGAGCTCGTCTATTCGCTGGCCTTCTCCGACAATAATTACTCGGCCGACACGCTGGCCCGGATCGGCGCCGAGATCGCCGAGACCGGAATCTGTCCGGCTCTGCCCGCCGATCAGGAAGCCGCTTTCAAGAAGAAGGTCTCGGCCTATCCCTTGAAGAAGGTCATCGTCGCCGACAACAAGGAAACGAACGAAGCCGCCATGGCGAAAGCCGCACTTCCGGCCGAGGCCTATGCGCATCTGCAGCTCCTGCCGCATCTCATCTTCCCGCTCGTCGCCGGCGCCGATGCGAAGATCGACCGCAAGGAAGAGGCGGCGTTCGACAAGATGCTGCGCGTTCCGATCTGCCGCGACACCTTTGGCAGCCCGCTCTTCAAATCCCTGATCTATTTCGGCGGAGAGCCCGAGGGCAACAAGAAGAAGCAGAAGCTCAACGATGCCTATCTGACGCAGATACGCGCCATCCTCCACAAGCATCTCTCGCCCGAGGAATACAACGAATTCCGCGAGGACGTGCTGACCTTCGGCTCGATCATCGCCGCGGCTTCGGGCGGCATGCTCGGGCTCGGCAACAAGGTCAGCAAGCTCGAGAAGGCGGCGCTCTATCTGCTCGAAAGCTATTTCCCGCAACGGGCATCGCCCACGGGCGAATACAGCCCGGTCTTGAGTGCTATGACCGAGCCCTGGGTGCACAAGCTCGACGACACCATGTTCAAGAGCTTCGGCTTCAGGCCGTCCAAGATCCAGATCGGCGTCTATATCTCGTCCATCCAGGATCTGGTCGGCAAGATATCGCTGAACAAGCCGGCCTATCTCATCGAAAGGGGCGAGATCCTGCATACGACATCGGCGCTCGTCAGCCTTGCCCCCAACGATCTCGCCGCGCTGTTGACGAAGCAGGGACCGCTCTATGCCTCGCTGACCCGCTCGGCCCTCAGGGCCATGTCGACCAGCGACAAGGCGCAGATCGAATCGGCGCTCAAGCAGCTGGCCTGGGAGTTCCACGACAAATGCTACCGGCGTGATCCTTTGGGCCATATGGTCCAGCTCCTCACCGTCCTCGCGCCCACGATGATGGAGTTCACCTTTGAGACATTGTCGAAGGTGAAGACGGGGCGCTAGCGCATGATCCGGAAAAGTGGATACCGGTTTTCCGAAAAGATCATGCGCAAAATGGAAAGATAATGCGTGATGGCGATCTCCAGCCTTCACGCTTTAGGCATGTGTTGCCGTCCATCAGGAGAGAGTGCGCTTTGCTCGATCCTGAGAGGCGCAGCGCTCCTGATCCTTCTCCTGCTCTCCGGCTGCGGCATGCCGTCGACCGGAGCCCAGATCCAGGCGACGGCGGAAGGGGAGCTTCTGCAAAGCTTCATCGACAAGCTGCAGGCGGGCGATCTCTCCGGCCTCAGGATGCTGATCGATCCTCAGGCCAATAACCGCCCTGATGTCGTGAAGGCGCTCGAGCAAGCGGCTGAGATAGTGCCGGATGAGTCACCGAAATCGACCGAATTCCTGAACTGGTGGGTGAATACGGACAGCGCATCCGGCAGGACCTCCGGAGTTTCCGCCCATCTCGACTACCCCACGCGCTGGGTGCTGGTGACGGCAAGCTTTGCCGGCCAGCCTGAAACCATGAAGGTCACCGCCTTCCGGGTCGACTTTGCCAGCAAGGGTCAGGATGGGGCCTCGCCCTTCACTTCCATGACCAGTGCCGCCGGACCAGGCAACATCGTGAATCTGGCCGCGGTCTGGATAAGCGTGGCCATTGTGCTGGCGGCCGCCGTCACCTGCCTGCTGGTCCGTGGATTGAACCGGCTGTGGATGCTGCTCATTCTCATCGTGACGCCCAGCATCTACGTGGAGCCTGTGACAGGCACCTATCGCTTCAACTTCATCGATTTCGGCTGGGCGGATTTGAGCTGGTTCCAGCCGCAATCCGGCTGGCACATCATCGTTCCGCTGGGCGCCATCGTTTTCTTCCTGAAGCTGTGGAACCGGAGGCCTGTGCCGAACCAGCCGGCAAGCCCTGGTTCTTAGCTCGCCGCCGCATTGCTCATGACGACGAAGCCATTCGCCGTTCGCGTCACGGAAGAGGCCGGCTTGTCGGTCAGCACCAGCACCATGCCGGGATGCATCCTTGATTGCATCGCGGTGATGAAAGCAGGTGCGGCGCGGATGCGCTTGATCACATCGATATTGGGCTGGGGCGCCGTGCCGCCCGCATCGTGATGATAGCCATAGGCATGCCAGACCAGCCCCTTCGAGCCGTCATCGGGGCGCGCCAGCGTGAACATGTGCGAGCCGAGCGGTGTTCCGGGATTGTCGATGACGACATTGCCTTCCGCGACCTCGGCGCCGTTCTCGAACAGATAGCCCCTTTTGTCGGCCGAGCTGATGATGACGGCGAGCGGCAGGGGCGTCGGCCCGGTGGAGGCCTGCTGCACCGGGCTCGGCGTGTTCTTCTTCACATGGCCTGAGACGTGCTCGAATTCCTCTTCGGCATAGGCGCTGAGCGTCATGCCGGGATGCGTCACCTCGGCGGGCTGGGTCGCCGCATTGGCGATGATCACCGGCGTGCCGACATGGGTGATGCTGAAGAGCAGAGCGGAGAATTCGAGCGGCAGCCGCACGCAGCCGTGGCTCGCGGGATAGCCGGGCAGGTTGCCGGCATGGAGGGCGATCCCCTTCCAGGTCAGGCGATTCATGTTAGGCATCGAGGCATTGTCGTACGTGCCCGAATGATGATCGCGGTCCTTCTGCAGGATGGTGAAGATGCCGGTCGGCGTCGTGTGGCCGGGACGGCCGGTGGAGCAGGTCGAGCTCGCGACCCTGATGCCGTTGCGATAGACGAAGACCAGTTGCTCCGGCAGCGAGACGATGATGGCGAGAGGGCCGGCGCCGGTCCGTTCGGGATGCCAGGTGAACTCGCCGGGCTTGAGCGCATAGGGGTCCTTGTCGACCAGCTGGCCGCGCACCGCGGATGAAGGGCAGAGAGCGACGCCGAGCAGCGCAATCACCGCGCGGCGTGAGATGTGTGGCATGTTGGTGTCCCGATTGTTGTTAGGGGTCGTCGGGTTCAGGCTACACCACCCCTTACCGCTGGGTAAAGCCAGTCCCCGACCAACCACTCGCGGTCCATATTGTCGAGCCTATACAATTGGTTATGCGGAAATTCCGATGCGCCTCAACCGATGAGGGCGCGCCGAGCCACGCCTCGGTTGCGGCGCGCCTCAAGCTTCGGCTATATGGTCTCACCTTTCAGAAGCACCCGTAGCTCAGCTGGATAGAGTGCTGCCCTCCGAAGGGATGGGAGGTTCGGCAGCAAAAATGTCGAAAGCCTTGCCGGTCATAGTCGCTGCTGGCTGATATCGGGGTCCAGCCAATCTCCGGCACATTCTCGGCACACTTGTTAGTCAACTCCGAGCCGGGTCAATCTGGTCTCTGTCGTCTAGGGCACTATATGAAGTCGATCAATGAATGGCCGGATTTATGACCGATACCGATCCCTATTTCTTCACCCTCGAAACCGCTTATTGGAAATGGCACAAGACGAAGTGCCCGTTCGATCGCTTTGCAAACCCTAAAGAAGAAAGACAGTGGCGGAAAGACAACCCATTTCCGTTTGATGGCAAGCTATGGACTCGCAGCGCCAGCGGGATGAGATCGAATTCGGGAAAGACCATTTCCGGTTGGGACGTTTATTTTCGAGCGGATGACGGAACGGCGGTGACGAAGACCGTGGATCGAAATCGCACAAGTGACCCCAAGCGGAACTGGGGTCTAGGCAGAGAGTAATGCCTGACAAGCCTGCAATGCTGCAATGTTCGAATGCGGACGCACCTCCGCATCCAGTGCGGTCAGCATATTACGCCAGATGGGCTCAATAGCGTCGCTCATCACTCTCGCCTCACTTAAGAGAAGTTTTGAAATGCCCCAAGGGCGGGGAGTTTAGCCTCCCCACCCTCGGTCAATTGTGGGATCACTTCACAAGATTTGAAGTAGTGCCCCAGGTTGATTTCAAAGGCCGGAGCCTCAGCCGCTAATCTTGCGGCAATGAGTGCACTTCGGACGACCGTCGGTGCCTGCCCGGCGGTTATACGTTTCGATGTTATTGCCTTCGGTGCACTTCGTTTCGTCGTGATAGACCTTCGGGTCGCTCTCGCGTTTCGAGTGCCAGGGGGTCGTTTTAGACATAGGTGAGCTCCTGGAGCTACATAAAGCCGAGCTTGACCTACGCAGGGATTTGACTCTATTTTGAGTCCGCTACTTGCATACCCAATCCGCGCTCGGCACAAACGGAGCGGAACGGTTTACAAATAGAGGGCTGCTGGGTCTTACCACCCAGCGGCCTTATTTGTTAACCGCTGTCGGGTTCCATAGACGATGAGTCCGCCCCGCGAGTCAAGAGGTCAGCCGCTTGTGCCAACGGCAGGAACACTAGGGGAATATACCCATATGTAGTATGCCGGCATCAACTCTTGCCCAGCTACGTAATCAGATAAGGGATATCGGAATAGGCCTCTGCCAGAAGTTCTATGGCCTTGGCCCTTCTTTGCTTTGCATCAGCGTCGTCAGGATCAAGGAGGACATATATTCGAACCGAATGATAGACTTGGTCAGATAGCGGCATCATGAGCGCCTGCTCGAATTCCATTATTGTCTTACTCTGAGAGCGCCCCCGTGAAGATCGCGACTGAAGGAGGCGCACAGCTCGTTCTGCGTCATCATCTGGTGACCGAGCGCGGAGGCTCGACAATGAATAGCTCCCGCCCACCTTCGTTAACTCGAACGATGTATCCCATGACAGCCATTGCGCTTCGGGAATACCCGTTTCCGCTGACCACTTTTGCACATTGTTCTCAAACCGCTCGAGAATCGTCTTGCGGACAATCTTTCCGGAAGCGTCATCTCGCCTTGCCAATCGCTCGAAGCTTGCTACCAGCCGTGGAGGATTTCGATGCAAGAGACTTCTGGTTTTGAGCGCTAAGTCTGGATGCGCGGCTGAACGTTTCCCATCTTGAACAAAATCGCGAAAGAGACGATGCATGTGTTGATCATCAAATGTTGACCAATCACCACTTTCAATCCTCTTCAGCATCTGTGCAGCACTACAGTCGATCAAACCTAGAGAAAACATCCCCGATAACACTTGCTCGAGCAGAAGTTCCAGACCCACGACAGTCTTGTGAAAAGGAACTTGTTGGTAATCAAAGAATCGCGAAATTAGTAAGTGATCGGCAGCCTTGAGCCCTTGCTGACGGAAGCAAAATATGCCTTTGTCATCGACTGTCGCCTGACTCACGATGTAATCTATATCGACTGCCCCGTAGGGCATTCCAGCGTGATGCGCTGTTCGCATAAGGTAGTCTAGTCTGTCGCAATCCAAGTCAGAACTTAGAAGATGTATGAGTGAGCCCGGTTTGCTTGCCGCAAATGCGCCTATGATTTGGGCCGGCGCAAAGCCATGCTTAGTGAGCGCATCAGCAATCTCGATATCATAACTGATTATACGCTTTCCTAGTAGCTCGTGATCATATGACGGAGGTTCATCGTCGATCGAGAGATCTTTGAACTTTTCGCCCGTCGTCTTGCCTCCATGCCCAGCGAGGAACCTCTGCGCGGGATAATGGCGACCAATTGCATGCTCCATCGCGTGGGAAAATGGATAGTGCCCGATATCATGGAGCAGAGCCGCCAGTCGATATGTTTGGATCTCTTCAGGGCTTAAGTGTCCGGGAGCATTTGTCGAAACGGCATCAAGGAGGCGTCCGCTGATGTGACAGGCGCCTAGCGAGTGAGCGAAACGAGTATAATTTGCTCCCGGGAATACGAGGTGCGTTAGACCTAGCTGATATACGTGGTGTAATCGCTGAAAAGCTTTTGTTCCAACGACCGCTATTTCCGCATCGCTGAGCAGTATTGTTCCGTGGACGGGGTCGTTGATACGCCTGGCAAATTCAACCCCTTTGATCAAGCTAGCACCTAGTGCAGAATGCCTACACTTTGAAGAACGTTTCTCGCCTGATCGGTGTGCGGCGAAACGTGGGGCTTCAGTTGATCAAGGTTGGCTCTCGCCGCGACGTGATCTAAGCCGTTCACATATCGCAGGTAGTGGTAGGATGAAAGTAGTTCGAACCATGATGCCTTGCTTAGCGCAACATTAAATGGCACGTTGAAAATGGGTCGGATTCTATTTAGCCGCACTCGACTCTCGTCATTCAATACAGCTTGATTAATCTGCCGCTGCTCCGTGGCTGTTAGCCCAGTCAGCGCATAATAATCTTGTGTAAGACGTGGGGAATAAGGTCCGTATACATACCAATTATATCGATAGCCCAGGTCAACTCCAGAGAGCTGGCCAAGGTAGACTGCCTTCTGTGTTCGCAGTCTGTCTTCCTTCGTCGTGATGTTGATCGGACCGTCAATCTCACGAAGGAACGCAGCTAAAACTGCAAGTCCCATGTCCATGTGCGACCCTATTCGCTGATTCACGTTTCGTTCGTTAAATCATATATGGGCCTCTGATGCAACGCTTCAATAGAGTGCTGCCGTAGAACAGCACCTCTTCGACTCCCGTAAGAGCCGCAAATTCTCCTGGGAATTCAATAGGAACCGAGACGGCTAACGAAGTCGGATCTCGATAAAATTGAGCATCGGCACGAATGCGGCACACTCATGATAGCTTCTTTTTCATATTATAGGTCTTTTATCCTTGCTACCGTTGAGCGGGTATCCTAGTTTTCTTGTGTGTTCGCAAGGATTTACAGGGAGTTCCCACTCGCATGAGACGCTCGATCATCGTCGCCCTTCTTGTCGGCTTATCCACATCGGCTGGCTCTCCGGCAGGTCAGGCGGCTGAGCCTGAGCTCGAAGCGGCCATCAGAAAGAAAGCCGCCGAGGTGCTGCTCGATCCATACAGCGCAGTGTTCACGCTCGACGTCGTTACGCCGATCAACGACATCGGGGGAAAGTCTGCGGCACTGTCAACGCCAAGAACCAGCTCGGAGCATATACGGGTCGCAAGTTTTTCCTCGCCGGCTACATGAAAACCGGCAAGCGCTATCGGGCCATAATGTTTCAGATCGAGGATCTGACTCTCGAGGACGCTCTCGCCAGCCCAACGATCTGTTACTGAGATAGCCCGTGGCGACGATCCGGAAACTACGGGGTCGCTGGCAAGCGATGGTGCGCCGAAAGGGCATGGCACCACGCGCTAAGTCTTTTGACGCGAAAGTCGACGCGGAGCGCTGGGCACGCAATTTAGAGGCGCAGGTCGACCGTTGTGGCATTCTGCCAGATACCCGCTCAGCTGAGAACCTGTCTCTCCTTGCACTCCTGACGCGATACAGGGCGGAGATCACGCCGCAGAAGCGAAGTGCGCACACGGAAGCACTACGCATAGGCGCCATCCTTCGCCGGTCTATCTGTCATCGGACACTGGCACTCTTGTCCAGCAGCGATCTCGCAGCCTACCGCGACGAGCGCCTCAAGACGGTGGGTCCCGCGACCGTCACGCGCGAGCTCAATACCATCAGCCATGCCATCGACGTTGCCAGACGCGAGTGGAACCTCTACCTGCCTCAGAACCCCTGCACCCTCGTCCGTCGTCCGGCTCCACCTCGCGGTCGAAATCGTCGCCTACGCGAAGACGAAGAACTGCGCTTGCTCGCCGCCGCAGACGCTGGGCGAAACCCCTGGATGAAGCCCCTCATCGCGCTCGCTATCGAGACTGCTATGCGTCGCGGCGAGCTTCTCGGGATGCGCTGGGAGCACGTCGATTTGACAAGCCGGACCGTTCATCTGCCGCTCACCAAGAATGGGGATGCCCGTGACGTGCCACTCTCCAAGCGGGCCATCGATGTTCTGAGTTCCCTCCCCAGACATGGCGACCGAGTGCTGCCATGCTCGCCGGGAGCGGTGCTGCAAGCGTGGGAACATTTGCGTGAGAGAGCCAATGTCCCGGATCTCAGACTGCATGACCTTCGCCATGAGGCGATCTCGCGTCTTTTCGAGAAGGGCCTCAATCTGGCGGAAGTGAGCGCCATCAGCGGTCACAAGGAGCTCAAAATGCTCCAACGCTATACTCACTTGCGTGCTGTCGACCTTGTCTCAAAGCTCGGATAACCGAGGACGCGCTCGCCCCGAAGTGGAAGTCCTAGAAGAAATCTCCGAAAGCCATCAGGATGGATCGGGCGTCCGCGAGCTTTCGATCTCCTAGCCTTTGCCGATTTAGACTTTGACGATGATCGAGATTTTCAACTGTTGCATGGACGGCTTCGGCGTCAACATCTGTCAACATTTCGAGCTGGCAAGCAGACATCTGTCAACATTTCGAGCTGCCAATGCAGACACCTGTCAACATTTGAGCTTCCGGGGTAAGCATCCCGTTATTTCTCAGCGTTGAAAATCCACGCAAATTCCGGCGGATGTTGTCATTATGTTTACAGAATGTTGACAAAAACTCGTCGCAAAAAAATTTTGCTGCGGACTGCCTTTCATTCTCTCGCATGCTGGCATTGGAATTGGACGCAGAAACGCTCCCGCCGCCCGCCTTGCTGATCTCAGTCGAATATTAGACGCAACTATCTTTTTCCAGTCGAGAACGCGACGGTCAAATCAATCTATCCCTCGAAGAACCATGGCAGAACACATATCCGCCCACGTGGGGAGAGCCTGAGTTCCTTCTCGGCCGCCCCAGATGTCCGATCTCGAAATTCATACCCGAACCAACTCGATTGGCTGAAAGCATGTCCGGTTGCCTGAAGGATATTCGAGTCCGAAGAGATAGACGGGAGGGACCGAGATACAGCCCAGCGCCGGTGAGTATCGACCTTCACGGATGAGCACCAGAACCTAGCCTTTGCCGTGCACACAACGAAAGCTTTCGTTAAAAAGCGCTATGCGCTTCTAGGAACGTCACCAGATTGCATTAGGTCGCGCCTGGCTCGATCGGATCGCGAACAGCACTCCCTAGCGCTCCATACATCTCGCGAGCCGGTGCGCTTGTTTGCGCGATTAGGGTCGCATTTGTAACCAAACGTAACGTCAGGGAGACAGGAATGCGAGGAGCACCCTGCAAAGCGCTCGTCCAACGCTATATCGGCCAGCGAAGTAGGGCTTATCCAACGGAGACCACATGCTTGAAGCTGACCGCTTAAAACAGTCATTGCAGTTCGCCGTAAACATACGTCGGGAGATTCTCGAGGATGAAAATGAGCTTACTGATCTAAAGTGGTTCGACTACCGCTTCGATAGCCCGCTCAATGCGACTATCAAGTTCGCGAACGCCTATTCAGTGATCTTCAAAGATGAATGGGCTAAATCAATTGATCGGGATGAGGCTCTTAAGAAGCGGCCGATCGCCCGAGGAGATGTCACCCACAACCGCCGAGAATTGACGAGCTTTTGGCATGCTCGTCAGTTCGCTGACCTTATAGGAGTTCCCTATGAGTTCTTCGTCCAGGCTGCGATGGATTGGCATCTTCGCTCCCAGTGGAAACATCTTCCCCGACCGAACCAGCTCATTTGCGCAGCCAAGGGTCCGCGCGTTTTGGATCACATCCGCGATTCTTGGACGTCGTTGACCGGGGCCTCTTTCCGCTACTCGCGCCTCCCACACTATCGGCAGGAGAATTTCGTGGGCCTTCCAGCGCAACTCACTCATCGAGAGCACGTAATCAAGCAAATCAGGGACCGCGTCAGACCTGTCGACCTCATCGGCCGATTGATCTTCGGTGAGCGAGTCTTGCCCCACGAACTGGCGATTTCGTCGTTCGGGAAGGATCTCTTCGAGGAGGCCAAACGGGACTTTCGTGGAACAGTCGAGCCGGTAGTCAAACTCTCGACCGATGACTTGCGGCCGGCGTGCTTTATGGTCCCCTATGCCTTTGATGAGCATAGTTCACCGTGTGCCGACTGCCAGGCTAAGGAAAGGTGCAGAGCTGCCGCTCGTATCATCAACGTCCGTATAGACTCTCGGCATGGTGGCCTCGATCCAGTGACGGCTAGGGAGAGACAGTTGAACCGCGAGCGCGTAGCCCGTTGCCGGGCAAAAAAGAAGAGTCTGGGTATTAGTGTCTCCGTTTAGCGCCGTGGACGTTCATAACCGGAGGATGTAATGGTTTCCAAAATCCCTTTAACTTCTAGTATACATATATACATTCTTGGAAACCATTACACTTGTGCTCCCCGGATATGCGCTTCACTTCCTCGGAAGAGCTCTCTCCGGGCCCCGAAGAGTAGACGTATCTACTCATTAAATTCTGTTCTTTACCAACCAACTGGGGAGCACAGCCAAGAAAATCGCTGGCGCGGGGTCCAGCCTCTCAAATGCCCTCCTCCACCGGTAGTCGTATCTACTGAAGCCGAGTTCTTGGCAGACATTCGCCGGTCGTAGACGTCGTCGGGTCATGATTGCCTGTATGTCGGCGACCACGTGTGGCAAAAGAATCCCATTGGGGTCGACAAGCCTTGGAGGGCCCCCAGGGGCTGCTGGGCTCTTCTTGGCAAGAAATCGCTTATCTTTCAGCCATTCGATGAACTCGACTTGCTGAGATCTTGATGCTCGCCTCCATTCTCGCTTCAGAATCTGAAGGGCCGTTTGCTCGCGTATGAGACCCGCGGCGATCGCGGCTTCCCGCACGCTTTTGAACTTTCCTCCCTGCAAATCCGCATAGATTCCCGGGTAATCTCTTTTCAAACGACCTTTGAAATATGCACTGTCTCTTTTCTTACCCATGTTCGGAGGATAGTTGCGTCTACCGAAGATGACAATAAGATGAGAGGCCTATCTCTGCTATTTGCTGCCTCCGCCACCGGTGACTACTTGACCCGATCGTCAGGTTCTATCCCAAATCGGATGCGCAGCTCCGCGGCTTCGCCGGTGCGGCCCAGAGCGTCGAGGGCATCCGCAGTCACCTGAGCAGACTTGTTGGTCCAGTGATGGGCGGGTCCGAGGACTGCCTGATGGGTCGAGAGCGCAGCTTCGGCGTAGGTTAGTGCCTCTGCAGGACGACCGGTTTTTAAGAGAAGGTCTGCCAAATGGCTCCGGAAGCGCTGTGTGCGCGGGTGTTCGGGGCCGATCACCTTATCTCTGATTGCGATCGAACGCCGAAAGAGCGACTCGGCTTCGTCCATAGAACCTAAATCTGTCAATAGGTTGGCGAGGTTGCCGAGGCTCGTCGCCGTATCTGGATCCTCGGGGCCGAGCACCTTCTCGCGTATTGCCAGCGCACGCTCGTAGAGCCGCCGTGCCCCCGCAAGGTCTCCCTGGTCCCTCAGGAGATCAGCGAGGTTGTCTAGGCTTATCGTCGTTTCTTCGCGCTCGGGGCCAAATACCTTCTCGCGGATCGCCAGCGCGCGCTCCATGAGCGGCCGCGCCCCCGCAAGGTCTCCCTGACCCCGCAGCACAAAGGCGAGGTGGCTGAGGTTCATCGCCGTATCTGCATCCTCGGGGCCGAGCACCTTCTCGCGTATTGCCAGCGCACGCTCGTAGAGCCGCCGTGCCCCCGCAAGGTCTCCCTGTTGCCACAGCAGATTGGCGAGGTCGTTGAGGCTGCTCGCCGTATATCGATGTTCGGGGCCGAACACCTTCTCGCGGATCGCCAGCGCACGCTCCATGAGCGGTCGTGCTCCGCCAAATTCATCCTCCATTCTCAGCAGGGAGGCGAGGGTGCTGAGGATCCCCGTCGTATCCGGGTGCTCAGGGCCGAGCACCTTCTCGCATATTGCCAGCGCACGCTCGATGAGCGGTCGCGCCCTGCCACGATCGCCCTCCAGCACGGCGATGCCGCTGAGGCTCGCCGCCGTATCTGGATGTTCGGGGCCGAGCACCTTCTCGCGTATTGCCAGCGCACGCTCCATGAGCAGTCGCGCCCTAGCAGAATCTAGTGGGGCTGGTGGGGCCATCATATGTGGGCAGGTCCCCAGGTTCAAAGCGAGATTGTGGAGGCTCTCCGCCGTATCTGGGTGCTCGGGGCCGAGCACGTTCTCGCAGATCGCCAGCGCGCGCTCGTTGAGCGATCCCGCCCCAGCAAGGTCTCCTTGTGCGCTCAGGAGGCGAGCGAGGTTGTTGAGGCTGCTTGCCGTATCTGGGTGCTCAGGGCCAAACACCTTCTCGCAGATCGCCAGCGCGTTCTCATAGAGCGTGCGTGCCTGAGCTAGGGCTCCAAGCGCCGAGTGACGGTAGCATGCAAGCCGACTCATCAAACTAGAAACTTGAACTTCCACGCCATTCGGCAGCGCGGCCCCGCCTCCGACCAGAGCCAGCGCCAGCCTGTCGAGCCGCCGCGCCCGCGGCCACACGTTCGGATTGTTGAACACTTCCTGCGGATACACCGCTGCCATAGCCCACACGAGTGCTCGTCGCGCACTTTCATGGGCATTGCCTTCGTATCGCTCCGCCGCAACCTGGCGCACCAGCCGGTGCAGGCGGATACAGTCTGTCGTTATTGCCGGATCACGTTCATCCGTGATCGTCTCGCGGTCGACCAGTGCAAAGGCGCGCAACGCCACCGCCACCTCGTCGAGACCATCGTCCGCGAGCGCCGTGGCCAACGGCTCGCCGAATTGCTCCCGAGCTTCCGAGAACAAGAATAATGGGATTGGTTCCGGTGCCAACAGTGCGGCGTGGACAATTAGCGGTTCGGCGGCATGGTGGAGCTTGCGAGCCTCCTCGATGGCAAGCGCAAAGGTTTTTGCCACTGTTGGACCATATTCGGCCGGCGCATGGCGCTGGTCATCCAACAACCGTGCGGGCGCCGCCTCGAAGCGCTCGCGGTATGTGGCGAAGGAGATGTCAAGGCGCTCGCAATAGGCGGCCGCTTGCTCATGCGCGAGCGGCAGGCCGCCGAACGACTCCGACAAAGCGACAGCCGATTCAGACTCGTTCGCTCGGCCGGTTCTCGCAATTAGGTATTCAGCGCCGATCTCCGTGGGCCAAAGCTGGATTTCGACGGGCGTGGCGATCCCACGCCAAGTGTGGGCATTCGAGGTTACGAGCACCTGGGCGCGACCGCCGCGTGGCAAATATGGCTTCAGCGCGGATGCGTCCGGCGCATTGTCAAAGATGAGCAGTATGCCCTCGCCCTCATGCCTCAGCCTTTCCATCACGGCGGCGACCGCCGGTTCCTCTTTCTCATCGGCCGCGACCCAATTAAGCCGCACGCCTAGCGCGGTTAGATCGGAGCGCATCCCGGCTTCGGTCTGCGCCCTGATCCACCAAGTGGCCCTGTAGTCGCCGCGATAGCGCTCGGCATAAGCGGCTGCAAGCGTGGTCTTCCCCACCCCGCGCAGCCCGTGCAGTGCTGCGATGGCCAGACGGCCCTTATGCTGGTGAAGGGCCGCATCGATTGCGGAAAGCGCGTCGTCCCTTCCCATGAAGTGCATCGGCACTCGAATGGGAACATTGGATACCGCTTCAGTGATGGCAGGTCCCTTATGAAGGTGGCTGAGTCGCGTGCGCAGACTCTTGATCCGCTCCGCATCTGGCCGCTCAAGCTCTATTGCATCGACGAGCCGTCTACCAAAGCCCTGTTTTTGACTTTCATCGACAACACTGAACACTCGGTCCGACCACTTCCCCGGTCCGGCGAGATTCGCCAACTTCTTGCCAAGGCGAACAAGAAGCAGCCTACCAAGTTGGTTCTCGTCGAAGCTATCGGTTATCGCATCAACCACAGCGTCGAGCTGTGCACCGTTGAGGTTATCCAGGTCGGATAGCCCGATTGTTCCTGGATCGGCGCCAATAGTCAGATCGGTTTCCCCTTGCGACACAGGACTAAGACCCCTCGCTGGCACCTACTCTTACTACCCCATCTTTCTTATCAGCAGAACCGTCAAACCGCTACCGGCGACGCCGCTTCACTCACAATGCGCAACGGATGGCGAGAGGGATTATCACGCTAACGACAGCCCCAAACTGATGGTCGTCAGCCAAGTTCCCTCAAGCAACCGCAGCCGCAATAGGGCCGATCGGGATACCCTGGTTATAGGTCGGTTCCCAGTTCGGATCGCCGGCATGGTGCAGCGAAACCAGGCTCAGGCTGGCATTAAAAACCGGCGAGCCGGAGGAGCCTCGCTCCGTGTTGGCATCATAGCGGATTCTAGGCCTGCCCGGCACAGGTTTCTCTACAATGCCGGCAGCGAGTGCCAACGGACCGCCCTGCGGGTGTTGCACTATAAAAACGATATCGCCCTCGTTTGGGGATGGCGCCTGCGCCGACATCGCGATGAAGCTGCGCGCCAGGCTGCCCGAAGAGCCTTTTCCAATGGGCTCGGCAAGTCGGATTAGGGCAAAATCCAGCTCAGACGGCGCCGGCTCGCCGGCATTCGCCTTGAGGTCAGCCGCCGAATAGGGCGCCGACTTGACGAGCCAGTCCTTCGCGGCGCGCACAAGAAAACCCTGACGGTCGGCTCGGTCGGCGGTTGAGTAGTCGAAACGAAAACCAAGGTCCGAGATCAGGGCCGAGCCGGTCACCTCGGGTTCCACCACGTGGTAATTGGTAAGCACAAGGTCATCGCCGACCAGAAAGCCGGTGCCGTAGTTTTTGCCCTCAACGCGACACACGCGACGCTGGATCTTCACCAAATCGTCCACCCAAGCGCCAAAGTCGCGCATAGTCGAGCGCTCGCGCACGATCCTCTCAAGCGATGACTCGAGAGGCGTGCCCGACGGAGAACGCGGGACAACCAAGCCCAATGTATTGCGCAGACCGGCGATGCGCGGTGCATCGGGGCGCTCAAGCTCTATTGCTTCGACGAGCCGTCCACCAAAGCCCTGTTTTTGACTTTCATCGACAATACTGAACACTCGGTCCGACCACTTCCCCGGTCCGGCGAGATTCGCCAACTTCTTGCCAAGGCGAACAAGAAGCAGCCTATTAAGTTGGTTCTCGTCGAAGCTCTCGGTTACCGCATCGACCAAAACGCCAAGTTGCGGGCCGGAAAGGTTTTCGAGGTCGATATCGGACATCACGCTTCTCTTGCTAAATTCCGTCCCGAGACATTGCTGGGATCGCATTCATTTGGGCGAAACAAACCACCTTGACATAAAAGAGACTATATTGCGCCGCTACGCCACCTGTCGAGGCAGGATTGGGCCGAAAGGCCAAAGGTTGCGGAAAGTGAGTTCCGAGGGAAATCTGCTCTGCTCCCGCATCCTCGATCACCTGAGACAAGAGTTCCTACCTCTTGCTCTGCTCCATCAGCCGCTGAATTTCTTCGGAAACGGCTCTGCGCATTGTTCGCCATTTTTGAGAGCCATCAGAAATTGGTTCGCCAAGCCTGGTCGTGGCGGCAAAGACAAATTCCTCATCATTTCATCAAGAAAGCCCGCGAGCCTTTCCAATTCCATTGCGGGAATAGGATCGTTCTTCAACACGACGTTGAAGTCCTGCCAAAACTGATCTGAAAGCTCCCCCTTAAAGCACGGCATGAAACACAGTAGCAAATCCACGAGTTGTCTGTGTCTAAGGGATACCCCATGCTTCAACGCAAACTCCAGACAATCAATGGCTTCTTTGAACGCTATCTGCCTACGTTTAACAGCGCCCTTCTTGAATGTCCCGATGACAATTGCTTTCAACGCAAGGATCAGATGTAACGCGTCAGTTCGCAACGCTTCCGCAGATGATCTTAGGCTCACCTCCTTGTCTCTAAAGACTCGCGCATAGTCCCGACGCGAGGAGAACAAGACGCTTTTCGTATGGTAGAACATTGCTGCCTCTAGAAGGGTGGCGTGCCTATCTCCTTCCAAGACCTCCCTGCAGCGATCAACCGCAACTATAGTCTTTTCTAGCGGATAGCCTTCCGCGATTATCCGCTGATGGATTAGGCTCGCCTGGTATATCCTGTAATCCGCAATCTTTGCTGCTCCAAGAAACGCTCCTAAACCGCGAGCCGTCAGACTTAGTTCTTCGTCTGCTGCATCAAATTGATCGATTAGCGACTGAAACTTGGAGTCTATCGTCGCGCCTCCATAGAAAATACCTTTTGCTATCCATTGCTCGCACAAATCAACTCCTTCATCGATCGCATTCAAGACAGCGTCTGTGTCGTCAATAGCCTTGTAGCATGCGATTTGCATTTCGATCCTTCTAAGGAAGTTATCGATTCCGTATTCCTCCTTTCCATGGGATTGAAGTCGCTTAGCTTCGTCAAGCTTTGGCAACGCTATCTTGAACTGGCCCGTCTTAACGAGAGCTTCCGACTCTCGGATAAGAGAATTTGCGATGATATCGTTTCGCTCTGCCGGCCCAGTTAGCAATGTTTCTGCGGTATCTTCCCCACGCCGTAGAGCCTCAGTCACCAACGACTGCATTTCCGCAATTATAGTCGCATTATCCTGCCTGATTACCCGCGCGTCCCTGATAAACATGTCCAAGGCTACCGAACTGAGCGATCGAGCTACGGCCCGGATCCAATCCAAGGTGCGTTGTGAAGTATCTTCGTTATCTTGGAAGTCACCATGTATTTGCCATAACCTGGTGCCAACGGCATGCAGATCAAATGACGCGATTGAAACAACGGTTTCGTCGGACAATTGCGCCTGGGCAGTGAACAAGTCAGCTATCAAATCAGGCTGCATTGATCGGAGCCTCATTGCCCCGTCCGATAGACCTACTACGGACAATGCATCGAGTATATGCGTGGGCTCCGCTATACGACGTAAAACAGCGAATTCCTTACATGTATCAATGAGCTCCGTGATACGACCGACCTCAGATCCTTGTAGAAGGTTTACTGCGGCGATCAGTTGCAGGAGGTAAGGCCAAAGGAACTCAGATATCTTCGCATCACGCCAAATCCCTTTGAATCTAACGATTTCGCGGGCCACGACGGCATCCAACAATCTTGTGCGCGACACGGCAGTTGTTCTTTCAGATCTTTCGACGGCCGCTATCTGGAGCAGAAGCGGATTGCCGACAAGTTGCTCTGCGTCGGCGCTATTGCTTAGTCTACTGAAAACGTCGCCTGGCTTTGTCGAGGAATCTCGGCTTAGGCAGCGCTGAGTGTCAGCGATCAAGGCGATGGATACTTTGGGATCCTTGATCGGTGACAGGTCAACTGGGTATTGCGGGTCGGACAAATTTAAACGGCGATCACTCCAAGATCCAGCCATTCCAAAGACTTCACCAAACCAGCCAGAGTTGAGAGAAGCGCTTCTCTCAAGAAGCAAAATGCGCAGTTTGTGAGCCGGTAAGGTAGCATGGTCCGCGTAGCGATCACTCAATATCTGCAGCCAGGTGCCAATGTCCTCAGACTTGCGACCAGCGTAGTCGATGATTATCAGAGTGGGTCTGTCCCATGTCCAGCTGTCAGCCCATCCGCTCGCGACGAATCTGGTTAGATGCTCATTCCTTAGAAAGCCCGAAGCCCAGCTCTCGGCGGCGGCGCCCATCAGTTCGATTGCGAGTCGGGTCTTCCCAACCCCCGGTGGCCCAACAATCGAACGCGCAAGGATGGGACGACTATCCTCAAGCCAGGATCGCAAGGACTCAATTTCAGTTTGGCGACCTATGAAAGAGGTTTGCCGCCCGAAGGGTGACAATGCAAAAACCGTTGATGCTGCTGGGGCGTTAGACTCAGTGAGACGGGATAAAGTTAATGTATTGCTTCCGCCATTTAGTCTGACATTGCCTTTGGACGCCTCGACGATTCCATGGCCAGCAGCGGAAGGCGCCTTTTGAAGCCGGCAAAGTTGCGTGCGGAGAGCTTTGATGCAATTCGTATCCGGGCGCTCCAGTTCGAGTGCCTCAACGAGTTGTGGGCAGAACCCCTGTTTCTGGCTTTCGTTGACAACCTCGAATACCCGGTCGATCCACCGTCCTGGCCCCGCAAGGTCAGCTAACTTCTTATTTAGGCGCAGGCGAAGCAGCCTGCCGAGTTGATTTTCGTCGAAACTCTCGGTTATCGCATCGACCATAGCGCTGAGCTGTGCTCCGGAAAGGTTGTCGAAGTCGATGTCAAGCATTAGTCTTCTCTTGGTGAAGCCATCGATAGAAGCATGAGCCGAGTTCCGCAAACTGATCAAACTTTGATACGGGGTGCACTTCCGCCGTCAAAATGAGAATAGCGTCCCATGACGGGACCTGTCGAGGCGGCTCCTGGGGCGCGCCTGACTATTGGGGACCCCGGCGGCGTCGACGCGCTATTTAGCACCGATTTCCTGAGAAATAAGGTCTTCTGGCGCACCCGACAGGATTCGAACCTGTGACCTGTGCCTTGTGGGCCACATTCGTGGCACAATGGTTGCGGCGCGGGCACCCCTTCGGCTATATGTCCACGACCTTTCCGGATGCACCCGTAGCTCAGCTGGATAGAGTGCTGCCCTCCGAAGGCAGAGGTCACAGGTTCGAATCCTGTCGGGTGCGCCATTATTGTTAGCTTACAAGATATTTTGCTGGGCATTTTGCCTTACTCATTGTTGGCGTGGGTTGCTCCAGGCCTGAGTGAGGCAGCGGGTAGATCGGCGACCAGCTTATGAGGGAGGCCGCCCCCTGCGAACCCGGAGATGGTGCTGCCGCCCGACATTTAAGCGGACCTTAAGATCGATGATGGACGCTTAGAATCCCATCTGAGCAGGAGCATTAAGGGATGATACTTGCACGACAGGGGCGGCTGATGGGAGTCACAGCCGCTGCAGCGTATCTGCTCTTGCTTCTCGCGACGCATACAGGTCAAGCAGCCGAATTTGAAACGCTGCCGACAGTGAGCGCCAGGGCGATCCTGGGCGACAAAGTCGGGGGCCCGAACTACCATGTCGACGAGGCCGTGCAAAGCGATGGATATGTGGAGATTTTCACGCTCGTCACTAAATACGGCCGCTTCACCATCCAAGGCCGCGCTCTGCTCGTCCGAAGGCTCGACGAGCTCGGGGCGATAGTGGCTATCGAAAGAATGAGCAAGTCGAAGGCCTTTGTGAAGGCGCTCGCAACATCCGCTATTGCGCCAGCGCGGCTCGCCGTCGAAACGGTGAAGAATCCGGTTAAAACGGTGAAACAGACAGTGAGCGGGGTCGGGGCATTTTTCGATCGCCTGGGATCGGGACTGAGGAATGCCGGCAGCGACGACTCCGACGGCCTGATCGAGGGCGCGCTTGGGGCCAGCTCAGCCAAGCGCCAGATCGCCAATGAACTGGGCGTCGATCCCTATACCGACTTCAAGCCGTTGGCGACCCGGCTCGATCAGCTGGCAGCCGCAATGGCGGCAGGCGGGCTCCTTCCCCAAGCCGCATTTACCGCCATCGGCGGCCCCGCGGGAACAGCGCTCTCGTCGACTAGCTCTGTCGAAGGTGTTCGCGCGCTTGTACTTGACCAGACGCCGGGCCAGCTTCGGGATCTCAACCGCGCGAGGCTCACGGAAATGGGTGTGGGCAAGGGTGCCGCCAGCCGGTTTCTCAACAACGCATTGTACACGCCGACCGACAAGGTGGCGTTGGTCGCCGCGCTCCGCAGCCTCAAGGGGGTGGAGAACTGCAGCCTCTATATCGATCGCGCCGCGCAGGCGAAACGCCGCGATGCCGCTCTCTTCCTGGTGAAGCGTGCCGAGCTTATTGCCCAATATCAGAGATCGACTGGAGGGATCGTGCGTTTCATATCTCTAGGAGATATGCCGCTCAATCAACTCAAGGATGGCCGTATCTTGGCGGTGATGCCCTTCGATCGGCTTGTTCTGACCGAAGAGGTGAGCCGCACTTTCGTGACCGCGACTGAAGATATGCGTAAACTCGAGAGACGCCCGGCAGGCGAGCTGCGCATCACCGGACAAGTGACGAAGAAGGCGCGACAGAAGCTGAGAGAGTTGGGGTGGACGGTCGCGGAACGCGGACCGTGACGGTGTGGTTCCAGGGCTGAGCGATCATCACGTCACTGACGAACGAGGCCATAGCCCACACGGGTTCAGATGGGCAGGAGTCCAGCCTGATCGCGGGCATTTCGAGACCAGCGGTGACATTGCTTGCGGGACCATCCTAAAGTATTGACGGTACGAACGTCCAATAGGTCGCGGCATCGTCGA
>Ga0187894_10001195_pt1 | contig 33918 bp, 25 predicted proteins | sample GBC1701081metaG_FD_136650 | JGI IMG/M metagenome (GOLD analysis project Ga0187894, IMG submission 136650) | White microbial mat communities from a lava cave in the Kipuka Kanohina Cave System on the Island of Hawaii, USA - GBC170108-1 metaG ...
GCGGTGCTGGTGCTGGTGCTGTATCCGATGGCGCGGCGCGTGGAAACGACCGAGCGCCGCGCGTCGACCGCGCAGAAGTCCGCCGCGGACGCGTTGACGCAGTTCCGCCGGACCGAAGCCACGCTCGCCAACCGCGAGCGCGCCGACAAGGAACTGAAGCAGTTCTACGAGAACGTCCTGCCGCTGGACCAGACGGCCGCGCGGCGCATGACCTACGTGTGGCTGAACCGGCTCGTGAAGGAAAGCAATCTCGACTACGCCAACCGGAACTTCAAGGAAGTGACGGAAGACGATGTGACGCTGGCGCGGTTCGATATCACGATGGCGGTGGAGGGTGAGTACCGGGACATGCGGCAGCTCATCCACAAGCTGGAATCGGCGCCGCAGTTCATCGTCATTCGCAGCGTGGCGTTGACGAAAGCGGGCGAGGAACAGGACGAGGCGTTGACGCTCACCTTGGGACTGGCGACATATTATCGGGCCCCAGAGACTCCCGACCGGGCAAACGATGGACGCTAAGAAGCAACGGCAGGCCTTCCTGCTGGCCGGGCTCGGTATGGTACTGGCGCTGTTGGTCGTGTTCCAGGTGCTGCCAGCGATCAACGCTGGACCGTCCACGCCGCCGCCCGCCGCCGCGCCTCGCGCCGCGGCTGCGCCTTCGTCCGGGTCCGGTGCCCCCGGCTCGCGCTCGCGTCGCGCGACCGGTCCGGTGACGCCGGAAGCGCTCGTGGTCCACATGGAGCGGCTCGACAGAGTGCCGCCCGATCCCCTCGATACGCGGCGCAATCCGTTCGATCTGCGTCCACCGGCGCCGCCGCCGTCGGCGGTCAAAGCCGATCCCTCGCCTGAGGTGACGCCCCCCGGCCCGATGGTGCCGACCGGTCCGCCGCCTCCGCCGCCGCTGCCGCCGATCACGCTGAAGTTCATTGGAGTAGTGAAAGGCGCGCCCGGTGGTGGCAAAATTGCGGTGCTCAGCGACGGCAAGTTCACGCACCACGGCTTTGAGGGCGGCATCATCGACGGGCGGTACCGGATCGTCAGCATCGGCGAGGAATCGCTGCAGATCGAATATGCGGACGGACGCGGTCGCCAGACACTCCGCCTCGCCGGATCGTGACGGACGGGAGGCGCCGGACGGATCGGACGCGGCCAGATGGGACCAGCGACCGTCCAATGGTCGAGTGCCTGTGGCGACGCGCTGTCGTGAGCGACGGACTCGAACCGAACGAGAGGATAGCGGAGAGCGTGGGAATGGATTTCACAGTAGAGAGAGGACGCGAGTGCAATCACGCCTGATTCAAAAGGCAGCCCTTCTCCTGATCGCCGCGGTGACGCTGTCGGCCTGCGCAGGCAGTCGCGCGTACCGCCAGGGCGAGCAAGCGCAGCGGCTCGGCGATTGGGACTCCGCGGTGAAGTTCTACACGCGCGCGGTCCAGGATCAGCCCGATCGCCCCGAGTACAAGATTGCGCTCGAACGGGCGACGCTGGCCGCGTCGCGGCATCACCTCGATCTCGCCAAGAAGGCGGACGAAGCCGGCGACTACGATCAGGCGATCGCTGAGTACCGCCGGACCGTGGAATTCGATCCGGGCAACCGGCTCGCCGTCAACCGGCGTGCCGAACTGGAGCGCATCGTTCGCGAGAAGCAGGAAGCGACGCGTCCGAAGCCCGCCGTGGAAGCCATGCGCGAGCGCGCGCGGCGGCAGACCGAAGGACCGATCCTCAATCCGAAATCACCGACGCCGCTCGACATCCATTTCAATCAGTCCGCCGTCCAGGACATCCTCAACTTCATCGCTGATGCCGCCGGCATCAATGTCGTCTTCGAGCCGACGTTCCAGGGCAGCCGCACGTTCACGCTGAACGTGTCGGACGTTTCGCTGGAGCAGGCGCTGCAACTGGTCATGACGATGTCGGGGAGTTGGTATAAGGTCATCAACGACCGGACGATCTTCGTCATGCCGGACAACGCGCAGATGCGTCAGAAGTATGAGGATCAGGTGATCCGGACCTTCTACGTGTCGCACGCGGATCCGACCGAGCTCAATCAGTTGCTCGTGCAGATCGCGCGCTTCCAGACGGGCGGCGCCGCGCCGGTGGTGCAGGTCAACAAGACGGCGAACACGATTACGGTCCGCGGGCCCGCGGCCATCGTCAACATCCTGGAAAAGGTGATCTCCGCGAACGATCGGCCACGCGCCGAGATCATCATCGACGCCGAGATCCTCGAAGTCAGCCGCAACCGCACGAAAGAGCTGGGGATCAACCTGTCACAGTATCAGCTCACGACGATCTTCTCGCCGGAAGGTCCGCCGACGGCACCTGCCGGCGGGGATGGCGATGGCGATGGCGACGGGGATGGCGACGGGGATGGCGGTGACAACGGCGGCGGGACCGCCGCGGGGCAGTTCTTCAACCTGAACACGATTACGCGCGGCATCAGCACGGCGGACTTCTATCTGTCCGTGCCGCAAGCCATCTTCAAGTTCCTCGCGGGTGACACGCACACGCGCCTGCTCGCGAAACCGCAGTTGCGCGGCGCGGAAGGTCAAGAACTGCTGTTGAGTATCGGCGAAGAAGTGCCCGTGCCGCAGACGACCTTCGGCAGCGTCGCGGCAGGCGGCATCAACACGGTGCCGATCCAGTCGTTCCAGTACCGGCCCATCGGCATCAACATCAAGATGAAGCCGCGCGTGACGTTCGAGAACGAGATCGTGCTCGAGATCGAAATCGAGAACAGCACGCTCCAGGCGAACATCGTCGTGGCCGACCAGAGCCTGCCGACGTTCGGCAGCCGTAAGGTCAAGACCGTCATGCGCCTGCGCGAGGGGGAATCGAACCTGCTCGCGGGTATGCTGCGCGAAGACGAACGGCGCGCGATGCAGGGCATTCCCGGCATCATGAACGTGCCCATCCTCAAGCAGCTCTTCGGCCAGTCCGTCGATGGCGCGACACAGACGGACATCGTCATGCTGCTGACGCCGCGCATCATCCGCACGCACGAACTGACGCAGGAACACCTCAATCCGATCTACATCGGGTCGACGTCGAACGTCGGCTTGACCGGACCGACGCCGGTCATTGCCGCGCCGCCAGATGATGTCGCCCCGGCGGCGCCGCCGCAGGCCGGTGTCCCGCAGCAGCAACAGGGGCCGCCGCCTCCCGGCATGACGCCTTCGTCCTCGGCACCGGCGTCGCCGCCCGGCGTGACGAGCACGCCCGGCATCTCGCCGGTGCCCACGACACCCCCCTCGACCGCGCCGCCGTCGGCCGGCGCGCAGGTGATGGTGGCGACGTCCGGTCCTGACTTCACGGTCGGCGGCGGACCGTACACCGTGCCGTTGTCGATCGCGGGCGCGTCACGCGTCAACGTGGTCAGCCTGACACTGACGTTCAATCCGGCCGCCGTGCGCGTGCGCAGCGTCCAGGAAGGCACGTTCCTGCGGCAAGGCGGCGCCGTCGTGACCTTTGCGCAGAACGTCGATTCCGCGGCCGGCCGCGTCGACATCTCGCTGTCCCGATCGGATCAGGTCGGTGCATCGGGAACCGGGCTGCTCGCGTCGATTCTCTTCGACGCCGTCGCACCCGGCGCCGCGCCGTTCTCGGTCAGCGGCGTGGCGACCGATCCCGAAGGACGGCCGGTGCCGTTGGCCTTCTCACCGGCGGCCGTCACGGTCAAGTAAGACAGGTTCGCGGAAGGAACAGAGGGAGCGGCAACAGAGCGGCAGAAGGCCGACAGGGAAGTCATCATGGTGAAGGATCCTCGACCCGTCTCGGCGTTTCGCGCCCCGTTCCGGCTTCGCCGGACGAGCGCGGACGGCTATTCCTTCGTCGAGATGCTCGTCGTCGCCACGATCGTGCTGATCCTCGCGTCGGCGGTGATGCCGCTCGTGAAGGTGTCGATGCAGCGGCAGAAGGAAATCGAACTGCGCCGCGCGTTGCGCGAACTCCGCACGGGCATCGACGGCTTCAAGGACGCCGCGGATCTGCAGATGATCGCCGCCTCCGATATCAAAGCCGGCAGCGAAGGCTACCCGGAGAATCTGGAAATCCTGGTCGAAGGCGTGAACCCTGTCGGCGACGCGACCGGACGGAAACTGAAATTCCTCCGCCGGATCCCGATGGACCCCGTGACGGGGTCCACCGAGTGGGGCATGCGCTCGTATCAGGACAAGGCTGATTCGACGAGTTGGGGCGGGCAGAACGTCTTTGACGTGTATACGAAGAGCGAAGGGAAGGCGCTCGATGGCACCAAGTATCGTGACTGGTAAGCCGCGTCTCTGGTCGTGTGGCGCCGCCGCCTCGCGCACGCTTGCCGTGCGTCGTGCGGACGGCTGGACGCTCATCGAACTCGTCGTGGTCATGGCGTTGATCTCGATCCTCGCCGCGATGGCGATGACGAACTATCGCAACGCCGTCGTGCGCTCGCAGGAGGCCGTCCTCAAGGAGGATCTCTTCCGCATGCGCGACGCGATCGATCAGTACTACGCCGACAAGAACCGCTATCCGGCCGCGCTCGACGCACTCGTGAGCGACGGCTACATGCGCGCCATGCCCGTGGATCCGTTCACGCGGTCCAGCTCGACCTGGCAGGCCATTCCCGCCGAAGCCGATCCCGCCAATCCTGGCGCCGACCCCGGCGTCTACGACGTCAAGAGCGGTTCCGACGGCACCTCGCTCGACGGCAAGCCCTACGCCGACTGGTAGCGCCGCCAGCGGCCGCTCTCGTGACAGCAGACGCATGAAGCTCTTGTACGCGCTCGACGATCTCCGGCGCCGCCCACGCGCCTGGGCGATGTCGTGCGCCGCCGCCGCGCTCGTCGCCCTCGTCACCTGGGCGCTCGGCGGCTTCGAGGCCGTGCCCGCCGCCACGCTGCCGCGTCCATCGGCTGGCTCCGTCATCACCACGAATCAATGGACGCTCCGCCCGTTGCGCGCCTGGGTGGGCGAGAGCAGTCCGGCCGGCCGGAAACGGTCCGACGGCTCGAAGGTCCTGATCCTCGAAGTCGACGTCACCAGCCGCATGCCGGCTACCAGCAACCTGGCTGGAAACGCATTCCATCTGTCGCTCCCCGGCGTCACGGGACAGTCGCAAGGTGAACCGAAGTTGCTCGAACTGCTGCGCGATCCGTCGATCGGCGCGGACCTGCATCCAGGTATGACCGAGCGCATTGCGGCGGTGTGGGAGGTCGCGCCAACAGCGCCGATTCCCACCGCCGTCGATGTGACGGTCGTCAACTGGACCTTCAAGCGTCAGGACAGCCTGATGGGCTCGTCCGGCTGGTTCAATCCGACGCCGATCGCCGTCGTGCCCATGCCGATCGAAAACCGGATCGCTCCCGAGTCCGCGCCGGCAGCAACGCCCGCGCCCGCCGCCGCGCCACCAGTTGCGCTACGGGCGTTGCCACGGCCACGGGCAGAGGTGCGTCGATGACGCGGATCTGGCGTCGGCGTCTCGCGGATGCCGTGCTGATCGTGCTGTCCGCGGCGGCGCTGCTGGCGATGCACCGGACGACGCCGGGGTTCGACGAGAAGACGGCGGCGTTTCCCGTGAAGGGATCGCTGGGTGAAACCGTCAACGGCCGGAGCTTCTCGCTGCGGCTCGATCGCGTCGATCTGGCGACGTCGCTGACCGCGCCCGTGCTGCTCGGTCCACCGAAGACGTACACCACCAGCGGCGTGTGGGTCATCGTCCACGGCGCGATCACATCCAACGTCCAACCGATGCTGCTCCGGTACGCCGGGCTGCGGACGCGCGACGGGTTGATCTACACCGCGGTGGACGATCGTTTCCACAGCCGCTGGCTGCTGACGCAGGACGAGAACTACGCTGGCATCAGCCGACGCGGCATCCTGGTCTTCGAGGTGCCGCCGGACCGGCTCGCGGGCGCCGTGCTGCTCGCGGGCGAGCGGTCGTTCAGAGTGCGGCTGGACAGCCGGCTGGAGATTGCGCTGGGCCTGGACGAATCGGCCGTGCGTGCGCGGATGGCGTCCGCGCAGGCGGGTTATCGGCTCGACGGAGCGTTGCCGCAATGACGCGCCTCACAGACTGGCGTCGGTCGCAGCGATGGTATCTGCTGGGGCTGCTGGTGCTGGCGCCGGTGACGTTCTGGCTGAGCGCATCGGAGGATTGGACCGCGTACGCGAGCAGGAATCGCATCAATCCCATCGTTGTCGCGAAAGGCGCAACGGGGGATTACGTCGACGCGACCTGGCGGTTGCTGGCCATCAACGCGGACGAGAGCATGACGCTGCGGGGCGGGCAGTCGGCGCCCCTGCCGCAGACGCTGTCGATTGTTCGTGTCCGCCTGGAAGTGACGCCGCGAACGGCCAACGCGCTCGAAGCACTGGGCCGGTGTCGCGGCACGCTGACGGATGCGCGCGGCAGGCGATGGGACGCGAACCCGTCGGAGATTGCCCGCCGCGCGAAGTCGCTGCCGACCGACTGCCAGGAGTGGCTGAACCCGAAAACGCTCAAGACGGAGCAGGCACAGGAAGGGCGTCCGTGGGTGTTCGAACTGGCGTATCTCGTCCCGCGCAACGCGACAGGCGACGTCATCCCTGAGATTACGGTCCCGCAGGCGCTCCCGCGGTATCTTCGCTTCGAGCGCTAGTATCCGTGTCAGAACGAGCGCGCGTCGACGGTGGGCGGCGCTTCGGCTTCCTGCCGCAGCACGCTGGCGAGCGCGACTTCGAGTCCGGCCGCCAGCAGGCAGATCCGCAGCGGCTCACCGAGCAGGCTGGGCGCCAGGTCGACCGCCCCGCCGAACACGACGCTCAGCGGACCGGAGATCAAATTCCACGTATCGAAATCGCGCGCGCCGATCAGCCACGCCGTGCCGCGCCATCCCCAGTGCCGCAGATAGCTCAGTGCCACGTAGCTGACGCAGAACAGCAGCGCAGGCCGCAGGCCCGCGCGCAGGATCAGCCGCAGGCTGTTGACGATCGGCATGCTCTTCTCGCGGAAGCCGCCGACGAAACGATCGACGCCGCGTTTGGCCAGCGGTGACAGCGAGGCGTAGCGGCGGTCGAGGTCGCCGACGCGGGCGTGCGTGCCGAACGTCTTCATGCCGGCGAGATCGCGTCCGAAGACGATTGCGGTGATCGTGAGCCAGACCAGCGGCACCGACACGATGCCAATCAGCTCGAACCCGACGTCAACCAGCGATTGCAGCAACGCGAGCGGTGGTCCGACGATGGCATTCACCCAGTCGGGCCAGGAGAGCGACCAGTCGAACGGCATCCGCCACCATGCCGCCACGGTCTGATACGCCACGCGCGAGTGCCACCACTGCGTGACGCTGCCTTTCCACTCCGAGATCACGAAGAGGCCGACGAAGACCCAATAGGCCTTGCACAGCGTCACCGCGATGGACCAGCGGGCGGCGCGTGTCCGTCCGTACCGCCACAGGCTGAGTCTGCGCAGGAGCCACGCGATGGCGACGGAATAGAGGACACCGCCTGCGTTCAAGGCGTCGGTCGGGGCGCCGTACTGTCCCATGAAGCTGCCGCGCAGGTATGCGAGGAAGTACTGGCGTGTCGTGTCCCGCATCAGGCCCCAGGCGGCGTAATAGGCGAAGAACGGAATCAGCGTGATGGCGAGCGCGTCGGCGAGGCGATCCGCGCGTGACCAGCGTCCGGCGTGGAGGACACCGGACAGGCCGTCCTGTCGTGCGCCGATCTGCTGGACGGACGGCAGGTCACGTCGCAGTGCGTGGAACATCGCGATCGTGATCGCGAGTTGCGTGACGACGAGGAGCGCGACGCCCCAGAAGCCGAGGAGCTTGTTGATGTAGCCCAGGCGGACGGCGGCGTCGATGAGGAAGTGGTTCGCGAGGTACTGGACGAAGAACCAGAAGCACAGGGCCGGCCAGTGTCGTGCGAACAGGCGAGCGGTCAGGCCGAACAGAGACGGCGATCGAACCGAGGCCTGTGCGGGTGGCGCTGCGTCGCGGCTCTCGGGAACATCCGTCATCGGTCTCCGATCCGTCTCGTGCCTGCTCGTGCCGTGTCTCGCTCGCTCGTGTGTGGCGCGAGGAGCGGAATTGGAAAAGGCCAGAAGCGCGATGACGCTTCTGGCCTTGGGACATCTGCGCGCGGCCGCGCGTGGACGCGTCCCGCTCAGGGGACGACGCGGACGACGCCTTGCGCGGAGGCGGTGGTGTTGTTGCTGAACCGCGCGGTGGCAATGACGCTGAAGGTGCCCGCGCTGCCATACGCGTAGGTCGTCGACGTGCCGTTGACCGTCACTGGCGGCTGACCGTCGGTGAAGTCGAACGTGGTCGACACCAGGTTCACGCCCGGCGGCACGTTGGCTGCGGTCACCGTGGCCGTGAACGGCGCTCCGCGCGTGACGTTGCCCACTGGCAGCGTCAACGTCAACGTCGGCTGCTGCGCGGCCTGAATGACGACCGTTGTGGCGGTTTCGCCGCGCTCGCCGGCGACGTCGGTCACCGTTGCCGTCACGCGATACGTGCCGGGCGAACGGTAGACGTGCTGGACGGTCGTGCTGCCCGTGAGCGACCCCAGCGAGTCCGAGGTGCCGTCGCCGTAGTCGACGGACACGCTGCGGATCGGCGCGCCGCCCGTTTCCACCGTGGTTGTCACCGTGAAGCTCACGGGCTGACCGACCGTCTGTAGCCCCGTCGGCGCCTGGACGGTGATGCGCGGCACGGCGCGTACGGTGATGGTCACTTCCTCGGATTGCACCGCGCCCGACGTGGCCCGCACCGTCGTCTCCCGGTTCGTCGTCAACGTCGTGCTCGCTTCACCCTCGGCGTTTGTCAGCACCCGCGACGCGCTCAACGTCCCCTGGCTCGCGACGAACGTGACCGGAATCCCAGGCACCCCGTTGCCGACTTCGTCCACGACCACCGCGAGCAGTGTCACGGTGCCGCCGGTTCCAGGCACCGTCGACGGTAATGGCGAGAGGACGATCGCGTCCACCGAGGCCGCGCCGACGCTGATCTCGAGTTCGTCGCCGGACTGGATGCCGCCGGAGAAGGCTTGCACCACCGCGACGCCGGACTGCGTCGACGTACGCAGGCGCACCGTGACCTGCCCATTGTGGGTACGGGCCTCGGGCGGGTCCATCGTGCCGAGCGTGGTCGTGAATGTGACCAGCGTCCCGTTGTGCACGAGCGTCCCGCCGTTCTCGGTGACCGTCGCAACGATGTCCGCCGACCCATTCAGGGGGACCGTCGTCGTATTGGTGAAGAGGGTGATCTCGGAGCCCGATGGGGCCGTCAGCGGCACCCGATCACACGCGGCACCGGCCGCGAGCAGGGCGGCAAGCAGCCCCAGGGACACGAGGCGGAACCGGGCGAATGAGCGGACATGTGGTACTATCATGATCACGAGCGGTAAAGAGAATAGCTGCATGAACTTACAGGGTCAAGCCGCAAGTCGCTTCTCGAGCGAGCATGGGTACGCGATGGCGGCCCTGCTGGTCTCGATTGCGGTCATGGGCATCCTTATGTCCGTGGCGATGCCGGTGTGGCGGCACCAGGCCCAACGCGAGAAAGAATCGGAGTTCATCTGGCGCGCGGGCCAGTATGCGCGCGCGGTCGAGCTCTGGCGCCGCAAGTTCGCTGGCGGCTGGCCGCCGAACGTCGACGTCCTGGTGACACAGAAGTTCCTTCGAAAGAAGTACAAGGATCCGCTCACGAAGGATGGGGAATTCCGGTTGCTTGCGCCGGGCGAAGTCGTCGGCTCGCCGGGCGCCAGCCAGCAGCGCGTCACCAATCGCGGGGAGATCCTGACCGGGCCGCAGCAGCCGGGCCTTCCGGGCGCCCCGGGGACGCAACAAGGGTCGAGCTTCGGTTCGGGCTTTGGCGCGAACAATAACTTCCGGCAGCCGGGGCTTTCGAGCGCACCAACCGGTACGATGGGCGCGCGTGGCAGCACAGTGTTCGCAGGGCCGGTGGCTGGTGTCGCAAGTAAGAGCACGGCAAAGTCCATTCGGATCTTCCGCGGTCGCGATCGCTACGATCAATGGATCGTGCGGATCGAAGACGTGACGCCTCGACGCTTCCTCCGTCAGCAGCAGCCCGGCGATCAACCGGGCGGCGCTCCTGGTCGGCCAGGCGGACCCGGACTCCCCGGTTCACCAGGCGGACCAGGAAGTTCTGGCGGATCGCCGTTCGGACCGCCAGGTGGATCACCTTTTGGCCCGCCAGGAGGGCGGCCTCGATGATCTTCTCAAGCCCGCCGACTCGTTAGACGGCGGGCTTTCGCGTTCGGCCGGCTGTCTGACCGGCCGCACGCGTGTTCTCTCCTGTCTCTCACTATTTCTCCGCGCGTTTCGACCCTCCGCACGATCTTCCGCGTCCCACAAGTGACATGCACATCCCTGTAACGGACAATTGACGGTCCGTCGTGCATCTTGTAGATTTCCTGTACATCGCCACCACCTCTCACGTTCGGCGCTAGACAGACATAGACAACCGTGCGGTCCAGCTCCGCCCGTCGTGTATCACGCGGGCGGATAGGGTGGGAGGTGTTGGTTTTTCTGTGGTGTTGTCGGGTTCTTTGGGAGGAGGGGGGCATGAGTAAGAAGACGTATGCCTGGATCGCTGGCCTCGTGCTGGCGCTCTGGCCTGCGGTGGCATTCGCGCAGCTCGACACGGCCACCGTGCTCGGGCAGGTGTCGGACAGCCAGCAGGCGGTGCTGCCGGGAGTCGCGGTCACCGCACGCAACGTGGACACGGGCTTCACGCGCGTGGGGACTACGAACGAAGAAGGAAAGTTCCGCATTCCAGCCGTGCCGCCGGGACGCTATGAGTTCGTCGCCGAGCTGCAAGGCTTCAACACCGCGATCCGCAGAGGCGTCACCATCGCCCTCGGCGCCGAAGTCGTGATCAATCTGACGCTGGACGTCGGCACGCGCGCGGAAGCCATTCAAGTCACCGCCGAAGCGCCGGTCGTGGAAACGACGACGTCGGCCGTGCAGACGTCGCTGAACCGCGACGCGATCGACCTGCTGCCGCTGATCGGCCGCGACTACACGACGCTCATCCGGCTCGCGCCCGGCGTGACCGGCACGCAATTCGTCGGTGGACGTGAACGATCGAACTCCTGGTTCATCGACGGCGTCGACAACAGCGAGGACATCTCGGGCTTCGATCGTCAGACGCCCGGCCTCGACGCGATCGGCGAGGTCCAGGTCCTCGTCAACGGCTTCAAAGCCGAATACGGCTCGTCCTCCGGCGGTGTCGTCAATGTCGTCACGCGCTCGGGCACGAACACGAACCACGGCAGCGGGTTCTTGCTGTTCCGCGATCAGGATCTGATGTCGCAGAGCCCGTATGCGAACCGCTCGCTGGGGCAGGACCCGTTCCGGCGTTTGAACTACGGCGCCACGTTCGGCGGACCGCTCAAGAAGGATCGGATGCACTTCTTCGCGACCTACGAGCGCGAGGATCGCGACACGAATACCTCGAGCACGCGGACGCTGCCGGCGTCGACGGCGAACTTCGCCGCGTCCACGCTGCAATTCCTGCGTGACAACGGGATCGATCCGGCGCTCTTCGGCGCGGGCGGCTCGGTCCGCCAGGTGCGTCCGGAGTTCGTCGACGTGCACGACCTCACGGCCAAGCTGGACGCGCAACTCAAGTCGACGCAGTTCCTCACCGTCCGCAGCACTCTCGAGCGCGAGCGCACTCCCTCGGGCGAGAGCGGAACGTTGTTCGACTTCAACGGCGCCGACGTCTTCTTCCGCACGTTCTACAGCACCTTCAACCACAAGTGGGTGCTGGGCGGGAACCGCCTCAACGAGGCTTTCTTCCAGGTCGGCCAGACCAAAGGCGATTGGCGGGCGACGTATCCGGGGTTGACGAACGTCTCGATCTCGGGCGGGTTCGACCTTGGCGGACCGGACAACTACCCGCAGGGGCGCACCGACCACGTCTATCAATTCGTCGACAACTTCAGTTGGACCATGTCCAACACGCGGACGGGGAGCCACACCCTCAAGGCGGGCACGCAGATCAAGATCTTCAAGTCGGACAGCTTCTTCGACTCGAACTTCCGCGGCACCTACACGTTCCCGTCGCTGCAGGCGTTCATCAACGGGACGCCGACGATCTTCACGCAGGGCACGGGCGACACGCGTCTGCGGCGGCCGAACGACATCTACGGGATCTACTTCCAGGACGACTGGCAGGTGCTCACCGGGCTCACGTTGAACCTCGGGTTGCGCTACGACTTCGAAGGGGCGAAGACCGAAGCGCTGCGTGACGTCAACGGCGAGGCCGGACCGGGCATCAGCGGCGACAGGAACAACTTCGCGCCGCGCTTCGGGTTCGCGTACGCGCCGAACGCCTCTACCAAGCAGGTCATCTACGGCGGCTTCGGCAAGTACTACGACCAGGTCATCCTCAACGTCGTCGGCAACGCGCGTTTCACGCCGCCGAAGGTGATCAACGTCCGCATCGAGAATCCTGGCTGGCCCGACCCGCGGTCCGGCAACGTGCAGATTCCGCCCGCAAACCTGTCGGTGATCGATCCGGCGCTGCAGACGCCGTACAGTTGGAACGCGCAGATTGGCTACCGCCGCGAGCTGATGAAGGACCTGGGCATCGACGTCAGCTTCGTCCACAACCGCGGGTACGATCAGGTCGGCATCCTGAACACGAACGCCGGCATCCCTGGACGAGCCAACCTTCTGGGCGTCGGGATCGTGCGTCCGGATCCGACGATCGGCAGCCGCAGTTTCTATTCGAACTACGGGGAGATCCGCTACAAGGGCCTGCTGGTGGATGTGACGAAGCGCCTCAGCCGACGGGTGCAGGGCGGCGTGGCGTACACGTTGTCGAAAGCCGAGAACAACTTGACGGCGTTCAACAGCGGCTATACGGTCAACGCGCGGCCGGACCTCTCATACGGGCCGAACGAATCGGACCGCCGGCATCGCCTTCGCTCGCACGTGGAGGTCATGCTGCCGTGGGACATCCAGTTCGCGACGATCGTCGAGTTCACGACGGAAGCGCCGCTGAATATCCTGTCGGGACGCGACCTCAACGGCGACGGTTCGACGGGCGACTGGTTCAACGAAGAGATCTGCATCAACATCCAGTGCCCGGGCGACTCGTATCGGCGCAACAACGTCCGCGAACTGTCAACGGAGGAAGCCAACCGCCTGCGCCGTCTGATCAACCTTTCGCCGATCCAGGAGTTCGCCGACAACCCGAAGTACTTCAACGCGGACCTCTCGCTGAAGAAGTCCTTCCGCTTTGGCATCCACCGCATCAGCGTGACGGCGGAGGCGTTCAACCTGTTCAACATCCCGCAGCGCACGATCGGGTCGGCGACGGTGACGTCGGCGAACTTCGGACGCTACACCGCGGTCGAACAGCCGCGCGCCGTGCAGTTCACGATGCAGTACGACTTCTAAGTCGTCGTGCCCGTCCCAGACGTCGGAAACGTGGCGATCTCTTGAAGATCGCCGCGTTTCCGATTCGAGTACCCAACCGGTCGTCATACACAGATTCCGCATGGCCGCACCACATTTGAGTGACTTGCACACGTGAGTCGGTGTGTTAAAGTGAGAATCTCCAGCAGCTAGAATTTCAGTCGAATCTCAGCGTCCGCTCTTGAACCTATGATCGGCAATGGGAGGGACTGAGGCAGTCGGCCAGCCGCGCTGAGAACCCACAAATCAACATCAGACGGCTTCGATCGATGTCAGTCGGATGCACCGATCCGCTCTCGTTCGACCAATTCTCATGGCGATGCCTCGGCAGCGCCTGAACTATCCAGGAGGTCGTTGTGAAGGCAAAAGCTCGACTCACAGCCATGCTGAGTTCGTTACTGCCCGTTGTGGCGCTCGGCATCTACCTCGCGGGCGCTGCCTCGCCCGCGGCTGCCCAGGGGGCATGTGGAACCAACGAATGTACGTTCGCGGGCCAGTGCTATTCGTCCGGGGCCTGTCTCCTGTGTCCGGACGGCACCGGCAGGGTCCAGAGCTGCGGGAGCCCTGGCTGCGGCGGCTGCCAAGTGAGTTGGAGCAGCTGTCGTCGGACCTGTTAACCACGCTCATCATCAGGCGCGGGCCGCATCCCGTCCAGGAGCGCGGGCCCGCGCGTACGCCTCTGAGACGATATTATGAAGTCTCTCCGCCAGAATCCCGGGCTGATTGTGTTGTTTCTCTTGTTTTCGGCGTCGCTGGCGCTGAATGTCGCGCTCGGCTGGAGACTCAAGGCGTCGGCCGGGCCCGCCGCTCCGTCGCCGGGCGGCGTCCAGAAGGAGTCGGTGCTGCCGGAGATGGCCGTGCGCGACGTGAACGGCGGGGCCGTCACGGTAACCTTCGATGCGAGCCGGCCCACGATCCTCTACGTCCTGTCGCCGGCCTGCAGTTGGTGCGACAGAAATCACGCGAACATCGCGGCGCTCTCCTCGTCCCCCAAGACCGCGCAGTATCGGTTCGTCGGCCTGTCTACCACGGGCAAGGGGCTCGCCGACTATGTCAAGACCAAGGGACTTCCGTTCCCCGTGTTTCATGTCGACTCGGAGGAACTGATCACCACTCTCGGCTTGTACGCCACGCCCCAGACCGTCCTCGTGGAGAAGGGCGGTCGCGTCGAACGTGTGTGGGTTGGGGCGTGGGACAAGAAGCAGCAGGCCGAGATTGAATCGTTTTTCGGCGTCATGGTGCCAGGCATGCAGGCGCCCTAGCTGCGATCTCTAAGGAGGCTATTCACTCGGAGTGCCTGGCTGCGCCGTTACAACACGGTGCGGCCACACGCCGCACTCGCCGATCACCCCCGCGCGTCCGCTTTTCGATGGCTGCGCAGTGAACAATCTTGTCAGAAACCACACCTAATTAGACGGCAGGCGGCCCGCCGACGCACAGCCGGGTGGCCGCAGAGTCGTCCGCGTTCGTTCGTTGACGTCCCCGCTGGAGCAGACTCAGACGCTCGCTCGCACCGTCTCCGCGCGGAATCGCACACTAGCGTCCGTCTCTACGGACGGAGACACCGCGTGCCCTCGATCCCTCTTCCTGTACCGTTTCGACCGGACCGACGTTACCAGAACGGGAGCCATCACATCATGAGCGGCGGCAGCCGCCCGTTTGCGAGTCGACCGGGGGAGACCATGCCGACCGGCACCGATCCACAGAGCCGCACGGGGAAAGCCATCGTCCTGCTGTCTGACGGCACTGGCAACAGCGCCGCCAAACTGTTCCGGACCAACGTCTGGCGCATCTACGAAGGCCTCGACCTGACATGCAATCAGGTCGCGTTCTACGACAACGGTGTCGGGACGTCGTCCTTCCGCCTCTTCGCCGTCCTTGGCGGCGCGCTGGGCTGGGGACTGAAGCGCAACATCCTCGACCTCTATCGCTTTCTCTGCGCCAACTACGAGCCGGGTGACCGCATCTACGCCTTCGGTTTCAGCCGAGGCGCCTTCACCATCCGCATCCTCGTCGGCTTGATTGCCGATCAAGGCGTCATCGCCGAACGGCGCGGAGAAGAATTGAAGCGCCTCGCGATCTGGGCCTACCGGCGCTATCGACGCAACCGCTACAACACGACCGGCGGACTCGTCACGCCGCTCCGCTGGTTGCGTGACACCGCGCTGTCCTGGCGGGATCGTTTGATGAGGCGGCAGCGGTACGAGTCCGTGCCGAAGCATCACGTCGAGCTTGAGTTTGTCGGCGTGTGGGACACCGTCGATGCGTACGGCCTGCCGATCCAGGAACTGACGCGCGGCTGGGACATGTGGGTCTGGCCGTTGTCGATGCGCGATCGGCGGTTGTCGCCGATCGTGAAGAAGGCGTGTCACGCGCTGGCGCTGGACGATGAGCGGCACACGTTTCATCCGGTGCTGTGGGACGAGACGCATCAGCCGTGCATGTCGCACCTGGATGGCGAGCGCATCTCGCAGGTCTGGTTCACCGGCGTCCACTCCAACGTCGGGGGCGGCTATCCGGATGATGGACTCGCGCACGTGTCGCTGGACTGGATGGCGCGCGAAGCGCAGAAGTGTCACCTGCGGTTTCAGCCGTCAACGCAGGAGACATGGCGCCTCAAGGCGGACTCGTGCGGCGTGCTCTACGATTCGCGCAGTGGCTTCGGCGGCTACTATCGTTACAATCCGCGCAGCCTGGCGCGCTTGACGATGGATCTGCGGGCGGGCGTGTGCATCGATCGTCCGAAGATTCACGAAAGCGTGTTCCAGCGGCTGCGGACCGGACACGATCGCTACGCACCCTTCGTCCTGCCCGAGCGCTATGGTGTCGTCACGTCCGGCGGACAGATCCTCGAAGGAGATCAGAATCCATACGAGCATCCGACGCAATCGACGTCGCGCAGCCACGAGCAGGAGAGGACCTGGAACCTCGTCTGGTGGCGGCGCATCATCTACTTCGCGACGGTCGCGGCGTCCGCCCTGATCGTCATCGCGCCGTTCGTGTTCACCAGACGCGACGGCGGCATCGACGGCGAAGGCGCGCTCGTTTCACGCCTGGTCTCGATCGCTGGCAGCATGCTGCCAGGCCTGACCGCGCCGTGGGTCGATCACTTCACAAGGCATCCGTTCCAACTGGTGATCGGCGGCCTCACCGTCGCCGGCCTGATGAAAGCCGGCGAGACCGTGCAGCAGCGCATCGCCGATCGCATGCGCGTGACATGGGAACCGCCGCTCGCGACCGGACCACAGGCCGTGGCGCCGCGTCCGGAGCCGTCCGACTGGATCTTCCGCCTGCGGACGCATCCCTGGTACCGCGGCTTCTTCCGCGCGTTGACGCTCTGGATCCTGCCGTCCGCGTTCGGCATCTCCGTCGTCCTGCTTATCGCGCTGCTGGCGATCGGCACGGTGAACCGGCTGGTGCTGGAAACATGGATGGCGCTGGGCGGCATCTGCCCGGACCGGGTCGGCCGGCCGGAGGTCGTCGGACCGGATCAGTGGCGCGTGCGGTTCCCCAACAGCGCATTCTGCTATGACACGGGTGTGCAACTGGAGAAGGGCGCGCGCTATGAGATCAGGCTGAAGCTGCCGGACGGTGACGGCCGCTGGATGGACAGGACGATTCCCGTGACTACGCCGGTGGGGTTCTCGAGCCGCGTGAAGCCGCTCGTCTTCTATCCGTTCCTGCCGTTCCGCCGCGTGTTGGCGTTCCACTGGTTCACGCCAATCGCCCGCGTCGGCGCGAAGGGCGTCGAGTATCACGCGCTGGACGAGACGCGGAAGGAATTCACGGCGGGGCAGTCCGGACCGCTGTCGCTCTTCGTGAACGACGCCGCGTTTCCGTGGCCGTTCCGTACGTGGGCGTACGAGAACAATGTCGGCGCGGACGCCTGTGTCCTGGTGACGAAGCTGCCGCCGTCGGCGTCCGCCACGGCCACGGCCGGCGCGGAGCCTGACTGCGCACCCGATCGCATCGCGGTCCGCTGATCACGTTGACTGATCGCGTTTGACGGGTCGAGCGCTCAGGCGATGCCGTGCGTTGACGCGGCGTCGCGTCGATCCAGACGCAGGATCAGCAGCCAGCCGATGCACATGAGCACGGCGAGGCCGAGGATCAGCAGCGCGCTCGCGCGCGTGCCGGCGTGTTCGATCACCCGGCCGTGGACGCTGGGCAGCAGCATGCCGCCGATCGAGGCCACCGCGCCCACACGGCTCGCCGCCGTCGCGGCCGCGTGCGCATAGCGTCCCGCGACAATCGCCATCATCGTCGGATACACCGGCCCGTACGCCATGCCGAGAATCGCGAGCCCGACCAGCGTCAGCCCGACGACGCCGTGTCCACCTACGAGCGCGACGCCGCCCAGCACCGTGCCGGCCAGGCTGAGCAGGAGCAGATGCTGCGCCGTCAGATGCAGGCCAGCCACGACGCCGCCAGCCCGTCCCACGCACAGCGCGACCCAGAACACCGACGTCAACGCCGCCGCGCGAACGGCCGTTGCGCCCGTCGATTCCATCAGATACACCGTCGTCCAACTGCCAACGGACGCTTCGCTGCCGACGTAGATCAATAACACCGCCGCGCAGGCCCACAGGAACCACGAGCGGAGCGTGGGCGGCGCCGCTGCGACCGCCGTTGCGGTCGATGAAACGGCCGATGCAACGGCAGTTGACGCGGCGCCGCGTGGCTGGCGATGGGCGAGTGCCGGCAGGGGAACTCGCGTCGCGAGCGGCGAGAACAGGATCATCATCGTTGCGCCGGACCAGATGGCCGGCACCGCGCGATCGTAGCGGCTGAGCGCGAGGCCCGCGAGCAGCGGACCCGCGATTGCGCCGATGGCGTAGAAGCCGTTGACCAGGTTCAGCGTCGACGCGCTGCGTTCAGGCGCGAGCTCCGCCGCGAGCACGTTCACGACCAGCGTCAGCCCGCCGAAGCCGAGGCCGGCGAACGCCGTCGCCGTCAGCATCCAGCCGAAGTGCTGACACAGCGTCAGCGTGACCATGCCGAGGGCGAACATGATCAGGCTCGACACGAGGACGACGCGCCGGCCGAAGCGATCGCTGAACGGTCCTGCGATCAGTTGCGCGATGATGGCGCCGCCGAAGAGGGGCGCGAAGAGGATGCCGAGCTCCGCGAGGGGCTTATGGACCTGTCGCGCGAGGTCGGGAAGCGACGGGCCGATCGACGCAATGACGATACCTTCGGCGAGGAAGCAGGCGCAGAGCAGGAACAGCGTGAGACGGTGGCCGACGTACATGACTCAAGGAAGTTATCAGTTTTCAGTTGTCAGTTATCGGTAAGAGCCTGACGTGGGCTGTCGAAGCTATCGGGCTGATAACTGACGACTGATAACTGACGACTCGCTACATGCGCGTGGGAGCGTCTCCGCTCGTCCAGGCGGACACCACCGCGTCATGAAACGCGGGCCGCACCTGGTGAATCAGATTATTGGTCGAGGTCGGATGCACGCGGTTGGTCAGCAGCACGACATAGAGATCGCGTTCCCAGTCGATCCAGAGCGACGTGCCGGTGAATCCGGTGTGGCCGATTGCCGTCACATTCATGCGGCTGCCGCAGGAGGACGTTGGCTTCATCGTGTCCCAGCCGAGCGCGCGCGTGCTGCCGGGGATGTCCGTGCGCCGCGCGAACAGCCTCACCGTTTCCGGCTGCGCGAGCGTCGAGTCGTTCTGGCGGAGACCGCGCAACACCAGTTGCGCGAAGCCGCCGACGGCCGCGGCGGATCCGAACAGGCCGGCGTGTCCGGCTTCACCGCCCAGCGCCCAGCAGTTCGGATCGTGGACTTCGCCCACGAGCAGGCGCCCGCGCCACGGTTCGACTTCGGTTGGCGCGGTGACGCCTTTCCAGGTCTTCGGCGGGAGGAATCCCACGAACTCCGGCGAGACGAGCCGCGCGATCGGGTCGAACTGCGCCGCGAGCGAGCCGTGGCCCGCGTCCTCGGCAATGAAGCCGAGCAACATGAACCCCATGTCGCTGTAGACGGACTGCGTGCGCGGCGTACAGTCGAGGCGAAATTCGCAGATGATGCGCTGAAATTCCTGTCGTCCGCTGTAGCTCTCGTACAGCGGCAGGTGCGCGCTCAAGCCGCCGCAATGCGCGAGCAGGTCGTACAGCGTGACGTGCTCGCGGTCCTTGCCCTGCCATTCGGGCAACCAATCGCTGACCCGATCCTCCAGGGACATCTGGCCGTGATCGATCAGCCGCATCGCGATCGATGTCGTCGCAATCACCTTGGTGAGCGAGGCGAGGTCGAAGATCGTGGCCTGCGTCGCAGGCGGCGAGCCGGAGTCGTAGGTGAGCGTGCCGAAGACGTCGCGCCAGACCGGTCCACGCGTGCGCCCCACCTCGACGACCGCGGCGGGGAAGGCCCCGGCCGTGATGGCGTCGCGAAGGATCTGGCGCGCGGCCTCGAAGCTCATGATGGACGGTTGGCTTCCACGGAAAGCGATGCGGGGACGCGATCGGCCGGCATGACGAGCGACGCCACGCACGCGACGATCACCGTAGTGGATGCGCCGATGAAGACATACCAGGTCCACGCAACCGGCGTCCACAGCCAGACACCGGACATTGCCAGCAGGCCGGCGATCATGCCGGTCAGCGTCGCCGTCGAGCCGACGCGCTTCATCATCGTGCCCAGCAGGAACGCACCGAGCACCGCACCGGACGCGAGCGACAGCACCGACAACCCGGCGTCGAGTACGGAGCGCTGCATGTTTTGCACGGCCAAGGCGACGCCGATCTGCACGACGCCCCAGAACACCGTCGCCTGCTTGGACACGCGCATCAGCTCGCGCTCGTCCGCGTGGGGCCGCACATACGGCACATAAAAGTCGTTAACCGTGGTGGACGCCATCGCGTTGATGGAGGGCGACAGCGCGGCGGCGACAATGGCCGCGACGATGAAGCCGGCGGCGCCGTGCTGCAGCGTGTAGACGACGAACACGGGCAGGATCTCATCGTTGCGGTTCAGCGTCACCGGCAGCGGCACCTGCTGGTAATAGGTGAACAGCATGATGCCGATGAGGAGGAACAACGTGAACTGGGCAAAGACGATGAAGCCGCTGGCGATCAGGCCGCGGGCCGCGTCGCGGGACGAGCGGGCCGAGAGCAGGCGCTGCACGAAGAACTGATCCGTCCCGTGCGTCGACAGTGTCAGCGCCACGCCGCCGATCAGGCCGGTCCAGATCGTGTAGACCGTCGTCCAGTTCAGCGTGAAATCAAAAATCTGGAACTTGTTGAACTGCCGGCCGGTCTCGACCACCGTCGTCCAGCCGCCGTCGATGCGCGTGAGCAGCGCGTAGATGACCAGCGCGGCGCCCCCGATATAGACGAACAACTGCACGACGTCCGTCCAGATGACGGCGGAGACGCCGCCGCGCATCGTGTAGATGATCATCGCGACGCCGAGGATGACGATCGTCAGCGACAGATCGAACTGCGTCACCAACGCGACGACGAAGGCGGTGGTGAAGAGGCGGACGCCGTCGCCCAGCGAACGCGTGATCAGGAAGATCACCGCGCTCAGGTTCTTGACGGACGGGCCGAAGCGCCGCTGCAGCAGCTCATACGACGTCAGCAGTTCGCCGCGGAAGTACGCGGGGATGAACAGGCCGGCAACGACAAAGCGTCCGATCAGATAACCGATGGCCAACTGCAGGAAGGCCATGTTGCCGAAATAGGCCTGCGCGGGCGTGCCGACGAAGGTCAGCGTGCTGGTTTCGGTTGCGACGATCGAACAGCAGATGGCCCAGGCGGGAACGGACCGATCGGTCAGGAAATAGTCGCGTGTGGTCTTCTGGAACCTGGCGAACCAGGATCCGAACAAGGTGATCGCGATCAGGTAACCCGCGATGACGGCGTAGTCGATCGGTGAGAGCACCATGAAGCGCGTGGGTGACGGACGTCAACGAGAACTGGCGACGGGCAGGCCGGCGTCGCCGAACGCCGCGCGGCCGATGGTCGAAAGCGAGGGGCCCATCAGACTGTCGTAGGAAAAGAGCGCGATGCCTTCCGCGCCCGCGGCGCGCGCGGCGCGGATGTGCGCGACGGTCTGCGTCGACGGGATCTTGAACGCGCCGATGCCGGCCCAGAGCGGCTGCGGCGCCGCGAAGCGCGTCGCGTCGGCGACGGTGCGCGAGAAGCGCTTCATATCCGCGGTGTATGCCATCGGACAGATGACGTCGAGCAGGCCGCGCGCGGACCAGTCCTGCCAGTCCTGCAGGCGGTGGATCGCGGCTTCGTTCGCGTCGGCGATGACGGCCGCGCTCAGGATCGCGTTCGGCCGATGCGCCTTGACGGCCTGGCGGATGCGCGCGACGAGGTCCGTCAGCCGTGCGCGGCGGAATGTCGTCCAACGCTGCGGATACTTGTCGACGTACACAAAGGGCTCGCGGACGAGGCGTCGGTCCAGGACGAGGCGTTCGGTAGCGGACAGATCCTTGATGACGGACTCGCGAAACGCGGCGAGGGCCGCGCGGCTGTAGTCGAAGTCAGGCGACGGGTATCGGATGTAATCGAGATGGACGCCGTCGAGCGCGTAGCGCCGCGCGAGGTCGCTCACGATCGCCTCGACGTGGCGGGCGGCTTCGACAGGTACGGGAGAGCTGAACAAGCCTTCGACCTGTCCGGCGTGACGGCGCGTCCAAGCAGCTAGCGCCGCGACGTAGGAGGGGTGCGACGGCGCGATGCCGTGCAACTCCCGGGCGAGCTGGCGCGGTACCATCAACCACTCGGGATGAGCCTTGATCAGATGCGCGGGCGACTTGGGCAGCAGCGTGGCGCTGGCGACGAGATTGACGTTTACCCAAGCATGTACGCGCAGCCCGGCGGCGTGGCCCGCGGAGACGACCTGCGCGAGCGGATCGAAGCTGTCCGGCTTGTTGGCGAGCGCCGGCGGGAGCGGTTCGAGGCCTTGATTGAAATACGCGTCGCCGCGGCCGCGGACCTGGACGAGCAGTGTATTGAATCCGCTGCTGCGCGCGTCACGCACCAGGCGCGAGATCTGTTCGGGCGACGTCAAGGACGATCGCAGGACCCACAGCGCGCGTACCTCTCGCGCGACCGGCGCAACGCGTGGCGTCGCGGGTGTCTGGGAGGCCTCCGAGGCACGGGGCGCGGCCGGGAGCGATAGTGCAGCGACGAGCGCGAATGCTGAAAGGAGACAGCGAAAAAGCGAGGCTGGTCGAGACTCAAGCATCGACGTCATGGACTCTACCAGTGGACTGTGAGTGTGTCAACGAATGGCCGAGGCTCCGGGTATACTCTCCCGACGTCCGTTGACGCCCATGCCTGCGGGTCTCCACGGCGGAACGTGACATGACGATGCATGCAGCGGTGGAACGGGCAGAATACGTGCTCGGCATTGACGCCGGCGGGACGAAGACCGTGTGTCTGCTCGCGCGGGGCGACGGGCAGATTGTCGCGGAAGCGAGGGGCGCCGGGGCGAACCTGCAGGCTGTCGGCGAGCTGGAAGTGGAAAAGGTGCTGCACGGCGTGATGGAACGCGCCCTCGGCACGCGCGCCGTGGTTCCCGCCGCGATCTGCCTCGGCATTGCCGGCGTCGATCGGCCGGACGACAACCGCGTCATTCACGCGATCATGCGCCGCATCGGCCACAAGGCCCGGACCGTCATCGCCAACGACGCGCTCATCGCGCTCGTCGCCGGCATCGGGCACGCGCCCGGGGTGGTCATTATCGCCGGCACGGGGTCGATTGCCTACGGACGCAACGCCGACAACGCCGCCGCGCGGGCGGGCGGCTGGGGCTACGTGCTGGGAGACGAGGGCAGCGGCTACTGGATCGGGCGGCTCGCGTTGCGGGCCGTGGTCCGGCAGGCGGATGGCCGCGGCCGCGCCACTCGGCTGACACCCCACGTTCTGGAGCATTTCGGCGTTGCGAAGCCGCAGGAACTGGTGCAGGCGATCTATCATCGGAACTTGCGCCCGTCGGCTATCGCGGCTGTAGCCAGGGCCGTGCAGCTCGCCGCGGACGAAGAGGATGAAGTCGCGTTGAACATTCTTACGGTGGGGGCGCGGGAACTGGCGGCATGCGCCCGCTCGGTCGTCCGTCAACTGGAGTTGTCCGACGCGTTTTCGTTCGTGCTTGCGGGCGGCATCCTGAGCGCCGTGCCTCGGCTCACGACCGAGCTGCAGTCGCTGCTCACGGAGCTTGCCCCTCACAGTGTCATCGTGCCGCTCGATAAGGAACCGGCGCTCGGCGCGGTTGAACTCGCGCTCGCCGAGGCGCGCGGCGCCGGCAATCTTCCTTCATACAAACACTCGTGAAGATCAGTATTTTCAAGTCACAGCAGCAACTCGCCGCCGCGCTCGCCGGACGCATCGTCCGCAAGCTGCGCGAGGAGCCGCGACTGGTCCTGGGCCTCGCCACGGGGCGCACGCCGCTGCCGTTGTATCACGCGCTCGTCTCGCGGCATCGAAAAGGGGAGACGGACTACTCGCACGCCACGACCTTCAACCTGGACGAGTTCGTCGGCGTCGAGCCCGCGCATCCCGGCAGCTACCGGTCCTACATGCGCGAGCACCTGTTCCGCCACGTCAATCTCAACGCCAAACGGACGCACTTCCTGGACGGCCGCGCGGAAGACCTCGACGCGGAGTGCGACCGCTTCGAAGAGTCGATCCTGCGCGCCGGCGGCATCGATCTGCAGATCCTCGGCATCGGCTGCAACGGCCACATCGGGTTCAACGAGCCCGCGGCCGAGCTGTTGCCGTGGTCCCACCGCGTCAAGCTGACACTGGCGTCCCGCAAGGCCAACGCCGGGTTCTTCGACGGTGAGCTGCGGAAGGTGCCGAAGGAGGCGCTGTCGATGGGCGTCGCGACGATCCTGCACGCACGGCAGATCGTCCTGATGGCCACCGGTCCGCAGAAGGCGGAGATCGTCGCGAAGACGGTGACCGGACCGATTGCGACGCGCGTGCCCGCGTCGCTCCTCCAGTTGCACAACGACGTCGAAATCCTGCTGGACGAAGCCGCTGCAGCCGATCTCCGGCGCGCCGGCCTCGTCGGACGTCGTCGCGGACGGCTGCACGAGCGCTGAGCTGCTGGTCTGGTCTGACGTGAGCTGATCTGTCTGGGCTGCGCGGACGCTGATGGGATTGCGTCAGCCGCGGGACCGGCGGCGCGGCGCACGGCCGGGAGCGCGAGGCGCGTGCGGAACGCGCGAGAGGGAAGTCTGACGTGCGCGCTCCGGGCGCGAGGGCACGTCAACTCTTGGCGTCGAGGAGCTTCTGCAGGCGCGGCTCGATGTCTTCGCCGACGGCTTCCCGCAGCGAGTTGTCCGTCTGACGCAGCCGCGCGTTGGCCTTCACGAACGACAGTCCCGTCTTCTGCATCACGATCGCGACCTTCACGTTCCACTTCGCGCGCTTCAGCAGGTCGTCCGCCGCTTCGTAGTCCAGCCCCGTCGCGATGCCGACGATCCGGCGTCCGCGGTCCTTCAACTTCTCTGAATTCGCCTGGACGTCGACCATCAGGTTGCCGTACGTCTTGCCGATGCGCACCATCGCGACGGTGGTGAGCATGTTCAGCACCATCTTGGTCGCCGTGCCAGCTTTCAGCCGCGTCGATCCGGTGAGCACTTCGGGGCCGACGGCGGGCGCGATGATCAGGTCGACGAAGTTCTGCAGATCCGCGCCGGGCCAGCAGGTGACGAAGATGATGCGGAGTCCCGACTTGCGCGCACGCGTCAGCGCGCCGCGCACGAACGGCGTCAGCCCGCTGGCGGAGACGCCAATCACCACGTCGCGTTTGGACGGCCGCAGGCGTGCGATGGCGCGGGCGCCTTCCTCGAAATCGTCCTCGACGCCTTCCTTGGCTTTGAACACCGCGTCCTTGCCGCCGGCCATGATGGCCTGGACGACGCTTGGCGGTGTGCCGAAGGTTGGCGGCATTTCGGCGGCTTCGACGACGCCGAGGCGGCCGCTGGTGCCGGCGCCGACGAAAATGATCCGGCCGCCCTTGCGCAGTGCTTGAGCGATAATCTCGATGCCGTGCGCGATGCGGTCGCGCTCACGGTGGACCGCCGCGACCACCTTGCGGTCTTCGGCGATCATCAACTCGATAATCTCGCTGATGGGGGCTTTGTCCAGAGCCAGGCTGGCGGGGTTGATAGCTTCAGTGGGAAGCAGTTCCCATTTCGAGGGCGTTGGCATAGTGCTCGCGCGCCGTGTGAGCCGGCGCAGGCGCGGATACTACTCCGCGCGTTGCAGGGTGTCAATGATCGTCCCGTCCGCACGCCGCCCCCCGGAACGAAGACTGTGACGAACACCGTGACCGACACTGGTGATGAACGCTTCTGACGAACGCCGGCGCGGAGCGCATGAACGATGACGGAACACCGGTCGCCTGACCTCAGCCATGATGGCGCCGCCCCCGCGCCGCCGAGGATCGTCGAGACTTACCTCGATCACCTGCGCGTCGCGCGCCGGCTGGCCGACCACAGCGTCGACAGCTACCGGCGGGACCTGCTGCTGCTCGGGCGGTATGCGGCGGGGCTGGAACGTCCAATCGTCTCGCTGGACCTCGCCGATCTCGAAGCCTTCGTGCGCGACCTGATGGGGAAGGGCTACTCCCCGCGGTCCGTCGCGCGCGCGGTGGCCGGCGTCCGCGGCTTTTTCAAGTTTCTCACCATCGATCGCCACATCGAGGCCAACCCGGCCGAGGACCTGCGCGCGCCGCGCGCCTGGCCCGCGCTGCCCACGTATTTGTCCGTCGAAGAGGTGGACCGGCTGCTCGCCGCGCCCGACGTCGCGCTGCCGCGCGGCTTGCGGGATCGCGCGCTGATTGAGACGCTGTACGCCACCGGTCTGCGCGTGTCCGAACTGGTCCACCTGAAGGCGTCGGACCTGAATCTGGACGCGGGCTATCTGACGTGCATCGGCAAGGGCTCGAAAGAACGTCTCGTGCCGCTGGGCGATGAGGCGGTGTCCTGGATTACGCGGTATCTGTCCGGCGGCCGGTCGGCGATCCTGCGGCAGCGCAGCTCGACGTGGCTGTTCATCAGCGGTCCACGCGGCACGCCGCTGACGCGCGTCGGTTTCTGGAAACTGCTGAAACGCTACGGCGCCGGCGTCGGCATCGCCCGCGAACTGACGCCGCACGTCATCCGGCACTCGTTCGCCACGCACCTCCTGGAACGCGGCGCGGACCTGCGCGCCATCCAGATGATGCTGGGCCACTCGGATCTGTCGACCACGCAGATTTACACCCACGTCCTCGAAGCGCGGCTCCGGTCCGTCTACGACAAATTCCACCCGCGCGCGTGAGCGCAGCGTGAATGCGTGCCCGGCGCGAGCATGACACCCTGCGTCGGATGGGCGTGGAGCGCTGGATGCGCGGTCTCCGCGCACGCTGGCATGCGGGCAACGCACGGTGGGCGCGGCGGTTCCGCCGACGAACGTTGCGCGAAGGTGCCGCGGAAGCCGGAGTGTGTCATATCAAGCGCATGCGTTGACGCGGCTTTCGCGGTTTTGTTACGCTTGGGGGATTTTTGAGGCGCGCGGCCCTCGTCCGCTGGGCCCGCGCGCGCTTCCCCCCGGATCGTCCTCGTCAGGTGATGCGCACGCCCTCGCAGCTTCAGGGCCAGGTCACGAGCCATCTGAGATTGAGGTGTGAGCGACCCCGGAGTTCGTGAATGTCAGTCAAGGAGTGCCATGAGTCGTAACGGACGCAGCTACTTATTTACCTCCGAGTCGGTGACGGAAGGGCATCCCGACAAGATCGCCGATCAGATCTCGGACGCCATTCTGGACGCTATTCTGACTCAGGATCCGGTCGGCCGCGTCGCGTGCGAGACGCTGGTCACGACCGGTCTCGCCATCGTGGCCGGCGAGATCACGACGAGCTCCTACGTGGACTTCCCGACGATCGTCCGGGAGACCATCAAGGAAGTCGGTTACACGCGCGCGAAATTCGGCTTCGACTACGAGACCTGCGCGGTGCTGTCGTCCATCCACGAACAGTCCCCCGACATCGCGATGGGCGTCGATCCAGGCGGCGCGGGCGACCAGGGCCTCATGTTCGGCTACGCCTGCACGGAGACGCCGGAGCTGATGCCGCTGCCCATCATGGTGGCGCACAAGCTGTGTCGCGGGTTGTCAGAAGCGCGCCGCAACGGCGTGCTCGATTACCTGCGTCCTGACGGCAAGTCCCAGGTCAGCGTGCAGTACGAGAACGGCAAGCCGGTCCGCATCGACACGATCGTCGTGTCCTCGCAGCACGGCGCCGACGTGAAGGCGGAGCAGTTGCGCGACGACATCACCGAGAAGGTGGTGAACAAGGTCGTCCCGTCCGAACTGGTCGACAAGAAGACCCGCATCCTGATCAACCCGACGGGCCGCTTCGTCATCGGCGGACCGCAGGGCGACGCCGGCCTCACCGGCCGCAAGATCATCGTCGACACCTACGGCGGCGCAGCCCCGCACGGCGGCGGCGCCTTCTCGGGCAAAGATCCCACAAAGGTGGATCGCTCCGCCTGCTACATGGCCCGCTACATCGCCAAGAACATCGTCGCCGCCGGCCTCGCCGAGAAGGCGCTGGTGCAGCTCGCCTATGCGATCGGCGTCGCCGATCCGGTGTCCGTCCTGATCGACACGTCCGGCACGGGCCGCGTGTCCGATGAGAAGATCTCGGAGCTGGTGCGCAGCCATTTCAAGCTGACGCCGCGCGGCATCATCGAGGAATTGGATCTGCGGAGGCCGATCTACAAGAAGACCGCCGCCTTCGGCCACTTCGGCCGCGAGGAAGACGGCTTCACGTGGGAGAAGAGCGACCGCGCCGCGGCCCTGAAGGCCGACGCCGGCATCTAGCCTCCGGGCTTCGGCACGAAAGACAGTTATAGAAGGACGAAGGGGAAGTGGCCTCGAGCCGCTTCCCCTTTTTCTTTTGAACCGGTTCTATTGAACGCGACGGGCGCTGCGTCAGGTGCGGACGGTCAGCAGGAGGTAGGTCGCCATTCCCAAGAAGAGGATGTTCGGCGCCCATGCCGCCAGTGCTGGCGCCAGCATGCCGGCGCCGCCGATCGCGGTGAAGAGGATGAACAGGCCCCAGTAGGAGATCGCGAGGAAGATCCCAATGCCGATGCCGTAGAGCGCGCCGCGGCGACCGGTGGTGACAGCGAACGGGACACCGATCAGGGTCATGACGAGCGCGACGAAGGGGAAGGAGATCTTGCGGTGCAGCGCGACGCGGTACGGGAGGACGTCGAAGCCCGAGATCCGCAGCTCGTTCACGTAGCGGCGCAGGTCGGTGAAACTCATACGATCGGCGTCCGGCTGTTCGGTCCGGAAGTAGTCGACCGATTCAATCTTCAGCGGCGCCTTGACGAACGCACCGTATTTCGACGCGCCGGAGACCGAATCGAAAGCGCGCGTCCAGCCGTTCTCGCCTTCCCACGTCGCACCGCGATGGACCGCCTGGCTGGCGTAGATGCGCTCGGAGATCCGCCAGTCGGCGTCCTCGAACCGGTAGATCGACAGGCCGTTGAGGATGTTCTGCCGCGCGTCGAAAAAGGTGTAGTGATAGACGCGTCCGTCCTTGCCGGCCACCCATTGCCGGTTCATGACGTCGAACGTCCGCTCGGTGCCGCCGCGAATGACGTGGCGGATCTTCTCCGCTTCACGATTCGCGTTCGCGAGGATGGTTTCTTCGAGTCCGAAGAGGGCCATCGCCCATGCCAGTCCCAGCATCAGCAGCGGCGCCGTCACGCGGTAGAGGCTGACGCCGCACGCGCGCATGACGATCAGCTCGCTGGACTTGGTCAGCAGGCCGATGGTGACCAGCGTGGCGACGAGCGCGGACAAGGGGAGCAGGTAGTAGATGTACTGCGGCGTCGAATACCAGAGGAACAGCACGAGCTGCGTGCCGCTCGCCTGTCCTTTGAACAGCTTGTCCGACAGGTCGATGAACGTCGCGATGTAGAAGATGCCGAGCATTCCGAGGAATGCCAGGGCGAACGTCTGGAGATACTGTCCGCCGATGTAGCGGTCGATCAGCTTCAAGCGGGGCAGCATGCCGTGCGGGACGCGAATCACCAGGACGACCGGTTTCTTCCCCGATCGCGCGCCGCCGCTCGTCGTGCCCGCCGCGCGGACCGTCCCGCCGGTCGACTTCATCTCCTCGTCTGGGGCCGACGCGGCATCCGCCTTCCGCCACGGATTCAATCGTCTGAACCATGACCTGATGGTGTCCGGCGAGGGCAGTGTGATCCGGACGCCGGATTCGGTGCCGTAGTGTCGCCACAGGAGCAGCGCGACACCGCCGAGGCCGAGGACGATGTTGGGGATCCACATCGCGATGATGGCTGGGACCAGGTGCGCGCGGGCGGCAGACTGTCCCATGTACATCAAGGCCCAATAGACAAACACCACACCGATGCCGATGACGAAGCTGGCCTGCTTCCCGTCCTTGCGGTTGTTCACGCCGAGGCTCAGCGCGAGCAGGGCGAACACGGCGCAGGCGACCGGGATCGAGAACTTCTGCTGGATCGCCATCACCAGGTTGTGCGGCGACCGGCCTTCGGCGCGCATCTTGTCCGCCTCGACCTGGAGCTCCGCGATGGTCATCTCGGGCAGGTCGTGCGCGGCCTCGGTCTTGGGAAACAGCGTCGACGGGTCCAGCGCCAGGGTCAGCGACGCGAATCGCTCCACGCGATAGTCGGTCGGGTCGTCCCGCTTGGTGCGGTGCTGCGTCCCGTTTTCGAGGATCAGGTCGACCTTTTCGCCTTTGCGGTCGATCAGCATGCGGGCCTTGCGGGCGGTCATGACCTGCGGCTGGCCGGGGTCGCGGCTGTCGGCGAGGAAGATGTCCTCCCAGCCGCCGCCGCCCGCCGGGATGCCGCGGGCGTACAGGACGAGATTCGGGAAGTCCTCGAAGAACACCCGCGGCTTGACGTCCGTCTCGACCTTCGCGTTCAGCAGCTCATGGAGGATGTCCTGATACTTCCGGTTGCCGGCCGGGATCGCGACGACCATGACGTAGGTCGTCAGCAGCCAGCCGCCGATGGCGATCAGCGCGACGGGCCGCAGCAGGCGAGGCAGGCTGACACCGCAGGCCTGGAGGGCGACGGCCTCGCGGTCCGCGGACAGGCGTCCCAGGCTGATCAGGAGTCCGACCAGCAGGGCCATTGGAATGGTCACGCCGAGCGCTTGTGGGACCAGCGTCCCGAGGATGCGGACGATCGTCCAGGTGTCGACGCCTTTCTCCAGGAGCTCCTTGGCCACCTGCATCAGGGGCGGAATCTGGAGGATGAAGGTAAAGACGACGAGCGCGAGGAAAAACGGCGAGATGGTCTCGCGGATGATGTAACGGTCGATGATGCGCAGCATGGCACCCAGCAGCGTGGACCGGCCGGCCACCAGGCGTTCAGGAGCGCCGACCGAACCGGATCCTCATCACAGTAGCACGGCTCACGCAGGTCCCGAGCCATCCGAGCCACGGCGAATCCACGAGGTCCGCAGGGGGCGACCTGTCAGTCTTGGGCGCCCCGAGGACGAGTCGGACGGTCCTCGTCGTCAACCTTCGACCGCGGCTCGACGCGCATCAGCCATCAGCCGACAGCCTCGCGGTGCCGCAACTCGTGCTGGACACTTCGGGCGCCTTGCCGGGACGACGCCCGACCTAATCCTTCGACCCTGGTTCTCGTCCTCCGACCGGGATCTTCGCCGGCAGTCCGACTGGGAGCCCGCGCTCGGCACCCCTCAACCCCAGCCATTTGGATGCCGGCCCGAGCCGTCCGCCAACCGTTCGCCGTCGATCTGTCGAGCTTGCTCCAGGCAGCCGACGGGGCAGTCCGGCAAGCGCCAACCAAGCGCGCCGCGATCCGACGCCGTTTCACACCAACCAAGGGGTCAACCGCCCAAATTTCGCGTCCTCAAACCATCAACAGCCCGTTTGTTTCGCGCATGTCTATTGGGTCCGATAAGACATATTATGTTAACTATTTAGATGGCGAAGCCCAAGCTGGGTGCTGGATTGCCATCGTCGCCTTCTCTGGTCAGATGTGTCGGGCGCGACTGGTTCGGGTGCGAGGCGCTCGGGTTGCTTTTTGGCGTGGCTTGTTCGAGCTCGACGTGAGTATTGGCGCTGCGGGGCTCGGCGCTCTAGTCTGGCGGTCTCGCCGGTCGGTGTCTGGTCGCGGCGCGGGTGGATTGGTGCTGCGTGGTTGCTTCGCCGCTGGACTGGTTTGACCTCTTGGCGAGGTCTGGCTGGCTGGTGAGTCCGATGGCGGCGATGCGTGTTGGCTTGCTTGCCCGCCTGATCGGGACGGCGCTGGGTTGTCAGGCCGTCCCGGTCGCAGGCCGGTTTCTGTCGCGATGTCTGTATGCCCTGGCGGCTGGCTCTCGCGATGGTGCTGTCAGTCCTGCCTCAGTTTCCCAAGTGCTATCAGGCCATTGCCGGCTCTTCGCCGCGGCGCAGCGCGTCGAGGATGTTTTCCAGCGCCGTGATGATCTCGTCCCGTTCAACCTTGGACTTCTTGAAGTTCAGGCGCATCGTAAACGCCTTCGTCGGCGGATTGTACTGAAAGGTGAACGCCTTGGGTCTGCCGATCTTGGGCTTGGCCGTCGCGGCCTCCCGAAGCTGCTGGCGCGTGACCGTCGCGGCTCCCGTCGTGGCTTCCTGTGAGACCCGTTTAATCAGGGCGATCATTTTCTCAGGGTCTGACTGTCTAACTATCTGCAAAAGCAACGATTTAGAGTGAATGTCGGCCAGCCGACAAAGGTTCTTGACGTCTTCGGGCATCTGGTTGAGCGCCAGAGACTCCGTAATCGACGTCCGCGACTTCCCCAGGCGCTTGGCCAGCTGGTCGTGGGTCAGGCTGGACGATTGGCTGAGTGTGTAGAGCGCCTCGGATTCCTCGAACGCCGTCAAGTCCTTGCGCTGGAGATTTTCCACCAGCGCGATCTCGATCACCTCTGCATCGTCCACGTCGCGAACGACAACCGGGACTTCGGTGATGCCGAGTTGCACAGCGGCCTGATAGCGACGCTCGCCGGCGATGATCTGGTAGCGGTTCTGCCGCCGCCGGACGATGATCGGCTCGATGATGCCTTTCTCGGCAATCGACGCCATCAGCTCGGAGAGGTCGCCCATCACCTGCCGTGGCTGGTGCGGGTTCGGGTCGATTTGATCGATCGGCAACAGCCGGCCAATCGGTGAGGACGCAGACGCCGCGAGCGCGTCGACGTAGTGCTCGTCATGACGCATGCGCACAGACTCCGGTAAACCTCGCCTAGACACGTTCGATAACCTCCTCCGACAAGCTGTAATATTCCGTCGCGCCGGACGACTCAGGCGCGAACGTGAATATGGATTCTTTGTATGCGGGGCTCTCCTCGAGTCTGACGCTCTTGGTGATCAAGGTCTTGAACACCTTCGTGCCAAACACCTTGTGAATCTGCGATCGGATGTCCCGGCCCAGCGAGGTCCGGCGGTCGTGCATCGTGATGACAACCCCGAGAATCTGCAAGGCCGGATTCGCTCGCGCGCGCACCTTCTCCACTGTTTCCAGCAGATCGTCCGTGCCTTCGAGCGCAAAGTACGATGACTGGATCGGAATCAGAAGATGCGAAGCCGCGACCAGCGCGTTCACCGTCAACAAACCCAGCGTCGGCGGGCAGTCGATGACGATGTACGGATAGTCGTCCTGCAGCGGGCCAAGACGATCCTTCAGACGGAAGTGAGCGTCGAGCTCGCCGACAAGCTTGGCTTCGAGCTTCGCCAGACCGATACGGGCAGGAGCGACGGAAAGATGCGGCTGAGCGGTCGGGACGATGACGTCCCGGAACCCACAGGCGGGATCGACCAGCGCATCGTAGACCGACCGCTGGACCGTCCGCACGTCCATGTACGACATCGAACTGTTCGCCTGCGGATCGAGATCGATCAGCAGCGTAGGCCGGCCGCGCAGGGACAATGCCGCGGCGAGATTGATGGCCGTCGTGGTCTTTCCGACGCCGCCCTTCTGGTTGGCTATCGCAACAATCATGACCGGGGAGACAGAAAATGGATCACACGTCGCGTGTGATTGAAATCGGATTGTAGGAACGTGGTCCCGGACTGTCAAGAAATAGTGGTAAAGACGAGTTTCGACCCCTACATCTTGTATTTACCAAGATCGTCCGGATCGAGGCTTTCGAGCCATTTGTGCAGGCGTTCGGAGTCGCTCTGCGAGGTGGGCGGCTCGGTCGTCTTAGCGCGTTCGATGACGTCTTCCTCGACGAAAATGGGCGCGCTGGTGCGCAGCGCCAGGGCAATCGCATCGCTCGGACGGGCGTCGATCGCAACGCGCTCACCGTCGATCAGCAGATGGATGAGAGCAAAGAAGACGTTCTCGCGGAGGTCGCAGACGACGATGCGCTCCACGGACGCGTGGAGGTCTTCGATGATGTTCTTGAGCAGGTCGTGCGTCATCGGACGGGACATCGCCAGGTTCTCGATCTGGACGGCGATCGCGTTCGCTTCGAAGACGCCGACC
>Ga0187894_10001196_pt1 | contig 33913 bp, 25 predicted proteins | sample GBC1701081metaG_FD_136650 | JGI IMG/M metagenome (GOLD analysis project Ga0187894, IMG submission 136650) | White microbial mat communities from a lava cave in the Kipuka Kanohina Cave System on the Island of Hawaii, USA - GBC170108-1 metaG ...
AGTTGTCAGTTGTCAGTTGTCAGTGATCAGCTATGAAGACGCTGATCGGACTCGGACGCACGCTGTCAACTGCTGACGATTGATAGTTGATCACTGACGACTGATGACTGATAACTGACAACTTTATGAAGACCCGCATCGCTCTGACCGCGGCCGCGATGGCCGTCGCCGCTGCCTGGATGACGATTCCCGCGGCGCAGTCGTCGACCGCACAGGCGTCCGCCGCGCAGGCCACGCGGGCGGCCGCGCCACCGGCGGCGCCGCGGCCCGCGTACGACGTCCGCGGACACTATCGCAAGTCGGTCCACATGATCCCGATGCGCGACGGCGTCACGCTGCACACGACGGTCTACGCGCCCGCGCGGACGGATGAGCGCTTCCCGATCCTGCTGCTGCGGACGCCGTATGGCACGGGCCCGTACGGCGCGGACGAGTACCGGCCGTTCCTCGGACCGTCGCCGCATTCGTCCGCCTTCGAGGAGGAAGGCTTCATCTTCGTGTTCCAGGACGTGCGCGGCAAGTTCAAGTCCGAGGGCGCGTTCACGGTGATGCGTCCCCACAATCCTGCGAAAAAGGGATCGAAGGACGTCGACGAGAGCAGCGACACGTACGACACGATCGACTGGCTCGTGAAGCAGGTGCCGAACAACAACGGCCGCGTGGGCATGATCGGCACGTCGTATCCCGGCTTCCAGGTCGTCCACGGGATGATCGACGCGCACCCGGCGCTCGTCGCCGCGTCGCCGCAGGCCTCGCCGTCGGACATGTGGCTGGGCGACGACTTCCATCACAACGGCGCGTTCCGGTTCATGTATACCTTCTCGTGGCTCTCGGGCACGGCGCGCGCGCGCAAAGGGCCGTCCGACGCGGACCGCGGCACGTTCGACCCCGGCACGCCCGACGGCTATCGCTTCTTCCTGGAGCTGGGGTCCGTCGCGAACGTGAACAAGCGCTATTTCCACGACGCGGTGCCGGAGTGGAACGTTTACATGCAGCACCCGGACTACGACGAGTACTGGGAGCGGCAGAACATGCTGCCGCACCTGAAGAACATCACGATCCCGGTGCTCAACGTCGCGGGCTGGTTCGACGCCGAGGATTTCTACGGCCCGATGACGATCTATCGCGCGATCGAGCGGCAGAACCCGTCGAACAAGAGCACGCTGATCGTCGGACCGTGGAGCCACGGCGGCTGGAACGGCCATCCCGACGGGCGATCGCTCGGCCACATCCAGTTCTCGGAAGCGACGACCACGTACTTCCGCGACCAGGTGCAGTTCCCGTTCTTCCGGCATCACTTGAAGAACAAGGGCACGCTGCGCCTGCCGGAAGTGCTGGCGTTCGAGACCGGCACGAACACCTGGCGCGCGCTGGACGCGTGGCCCCACGCGGCCGCGTCGAACACGAATCCAGGAAAGAAGCTGTACTTCCAGCCGGGCGGCAAGCTCGCGTTCTCCGCGCCGCCGGCCGGATCCGCGAACGACGCCTTCGACAGCTACGTCAGCGATCCGGCGAAGCCGGTGCCGTTCACCGCGGAGACGCGCTTCCGCCAGGGACATCTGTGGATGCTCGAAGATCAGCGCTTCGCCGCGACGCGGCCCGACGTGCTGGTGTACGAGTCCGAGGAGCTGCAGGAGCCCGTCACGATCTCCGGTCCCATCACGGTGAAGCTGTACGCCTCCACGTCCGGCACGGACTCCGACTTCATCGTGAAACTGATCGACGTCTATCCCGGCACCGCGCCCGACCATGTCGAGAACCCGCTCGACGGCTCCGCGAGCCCGTCCGGCATCCGCATGGGCCACTTCCAGATGCTCGTCTCGGGTGAAGTCTTCCGCGCGAAGTACCGCAAGGACATCCGCAAGCCCGTGCCGATGACGCCGGACGAGGTGACGGAGATCACGTTCGAGCTGCCCGACCGCAATCACCGGTTCCTGAAGGGCCACCGCCTGATGGTGCAGGTGCAGAGCACGTGGTTCCCGGTGATCGACCGCAACCCGCAGGTCTTCACGAACATCTACGAAGCCAGGGACAGCGACTTCCGCGCCGCGACGCAGCGCGTCTATCGCGGCGGCGCGCACGCGTCGCACCTGATCGTGCCGGTGGTGGAAAACAAGGCCGCGGGTCAGGCACAATCGTGGACGACGAACGCGCCGGGCCGCTGACGCGTCGACGCCGATCCCGGACGTGACGCGCGCCTCTGAACGCCGGGCGAACGACGGGACGGCATCGCTGAAGGGACATCCGCGTGGCTACTGATTCTCCCGCCCTGGCTGACGTGCAACCGATCGACGCGTATCGCGTCGCGCAGGAGGCGTCTTTGCACACGCCGGCGCTGTTGATCGACGTGGACGCCGTCCAGTCGAACATCGACGCGACGCTGCGCCTGCTCGAAGGCGACGCGAACCGCTGGCGTCCGCACCTGAAGACGTCGAAGCTCGGGTTTGTCGTGCGGATGCTCGTCCGCGCCGGCGTGCGTCACGCCAAATGCGCGACGGCGCTGGAGCTCGAGACCGCCTGCGAGGCGGGCATGGCCGACGTGCTCGTCGCGTATCAGAGCGTCGGACCGCGCGCGGCGCGCGTCCGCGCCATCGCGGAGCGCTTCCCCGCCGTCCGCGTGTCCTCGCTCGTCGAGCAGCCGGAGGCGTGCGCGTTCTGGGAGGACAGCCCCGTCGGCGTCTTCGCCGACATCAACTCCGGCATGGATCGCACCGGCATCGCGCCCGATGACGTCATCGCGCGCATCATCGCGATTGCGGCGGCCGCGCGCGCGCACGGCGTGGCGTTCCGCGGCCTGCACTTCTACGACGGACACATCTCCGGCGTCGAGCCGGAGGACGCGGAGCGCGTCGCGCACGAAGGCTATGATCGCCTGCTCGCGATCGTCGCGCGGCTCGCGGAGGACGATGTCGTGCCGGAGGAGATCGTGACCAGCGGCACGCCGGCGTTCCCGTACGCGCTGACGTACACGCCGTTCCGGCACGCCCCGTTCATCCATCGCGTCTCGCCCGGCACGATCGTCTATGGCGACGCCACCAGCCTGCGCCAGCTCTCGCCGGACTTCGGGTATCGCGCGGCGGTCTCGGTCGCGTCGACCGTCGTCAGCCACCCGCTGCCGCGCCGCGTGACGTGCGACGCCGGCCACAAGACCGTGTCCGCCGACGCCGGCATCCCGACGTGCGCCGTCGCCGGTCATCCGGACTACGTGCCGGGCAAGCCGAGCGAAGAGCATCTGCCGATCGATCTCGCCGAAGGCGCGGACGTGCCGGCGCTCGGCGAGGTGCTGTATCTGGTGCCGCGCCACGTCTGTCCGACGGTCAACAACTTCGATGACGCGGTGATCGTGAAGGGCGGCCGCGCGATCGGCGTCGAGCGCGTCACGGCGCGCGGACGCCATCAGCCGCTCACGCAGGCCGATCTCGCGAGCTGACACCCGTCGATGCGTCGCGCCGCGTCGCATCGGGGCCAATTTTTGCCTTGCGCGAAACTAATTTTTGGCTTGATGGTGCGGGCCTGTTCGCCGCGGCCTGTTCGTCGCCGCTCGGGGGCGTGTCCGCGATGGCGACAGGCGTGCACCTGTCACGGCGGGTGACCCCGCCGATCGCATCGCGCGCCGCACGCCGATGGACGTGTGGCGATCGCGCGGCGGCGCGGGGCACGCGCGCGAGGCTAGGCGGAATCCGCCGGGCCGCGGCCGTTCGGGCCGGCGCGGCGCTTGGACGCGCGCTTGGTCTTCTTCCGTCCCGTCGCCTTCACCGGCGCCTCGTCCTCTTCCTCGTCGAACCACCGCGGACCGCTCCGATACTCCGCCTCGCTCTGCCTCAACAGCGCCAGCGACCGGCGCGGCGTGATGTGCGAGCAGGCGATGAGGATCGCGTTGAACAGCGCCATCGGCGCGACGTACGAGCCCGCGAAGGCGGTGCTGGAGATGGACGCGAGCAGATACGCGTCCGAGTAGCGCGCGATCGGCGACGAATCGGCGTCGGTGATGCCGAACGTCGGCACCTTGCGCTCGTGCGCGCGGATGACCGCGTCGACGGTCTCCTTCAGGCACCGGCCGAAGCTGATCGCGATGACGAGGTCCTTCGACGTCAGCGTGCGGATCTTGTGATAGAGATTCCCGCTGCTGCCCACCGGCGCGTCCGCGTCGAAGCCAAGCGGCAGCAGCGCGTACGCGAGGAACGACGCGAGCGACGCGCCGAGGTCGACGCCGACGATCACGACGCGGCGGGCGCGGTGGATGCGCTTCGCCAGCTCGATGACGCGCTTCGGATCGATCGATCCCCGCAGCGACTCCAGGTTCTCGATGTCCCGCTCGATGCTCTGTGTGACGTGATCCGCGATGCTCTGCCTGGCCCGCGTCGTCGCCTCCATGATCTTGTACGGCGTCAGGCGGGACACGAAGTGCTGGCGCAGGTCCGCGGCAAAGTCCGCGAAGCGCTCGTAGCCCATCGCCTGGATCGTCCGCACGATCGTCGCCGGGTCGACTTCGTACCGGTGCGCGAGCTGGCGCGACGAGAGGAAGAATGTTTCGTCCGGGCTTTCGAGAATCGACTGTACCAACTGCCGGCGGTGCGTGTTCAATCGCCCGTGCGCCTGCGCAAAGCGAGTTTCAATCTCCGAGCGTGGTGTCATGATGCTCCCTGCGGCGTCGCCGCCGTCCCTGCCGACCCGTCGCAAACCATGGTGAGACGAACCTGCGCATTGTAGTCGGGAGGCGGACGAAGAAAAAGAGGCGCCGCCGCCCCGTTCGCCACACCGCTGCAACACTTCGTGCGGGGCGATGCGAAGCAGCGGCGCCGCACGCGGCCGGGGTCAGGCGCGCGTGTGCCGGTCGACCTGAACGGTCTGGCTGCGCAGGAAGTCCTCGTCGACGTCGAGGCCGAGGCCAGGCCCCTGCGGAACGGCGACGGTGCCGTCCGCCGCCACGGTAACGGGCGGCGCGACAAGATCGCGCGAGAAGTAGCGCGAGCTGGCGGAAATGTCGCCGGGGAGGCTGAATCCTGGCAGGCTGGCGAGCGCGAGGTTGTGGGCCCGGCCGATGCCGGACTCGAGCATGCCGCCGCACCAGACGGGAACGTCGCGCGCGAGGCAGGCGTCATGAATCGGCAGCGCCTGCGAATAGCCACCCACGCGGCCGACTTTGATGTTGATCATGCGGCACGCGCCGATAGTCATCGCCTGCCGCGCCTTGTGTTCGTCCGTGATGCTCTCGTCCAGGCAGACCGGCGTCTGGATCTGCGCCTGCAGCGCGGCGTGATCGATCAGGTCGTCGTGCTCCAGCGGCTGCTCGATCATCAGGAGTGTGAACGCGTCGAGCTGGCGCAGGTGCGGGAGATCGGCGAGGGTATACGCGGTGTTGGCGTCGACGGACAGGAGGATGTCGGGATGCCGGCGCCGGACTTCCGACACCACGTCGAGGTCCCAGCCCGGCTTGATCTTCAGCTTGATGCGTTGGTAGCCGAGCGCGACGTGTCGCTCGACGCGGTCCAGCAGGCTGTCGAGCGTGGGCTCGATGCCGAGGCTGACGCCGACGCTGACGCGGTCGCGCGTGCCGCCCAGCAGGCGCGTCAGCGGCAGGCCGCGCAGGCGGCCGACGAGATCCAGCCACGCCAGCTCCAGGCCGGCGCGCGCCATCGGGTGGCCGCGGAAGCGCGCGAGGCGCTGGACGATGTCGTCGAGCGACGCGATCGGCGACGCGAGCAGTTCCGGAGCGAAGTGCCGGCGAATCACTTCCCGCGCGGTCTCCACCGTCTCATAATTGAAGAGCGGCTCCTCCATCGCGACGATCTCGCCCCAGCCCACCTCACCCGCCACCTCGAAGCGCACGAGGACGATCACGCGCGAATCGACGCGGCCGAAGCTCGTGACGAACGGGTGTACCAGCGGCAATTTCACGAGCCGCAGCTCGACGGCGTCGAGCGCGATCGGCGTCGGCGGGGCCAGCACGCGGGGGGACGGAATCACGGGCGTTGACATCGCCCCACATCTATATCACACGATCGAAGCAGCCTTTGCGCCTTTCTGCAACACATAGTGCAGATTCGCTTGAGCGCGACATCAGGCCTGTTGTACAACAGCCGTACGGCCTCTTCGGGCCGCCGCGGCCGGCCGCGGCGAGCGTGCGGAACGCGCACAGGACGTCGTCATGCAACAGGTGATGCGGCGGGACGAGAGGCGTCCGTCCCGATTTTCCGGCTCCAGATGATATAGGCCGGCGTGCCGGCCAGCAGCAGCGCGAGGCCGACCAGCGCTTCGAACGGCCGGCTCACGAGCGTGTTGACGACGATGGCGGCGGCCGAGAGGACGAAGAGGGCGGGCGTCACCGGATAGCCGGGCACGCGGTAGGGACGCGGGGCGTCCGGGAAGCGGCGGCGGTAGTAGAACACGGCGAGGCCGCCGAGCGCGTAGAACATCCAGGCCGCGAAGACGACGTACGTCAGCAGCCGGTCGAACGTGCCGGTCCACGCGAGCAGCGCGGCCCACGCGGAGCTGGTGATGATGGCGAAGGCGGGCGTCTGGAAACGCGGATGCAGCGTCGCGAGGCGCTGGAAGAACAGGCCGTCGCGCGCCATCGCGAAGTAGACGCGCGGCGCGGTGAGCGTCAGGCCGTTCGCCGCGCTGAACATCGACACGAGGATCGCGGCGGCAATCAGCTTGCCGGCCCACGGACCGATCGCGACCGACGTCGCGTCCGCCGCGATGCGGCGCGAGACGGCGGCGCCGTCCGGCCCGAGCGCCGCGAGATAGCCCAGGTTCGCGAGCAGATAGATGCCGACGATGGCCATCGTGCCGAGCATCAGCGCGCGCGGGAAGGTGCGCTGCGGATTCGTGGCCTCGCCCGCGGAGAAGGTCACATACTGCCAGCCTTCGTACGCCCACAGCACGGAGACGAGCGCGAGCCCCATGTTCCCGAGCAGCGAGAAGCTGAACGCGTCCGGCCAGAGCCGCCCCTGGACGTACGGCAGCCCGCGGCCGGCGACCAGCAGCGCGACGCTCATCGCCAGGATGGCGCCCACTTTCGTCAGCGTCGTCCAATTCTGCACGTGGGCGCTGGTGCGCGTGCCGCGGACGTTGATCGCCGCGAGCAGCGCAATCAGCGCGACCGAGAGCAGCCGGCTGGCGAGGGGACTCAGCGTCACGAATTCCTGGAGGTAGTTCGTGAAGGCGACGATCAACGTCGCCACGGACCCGCTGCTGATGACGAAGAACAGCGCCCAGCCATAGAGGAACGCCACGAACGGCCCGAAGGCGTCGCGCACGTAGACGTAGATGCCGCCCGCTTCGGGCTTCATCGCGCCGAGCTCGCCGAACGTCAGCGCGCCCAGCACCGACAGGATGCCCGCGACCACCCAGATGCTCATCGCCACGCCGACATGGCCGCCCGACAACGCCAGCACCGGTCCCGGCACGAGGAAGAGGCCCGATCCAATCACGGTGCCGATGCCGAGCAGAATCAGGTCCGTCGTGGTCAGCGTGCGCGCGAGCGTGCGCGTCGACGCGGATGGCGCGCCCGAAGAACCGGTGGGGGAACTGGACGCGGCGGAACCGGACGCCGGGCGGGGCGATGTGGACATGGGCACCTCGGGCGCGATCTATAACACACCGGACGACGATCGCACAGGTTACGAGGGCCGCGTGAGCGCCAACATACATGTCCGCCCGCGCGCGCGCGACGCCTGGCGGCGGCTCCCCCTGTCAGAGTTGTCCGGTGACCGTCGTAGTCACACGAGGGGGACAATCGGGCCGGCCACGGACCGGTTCTTGAAGTCTTTCTTTACGAGATGATGGACGTGCAGACAGGAACACGCACAGGGCTCTTCCGGACCGGATTGAAGTGGATGGCGACCGGCGCCGTCATTGGCGCCACGCTCGGCCTCGCGATCGTCACGATTGCCTGGACGGTCGATACGCCGGCCGCACGCGCCGAGCAGCCCGCCCGCACGCGCTACGCCGCCGCCATCGCGCGGCTCGAGCAGCGCATCGCCCGCGAGATGAAGGACAAGGCGCTGCCCGCCGTGTCGATCGCGCTGGTCGAGGATCAGGAGATCGTCTGGGCCAAGGGCTTCGGCTACGCCGATCCCACCGCGAAGACGCCGGCGACGGAACAGACGGTGTATCGCGTCGGATCCGTGTCGAAGCTCTTCACGGACATCGCGGTCATGCAACTGGTCGAGCAGGGCCAGATCGACCTCGACGCGCCGGTCACAGCGTATCTGCCGGACTTCCAGCCGAAGAATCCGTTCACCACGCCGATCACGCTGCGGCAGTTGATGTCACATCGCGCGGGCCTCGTGCGCGAGCCGCCGCGCGGACACTATTTCGACAACACGACGCCGTCGCTCGCCGACACCGTCCGCTCGCTGAACGACACCACGCTGGTCTACGCGCCCGGCACGCACACGAAGTATTCGAACGCCGGCATCGCCGTCGTTGGACGCGTGGTGGAGGTGCTGACGAAGCAGCCGTTCCCGTCCGCGCTGCGGGAGCGCGTCCTCGGACCGCTGGGCATGACGAAGAGCGCGTTCGCGCCGACGCCGGACGTCACGCGCGACCTCGCGAAAGCGGTGATGTGGACGTACGACGATCGTACGTTCCCGGCGCCGACGTTCGAGCTGGGCATGGCGCCGGCCGGCAGCATGTATTCCACGGTGACGGACCTCGCGCGCTTCATGAGCGTCCTGTTCACGCGTGGACAGGGTCCAAATGGTCCGGTGATCAAGCCGGCGACGCTCGAAGCCATGTGGACGCCGCAGTTCGCGCCGGCGGGCACGAAGGACGGCTTCGGCATCGGCTTCCACGTCTCGTCGTTCGAAGGTCAGCGGCGCGTCGGCCACAGCGGCGCGATCTACGGCTTCGCGACGGACCTGCAGGCCGCGCCGGATGCGAAGCTGGGCGTCGCCGTGGTCACGACCCTGGACGTCGCGAACGCGGTGATGACGCACATCGCGGAGGACGCGCTGCGGCAGATGCTGCGCGTGCGCGAAGGGCGCAGCGTCGACGAACAGGTGGACGAGCCCGCGCCGATGACCGCCGGGAAGGCGGATGCCTTCGCCGGCGTCTACGCGTCCAGCGATGCATCGGGCCAGAGCCGCACGCTGGAACTGGACGCGCGCGGCTCGTCGCTCGTCGCGACGGTGGACGGCTTCCAGGCGCCCGTCTCACTGCTCGGCAACGATCTCTTTCTCGACGGCCGCCTGACGTACGGTCCGCGCGTCATCGTCAAGCCGACCGGCGCGCTGGAGATGCACGGCCGCACGTTCGAGCGCGTCGCGCCGTCCGTGCCCGCGCCGGCGCCGGACAAGTGGACGGGGCTCATCGGCGAGTACGGCTGGGATCACAACGTCCTCTACATTCTCGAACGGCAAGGCAAGCTGCACGCGCTGATCGAGTGGTTCTTCCTTTATCCGCTGGACGAGATCGAGCCGGACGTCTACGCCTTCCCGAAGTCCGGGCTGTATGACGGCGAGGGGCTGCGGTTCACGCGCAACCCGCAGGGACAGGCGACGTCGGTCGTGGCGGCGGGCATCACGTTCGTGCGGCGTCCCGTCGGCCTGACCGAGGACACGTTCAAGATCACGCCGCTGAAAAGCGTCGACGAACTGCGGCGCCTCGCGGCCGAAGGACGGCCGCCGGCGGAAACCGGCAAGCGGCCGGCGGATCTCGTCGAGCTGACGTCGCTCGATCCGACCATCAAGCTCGATATCCGCTATGCGACGTCGAACAACTTCATGGGGACGGCATTCTACGCGCAGCCGCGCGCGTTCCTGCAGCGGCCGGCGGCGGAGGCGCTGCTGCGGGCGCACCGCATCCTCAAGACGCGCGGCTTCGGCCTGCTCATTCACGACGGCTACCGGCCGTGGAGCGTCACGAAGATGTTCTGGGAAGCGACGCCGCCCGCGCAGCGCGTGTTCGTCGCGGATCCGTCGCAGGGCTCCCGCCACAACCGCGGGTGCGCGGTGGATCTCACGCTCTACGATCTGAAGACCGGACGTCCGGTGACGATGACGGGCGGATACGACGAATTCTCGGACCGGTCGTATCCGAACTATCCGGGCGGGACGTCGCTGCAGCGGTGGCATCGCGAAGTGCTGCGCGAGGCGATGGAAGCGCAGGACTTCACCGTCTACGAGGCGGAGTGGTGGCACTTCGACTACAACGCGTGGCGCGAGTATCCAATCCTGAACGTGCCGTTCGAGCAGGTGAAGAAGTCCTGACGCGCGGACGTCGTTCCAGGGACCACTGACCGTCGCGCTCGCCCGCTGGCGACAATTCCCGTGGACGGGCGGGACCGTTCCCGCATAGACTCAGCCTGCTTTTCCCGGCCTGGATGACGGTCCAGGACCGCCCGCCGCGGGCGGCGTCCGCCGGGGAACCACTCACTCTCCATCCTGCTCCGGGCCGCGCGCCGCGTCTGCGCCTCGCGGGACCGGCCGGCGCGGGCAAGGACGTCTGCACGTATGGCCGCGACCGCCCCGCTCACCAGGACCCAGTGGCTCATCTGCGTCATCGCGTCGATTGGCTTTGCCTTCGACATCTACGAGTTGCTGATGCTGCCGCTCATCGTGCGGCCGGCGTTGATGGAACTGGGCGGCATCCGGCCCGGCACGCCTGAATTCAACAACTGGGTCGGCATGCTGTTCTACGTGCCGGCCGTCGCGGGCGGCATCTTCGGTCTGCTGGGCGGCTATCTGACGGATCGGTTCGGCCGCCGGCGCGTGCTCGTGTGGAGCATCCTGCTGTATGCCGGATCGGCGTGCGCCGCGGGCTTCGCGACGTCGCTGCCGATGCTGCTCGTGCTGCGCTGCCTGACCTTCGTCGGCGTGTGCGTCGAGTTCGTCGCCGCGGTCGCGTGGCTCGCGGAGCTGTTCCCCGAGCGCGAGCGGCGCGAAGCCGTCCTCGGTTACACGCAGGCGTTCTCGTCGATCGGCGGGCTGCTCGTCACGGGCGCGTATTACCTGTCGGTGACGTACGGCGACGCCTTCCCCGCGATCTACGGCGAGCACGCGGCCTGGCGCTATACGCTGATCTCGGGCCTGATCCCCGCGCTGCCGCTGATCATCATCCGGCCGTTCCTGCCCGAATCTCCCGCGTGGGAACAGAAGCACCGCGAAGGCACCTTGAAGCGTCCGCGCCTCGGCGAGTTGTTCCAGCCGCAGTTCCGCCGGGCGACGCTGGTGACGACGCTGATGTTTGCGTGCAGCTACGGCGCCGCGTTCGGCGCGATTCAGCATCTGCCGCGCATCGTGCCCGGCATGGACGTCGTCCGATTGCTGCCGCGCCCGCAGCAGGAACAAATCGTCAGCGTCGTGCAGACGTTCCAGGAAGTCGGCGGACTCGCCGGACGCTTCCTGCTCGCATATCTCGCCATCCGCATCCTGTCGCGCCGGCGCCTGCTGCGCATCTTCCAGGTGCCCGGCATGATCCTGCTGCCGATCGTGTTCTTCTACGCGGCGCTGCACGATCTGACGCTGCTCCAGTGGGGCATCTTCGCGGTCGGCCTGCTGACAGTGTCGCAATTCAGTTTCTGGGGCAACTACCTGCCGCTGATCTATCCCACGCACCTGCGCGGCACGGGTGAGGCCTTTGCGGCCAACGTCGGCGGACGCATGATCGGCACGTCCGCGGCGCTGGTGACGACGCAGTTGGCGAACGTGATGCCGGGCGCGGGTCCGGCGGCGCAGTTGGCATACGCGGCGGCGGTCGTGGGCACCTCGGTGTATGTCATCGGCTTCTGCGCGAGCTTCTTCCTGCCCGAGCCGCAGCAGGATCGGCTGATGGAATAGTGCCTGGCCCGATGGCATAGATGCTGGTGGATCAGACGTGACCGAGCCTCCCGTGACGCGGCCCCCTGCCGACATGCCGCCGCCGACGCCGGTCCCGGCGCCGCCGCGGCGTGCGTTCTCCGGCCTGACCTGGAAGAAAGCCCTCGTCATCTATTTTGGCGGCGTCGCGCTGTTCCTCTCCGGCTGCGCGGGCCTGTTCTTCAGCCTCGATCAGAACCAGGGTCAGCCCCGGGAAGCGCTCCTGACGCTCGTCATCGCCGTGTGCGGTGTCGGCGCGCTCATGGCGGTCGTCGGCGCGATCCTCATCCTCATCCGCTTCGTGCTCTTCCTCCTCGGCCACGACAAGCGATCGGCTTGACCACCGTCCGGGCCGGCGAGACGTCCCCAGACGCGCGCGCGTAGACAGCGTCCGCGGTTCGTGTAACCCTTGTCGGGGCCTCCGTCAGGCAGTCGAGGAACATCTGCCCGGGCGTGTTCCTCCTGCTCTGCTGCATGCTCAGCGCGTTGTTCAGACCGTTCGAGAACCCGTGACGTTTCCCATCGCGATCCCGCTCGGTCCGTGGCTGCTGCCGCCGCACGTCGTGCTGGAGGCGCTGGCGTACACGATTGGCTTCCAGCTCTATCTGCGCGCTCGGCGACGACAAGGCGACGCGATCTCGGACGGCACGCGCTGGTCCGTGATTGCCGCCGCCATCGCCGGCGCGGCCATCGGCAGCAAGGTGCTGTTCTGGTTCGAGGATCCGTTCCTGACGTGGGCGCATCGCGCCGATATCCTCTTTCTCATGGGCGGCAAGACCGTCGTCGGCGGACTCGTCGGCGGCCTGATCGGCGTCGAGCTGACGAAGCGGGTCATCGGTGAAACGCGGTCCACCGGCGATCTCTTCGCCGTGCCGCTGGCCGCGGGCATGGCGATCGGCCGCATCGGCTGCTTCATGGCCGGCCTGTCGGATCAGACCTGCGGCGTCGCGACGTCGCTGCCGTGGGGCGTCGATTTCGGCGACGGTGTCCGCCGTCATCCGACACAGCTCTACGAGGCGGCGTACCTGCTTCCGCTCGCGCTGCTGCTCGCGCGCGCGGCACGGCGTCCGCACCAGCGAGGCGACATCTTCAAGCTGTTCATGGTCGGCTACATGACCTGCCGGCTCGGCGTCGACGCCATCAAGCCCGGCGTCACGTTCGCCGGCCTCACCGTCATTCAATGGACGGCGGCCGCCGTCCTGCTCTACTACGCTCCCGCCATCGTCCGCTGGTCCCGCAACGGCTGGTCCGCGCCTCGCGACCCGCTTCTCCTGTCGAGGGTCCCATGACCGATCGCGTCCGCCCGTACATGTTCTATGACGTCGCCCTGTCGATCTGTTCCACCTGTTTCAAGAAGGTGGAAGCCAAGATCGTCTTCCAGGACGACAAGGTCTACATGCTCAAACACTGCTTCCAGCACGGACACGAGCGCGTGCTGGTGGCGGACGATGTGGAGTATTACCGGCGGTGCCGCGAAGTGTTCCTCAAACCGCCTGAAATGCCGGCGCACTATCACACGCCGGTGAAGTGGGGCTGTCCGTACGACTGCGGCCTCTGCACGGATCACGAACAGCATTCGTGCCTGTCGCTCGTCGAGATCTGCGATGCGTGCAATCTGAAGTGCCCGGTCTGCTACGCGGAAAGCGGTCCGGATCGACAGGTGTATCGTCCGCTCGCGCAGGTCGAACGCATGCTCGACGCCGTCGTCCGCAGCGAAGGCGAGCCGGACGTCGTCCAGATCTCAGGCGGCGAACCGACACTGCATCCGGACTTCTTCGACATCCTCCGCGCGGCCCGACGCCGGCCGATCCGGCATCTGATGGTGAATACGAACGGCCTGCGGATCGCCGAGAGCGAGGACTTCGTCGAACAGCTCGCGATGTTCATGCCGGATTTCGAGATCTATCTGCAGTTCGACTCGTTCGAGCGCGACGCGTTGATGGACCTGCGCGGCGCGGACCTGCGTCACATCCGCGAGCGCGCGCTCGAACGCCTGAACCGCCACGGCATCTCGACGACACTGGTCGTCACGCTGAAGAAGGGCGTCAACGACGGGGAGATCGGCCGCATCGTCGACTACGCGCTGCAGCAGCCGTGCGTCCGCGGCGTCACGCTGCAGCCGATCCAGGACGCGGGACGCGTGCAGCACTTCGATCCCGCTACCGATCGCCTGACGCTGACCGAAGTCCGCCGGCGCCTGCTGGAGCAGACGAGCGTCTTCCGTCCCGAGGACGTGATCCCCGTGCCGTGCCATCCGGATTCGCTGGCGATGGCTTACGCGTTGAAGGTCGAGGACGGCGTGCTGCCGCTGACGGGGCTGATCGATCCGAAGGTCCTGATCGAAGGCGGACGGAACACGATCATCTACGAACAGGACGACCGCCTGCGCGAGGGCATCTTCAAGCTGTTCGCGACGAACCACTCGCCCGAATCGAGCGCGGGCACGCTGCGCGATCTCCTCTGCTGCATGCCGCGCATCGAGGCGCCCGGCAGCCTGGGCTATCAGAACGTGTTCCGCATCATCATCATGAACTTCATCGACGCGCACGCGTTCGATGTCCGCTCCGTCAAGAAGACGTGCGTCCACATCGTCCATCCCGAGGACGGACGCCTGATCCCCTTCGACACCTACAATCTGTTCTACCGGGACGATCTGGAACGCACGCGGCTGACGCCGCTGCGAGAGGCCGCCGAGGCCACGCACGCGCGCGTGCCGGTGCGCGCCAGCCTGCGATGACGTGATGGACGTGGCGTGAGAGCTGACGGGCGCCGTCGGCTGTGGTCTGGGCGCCCGTCGATATCGCGCCGTGAATACGGCGATCCCATGCGAGTGGTGGCTGGGGCGCTACGTCAGGAGCGCCGCCTGGACGCCGCGCATGTAGGCGAGCGATTCGCGCATGCCGACGACCGGATCGTCCGCGTCGATCTCGTACTCCAGCGAGACGTGTCCCGCAAAGCCGCTCTTGAGGAGCGCGCGGAAGAGGCCGGGGATGTCGAGCGCGCCCTTCCCCACCGCGACCTGACTGTCCTTCTTCTTCGGATCCGCCAGATCCTTCATGTGGAGATCGTGCAGGCGCGGCCCCGCGATGCGCACGCTGTCCACGATGTCCGCACCGGCGCGCGCGGCGTGGCCAATGTCGATGCAGAGACCCATCCGCGGGTCGCGCTTCGAGATCAGCGCGAGCGCATCCTTCGGCGCGGGGAAGTACTTGTCCTCCGGGCCGTGATTGTGGATGGCGATCTTGATGTCGTATTCCTTCGCCAGCTTCTCGACGGTGTCCAGCACGTCCGGTGACGGCGCGCAGACGATCGTCGCGAAGCCGCCCGCCTTCGCGTATTCGAAGTCCTTGCGAATGATCTGCTCGTCATTGACCGTCCAACTGATCGTACCGCCGCCCATGACGGTGATTCCGGCGGCTTCGATCTTCTGACGCGTGGCGCGTGTGGCGTCCAGCGGCTCGGTCCGCGGCAGGTGGACGTCTTTCAACGTCAGGTACTTGACGTCCATCGCCTGGCAGGCCGCGAGCATCTTGTCGAACGGGAACTTGCGCAGCGAGTAGGACGCGACACCGATTTTCAGGCCCTTCGCGGGGTTTGCGGGGGCGGCGCTCGCGCCGCGCAGGCCGGCCACCGCGGGAACGACCGCCGACGCCGCGGCCACGCTCAGGAATTGACGACGGGAGGGAGAAGACATGAGGAGCACTCCGTGATGGAACCGTGACGGCGACCGGTGCCGACCAAGATACTCGATTCTGGCGCGCCAGGAAACCGTTTGCAGAACGGCTCCCGGCGGCGCGCGACGTCCCGCATCGACTGGCGGCGACCCGCGGCGCGCGGGCCTCGCGCTGACCGCTCACACGCCCCTTCCACCGGACATCTGCTTCAGCTCCTTCAGGCGCTCGCCATCCGATGCACTCCGCCAACGTCGTGCTGTCCGTGATCGCCCGTGCGCTGTTCGTGCTTTTTCTCCTGTCGGCTGGTGTGGCCGTCCTGCTGCTGATGGGATACGCCTGGTCGTTCGAGATCGGCGGAATCCTCATCTCGGGCCATTCCCCCGCGCGCGCTGTCGGTCTCGCCACGGATCTTGGCGCGGCATGGCTCGCGCTGCGCGTGCGATCGCGGCGCGCACCGGCCGCCGTCGCGATCGAGACCGGTCTCCAGACGGACGACCGCGTTCGCGACGGAGGTCTGACACGCGCGATGCGCTGGTGGCTGATCGCGGTCGTCTGCGTCCTGCTCACTGCCGCGATGGCGTTCACGCTCGTCCTGCGCCGCACGCCGCATGTGGCGCCCATCGCGGACGCCGCGGCGATGGAGATCGGCGTGCTGCAGGCGATGACGTTCTCGCGGACGCCCGGCGCGTATTCGAGGTTTGGCTGGAATCATCCCGGACCCGCTCTATTTCTATCTGCTCGCGCCAGGCTACGTGCTGAGCGGACGACATTTCATCGGCATCAATCTCAACATGCTGATGATCAACCTGGCGTGTCTGTCGATTGTCGCGTGGATCGCGGCGCGGCATGGGCGCATCTCGCCGGGTATCGGCGTCGGGCCCGCGCTGACGCTGTATGTCTGGCGGACGGACGCGCTGCTGGTGAACGCCTGGAATCCCAACGCGATCCTGTGGCCCACCGCCGCGACGCTGATGCCGGGCGCGTCCGCCGCGCGCGGCAGCGGCGCGGCGCTGGCCGGACTCGTGCTCGCGGCGTCGTTCATCGCGCAGACGCATATCGCCGCGCTGCCGTTCGCGTTCGTGGCGGCGGCGGTCGCGTCGATGGCGTGGCTCGCGGACTGGCCGCTGCGCCCGCGCCGCGACAACTGGCGATGGCTGACGATGGCGGGAGCGATGTCCATCGGTGCGTGGCTGCTGCCGGCATACGACGAGTGGACGCGGGAGCCGGGGAATCTGACGTTGATCCTGCGGTTCTTCGCGCACGATGGCGGCGGCCCGACGCAAGACATCGGCCTGTCCGCCCACGTCTGGGCGCAGGTGCTGACCGCGCCACTGCGCACGGCGATTCACAACACGGGGTCCGGCGTCATGACCGCGACGTCCAGCGAGGCGGTGATCTGGATCGCCGCCGCGGAGCTGGCCGCGCTCGCCCTCGGCGCCCGCCTGCTCTGGACCCGCGATCGCCTGATCGCCTGGCTCGGCGTGCTGTGCTTCATCGGCTCCCTCGTCGCCCTGCTCTCCATCGTCAAGATCCGCGGCGACATCACGGACTACGCCGTGCTCTGGATCTCCACGATTGGCGCCATGAACGCCGCGGCGATCCTCTCGTCCGTCGGCGCTCTCATTGGTGCGTCCGCGGTTCGCCCGTCCTCAGATCGCTTGTTTCAACATGCTGCGCCCGCGTGGCTGTCCACGTTGACGCCGTTGACGCTCATCGCCGTGCTGTCACTTCCCATCGTGACGGCGACGGGCATCGGCATCGCCGGTTTGATGCGAGAGCGCGCCGCGGCCGTGGACGCGGGCGGACGATCGCCGATCGGCGATCTGTCCGACACGCTGGCGAACGCGCTCGTACGCGTCCGCGCCACGAGGACGCGCGTCGGCATCGACGGTGTCTGGGGCGAAGCTGCCGGCATCGTCCTGCAACTCTACAAACGCGGCGTGCGGGTCGGGGTCGATCCAGTGCATGTCATCATGTTCGACGGTCTGGCGTATCGCGGCGACCGCGACTACGAGGTGTGGATCGTCCATCGCCGCATCGGAGATCTGCTGCTGGCGCGCGACGGCGGCTGCATCCTCACCAACCGGCATGACGTCTCGATCTTCCTGCCGCCGGCCAGTGTCAAACGCGGCGTCTGCGATCTCGTTCTGCCATCCGCGCCGGTAGAATAGCCAGAGTGCGGGCGCGTCCGGTGCTGCCCTTCGTCGAGACGATGCGGCCTCAGCGTCCGTCCGTCATCGAGAGGAGTCGCGGTCATGATGTGGAACAGCCTCGCCGCTCGCGTCGCGCGGGCCGGCGTTCTTGTGGGGATTGCCGTCGCGTGCGGCGCGTTTGGGGTGAAGGCGCAGGACAGCGGCAGCCTTCGCGCGGAAAAGGTCGTGGACTTTCAGAAGGGCAAGATCATCCCGCTCGCGGTCACGGCGGGACCGATCAAGATCAGCAGCGTCGAGTTCACGGATCTCGGGCGGGCGGCCGGGCAGGGCGGCATTGCGGGGCGGATGCGTCCGACGCCGGCATCGGAGTTGTCGACGACGCTGCGGGCGCGGTTCGATGCGGAGAATCCGAAGTCGGACGAATGGGAGCTGACGGCTACGGTTGAGTTTCTGGACAAGAACGGCAAGGCCATCGATCGCGTCACGAAGAAAGAAAGCTACGAAGGCGAAGCGAAGCCCTGGAACTACGATCACCAGATCCTGGAATACGTCGTGCCGGCGATCGCGCAGGTCCGCATCAAGTTCGCGGCCCGTTTCGACTAATCGCGCCGCCGGCGGCGGGCGGGCTGAGGGCGGGAGCGTCCGCGGTACCTGCCAGATCGGCGTTTCGTGGACCGGGCGGTCCGTTACCGGGACGGATCGCGCCGGCTCGTCCCGCGTGCGATCCGTTTGCGGCGGATCGGATCTAGAATGGGCGCCTCACACAATCCACGCGTGCAGGAGGCAGTATGGTGCATCACGCAAGCATCGAAGAGCGGGAGCTGGCCCAGGCGATCCTCGCGGGCAGCCGTCGGCGGCCGCAGCAGGCGTTCGGCGAGTACTTCATCGGCCGTCAGAGCTCCTGCGCATTGGGCGCGGCATACGAGGCGCTGTTCAAGCTGCCGGACGAAGCCGGCGGCGTCCGCCCGCAACGGCTCGATCGCTTCTTCGACTGCCTGGAGGGCAGCGTCCGCCAGTGCCCCGAAGGGTGCAAGAAACGCATCCCCCTCGGCGCCATGATCTGCCACCTGAACGACACGCACCACTGGACCCGAGAACGCATCGCCGACTGGATCGTCAGCGAACGCGACTGACGATCAGACGGCGCGCGACGTCCGCGGCCGGCGTCGTCCGCCCGACACCGGTCAAATGTCCCGATTTTCAAGAGGCTCCCCCGCACGCGCGGGGATAGACCCTGATCGACCCATTCGCTCTGATCGCAGGGTCCGGCTCCCCCGCTGACGCGGGGACTTTGCGCGGACGTCGATGCGCTGGATCCGTGGAGGCGCTCCGGTCGCGCGGGGCGGCTAGGCGCCGTAGCAGAGGATCTGGCCGTCCTGGGTGCCGACGATGATGCAGCCGCGGCCGATGGCGGGGGATGACGCGATGGGGGAGCCGGCCTCGTGGTCCCAGAGCTTCTTGCCGGATGCTAAGTCCAGCATGTAGAAGCGGCCGTCGTTCGAGCCGACGAAGGCGCGGCCGCCGGCGATGGCGGGGGACGAGTCGACGCGGGCGCGCGTCGGGAATGTCCACAGCGGCTTGCCGGTCTTCGCGTCGAGTGCGTGGATCGCTTTGTCGCGGCCGCCCAGCACCAGGCGCGTGCCGTCGAACGCGGCGGACGAGTAGAACGGAAATTGCCGTTCTGTCGGCTGATACCGCCAGAAGATCCGCTTCCCGCTCAGGTCCAGCCCGACAACTTCGTTGTTGAACGTGCCGAAGAACACGCGGCCCGCGCCGACCGTGACGGACGCGCCGGTGTAGGCCTCGATCGGCACGGTGTAGACCGGCTGACCGTCCGACAGACGAATCGCGCGGAAGATCTCGTCGCAGCCGGCGAGATACGCGACCTCGCCGTCAATCGCGGGCGTGCCGTGGACGAAGTTCTGCGTGTCGAGCTTCCACAGCAGCTTGCCGTCCTTCTTCGACAGCGCATACAGACTGCTGTCGTAGGACCCAATCAGCACGCGGTCGCCGACGACCACCGGTGACGACTTGATCTCGCTCTGCGTCTTGTAGGTCCACGCCGCCGTGCCGTCCGCCGCCTTGACGGCGTGAAACGTCCCGCCAAGATCGCCCACGAACACCAGCCCGTCGGACACCGCGGGCGACGATTCGCCAATCGGCTCCTTCGTCTTGTAGGACCATTTCAGCTTGCCATCCGCGACGTCGAGCGCCAGCAGTTCGCCTGAATGCGATCCGATGTAGACGGTGTCGCCAACGATGGCGGCAGACGAATCGACGGCGTCCGCCGCGCTGTAGGTCCAGCGGACCTTCAACGTCGACGGGACGCTCTCGGTCGACATCCCGGTCAACTTGGGATTGCCGCGGAACTGCGGCCAGTCAGCGGCGGCTTGCGTCGTCGCCTGCGCGCTCGTCGCTGGCGGCGCGGCGGAGGCGGCCGGCGGCGTCTGCGCGCGCAACGATCCCAGCGTCAGCAGGAACCCGGCGATCAGCGTCGGCGCGATCACGAACAATGTACGCGGCGTAACCCGGCGCGGAGCCGGCACAGCGTCTGAATTGACGGGACGAGAGGTCACAGCGCCCATGTATACAGCTCCAAGGCGCCTTCTTCGCTGAAGCGCCGCGGATTGAATTTGCCGGTCCACTGCGCGGCGGCATCACGCGCGAGGACGGGAATGTCTTCGGGACGCACACCGGCGGCGGACAGCGACTCGGGCAGGTCGCCCGCGACGCGCAGCTCGTCCAGCCGCGCGGCCAGCAGTTCCGCGCCTTCGCCGCTCCGGCGTTCGGGGACGTCGAGCAGTTCCGCGTACTCCGCGCTCACTTCGCTCGCGTTCCAGCGGACGACCCACGGCAGCATCAGCGACACGGCGATGCCGTGCGACAGGCCGTAGCGCGCGCTGAGCGGATTCGCGCACGCGTGCGCCGCGCCCAGCATCGACGCTTCGATCGCCGCGCCCGCGTAGTGCGCGCCGATCAACATGTTCCCGCGCGCCCGCTCATCGTCCGGATGCGTCAACGCCCGCTCCAGACTGCGCGAGATCAACCGCCACGCCTCGCGGCCAAACATCCGCGAGAGCTCATTCTTCTTCCTGGTGACGAAGGACTCGACGACGTGCGAGAGCGCGTCGTAGCCAGCGGTCGCCGCGATGGCACGCGGCTGGGATCGCGTCAGCCGCGGATCGAGCAGCGCCACGCGGAACGCCGCGCCCGGTGCGCCGCACGCCATTTTCATCTTCGTCCGCGCATCCGAGATGACTGCGTACGACTGCGCCTCGCTGCCGGTGCCCGCGGTCGTCGGGACGCCGATCATCGGCAGCATCGGGTGCGGCACATTGCCGTAGCCGCGATAGTCCGCGATGCTCCCGTGATTGGTGAGGATGAAGTTCAGGCCCTTGGCGAAGTCCAGCGAGCTGCCGCCGCCAATGGCGACGAGGCCGTCGACGTCGAGCGACGCGGCGAAGCGCCGGCCCTGCGCGATCATGTCGCTGTCAGGATCCGCGCCGAACTCCGAGTACGCGCACGCCGCAATCCCGGAGGCCTGCAGCAGCATCGTCGCGCGCGCGACGTAGCCGCACGCGGCGATGCCGGGATCCGCGAGGATCAGCACGTTGCGAAGGCCGAGATCGCGCGCGATGATGCCGAGCTCGTCGAAGACGCCCGGCCCGAACATGACGCGCGTTCTCGGCTGCCAGTCGAAATGCACGTCGGTGCCTGCTGCGTCCTGATGCGAACCGGCGCTAGTTGCCCGCGCCGGACGGCTTGGTGGCGGGCGCCGGCGCGGCGGCCGACGCGGCCAGCGCGAAGAGCTGATTGCGGCTGCTGATGAACAGGACGCCGTTGGCGGGCACCGGCGTCGAGTAGACCGAGCTGCCCATGTTCACCTCGGCCAGCACCTTCAGCGTCTTGCCCGGCTGCATGATGACGACATCGCCGTCCTCGTCGCCGAGATACAACTTGCCGTCGGCCAGCAGCGGCGAGCCCCACACGGCCGCGAACATGTCGTGGACCCAGTACGCCTGACCGGTCTTCAGATCCAGACAGTGCAGGAAGCCGCTGAAATCCGGGTAGTAGATGAGACCGTCCTGGATGGCGGGCGTGGAGATCGAGCGGCGGATCTTGTCGTAGTGCCAGAGGCGGCCGCTCTCGGTGATGTCGCCGCGCTTCGTCGCGTCGATCGCGTAGAGATGCCCGACGCCTTCACCGTGCTCGGGATCCTGGCCGTTGGCGAGATAGACGACGTTCTCGTAGATGACCGGCGTCGCGATCAACTCGTTGCGCGTCTTCGGCCAGACGGAGTCCTTCGGGTTCGTGTCGAACTCCCACAGCTTCTTGCCGGTGAGCGCTTCATAACCGCGGACCCAGCCGTCGCCCTGCGCGGACACGACCATATCGACGTCGCCCACGCGGCCGACCGACGGCGAGGACCACTGGCCGTGCAGGATGCGATCGCCGACCGAGTTGTCTTCCCACACCAGCTTGCCGGTCAGCTTGTTGACGGCAATGATGGCTGGCGCTTTCGGCGACGGGATGTTGACGTGGCTCTCGTCCTGGCCGTTGGACGTGCTGACGATGATCAGATCGCCGAAGACGACAGGCGAGGAGTTGGCGAGGTTGTGGGGGAAGGTGCCGACCTCCTCCATCATGTCGAAGCGCCAGACGATGTCGCCGTCCTGCTCGCCGGTGAACTTCTCTTCCTTGAACGGGCCGTCGTTTTCCTTGTCGCGGAAGCCCTCGATATCGACGCACATCAGCTCGGCGCGGTTGCTGACGTAGTACACCTTGCCGCTGTCGACGAGCGCGGACGACGCGACGCCCTGGAACGGCCAGTCGTTGACGCGTCCGGCCGAGAGCTTCTCGTGCGTGATCTGCCAGAGGAACTCGCCGTCCGACTCGCGGAAGGCCATCAGCACGCCGCGATCGCCGCCCTGCTTGGGATCGCGCTGCAGCTCGTTGTTGGTGCCGACAATCACCGTGCCGTTCGCGACGACGGCGTTGCCGTACGTCTGCGAGCCGAGGGGCGACACCCATTTCACGTGCTGCTTGGTCTTGACGTCCCAGGTGCCGGGAAGACCCTTGGCTTCCGAGACCATGTTGCGGACCGGTGTGCCGCCCCACATGGGCCAGTCGCCGCCGCTGGGGGCGGCCGACCCGGGCACGGTCACCGAAGATTGGGACGTGACGGCGCCGATCGCGAGCACGGCGGCGGTCACGGTGGCGGTGCGAAGACGGGAACGCATACGACTGCCTTTTATCGCTCGTCTGCGCGTGAGCGCGACGGAGAATTGCTGGTGACCCTGATGTTATCGTAGTAAGCGCCGTACGGCGCGTCGGCGTACAAGCCCGGGCTGCCCTGCGTGTGGCCGATCGGATCGACCTTCTCGACGGTCCAGGCGGCCGGCTCGGCCTCGCCGCGCGGCCACACCTTGGCGCGGACACGCGTGGCGCCGCCCTTCTGGTTCTCGGCCATCATCTTCACGTGATACCACGTCTCGGCCTTCCACGCGAACGGGGCCGAGGCGGACATCGCCGTCGCGGGCTGCCAGTGCTGCAGCTCGATCTTCTGGCTGTTGCCGAAGATCACCAGCGTGTACCGCTGCGCGATGACGCCAACGTCGCCCTGCTGCCGGCGCCGTTCGGTGACGCGGACGTCCATCTCCACCGTGTAGTCGTGCAGGTCGCTCGCGCCGAACAGCATGCGGGCGCGGCGCGTCAGCGTGTTGTCCTCGACCCGCGTGAGCACCTTATTGCCTTCCAGATCCTTGACGACGAACTTGCTCGTCGCGTTAACCCAGGCCGCCGGCGGCGCCTCGCCGGTCGCGTTGTCGAAGTTGATATCGATCGGCGGAGGCCCGAGGACGCGTACGCGTGCCGTGCCCGACAGCGCGCCCGCGGTGGCCTTGACCAGGCCGGCCGTGCCGCTGGCTGCGTCGGGCGTATACGTGCCGTCCGCGGAGACGCCGCCGCCGAGGCCTTCGAGCGTCCAGGTCACGGGCTGCGTCGCGACGACGTGGCCCTGCGCGTCGAAGAAGCGCGCGGACAGCTTGAGCGTGTCGCCCGGCTTGAGCGTGGAATCGAACGGCGTCACCTGGATCCAGGTCGCGGCGCCGGCGCCGGCCGCGCTCTCGCCATTGCTGCCTGCAGTCGTCCCCGGCGCGGCCGCGGGGCCACGCCTCGACGCGCGCGGACGGCGTGACGCGATCGCCTTCGGGCCGATCGCGTAGAGCGCGTCCATCGACGTGAGGTAGATGCGGCCGTTCGCGGCAATCGGCGATGCGATGATCGCCTCGGCCTCGGTGCGGCCCTGCGGCAGCAGCGCGTCCTCGTCGACCACCTCGACGCCCTCCGCGCCCGGCTTGAGGATCCACAGCTTGCCGTTCTCGGTGCCGACGTACAGCTTGCCGTCCGCGAGCAGGCTCGATCCCTTCTGGATCGTACCGAGATTGCGGTCCCACAGCTTCTTGCCGGACGCGAGATCGAACGCCGCGAGCACGGCGCCGTTGTCCACCTGATAGATGCGTCCCGCGGCCTCATCGATCACGGGCGTGGAAAAGCCGCCCTGCCAGCCAGTCGCCGCCCACTTCAACTGCGCCTTGGTGACGGTCCCTGTCGCCGTCGCCGCGTCGATGGCGGCGATGAGGCCCATGTCCTGCGTGTCGAGGTTCTCTTCGCTGTGCGTCACAATCGCCGTCGTGCCGGCCATGACAACGTTCGTGTTGATCGCGCGCTTGGTCATCTCGAACTTCCACACCGGCTCGCCGGTCGCGAGCTTGAGCGCGTGGATCGTGCCGTCGGTGCCGCCGACGAAGAGCATCCGCGTGCCGTTCACCGTCGCCGCGATCGGGCTGGAATAGTTCGTGTCGTAGTGGCGGGCCTGCGGCGAGGTGATCCAGATTGCCTGCCCGGTGGTCTTGTCGAACGCGAAATAGCGGTTGCCGCCGCGCGCGAGCGAGCCCCAGCCGGACATCAGGCCGCTGATGATGACGAGATTCCCTTCGACGATCGGCGAGACCGTACGTCCGCCGTGTGTGGTGATGACGCCGAAGTCCTCGGCGAGGGAGCGGGTCCAGAGCAGCTTGCCGTCGCGCGTATAGGCGAAGAGCGAAGCGCCGCCGCCGTACGCGTAGATGTTGCCGGTTTCGGGATCGGCCGCGGGCGAGGCCCACGCGACGCGATGCGGCGGCGTGTCGCTCAGATACAGATTGTGCCGCCGCTCCCACAGCAGCTTGCCGGTCTCTTCGTCCAGGCAGACGAGCCGCTCCTGGCGATCGGCGTCCGCGCCGGCGGACGTGAACAGGTAGATGCGGCCGTTGAAGACGATGGGCGCCGAACGCGAGCCGTACGGCACGCGCCACGCCAGATTCTCGCCCTGCGGCGACCAGCGATCGGGAAGCTGGCGCTCTTGCGAGACGCCGCTGCGCGCGGGACCGCGCCACTCTGGCCAGTCGTCCGCGTGGGCGCCGAGCGGGCTCAGAAATATGACGAACAGGAGCGCCGCTGCCGCGGCAATGCGCCGGCCGACGATGAAGGACAGCATACGAGTGACAAAGGCGATCGGAGACATAGCATGCATCGCGCGTCCCGCGTATGATGTGTCTCGATCCTGGCGTCAGGCGAACAATCAGCGTGCCCCGGGACAAGGCACAGGGACGGCAACAGGTACGTTCCCGACAATATAGTCCCCGGAAAGCGCGCGTCAAGCGCTCATCGACAAACGGTCAGACGCGGACGGCAGCGACGCTCCCCGTGTAACGCGGAGAATCCCCCATGCGCTCTTCATCTACGGCTTTCGGCCTCGCTACGCTCGGGTTCGTCCTCGGCGCCAGTATGGTTGCCTACGGAGATAACTGGCTGACGGCTGCGGAGCGGCCGGCGCTTGAAGGGTCCGCCGAGGCCGAAGGCGGCGGCGGAGACAACTGGCCGCAATGGCGGGGGCCGGACGGCCAGGGCGTCTCGACCGAGTCCAAGCTGCCGGACGCCTGGAGCCCATCCACCAACATCGCCTGGAAAGCCGACCTGCCCGGCCGCGCGCACTCCTCGCCCATCGTCTGGAACAAGCATGTCTTCGTCACCACGGCGCTCGAAGGCGACGCCGTCCCCGGCGCCAAGGCGCCGGAACACCTGATCGACGGCAAGCCGTTCGTCCACCCGGACAGCGTCGGCGCCGATCGCCATCACACCTATCAGGTGATCGCGTTCGACCTCGACACGGGCAAGCGGCTATGGGACCGCGTCGCCTACGCGGGCGCGGTGTACGACAACCGCCACAAGAAGAGCAGCTACGCCTCGGCGACCCCCGTCACCGACGGCACGCGCGTTTACGCGTATTTCGGATCCGAAGGCATCTACGCGTACGACTTCAACGGCACGCTCGCGTGGAAGACCGACATCGGCGACATCACAACGCTCGGCATGGGCACCGCGACGTCACCCGTCCTCTATAAGAACCTGCTGATCCTCCAGTGCGACGAGAACAACGGCGACAAGTCCTTCATCGTCGCGCTCGACAAGTCGTCCGGCCGCGAGGTGTGGCGCACGCCGCGCAAGGTGCAGGTGAGCTGGACGACGCCGGTGCTCGTGCGCGCGGGCAGTCGCGACGAGCTCGTCACGAACGGCACCGAAGCGATCGTCGCGTACGACCCGTCCAACGGCCGCGAGATCTGGCGCGCGAAGGGCGTCGAGAGCAACGCCATCCACACTCCGCTCGTCGGCCACGGCCTCGTCATCGTCTCCGCCGGCTACCCCGCGAAGAAGGTGATCGCCATCCGGCCCGGCGGCTCGGGCGACATCACCGGCACCGACCGCATCGTCTGGACGTACGAGAAGGGCACGGCCTACGTGCCGTCACCGATCCTCTACGGCGATTATCTGTATCTGACGACAGACAAGGGCATCCTGACGTGCCTCGATCCGAAGACCGGCAAGGTGCTCTACGAAGGCGGACGCGTCCCCGTGCCCGCGACGTTCATGGCGTCGCCCGTGGCGTACGACGGCAAGATCCTGCTGACGGGCGACGATGGCAGCACGTACGTCATCAAGGCGGGACCGGTGCATGAAGTGCTGCGCACGAACACCGTCGACGAGCCCGTCGCCGCGTCGCCCGCGCTGTCGCAGGGCCGGATCCTGATTCGCGCCACGGGACATCTGTACTGCATCAAGCAGGCATAGGCGGTCGGCCGCCCCGCACGGCGCGCGTCCACTGGGCGCGCGTCAGGGGCGCGGCTGGTGATGATCCAGTCGCGGCGCGACTGCGTCCAGGTCGCCGCGCAGCAGCCGGTCGATCAGCTCCGTCACGCCGGCGCCGCGCGCGCCGGCGGTGACGAGGTCCGCCGTATCCTTCACGGCCGGCAGCGCGTTCGACACCGCCACCGACAAGCCGCACAGACGCAGGAACGCATGATCGTTCTCCGCGTCGCCCACGCCGACCGTCCGCTCGGCCGGGACGCCGATCTCTTCCAGCGCAGGCTCCAGCCCCGTCGCCTTCGTCACGCCGGACGGCAGCGCCATCACCGATCCTTTGTTGAAAATGACGTGCCATTCGAGGCCGAGGTCGCGAATCGCCGCGAGCACGGCGTGCTCGTGCGGCTGGACGGTCGCGACGATCGATCGGCCGACCGAGAACGGCACGTCCTGGCCGACAAGCGCATCGAGCAGCGCGGGCGGCGGCGATGGGGCGATCGTCCGCGTGTCGCACGTGGCAGGGTCGTAGAGCAGCGCGCCATTTTCGGCGACGATGCGATCGAAGAGATCGCCGTGCGGGAACGTGCGGAAGAGATCGTCGAGTTCGCGGCCAGTCACCATCAGGAGCCGCAGGCCCGCGTCGCGCGCGCGGTGCAAGGCGTCCAGCGTCGTCTCGTCGACGCGTCCGTCGTGCGCGAGCGTGCCGTCGTAGTCCGTGGCCAGCGCGAGGTAGGTCATGCGTTCCAGAACATCAGTGGACGACACGCCAGACATGTGAGGGCGGCGGTCCGTCGTGCGGCTCGACCCGCTCCTCCCACAGCCGGAACCCGCCAGTAAACGCATCGTCGTTGCCGCCGCGGCGGACGCCGTCCGGCAGCGGTTGGACGCGTGCCGCGTTGCCGCCGCCCAGCAGGACGTAGTCCGCGAGCAGCGCGCGACGCAGCACGTCGATCGCGTGATGCACCGACTCCAGCCACGCCGCGTCGCCATGCGCTTCCAGCCCGCGCTTGCCGAGCCGATCCGCCATTGTCGCGTCCGCGCGATCGCGGTCGTCACCGGATCCGTGCCGCGCGTGATCCGGAGAGCCGTCCGGCGATCCGTACGGCAGACCGCCCAGTTCCAGCGGGACGACGACGCGATCGACAACCAGGGCGGAGCCGAGTCCCGTGCCGAGGCCGAGGAACAGCATGCGTCCGCCCGCATAGCCGCCGAGCGCCTGCATGACAGCGTCGTTGATGATGCGGACGGGCCGCTGGAACGCGGCTTCGAAGTCGTAGCCCACCCAGCCGTCGCCGAGGTTGCCCGCGACGTCCGTCGGTCCATCGGGGCCGACGGGACCGGGATAGCCGAGCGAGACGACGTCGTACGTCCAGTCGCGGGTGATGTCACGGACGTGCGTCATCAGATCGTCCGGCGTCAGATGCTGGCCGGACGCGAAGCGCCGCGGTTCGGTGGCGTCCGTCACCAAGGCCTTGACGTGCGTGCCGCCGATGTCAATCACGAGGACTTTCACGGGCGCTCCGGCTGAATGGCGAGACGTCGACGCGCGTCAGCGCTGACGCTGGAACGTGAACCGCTGCGCGGCGGGCTTGCCCTTCTCGTCGCCCTGCAGTTCCGCGATCAGCGTATCGCGTCCTTCGAGGCGATACGTAATGATTTTGGGATTATCGTGCGCGGGGTTCTCGAAGGTCACGGACGAGTCGTCGATCTTCGTCATCTTGAACGCGATCGGCGGATTGCCGCGCAACTGCGCGACGTAATACAGCCCGTCCGGACGTGCTTCGATCCGCAGATACTCGAAGAACACAACGCGGTTCTGCCGGAACGTGCGGCCGATGCCGACGAGCAGATTGGACGCGCCGCCCAGCCAGCGCTCGTCCGCGCCGCCGCCGGTCGCACGCGCGCTGGTGCTCCAGCCACCATCAGCCAGCCACTGCAGCTTCTGGATGGCCTGGAGCGCCTCCTCATTCATGGCCGGCGCGGCAGGCGGCGTGCCTTGCGGCGCGGCGGGAGCGGCGGGCGCAGCCGGCGGGGCGGGCGTCTGGGCGGCACGTGTCGGGACGGGGGCGCCGGGCGGAGACAGTGCGATGACAAGGGCACAAGCGAGCGAACGGATCATGGACGCGCAACTCCTTCTTGAAGGTTCTGGGGCGCCACATTCATAACACGGTTGGATTATCATGGACACCACTCATCCTCGCGTCTCATGACTTCCACACCCCGCACGCTCGTCGCTCCCGCGCGCTCGTCTCGCGTCTATTACGGCTGGATTGTGACGCTCGTCGCCGCGCTGGCGATGGTGGGGACGCTCCCCGGACGGACGCAAGGCCTCGGCCTCGTGACGGAACCGCTGCTGCGCGATTTCGGCCTCGATCGATCCAGCTACGCGACGATCAATCTGTGGGCGACGCTGATCGGCGCGCTCGGATCGCTTGGCGTCGGCCGCGTCATCGATCGCGCCGGCAGCCGCGGCGTTCTCACCGCCATCGCCCTGCTGCTCGGCCTCGTCGTGATCGGCATGAGCATGGTGACGAGCGTGGCCATGCTCGCGTTGACGATTACGCTGACGCGCGCGCTGGGACAGAGCGCGCTGTCGGTCGTCAGCATCACGATGGTCGGCCAGTGGTTCCGCCGCCGGTTGAACGCGGCGATGGCGGTGTACGCGATCGTGCTCAGCATGGGATTCATGATCGCGTTCCCGCTCGTCGGCGCGCTCGTGGCGGACATCGGCTGGCGGCGGACCTGGATGATCGTCGGCCTGACGCTGATCGGCGTCCTCGCGCCGCTCGCGGCGTGGCTCGTGCGGCGCGCGCCGGAGTCCATCGGCCTCGCGCTGGACGGCGACGAGCGCGCGGCGGACGGAACCGTGAGCGGCGGCGCGGCGGATGCACCGCTGACCGGCGCGAGCTGGACGCGCGCCGTGCGCACGCCGGCGTTCTGGGTCTTCGCGATCGGCAGCTCGACGTACGGACTCGTGTCGTCCGGCATCACGCTGTTCAACGAGTCGATCCTGCTCGAACGCGGGTTCGATCAGATCGTCTTCCGTAATTCGCTCGCCGTCGTCGCCATCACCGGTCTGTTCGGCAACTTCCTCGGCGGCTGGCTGGCGGATCGCTGGTCGATGGGACGCGTGATGGCGATCACGATGTTCACGCTGATGATCGCGCTCCTCGTGCTGCCGTCGGTGACGACGGTCGCGCACGTCATGGGCTACGCGACGGTGATGGGCCTGTCGGGCGGGTTCGTCACGGTGCTGTTCTTCTCGTTCTGGAGCCGCGCGTACGGACGCCGCGAGCTGGGACGCATCCAGGGCATCGCGCAGGCGATGACCGTGCTCGCGTCGGCGGTCGGTCCGCTGCTGCTCGCGGTCAGCCAGGCGCGGACCGGATCGTACGGCCCGTTTTTCTACGCGATTGCGGCGTGCGTCGGGGTGATGGCGGTGCTCGCCTGGATCGTGCCGGTGCCGCAGCTCGCGGACGTTCGCGAGTAGCGGCGCCCCTCCGTGGGCCCCCCTCCTGAGCCAACCGTCGCGCGCGGCGCGGACGGCACGGTCAGCGCGGCGCGGCTTCAATCCACTGCGCGAGTTTCTCGCGCAGCGTGTTCAGGCGCAGCGGCTTCTGCATGAAGTCGTTCATGCCCGCGTCGAGGCACTTGACGCGTTCGGTGTCCGCGCTGTCGCCCGACAGCGCGATGATCGGCGGCGACGCGGCGGTCTCCAGCCGCGCGCGGATCAGCCGCGCGGCTTCGACGCCGTCCATCCCGTTCATCTGACAATCCATCAGCACGAGGTGATACGGCGTCCGGCGGACGGCTTCCACCGCGTCCGCGCCGTCGGCGACCACGTCCACGCGGCAGCCGAGACGCTCGAGCATCTGCACCGCGACTTTCTGATTCAGCGGATTGTCCTCCGCAACCAGGATCCGCGGACGCAGGCCCGCGCGGCCTTCCATCAACTGACGGCTCGTCAGCAGCGGCACGAACTGCCTGGTGTCGCCGCCCGCGAGCAGCGCTTCGAGGCACGCGCGCAGCGGCGCTTCGCGGATCGGCTTCTGCAGATACGCGTCGATGCCGGCTTCCTGCGCGAGGGCGGCCTGTCCGCGCGCGGGATAGCCGGTGAGTAGGATCAGCCGCGTCGGCGCCAGCGCCGGATCGCTGCGAATGAGCCGCGCCAGCGCCAGCCCGTCGAGCCCCGGCAGGCGCAAGTCGAGGATGGCGAGGTCGAACGGCGTGCCCGCGGCGCTCGCGACTTTCATCAGCGTCAGCGCGGTGTGCGCTTCGTCCGCGGATTCCACCCACAGGTTCCAGCCGCGCAGCCGTTCGAGCAACAGGCGCTGGCTGACCGGGTTGTCGTCCACGCAGAGCACGCGCTTGCCGGCGAGCGGGACGTAGCGCGTGACCGCGGCCACCGGGAGCGGCCGGCGCTTGACGCGCGACGTGAACCACCACGTGCGGCCGCCGAGCGCGTCGACCTGCGCGCCCATCGTGCCGCCCATCAGCCGCACGAGATGCCGGCAGACCTCCGCGCGCGGATTGACGTCCGCGTCGGTCGCAAGGTTCGTCTTCCGCGTCGCCGCCGGCGCCCAGGCGGACGATCCCCCTTCGACCGTGCCCGAAATGCCGACGTCGAACCGCAGGAGCACGTCCTCTGGGTCCTCGGACTCCAGCGCCGTGCGAACGACCACGTCGCCGAGCGTCGTCAGCGCGATGCCGTCGCTCACGAGATAGCTGAGGATCTGGCGAAGGCGCGACGCGTCGCCTTCGACGACTTCCGGCACTTTCGCGGAGACGAGCGCGCAGATCTCGATTTCCTTCTCGGCGGCCCGCCACGCCAGCGACTCCATCACGTCGTCCACCAGCGCGCGCGGATCGAAGTCGACCGGGTTGAGCGCCGTCTTGACGTCGAGCGTGGCGAATTCGAGCAGGTCTTCGATCACCGAGAGCAATTGCTCGCCGGACGTGTCGATGGCGCGCGCGTATTCCACCTGATCGGCGCGGAGGCCGGAGTCGAGCAGCAGGCGCGTCATGCCGAGGACGCCGTTGAGCGGCGTCCGCAGGTCGTGGCCGATGAGCGAGAGGAACTGCCGCATCGTATGGTCGTCCACGACGCGCGGCGTGTCGTCGCCCGGCACGTCGCCGCCGTGGCCGTTGGATGATTCGCGCGGGACGATGTCCGCGGCCCAGCGCACGACGACCTGATAGGGCGGCGTGACCGGCGTCAGGAACGTGCAGTCGAGCCGGCCGGACACGGCGCCGCTGCCCTGCACGAGCCGGCAGCGGCAGGTGGACTCGCCGCGCGCGGTGGCGTCCGCGAGCGCAATCGTCACGGCCGCGCGGTCGTCGGGATGGAGCTGATCGAGAAAGGAGATGGACCGTCGCGCCGCGTCAACGCCGGCCAGTACGCTGCCGGATTGGTTCGCTTCGCGATCGAGTGCGAGGATGCGCCAGGGAGCCGCCGCTTCGAGCGTCCAGATCATCACCTAAACCACCCATCTGCGAGCCGGCCGGATTCAGCCCGTGTACCCACATGATACGAGCCGTGCGCACGATTCTACAGGAGGCGGTTCACGGCGGCCAGTAGCGGCGCCGCCAGACAGGCGACGGGCGAGACGGACGCGCAGGTACCCATCGCGCCCGTCTCGGGCCGCGCGGCGGCCCCGCCTGGGGGACCGCATCCGCGCTTTTATTCGTAGTGCAGGGCTTTGACGGGATCCAGCCCGGCGGCCTTGCGCGCGGGGTAGACGCCGAAGATCAGGCCGATGGTGACGGAGACCACGAAGGCCAGGACGATCGAGCTGAGGCTGATGATCGTCGTCCAGCCGGCGAGGAAGCCGATCAGGCGCGACATGCCGATGCCGACGAGGACGCCGATCAGGCCGCCGGCACAGGAGATCAGCGTCGCCTCGATGAGGAACTGGCGGACGATGACCCGGCGGCGCGCGCCGATCGCGCGGCGGATGCCGATCTCCTTCGTCCGCTCCAGGATGCTGGCGAGCATGATGTTCATGATGCCGATGCCGCCGACGAGCAGCGAGATCGACGCGATCGCCACCATCACCATTTCGAAGATGCGCTGCGTGCGCCGCTGCTGGGCGAGCAGCTCCGCGGGCACGATGATCGAGAAGTCGCCGGCGTCCTTGTGCGCCTCGTTCAGCAGGCCGCGGACGATGCGCGCGGTGGACGCGCTGGCGTCCGCCGAGGCGAGCTGCAGGTAGATGCCGTCGATTTCATCTTTCAGATAGCTGTTGCCGTCCTCGAACCGCAGGATTGCCGCGTTGAGCGGGACGTAGATGAAGTTGTTGCGGTCCTCGGCCGGCAGCCCCGCGACGTCGCTCTGCGCGCTCAATTGCGGACCCGCGACGCCGATGACGTGCAGCCACTGCTCGTTGACCTTGACGTATTCCCCCAGCACCGGCCTGCCGCCGAAGAGCGACGCCTGCACCGCTTCGCCCAGGACGCAGACGGGCGCGGCGAGGCGGTCTTCTTCCTCGGTGAAGAACCGGCCGGAGACGAGGCGCAGCGAGGAAAGCTGCTGATAGGCGGGCGAGACGCCGTAGACGACCGGCATGTCGCCGGCGGACTTGGGGATCGTCTTCGACGGCAGGAAGCGCTTGCGCGCCGAGGTCGCGCGGACGCCGCTGACGTTCGCGCGGATCGTCCGCAGGTCTTCGAAGGTCAGCCCCGGCGAGAGCTTGCGCACGCGCTGCAGCACCTGGCGATCGGTCGCTTCGCGCGACTCGATGATCAGGTTGCGCACGCCGAGGTTTTCGATGAAGGCCATCACCTGCTGCTGCGCGCCCGCGCCAATCGACAGCATCGACACGACCGCCGCCACCCCGAAGATCATCCCCAGCATCGTCAGCAACGAGCGGAGCTTGTGGAGCAGCAGATTGTCGAGGCCGAGCCGCAGGTCGGGCAGGAAGTCCTTGCCGAGGTCCAGGCCGGGCGCGCGCGGGGGCGGCGATCCGGACGGTTCGAGCGCGTCGCCGACGTTGATCGTGCTCATGGCATCCCCACCATGCGCGCGGGCGCGTCGGCGCCGGCCGGCGCGGCCTCCTCCGGCTTGGCTTCGGGATTGGACAACGCGACCTCGGTGCCTTCCGTG
>Ga0187894_10001197_pt1 | contig 33895 bp, 35 predicted proteins | sample GBC1701081metaG_FD_136650 | JGI IMG/M metagenome (GOLD analysis project Ga0187894, IMG submission 136650) | White microbial mat communities from a lava cave in the Kipuka Kanohina Cave System on the Island of Hawaii, USA - GBC170108-1 metaG ...
CGCCTTCAGATCATGCCGCGTATGCGACCCGCTCTTGTAGTTTTCCATCCGCACATCCTACCATGCTGAAGCCGCCGACTAAAGTCGGGGGTTTCTCTCCCACTCCCCGCTACAGACAATGAACAAAATGCACAGAATCCGGCCGACCGGATGTTCCTCCTGTCTCGATTCTGTTCTTTTTGTTAATTCTGTCCTCGTTATCTCTGACTTGAGTTATCCGTTTTTATCAGTGCCATCCGTAATCACTCCCGCATGACCGCCCTCCGCAAACCCGACTGGCTCCGCGCCCGGCTGCCCTCCGGCCCCGGCTACGTGGCCACGCGCCGGCTGGTCGAGGAGAGCAAGCTCCACACGGTCTGCCAGAGCGCGCAGTGCCCGAACATCGGCGAGTGCTGGTCACGCGGCACCGCCACGGTCATGATCCTCGGCAACATCTGCACGCGCTCGTGCAACTTCTGCGCGATCCAGAACGGCCGCCCCACCGAGCACGACCTCGGCGAGCCCGCCCGCGTGGCCGACGCGGTCAACAAGATGGGCCTGCGCCACTGCGTCATCACGTCCGTCGCCCGCGACGACCTGCACGACGGCGGCGCGAGCGTCTGGGCCGCGACCATCCGCGCCGTGCGCTACCGCAGCCCGGCCTGCGCCATCGAGGTGCTCGTGCCCGACTTCAAGGGCCACCTCGACCAGGTGGACATCGTGCTCGCCGCCCGGCCCGACATCTTCAACCACAACCTCGAGACCGTCGAGCGCCTCCAGCGCCCGGTCCGCGTGCAGGCCCGCTACGACCGTTCCCGCTCCGTCCTCCGCCACGCCAAGTCCCAGGGCTTCACCACCAAGACCGGTATCATGCTCGGCCTCGGCGAGCAGCAGGATGAGATCGAGCAGACCCTGCGCGACATCGCCGCCGACCGCACCGACATCCTCACGCTCGGCCAGTATCTCCAGCCCACCCCGCAGCACTGGAAGATCGACCGCTGGGTCACGCCCGACGAGTTCGCCCGCTGGAAGCAGGTCGCCCTCGACCTCGGCATCGGCGTGGTCGAATCCGGACCGCTCGTCCGCTCCAGCTACCACGCCGACGAGCAATCCGCCAAATACACCGGCGAGGAGCACCTGAACACCCGCCCCGCGCTGGCGAGCGCCTGAGCGCCGGTCACTTCGCGTAGCCCTCGGCGCCGAGGAAGTGCAGCGAAACGTAGGGCTCGGCGCCCACGACCCAGCTGTCGTGAGGAATAGGCGGGATATAAAACATCTCCCCGGCCCGCAGCTCGATCACCTGTCCGTCATCAAACGCCGCGGTGGCCGTGCCGGACAGCACCATGCCCACGTGTTCCAGCGGGCAACGCTCGGCGCCGATGGCCGGCCCGACGTGCTCCGACCATTTCCAGCCCGGCTCGTAGGTGGCACGACCGATGGTCTTGCCGCCGATATGCACGATCTCGAAGCGCCCCTTGGGGAAGACGCGCGTCTCGTCCGGCTGCTCGAACCGCCTCAAAATCACGTCGTTCATGCCCCGCAGGCCAACAGGCCTCCCCGCCCGGCGCAACCCGGGACGGCGTGTGCCCCTCCGGGCGTCGGGGGTGTGTGCCGGGTCCGGCACCGGCCGCGGGGAGCCATGTGATTGTTTCGTGCTGCCGGATTGCCTTCGGCCGGACGGGTGGTTTGCTGGCGCGCCATGAAACCCAGATTCGCCGCCTGTGTGCTGTTCTCCATCCTCGGTCTCCTGTCCTCCGCCTTCGCCGGCAACATAGTTTCGGGCCCGATGCTCGGTTACAGCGCACATCGCGAAATTTTCCTATGGATCGAGACGAAGGACGCGCAGAAGGTCACGCTCGACTACTGGCTCGCAGGCAAGCCGGAGACGAAGCGGACCATCGAGAAGACCAACCTCGAGGTCACCCCTGCCGGCGGGCAGATCTCGCACTTCCGCCCCGGGCTGCTCGATCCGGGCGCGACCTACGAATACACCCTCCGCCTCGACGGCGTGGCCCAGCAGCTCGCCGCCCCGGCCGTGTTCAAGACCCAGGAGCTCTGGGAGTGGCGCCAGCCGCCGCCGGATTTCAAGTTCATCACCGGCTCCTGCGCCTACATCAACGACCCGCCCTTCGACCGCCCCGGCGAGAGCTACGGCAAGACCGTCCGCACCTTCGAGCTGATGGGCGACAGCGGCGCCGACTTCATGGTCTGGCTCGGCGACAACTGGTATTGGCGCGAACCCGACTACGACTCGCTCAGCGGCCTGTGGTATCGCCCGTCGCACGACCGCGCCATCCCCCAGATGCAGAAGCTCCTCGGCGCGATGCACCACTACGCCGTGTGGGACGACCACGACTACGGCCCCAACGACTCCAACCGGACCTTTGAATACAAGGACGAGGCGCTGAAGATCTTCCAGGCCTACTGGGGCAACCATACCTACGGCGAGCGCGACAACCCCGGCGTCTACACCAAGTTCTACTGGGGCGACGCCGCGTTCTTCCTGATGGACAACCATTATCACCGCGACGCCGCCACGCTGAACCAGGATCTCCATCCGGAGAAGAGCCAGTGGGGCCGCCGCCAGCTCGAGTGGCTCAAGCAGTCGCTCATCGCCGCGAAGGAGCTGCGGCACTTCAAGTTCATGTTCATCGCCACCGGCAACCAGATGCTGCAGGTCAACACCGGCGCCGAGTCGCACCAGGAATACCGCCGCGAGCGCGAGGAGCTCCTCCAGTTCATCCGCGAATACGACCTCACGGGCGTCGTCTTCCTGACCGGCGACGTGCATCACGCCGCGCTCTACCGCCGCCGGCTCGACCCCTCCGGCCCGTGGGTCTACGAGATCACCTCCTCGCCCTTCTCCAGCGGCTCATGGGACGTGGAGAAAAGCGCCAAGGCGTCCGACCCCTACCTCGTGAAGGACACCCTCGTAGGCGACCAGAACTTCGTCACCATCGCCGTCACCGGCGAGAACGCCGCGCGCGTCCTCACCCTGACCTGCACCGACAAGCAGGGCGCGACGCGCTGGACGCACACCGTCAAGGCCACCGAGCTGGGCTTCGTCCCCCGCCGCCCGCGCAACTGAGTCCTCCCGCGCCTCGCCGTCCAGATTTCCCTCGCGTCGCCCGGGCGCGGGGCTAAACTTTGGCGGGCAACACCCCCTGACATGGTCACCAAGAAGGAAATCGTCACCAACTGGCTGCCCCGCTACACCGGCCTCCCGCTCAAGGGCTTCGGGCGCTACATCCTCCTCACCAACTTCGACCGCTACGTCGAGTTGTTCGCCCAGTGGCACAACGTGCCCGTCCGCGGGCGCGACAAGCCCATGCTCAGCGCCACCGCGGGCAACATCACCATCATCAACTTCGGCATGGGCAGCGCCACCGCCGCCACCATCATCGACCTGCTCACCGCGATCCGCCCCAAGGCCGTGCTCTTCCTCGGCAAGTGCGGCGGCCTCAAGCACCGCGCCAAGCTCGGCAGCCTCATCCTCCCCATCGCCGCCGTCCGCGGCGACGGCACCAGCAACGACTACTTCCCCCCCGAGGTGCCCGCCCTGCCCGCCTTCGCCCTGCAGAAGGCCATCTCCACCACCATCCGCGAGCACCGCCGCGACTACTGGACCGGCACCGTCTACACCACCAACCGCCGCGTCTGGGAGCACGACGCCGGGTTCAAGCGCTACCTCAACAAGATCCGCGTCATCGCCATCGACATGGAGACCGCCACGCTCTTCACCACCGCCTTCGCCAACGGCGTGGTCGCCGGCGCGCTGCTGCTCGTGTCCGATGAGCCGATGACCCCGCAGGGCGTCAAGACCGCCGCCAGCGACCGCCGGGTGGACGGGAAATTCGTCAAGATCCACCTCCGCATCGGCATCGACTCCCTCAAGCAGCTCATCAACAAGGGCGTCACGGTGAAGCACCTCATTTTCTGAGGCGGGAGGGCGGACCATTGGCCACGAATTGCACTCATGGACATGGATGCGATTCTGATCTCGAGACCCACGGGTAGGGCGGACCGGCCCGGTCCGCCGCAAAGATGAGCGCGAGCAACGACAACCGGCTGCCAGCACGTCGGGTGCTGCCTCACGACGTTCCGCCGTGGGTTGAGGACGGTTCCATCTACTTCGTCACCATCTGCTGCCAGAAACGAGGCCTCAACCAACTCTGCACTGATAATGTGTCATCCATTGTCATCGAATCGGTCGCGTTCCGCCAAACACGCCTTGACTGCCACGTTCGGCTCCTGGTCCTGATGCCGGATCACCTGCACATGCTCGTTTCCTTCCCACGCGACCTCGACCTGCGGAAGATCATCGCCGGCTGGAAATCACTGGTCGCACGAAAGACCGGTGTTCACTGGCAGCGGGATTTCTTCGATCACCGGTTGCGCCAGAACGAGAGCTTGGCGGAAAAGGAAGCCTACATCCGCCTATTGAGGCTCGCCAATCAGCCTGACGCAGGTGGAACGCGTTGCCCCCAACGCGTTCAGAGCGGATTGAGGGCAATCCGCTCCACCTATTCCTGTCAGTCTATTGAGCAAAGCCCGATAAATCCGGTGCGGAAGGGGTTGGCTGGCACACCCGGGGAATGGAAATATGTTTGGGAGCCAAGCCCGCGGCGGACCGGGCCGGTCCGCCCTGCCTCTCCTGTATGATTGTCCGCATCAAAGGCGCCATCTCCAACTGCTACCTGCTCGCCGGGACGAAGCCGGTGCTGGTGGACACCGGCGCGCCGGGCGACCTGCCCCGCGTGCTCGCCGCACTCAAGCAGCACGGCGTCGCCCCGAAGCAACTCGGCCTCATCGTGCTCACGCACGGTTACAGCGACCATGCCGGCGGCGCGGCCGAGCTGCAGCGGCGCAGCGGCGTGCCGGTGGCGCTCCACGCAGCCGACGCGCACCTCGCCCGCGCCGGTCGCAACGGCGTGCTCGCGCCCTCCGGGCCGCTCGCCCGGCTCATCCGCCCGTTCGTGGACGAGACCTTCGAGCCGTTCGAGCCCGGCCTCGAGTTCCGCGACGGACTCGACCTCGCTCCTTACGGTGTGAAAGGCCGCGTGCTCGCCACCCCCGGGCCGACACCCGGCTCGGCCTCCGTCGTGCTCGCCTCGGGCGAAGCCCTCATCGGCGACCTCCTCCGCGGCAGCCTGCTCGTGCCCAACCGAGCCCGGCCGCACTTCTTCTGCGCCGATCCCGAGTCCAACCTCGCCAGCCTCGTCCGGTTGGCGCGGGAGGGTCTGCTCCGCTGCCACCCGGGTCATTTCGGCAGCTTCCCCGGCACCGAGCTGCCGCGTTTCACCTCGCCAGCGCCTCCCCTGGCTGATTTATCCGAACAGCCCGCCCGGCTCTGATGCAGACTGAGTAATGGCCACGAAAAGTCACAATGACTCGACCGCAATCGAGACGGAAGCGGCGCCCATGGGCGCCAGGACTTGGCACCGTCGGCGGGCATCGTCTTTTTGTGCCTCTGCGTGGCCCCGATTGCCTTGGTTGGGTCTTGTCCTCCTGCTCGGCCTCGCCGGTTGTTCCTCGCCGCCCGCACCGCCCGCACCGCCTGCGGTCACCGGCAGCGCGACCTACCGCGAACGCATCTCCCTGCCGCCCGACGCCGTGCTCGAGGTCCAGTTGGTGGACATCACCGAGCCGGGGCCCGGGGAAAAGGTGCTGCACAACGTCACCCTCTCCCCGATCACGCGCGTGCCGGTCTTTTTCCGCATCGGCTACGATCCCCGCCGCATCGATCCCGAGCGCACCTACGCGCTCAAGGCGCGCATCCTCGTCGCCGGCAAGCTCCGCTTCCTCAGCACCAGCGGCATCCGCGTGCTGACCAACGGCTATCCGCGCCACCGCGACCTCGTGCTCGAAATGGCGCGGGAGCCGTGACGATGGCGTGTTGTAGGGCGGGGTCGCCGAACCCCGCCTGGTCGAACATGAGGCGGGATCAGCGATCCCGCCCTACAGCTCACGGCAGCACGTCCACCCAGAAGGGCACGAACACCTCGCGCCCCTCGACGATCATCTGGCTCCACACCACGTAGCGGCCGGCCCGCGGGATGGTGATCTTGAAGGTCAGTTCCGGTTTCACCGCATCAGGCGGCGCGGTGAGGTCGGTCTGGTCCGGGTGCAGGTGGGCGAACCCGCTGCGCGCCTCGTCAAACGCCACCAGGTGCGCGAACGCGCCCATCACCGGCGACAGCGGCACCGGTTTCCCATCCACGCGCGTCACGGACAGCTTCAACTGGTTCGGAAGACCCGCGCGCAGATCGAGCAGCGGCGCCAGCTCGAAACGGTAGGGACCGGACGAATAGGTCCAGTTGGTCTCGCGGGTGACGCGCGGCACCGGCCCCGGCACGGTGAAATCCGCCGACGCATACAGCCCGCGCCCGGTCGCGGCGGGTGTGAAATCGGCGAAGACCAGATAGGTGCCGGTGCGCGAGGGCTCCATCCCAAACTCCCACTCGCCCGCGCGCCGGCCGGGCTCGGGATGGATGTGCTGGTAGTCGTTCAGCGTCGGGTCGATGACCAGCAGGTGCAGCTTGCGCGTGTGCGCGACCAGCAGGTCGGCCGGGCCGATGGGTTTGCCGCTGGCCGTGCTCATCGTGAGCGTAAACCTGGCGGGCTTGTTCTGCGCCGGCGCCTCGTCGCTCTCCAGCTTCAGCGACACCGGCGACTTCACCGCCACGACCGGAATGAACTGCGGGTTGAGCGGATCGCAGAACTCGATCGCGCCTTTCTCCTCCACCCGGAAATCCATGTGGTTGAGGTTCGAGCCGACGGGCAGGAACCGCATCGCCAGATACACGGCGAGCGCCGCGAATGTGATGAGCCCGATCGAGCGGCGTTGGGCGGAGGATAGCGGCTGCGTGGTTGCGCGGTTCATCTGGCGAACATTCCAAGTGTCATTCTGAGCGTAGCGAAGAATCCAGCATCAAGCTCGCAGCGTTCGTCCTGCTGGATCCTTCGCTGCGCTGCTGACGAACTCCCTTGTTTGTCTTGCTGAGCGCAGCGACGCATCCAGTTGGGAGAGCGTAGCCAGCAAGCGCACCGGATACCCTGATGGACCCTTCGCTCCGCTCAGGGTGACAGATCGGGGTGAGTTCATCTCCGGAAACCGCCGGAAGCGTTGCGCTTTCGTTGGATGTCTCAGGATGACGGGGACGGTGGCTTTCATCCCCTCCGCACCTTCGACAGGAACTCCTCGGCGTCCCATGAGCTGCCGTCCACCCGGTGGATGATGCGGCCGGTCGGGTCGATCAGCACCGTGGCGAGCGTGTGCTTGATCGTCGCGCCCTCGAACTCGCGGATGACGCCGAGCTGCGCCAGCAAGTGCCGCACCGCAGCGTCGGGACCGGTGAGGAAACTGAAGTTCGACGTGTCGATGCCGCGCACCTCGGCGTATTCCTTCAGCACGCCCGGCGTGTCGTATTCGGGGTCGAGCGACACCGAGACGAATTGCAGATCGGTCACGCCCGCCTCCTTGGCCGCCTTCTGCAAGGCCATCATCTTCATAGTCGCTGCAGGACACATCGTGGCCACCGGGCAGCGGGTGAAGATGAAGTTCAGCACCACGCGCTTGCCGCGGAACCGGCTGATGGCGACCGCGCGGCCCTCCTGGTCCACCAGCGTGAACTCCGGCGCCTGCTCGCCGACCTCGCGATAGACGCCGCGCCCGCGCATCGCAGTATCCTGCGCCAGCGCCTTGGCCGACGCCTCCACGGCGGCCTTCGTCGCCGCGTCGTCGGGCCAGATTTTCTCCAGATAGAAACCGTCCTTGCGCTGCACCAGCTCGGCGCGGATGCGCTGGCCGGGCTTGGCGCTGGCCAGATCGGCGTCCGAGACCTTGAACTCCATCGTCATCGCCGGCATGTAGTCCTTGATCTCGTCGTGCGTGACGATGAGCGCCTTGCGCTCCATGTCGGCGCGGATGACCTCGCCGGTCAGCGGATGGCGCTTCTCCAGTTTGTTGCGCAGGTCCGCGGTTGAGGCCGCGCCTTTGTCGAATGTGACCCTTCCCTCCTCCTTTACCGTGACTGTGGTTTCAGTTTTTCCGCAGCCCGCCATAAGCAGGACTGCCGCTAGGGTGATAGCCATCGAATATCCGGGCGTCATCCCCCCAACCCATTTGCCAAACCCCGGGATTGTCAAAAGGTTTGCTCCCGCCCGCGCCGGGGTATCACCTGCGCTTTTTCCGCTGATAATGATCCGCTTCCCTTCATACGACTGGTGGAGCGCGTTGCCCTCAACGCGCTTCCCGCGGCTTGGAGGCAAGTTTACCCGCCCGGGGCGGCGCCGCTGGCGGCTTGGGCCGCTCCACCCCTCCTGTTGATGGCCCGCACCGCCGACTACAAGCCCGCCCTCGCCTGGTTTGCCGCCCTCGGCAGCGCCTGGGTCTTCGTGCTCGTGACCCTCGGGGCGTTCACCACCAGCATCGGCGCGGGCATGGTGTTCCCCGACTGGCCGCTCTCCAATGGGTCGGTCAATCCCGAGGGCTGGCTCGACGACATCGCCATGTTCGCCGAGCACTCGCACCGGCTCACCGGCACGCTGATGGGGCTCATCACCATCGGGCTGGCCGCGTGGCTGCACGTCGCCGAGGAGCGCGCCTGGGTGCGCCGGCTCGGCTGGTGGGCGCTCGGCATCGTCGTCGTGCAGGGTCTGCTCGGTGGCAAGCGCGTGCTGCTCGACGCGATGGACATGCCGGGTTTCGACCTGAGCGTCGGCCAGTTGCTGCGCATCCCGCACGGCATCCTCGCGCAAGTGTTCTTCTGCGTGATCTTCGCCATCGCCGCCGCGCTCTCGCGGACGTGGAGCAAACCGGACCCCGCACCGGCCGTCTTCAGCCCGCGTGTCCGGCAACTCGGGGCGTGGTGCGTGGCGCTGCTGTTCGTGCAACTGACCGTCGCCGCCACCATGCGGCACAACGGCGCCGGGCTCGCCATCCCGACCTTCCCGCTCTCGACGCCGGAGGGCGGCCTGCTGCCCGCCACGTGGGACTTCCGGGTGGGCATCCACTTTCTTCACCGCGTCATGGCCGGCGTGCTGACCGTCGCGCTCCTCGCCTACGGGCATTATCTGTGGCGCGACCGGGCGGTGGCGGGCTGGATGCGGTGGCTGCTCGCCGGGCTGCTGCTGCTGCTCGGCGCGCAGCTCACCCTCGGCGCCTATGCCGTCTGGTCGGGCCGCAACCCCTACATCACCACCGCGCACGTCATCGTGGGGTGCCTGATGCTCGCGCTCACCTTCCTGCTCGCGTTCTTCACCCGCAGCGGTTCGCTCGGTCCCGTGCAACCCGCCCGCGCATGACCGAGACCGGTGACAAGCTCTCCCCCGCCGCCGTCGTGGACGCTCCCTCCCGCGCGACCTGGCGGCATTACCTCGAGCTGACCAAGCCGCGCCTGAGCCTGCTGTCGGTCATCACCGCCTTGGTCGGCTACCTCGCCGCCGTGCCGTATTGGGAACTGGCCCGCACCGGCTGGCTCGTGCTCGGCACCGCCTTCTGCGCCGGCGGCGTGGCCGCGCTCAACATGTGGATGGAATCCGACACCGACGCGCTGATGCAACGCACCGCCGACCGCCCGATTCCGGCCGGCCTCATCCCCCCCGGCTCGGCTTTCGTGGTCGGCTGGGTCCTGTGCATCGCCGGGCTCGCCATCCTGTTCAAGCTGGTCAACGGCCTGTCCGCCTTCCTCGGCCTCGCCACCATCGTCGCCTACCTCGCCATCTACACGCCGGCCAAGCGCTGGTCGCGCTGGAACACCGAGATCGGCGCCATCAGCGGCGCGCTGCCGCCGATGATCGGCTGGGCCGCCGCCGGCCGCTCCAGCCCCGAGCTGGGCTGGTCGCTCTTCGCCATCCTCTTCACCTGGCAGATGCCGCACTTCTTCTCGCTCGCGTGGACCTACCGCAAGGACTACGCCGCCGCGCGCATGCCCATGCTCTCGGTCGTGGACCCGAGCGGCACCAAGCTCGCCCGCCGCACGTTCATCTGGACCGTGCTGCTGGTGGCCGCGAGCGCGATGCCCACGCTGCTCGGGCGGTGCTCATGGTATTACTTCGCCTTCGCGCTGGCGCTGGGACTGTGGTTCCTGCGGTCGGCCTTCGTCCTCCTCGATCCCGCCAGGCGCGACACCGAGGCCCGGCGGCTGTTCTTCATCTCCATCTCCTACCTGCCGATGCTGCTGACGCTGCTCGTGGCCGATCGGGTGATTTTCAAACTGTGAATGTGGAACTCAGGAACACAGGAAGCCGCACGGCTTCGTTCCCCGATCTTCCTGATTTCCTGAGTTCCACATAAATCAAGTCCTTCCATGTCCGTCTCCGACATCCCCGCCCTCAACGCCGCGCTCAACGCCCTCGCCACCGTCCTCATCACCGCCGGCTTCGTCTTCATCAAGCGGAAGAACATCGGCGCGCACCGCGCCGCCATGCTGTCCGCCGGGGTCGTGTCCGCCGTGTTTCTTATCGGCTACGTCACGCACAAGATCCTCATTCACGGCGTCCACACGCCGTTCGGCGGCGAAGGCTTCATCCGCACCGTGTATTACGCGATGCTGATCTCCCATATCATCCTCGCCATCGCCATCGCTTACCTCGTGCCGCGGACCTTCCTGCTCGCCCTCAACGGCGACTATGCGACCCACAAGAAGTGGGCGCGCTTCACCTACCCGATCTGGTATTACGTCAGCGTCACCGGCGTGCTCGTCTATTTCTTCCTCTACCGCTGGTGGCCCGCGGGGGCGCAATGAGGCGCCTTGCCCGAATGCGTTATTTCGGAAGTGTCACGTAATACGTGACACTTCCGTCCCCGACTAATTCCGGTCCACGTTGCGGAGCATCCACGCGCCGAGCACCTGGAAGCCGAGATTCGGCAGCCACATCAGCAGGTCGGGCCGCAGGTGCGGCCGGTTGTCGAACCAGCCCACGATGACCGTGCCGAAGTAATAGCCCATCACCAGCAGCAGCGCCACGCCGAGGTTGGCCGACGTCTCCTTGCGCGAGACCTTGATGCCGAGCGGAATCGCGATGAGCGCGAACGACAGCACGGCGAACGCCGTGGCGAACTTCTCGTGGATGGTCACCTGCACTTTCATCCGCTCCTTCGCGCGCTCGGCCACCGGCACCATCGCATCAGGCCGCCCGAGCCGCCGCCACTCGGACATGAGCTGCCCGAAGGTCATCCACTTCAGCTTGGCCCGCACCGTGCGCCCGCCGGTGACCTTGTCGAGCGGCAGATCGAAGGTCGCCTGCCCCATCGCGGCCGCCGCGCGCACGTTGGTGAAATCCTCCGGATCCTTCTCATCGCGCTGCTCGACCAGCAGGTTGTCCAGCCGGAGGACGAGCTTGTCGCCCGCCTCGTCGAAGGTCAGCCGCCCGGTCTCGGCGCGCGCGGCGCGCTGCACGCGCTTCTGCGCGTCGAGTTCCCAGACCCAGATGTCGCGGAGATCGTTGCCGCGTTTCTCTCCGACGTTGATGACCAGCCCGGAGAACTCGCGGATGAACGTCTTCGGCACGATCAGGCTCAGCGGATCCCGGCGGATGGCGTCGGCCAGCTCCTGTTGGTAAGCCAGACGCGCGCGCGGCATGTATTCGAAGTTGATCAGCACGCCCGCGCCGACGCCGAGCAGCGCGAAGAAGAAGATCGGCGCCGACACGCCCGCCACGCTCACGCCCGCGGCGCGGATGGCCGTGATCTCCCGGTCCGACGACATCCGGCCGAGCACGAGCAGCACGCCGGTCAGCACGCCCATCGGCAGCGCGTAGCTCACCACGTAGGGCAGCAGCAGCGCGATGAGCCGGAAAAATGTCCCCAGCTCGAGCTGCCCGGCCAGCACGTAGCCGAGCAGGTCCTTCAGCGCGTTGCCCACCAGCAGCACGAACGCGAACAGCCCCACCGCCCCGGCGCACGTCAGCACGACGTTCCAGAAGATGTGCCGGTGGATGAGCTTCATGCGCGGTTTCGACCCTTGCCGGGCGCCTTGGTGCGGGCAATCCCGGTTTTGGCGGGGCTTCCTGGCTCCCGCTACTGTAGGAGCGGCTTTACGCCGCGACCCTGCGCTTGTCGCGGGATAAACCCGCTCCTACAGTCCTTGCTTCCCGCATGAAGTTCACGCCCGCAAAGCCCGCCATCCACGGCGAGACGCTCGAATCGCTCGCCGCCCGCCTCGCGGAGGCGGGGCACCCGGCGTTCCGCGCGCGGCAGGTGCTGGAGTGGCTTTACAAGAAGCGGGTCCGCACGCTCGACGAGATGACCAGCCTCCCCCGCCCGCTCCGCGCCTGGCTGGCGGACAACTACGAGTTCGAGCCGACCGCCTTCGTCCTCGACCGGTCGTCGGGCGACGAGACCGACAAGCTCCTCCTCGAACTCGGCGACCAGTCGCTCATCGAAACCGTCATCATCCGCGCGCCGATGCTCGGCGTCGGCCAGGAAAAATCGCGCAAGACCATCTGCATCTCCACCCAGGTCGGCTGCGCGATGGGCTGCAAGTTCTGCGCCTCGGGCCTCGCCGGCCTCAAGCGCAACCTCGCCGCCGGCGAGATCGTGCACCAGCTCATCCAGGTCTGCCGGCAGGAGGACGCCCGCACCCCGCGCGCCCGCGCCGAGCTGGCCTCGTTCGACAACATCGTCGTCATGGGCATGGGCGAACCGCTGCACAATTACGACGCCATCCTGCGCGCCCTCACCATCCTCAACGCCGGGTGGGGCCTCGGCTTCGGCGCGCGCCGCATCACGCTCTCCACCTCCGGCCTCGTGCCGCAGATCATCAAGCTGGCGGACGAGCCGCTCGGTTTCCGGCTCGCCATCTCGCTCCACGGCGCCACCGACGAGGTGCGCGAGCAGATCATGCCCGTCAACCAGCGCTGGCCTCTCGCCGAGCTGCTGCCGGCGGTGCGGGCCTTCTCCGAAAAGCACGGCCGGATGGTCACGCTCGAGTTCATCCTCATCGCGGAGGTCAACGACATGCTCGAACAGGCCGGGAAATTGCGCGACATCGCCCGCGCTCTCCACGCCCACGTCAACCTCATCCCCTACAACACCGTCGAGGGCCTGCCGTGGAGGCGCCCGAGCATCACCCGCCAGGAGCGGTTCGCCGACGTGCTCCGCGCCGCCCGCGTGCCCGTGACCCTGCGCCGCGAGAAGGGCCACGACATCGCCGCCGCCTGCGGCCAGTTGCGGCTCCAAACCGAGAAGGCGCGGGCGGGGGAAACCTCCAACCATCAACATCCAAGCTCCAGAGAAACACCAAGCCGGAAGCCCGATTCTTGAGCCCACTCTTGGTGATTTGGGAGTTCTCTGGAGGTTGGAGCTTGCGAGCTTGGAGCTTCCTCCTGCGCCATAGAGCGAACTCCGCGCTTGTCGGGCGCGCTCATTCCCACCCTCATTCTGCCCGCCCATGCCTCCCGACCGGCCCATCTCCGAGATCTTCGCCCAGAAGGGCCACCCGCTCCATTCGCTGGAATTCTTCCCGCCGAAGGACGACGCGGGGGTCGAGTCGTTGCGCGCGGCGGCCAAGGCGCTGAGGAATATCCCGTGGGACTTCGTCTCGGTCACCTACGGCGCCGGTGGCAGCACGCGCGAGCGCACCGCGCAGGTCAGCGCCCTGCTCAAGGACGAGCTGGCCTTCACGGTCATGCCGCACCTCACCTGTGTCGGCCACTCGCGCGCCGAGCTGGAGGCGCTGGCCGACAAGCTCCACGCCGGCGGCTTCCGCAACATCATGACGCTCCGCGGCGACCCGCCGAAGGGTTCCACCTCGTTCCAGGTCGCCCCCGACGGGCTGCGCTACGCCAGCGAGCTGGTCACGCTGCTCAAGGCGCGCCACGCCGACTTCTGTCTCGGCGTCGCCGGCTACCCGGAGAAACACCCCGAGGCCGCGTCGATGGATGCCGACCTCGACAACGTGAAACGCAAGGTGGCCGCGGGCGGCGCGTTCATCACCACGCAGCTCTTCTTCGACAACGACGCCTACTACCGCTACGTGGACCAGGTCCGCGCGCGCGGCATCACCGTGCCCGTCGTTCCCGGCATCATGCCGGTGCTCTCGGTCAAGCAGATCCAACGGATCACCGCGATGTGCGGCGCCTCTTTGCCCGCGGCACTGGCAAAACGGCTCGATGTGGCGTCAGAGAATCCCGACGTCGTCGAGACCATCGGCATCGACTGGGCGCTGACGCAGATCCGCGATCTGCTGGCCCGCGGCGCGCCCGGCTACCATCTCTACATCCTCAACCGCGCCAAATCCGCCCTTGCCATGGCGGCCGGCCTGGCGGCCTGATGTTCACCCGCCGGCGAAGACCGGCTTCAAGCCGGCATCGGCGAGGATCAAGGCGATCTTCTCGCGCTGGTCGCCCTGGATCTCGATGTCGCCGTCCTTCACCGTGCCGCCGCTCACTTCCGCTTTTTAGCCTCCAACGGATTCCGCCAGCGCAGGCCGGGAAAGCGTGCGAAATCAGTATCGGTGCTGTGCAGCTCGGCCTGATACTCCAAGGCGAGCGCAGCGAGGTGCGCATCGGTGGTCAGGTTGCCGGCCACGCCGAGCTTGCGGAGAAACCCGAAGCAATGCTGCGCATGGTCCCGCCCCGGCACCAGCACGCGCACCACCGGCTGTTCGAGCCATTCCTCCACCAGTTCCGTCGCCGTCGTCGCCGGCAGCGGAATCACGAGCACCTGGCGGTGCGTGGTCAGCCGCACGAATCCGAGCAGCGTGACCCAGGCGATCCCCACCGGCTCCCCGCCGTTGAGGCATTCCTCCCACCACTTCCGGGCCGTCGCGTGACGCCGGTCGGCGGCATTGTGGGCATAGACGAGCAGGTTGAGATCCGGAACGATCACGAGCGCTGCTTCTGCACCAGGACCTCGTTCTCCAATTCGTCGGCCAGCTCGTTGAGCTTGTCGAGGTCGATGCCCGGCCGGAACGACAGCTTCAGCGGCTTGACCGCATAGGCCGTCCGCCGCGCCGACTTCGACGGCATCTGCAACCCCCGCCGGAGCGCGTCGTTGACCACCGTCTTGAGCGCGCGATCGGAGCGCGCCGCCTCGGCGTTGAGCCGCTCGGCCACGTCGGGATCGAGGGAGAGGGTGGTTCGCATGGCGGCATCAAAGCATCAACCAGATTGATGTCAAGGTGCCGAATCCCTAGCCTCCCGCGAACACCGGCCGGAAGCCCGCCTCGGCGAGGATCTGCGCGATCTTCTCCCGCTGGTCGCCTTGGATCTCGATGCCGCCGTCCTTCACGGTGCCGCCGCAGCCGCAGGCCGAGCGCATCTTCTTGCAGAGCGATTCCTTTTCCGGGAGCCCGATGCCGACGAAACCGGTGACGACCGTCACGGTCTTGCCGCCGCGTCCCGCGGTCGTGCGCCTGATGTCCACCCGGCCGCGGTTCTTTTGATCGCGGATGTCGGATTTGGGATTGCGGATTGGCACCGCCTGACCGGACGGCAACCCCGCGCCGCTCAGCGCTCCAAACGGATTCTGGCCGAGCGATTGCCCACCGTCGGTGGGGATTTTGTCGGGAGGAGGCATGCTTGAACTGTCATTCTGAGACATCCAACGAAGGCGCAACGCCTTCGGCGGTTCCTGGAGATGAACTCACCCCGGTCTGTCACCCTGAGCGGAGCGAAGGGTCCTTCAGGGTATCCGATGCGCTCGCTGGCTGCGTTCTCCCAACTGGATGCTTCGCTGCGCTCAGCATGACAAACAAGGGAGTTCATCAGCAGCGAAGCGAAGGATCCATCATCATGCTCGTAACGGTTGCCATCCTGGATTCTTCGCTTCGCTCAGAATGACAATCATGGTTTCTGGAGGGCCGGACTCCCGACCGGCCGCGGCCCGTCAGGAGACAGGCCCTCCAAGTTTCCTGATTTCTTGAGTTCCTCATTTTATCCCTTGCGCGCCCCACACCCGCCCGGGGGCGAGGCCGGCCGGCCGAATTCCGTTTCCCCGCCCAGCCACGTCAGCGCCTTGGCATAACTGCGGCCTTCAAGGAAATGCGCCAGCCGCGGGTCCAGTTCCGCCCGGTGCGCCGACAGCAGCCCGTCCAGCTCGCCCAAGGCGCCGGAAACGCCCGCGCCATCAGCCACCTTAATCCCGGCATGGAGCCGGATAAGCGCGTCTTTGATTTTGGCGTTGGGTTCCACGGGCCGGTGCAATTAAACTCACTTAATCAGGTGCTCGGCCGGACATTACTGCCGGTTCATCCGCCGGTGTGCGCCCCAAATCCCCTTGTGTCAACTTTCGGCCGGTGCTGCCATCGCCATTCCCCATTTCTAAGCACAATCTTCCGCTCCATCCACCGCGTCCCGCGCCATGAAAGCCGTCACCGTCTCCGAAAGGACCAACGCCTCGCTCATCGAAGAGTATTACCAGCGCTGGCTCGACGATCCCGGCTCCGTTGACGCGAGCTGGCAGGCATTTTTCCAGGGTTTCACGCTCGGCTCCAATGGCTCCGCCCCCGGCGGCACCGCGGCCGCGCCCGAGGGCGTGGCCCCCGACGTCGTCAAGCAGTCCGGCGTCTACTACCTCATCAACACCTACCGCGCGATCGGCCACCTCCAGGCGCACATCAACCCGCTCGATCCGGAGCCGCCGCTCCCCTCGCCCAAGCTCTCGCTCGCGACCTTCCGCCTCTCCGAGGCCGACCTCGACACCGCCTTTGACACCAGCAACTACCGCGGCGGCGGCCCGCTGAAGCTCCGCGACATCCTCGCCACGCTCAGCCAGACCTATTGCGAGCACACCGGCGTCGAATACACCCACATCCAGGACCAGGACTGCCGCCGCTGGCTGCAGGAGCGCATCGAGTCCACGTTGCTCGAGCCCGACTTCACCAAGGCGCAGAAGGTCCGCATCCTCCGCCGCGTCCACAAGGCCGAGCTGTTCGAGAAATTCCTCCACACGAAATACGTCGGCCAGAAACGCTTCTCGCTCGAGGGCGGCGAGACCATCATCGCCGCGCTCGACGCCGTCATCGACCACTGCCCGAACGCCGGCGTGGACGAGATCGTCATGGGCATGGCCCACCGCGGCCGCCTAAACGTCCTCTGCAGCGTCATGCGCAAGTCGTTCGACCAGCTCTTCGAGCAATTCTCCGACAACTACCTCCCCGACACCGTGGCGGGCGACGGCGACGTGAAATACCACCTCGGCTACGAGTCGCTGCTCACCACCACCTCCGGCCAGAAGGTCGAGGTGCGGCTCGCCGCCAATCCGTCGCACCTCGAGATCGTCAACCCCATCGTCGAGGGCAAGGCCCGCGCCCGCCAGCGCCTCCGCGGCGACACCACCGAGCGGCTCAAGGTCATGCCGCTGCTCATCCACGGAGACGCCGCCATCGCCGGCCAGGGCATCGTGGCCGAGACGCTGCAGTTCTCCCAGCTCCCCGGCTACCGCACCGGCGGCACGGTGCATTTCGTCATCAACAACCAGATCGGCTTCACCACCGACCCGATCGACTCGCGCTCCTCGCGCTATTGCACCGACGTGGCCAAGACCATCGAGGCGCCCGTTTTCCACGTGAACGGCGACGACCCCGAGGAGGTCTGCATGATCGCGCAGCTCGCGCTCGAGTTCCGCGCCAAGTGGCACCGCGACGTGTTCATCGACATGTATTGCTACCGGAAACACGGCCACAACGAGACCGACGAGCCGTCCTTCACCCAGCCTCTGCTCTACAAGAAGATCGCCGGCCACGAGCTGGTCTCCACCCTCTACACCCGGCAGCTCATCGCCGAGGGCTCGATCACCGAGGCCGAGGGCGAGGCCATCAAGGCCGAGTATTCCGCCGCGCTCGACGAGGCGCTGGGCAAGGCCAGGACCCGCGAGGCGACCAAGGCCGAGAAGCGCAAGGCCGCCAAGGCGGCCGGCGCCCCCGAGGCCTACAAGGGCTCCACCGCCGTCTTCCAGCGGCAGTTCCACTTCACCCCCGTGGACACCAAGGTCACGCGCGAGGCGGTGGACACCGTCTTCGCCGCGCTCACGACCGTGCCCGAGGGCTTCAAAATCCACCCGAAGATCCAACGCTTCGTGGACGCCCGCGCCAAGGCGCACAAGGAGGGCGGCCCGTTCGACTGGGGCCTGGGCGAGGCGCTCGCCTTCGGCACGCTGCTGCTTGACGGCACGCCCGTCCGCCTCAGCGGCCAGGACTGCCAGCGCGGGACGTTCACGCACCGCCACGCCGTGTTCAACGACATCGAGAACGGCTCCCAATACGTTCCGCTCAACAACATCGCGGGCCGGCAGGCCAAGTTCTGTGTCTACAACTCGCTCCTCTCCGAGGCCGCCGTGCTCGCCTTCGACCACGGCTACGCGCTCGACTGCCCCGAGTTGCTCGCGATGTGGGAGGCGCAGTTCGGCGACTTCGCCAACGGCGCGCAGGTCGTCATCGACCAGTTCATCGCCTCCTCCGAGTCCAAGTGGCAGCGCACCACCGGCATCACGCTGCTCCTGCCGCACGGCTACGAGGGCCAGGGCCCCGAGCACTCGTCGGCGCGCCTCGAGCGCTTCCTGCAGCTCTGCGCTGAGGACAACATCCAGGTCGCCAACCTCACCACCCCCGCGCAGCTCTTCCACATGCTGCGCCGGCAGGTGAAACGCGACTTCCGGAAGCCGCTCGTCATCATGTCGCCCAAGTCGCTGCTCCGCCACCCCGGAGCGGTCTCGATGTTGCAGGATTTCACTCACGGTGGATTCCGGGAGATCTTGGATGACCCTGCCTGCGGAAATCGTAATTCTGAAATCGTAAATCGTAAATCCATCGACCGCGTCATCCTCTGTTCCGGCAAGGTCTACTACGACCTCCTCGACCACCGAGAGAAGAACAAGCTCAAGGGCGCGGCCATCGTCCGCGTCGAGCAACTCTACCCGCTCCACAAGAACCGGCTCGCCGAGCTCGCCGAAAAATACCCGCGCGACGCCCGCCTCGTCTGGTGTCAGGAGGAGCCCGAAAACATGGGCGCCTGGCGCTGGATCGCCCCGCAGCTCGAGGAGATCTTCGGCCGCCGCCCGGCCTACGCCGGCCGCGACGCCGCCGCCTCGCCCGCCGTCGGCGTTCTCGCGCTCCACCGCATGCAGCTCGCCACCTTCCTCCAGCAGGCCTTCAGCCTCTGATAATCTTTCTCTTTCCTCTTAATCTTTCTCTTTCTCTCAGATCTGTCGGCCACTGGAATCAACGGAAGAAAGAATGAAGAGAAAGAGAACGAGAACGATTCCCACTCTACTCACTACTCGCTACTTCCTCCATGTCCCTCGAAGTCAAAATCCCCCCGATGGGCGAATCCATCACTTCCGGCATCCTCGCCAAGTGGCACGTCAAGGACGGTGACACGGTCAAGAAAGACCAGCCCCTCTTCGAACTGGAAACCGACAAGATCACCTCCGAAGGCACCGCCGAGTCAGCCGGCAGGATCAACCTGAAGGTCGCCGCCGGCACCGACGTGAAAATCGGCCAGGTCGTCGCCACCATCGACGAGTCCGCAGCTGTAGCCGGGGGCGGTGACTCCGGCAAACCGGACTCAGCGAGCCCGGCTAAGAAATCTGATGGAGGCGGGGTGCCCCCACCCCGCGATACTGATCCCAAGAGCCAGGACCCGAAACCCAAGACCCCGGTCGCGGCAGAAGCTGCGACCTCTCCCGCCGTCCGCCGGCTCGCCGCCGAAACCGGCGTCGATCCCACCTCCGTGGAAGGCACCGGCAAAGACGGCCGCGTGACCAAGGGCGACATGCTCGCCGCCGCGGAGTCCAAATCTTCTGGAGGGCCGAGCTCCCGCGAGGCCGCTGTAGCCGGGGTCGGTGACCCCGGCAAACCGGGCTCGGCGAGCCCGGCTACAACCGACCAGAAATCTTCCGGCGACCGCCAGACCCGGACCAAGATGACCAAGCTCCGGCAGACCATCGCCGGCCGGCTCGTGCAGGCCCAGCACCAGGCCGCCATGCTCACCACCTTCAACGAGGTGGACATGTCCGCGGTCATGGAGCTGCGGAAGAAATACCAGGACGACTTCACGAAGAAGCACGGCGTGAAGCTCGGCTTCATGAGCTTCTTCACCAAGGCCGTCGTCCACGCGCTCAAGGAGGTCCCCGCCGTCAACGCTTTCATCGACGGCGACCACATCGTCGCGAACCACTACTACGACATCAGCATGGCCGTCTCGACCGAGAAGGGCCTGATGGTCCCCGTCGTGCGGAATTGCGACACGCTCGACATGGCCGGCATCGAGAAAGCCATCGGCGAGGCCGCAAAGAAGGCCCGCGAGGGTCGCATCACGCTCGATGACCTGTCCGGCGGCGTCTTCACCATCACCAACGGCGGCATCTTCGGTTCGATGCTCTCGACGCCCATCCTCAACTCCCCGCAGAGCGCCATCCTCGGCCTCCACGCCATCAACGAGCGCCCCGTCGCGGTCAACGGCCAGGTCGTCATCCGCCCGATGATGTATCTCGCCCTCAGCTACGACCACCGTCTCGTGGACGGCAAGGAGGCCGTCACCTTCCTCGTCAAGGTCAAGCAGGCCATCGAGGATCCCGCCCGGCTGCTCATCGGGGCGTGAACAATCGTTCTCTTTCTCGTTCTCCTAATCGTTCTCTCACCAGCCCGATCAAGAGAAAGAGAATGATTAGGAGAACGAGAACGATCTAACCATGGACTCCTTCGATCTCATCGTCATCGGCGCCGGCCCCGGCGGCTACGTCTGCGCCTTCCGCGCGCAGCAGCTCGGCCTGAAGGTCGCGCTCGTCGAGAAGCGCCCCACGCTCGGCGGCACCTGCCTCAACGTCGGCTGCATCCCCAGCAAGGCTCTGCTCCACTCCAGCCAGCAATACGCCTGGGCGAAACACCACGCCGCCGACACCGGCATCAAGCTCGGCTCCGTCGAGGCCGACCTCCCCACCATCCTCAAGAAGAAGGATGCCGTCGTCACCAAGCTCGTCGGCGGCGTCGGCCTGCTCGCCAAGGCGCGCAAAGTTGCGGTGATCACCGGCGAGGCCCGATTCGTGTCACCGACCGAAATTGAAGTCACACCCATCGGTGGTGCGGCCGTAAATCGTAAATCTGAAATCGTAAATCCCATGCGCCTCGCCGCGCGTCACTTCGTCATCGCCACCGGCTCGGCGCCGGTCGAGCTGCCGTTCATGAAGTTCGACGGCAAGACTGTCGTCTCCTCCGACGAGGCCATCGCCTTCGACGAGGTGCCGAAGAAACTCGTCGTGGTCGGCGGCGGCGCCATCGGGCTCGAACTCGGCTCCGTTTGGTCGCGTCTCGGCAGCGAGGTCACCGTGGTCGAGTTCCTGCCGAAGATCGTCGCGACCTTCGACGACGACATCGTCCGCCACTTCACCCGTTCGCTCCAGAAGCAGGGGTTGAAAATCGAAGTGAACACCAAGGTCACGGGGCTGCGGAAATCTGAAATCGTAAATCGTAAATCTGAAATGTCCGCCGCCACCCTGCTGGCGGAGCGCAACGGCGAAAAACTGGAGTTTGCGGCGGACCGGGTTCTCGTCGCCGTCGGCCGCCGGCCCTACGCCGACGGTCTCGGCCTCGACCAGGCCGGCGTGCAGCTCGACGACAAGAAGCGCATCAAGGTGGACGACCACCTGCGGACCTCCGCCAAGAACATCTGGGCCATCGGCGATGTCGTCGCCGGCCCGATGCTCGCGCACAAGGCCGAGGAGGACGGCGTCGCCGTGGCCGAGTGGATCGCCGGCAAGGCCGGGCATGTGAACTGGGATCTCGTGCCCGCCATCGTCTACACCGAGCCGGAGGTCGCCTCCATCGGCCTGGGCGAGGACGAGGCGAAGACGCGCGGACTCGCCGTCAACGTCGGCAAGTTCAACTTCGCCGCCAACGGTCGCGCCATCGCCATGGACGCCACCGACGGCTTCGTGAAAATCATCGCCGACGCCAACACGGACAAGATTCTCGGCGCGCAGATCCTCGGCTACGGCGCGGGCGAGATGATCAGCGAGATCGTCACGCACATGGAATACGGCGGCAGCGCCGAGGATCTCGCCCGCACCATCCACGCCCACCCGACCGTCAGCGAATCCATCAAGGAAGCCGCGCTCGCCGTCAGCAAGCGCGCCATCCACGCTTTGTAGGCAGGGCGGATTATCCTTAATCCGCCGTCTTGGCTCAATCGCGACAGCATCTGCTTTCCGTCATCCTGAGCGAAGCGAAGGATCCAGCAGCACGACCGCAGCAATCCTCGCACTGGATTCTTCGGTTCGCTCAGAATGACAAGACTCGCTGGAGGGCTCAGCTTTTGCTGAGCGTTTTGGCAGGCTCAAGGCTCCGAGCCTGTCGAGGAGCCGCGGCCCGACGTGAACCGGGCCCTCCACCCACACCTCGCCCCGCAACCCACCGGCACAGCCTCGCACAGGTTGACACACTGACCATCGTTGACGCGAATCTGCTCCCGCTCTTTCTACCCGCCATGATCTCCAAGCTGCTCCGCCGACTCGTCCTCTGGATCGCCCTCCCGGCGACCGGGCGCGGTCCTGCGGACAGTTGAAAACCCCCGACAACTGATTCCCCATGAACCGCGCCCTCCCCGGCGCGGTTTTTTCATGACCAATCCCATCCCACCTCATCACCGCCGCGGCGTCGCGCTCATGCTGACGTCCACCGCCTGCTTCACCGCCACGGTGCTGCTGGTGCGCGCGCTGGGCGAGATGAGCGTGGCGAACGTCTGGCTGGTCTCGTGCGCCCGGTTTGTCACCGGCCTGGCGATGATCAGCGCGGTTTACCATCGCGAGTTCCAGCCACGGCACCTCTGGACCAACCGCAAGCTGGTCGAGCGCGGGCTCGTCGGCGGCATCGGCGTCTATTTGTTCTACCTGTGCGTGGTGAAGCTCGGCGCGGGCCGCGCCACCTTCATCAGCAACACCTACGTCGTCTGGGGCGCGTTCCTCGCCGCCTGGATGCTGAAGGAGCGCCTGCATTTCGGCACCCTGGTCGGCGCCGCGGCCGCGTTGATCGGGATCGGGCTGCTCACGAATGTGTTCACGCTCACCGCCCACCCCGGGCCCTACGACCTGCTCGCTGTGGTCGTGGCCCTGATGTCTGCCTGGGTGGTGGTGACCATCCGCCAGCTCCATGCCACGGAGCACACCTCGACCATCTTCGCCGCGCAATGCGCCTACGGATTGCTCGTCTGCGCGGTGCCCGCCGCGTTGACGTGGCAGCCGATCCCGCCGGCGGCCTGGGCGGTCATGATCCTCGCCAGCATCGCCGCCGGGGCCGGCCAGTTGACCATGACCCGCGCCTTCCGCGACCTGCCGGTCGCCGAAGGTTCGCTGCTGCAGATGCTGGTGCCGCTCGGCATCGGGCTTGGCGGCATCATGTTCTTCGGCGAACGCTTCACACCGCACGAGCTGCTCGGAGCCGTCCTCATCCTCGGCGGCACCGCTTGGACCGCCGTCCGCAAGCCCACCCGCGCCACCGCCGAGGCGGAGTGAGGTGGAGCGCGTTGCCCTCAACGCGCTTCCGCCATTCTTCGCTTGCCGCCCTCCCAACCATCCGTGTCCATCAGTGGAATCCGTGGTCGAAATGCCTTCCGCCAAGAAACTCATCCTCTGGGACATCGACGGCACGCTCATCGTCTCCAAGGGCGCCGGCGTGCGGGCGATGGAGAAGGCCTTTGCGCGCCGCTTCGGCCGGCACGCCGACCTCGGCAAGATCGACTGGGCCGGCCGGACCGATTCATGGATCACCGGCGAGGTGCTGCGGCAGAACGGGCTGGAGCCGTCGCTGGAGAATTGCCGGGCCTATCTCGAGAGCTACCTCGAGCTCCTGCCCGGGGAGCTGCGCGACGGCCCGCAGGGCCAGGTGCTGCCCGGCATCCTCGAACTGCTGGAGACCTTGCACGCCCGCACCGATCTCGCGCAAGGCCTGCTGACCGGCAATCTGCGTCGCGGCGCCGAGTTCAAGCTCACGCACTACAAGGTCTGGCACTACTTCGAATTCGGCGCCTTCGCCGACGACAGCCCGCTCCGCAACGACCTCGGCCCGCACGCCCTGCGCCGCGCCAAGGAGCTTCACCTGGTGGATTTCTCGCCCGAGCGGACCTTCATCATCGGCGACACCCCGCACGACATCGAGTGCGGCAAAGTCATCGGCGCGCAGACCATCGCCGTCGCCACCGGCGGCTACACCCCCGCCCAGCTCGCCGCCCACCAGCCCACCGCGCTCTTCGAGAACTTCGCCCACACCGCCGCGTTCTTGAAGGTGATAGATTCAGTTGCCTGAACCCCTCATCCCGCCAAAGCTACCGGCCCATCGCCCGCCCATGAAAAAGTTCACCATCGCCATCGGATCCGATCACGCCGGCTACGCCTACAAGGAGAAGATCAAGGCCCTGCTCCTCGCCGACGGGCACACCGTCCGCGACTTCGGCACCAACTCCGACGCACCCTGCGACTATCCCGACTTCATCCGCCCGGTCGCCGAGGCGGTCGCGCGCGGCGAGTTCGAGCGCGGCATCGTGCTCGGCGGCTCGGGCAACGGCGAGGCCATCGTCGCCAACCGCGTGCGCGGTGTCCGCTGCGGGCTCTGTTGGACCGAACAGCTCGCCGTCTGGAACCGCTCCCACAACGACGGCAATGTGCTCTCCCTCGGCCAGCGCACCATCTCCGAGGATCTCGCCCTCAAGATCGTGAAGGTCTGGCTCGAGACCGCCTTCGAGGGCGGCCGCCACCTGGCTCGCATCCAGAAAATCGACGCCTGAGCGGCGGTTCTGCCGGGCTCCTCACATTCGGCCCATAGGCCCACCCGGTCCATCTCCTGCAGCATGGCCTCCAGCTACAGGCCAAGGCTGCCGAATCATTGCTTTGACATGGAAGCATATGACATTACCACTCTGCTTCCATGGGAACACGACACCGCGGCTCGACCGAGGAGATCAATGCGCTGAACGCCTTCATCAAGCTGCAGCGAGCCGCCGAGTCCGTGTCCACCCGCGTCCACTCCGCGTTGCCCGCAGGGCTCACCGTCACCCAGTTCGGTGTGCTCGAGTCGTTGCACCACATCGGCCCGCTTTGCCAGGGCGAGCTCGCCGAGAAGCTCCTCCGCAGCGGCGGCAACCTCACCCTCGTCGTGGACAACCTCGAGAAGGCCGGTTACGTCGCCCGCGAACGCGACCCGGCCGACCGCCGCTTCGTCGTGGTGAAGCTCACCGACAAGGGCGCGAAGTTCATCAGCGAATTGTTTCCCAAGGTCGTCGCAAATGTCGTCGGCGAGATGAGCCAGCTCTCCTCCACCGAGCTCTCCGACCTCGGCCGCCTCTGCAAAAAGATCGGGGTGAAAGCCTGATCTCTTTTTTTTGCCCCATATTTCAATATCGAAGCTTATGAGAACCGCCACCCACCACGTCACCGGCCTCCACCACATTACGGCCATATCCTCCGACATCAGGCAGAACGTCGATTTCTACACCCGGATCCTCGGGCTCCGCCTGGTGAAAAAGTCGGTCAACCAGGACGATGTCGGCACCTATCACCTGTTCTACGGCAACTACACCGGCGAACCGAGCACCGACCTCAGCTTCTTCCCCTGGGCCGGCCTGCCCCGCGGCTGCCCGGGCCGGGGCCAGGCCTATGCCACCGGCTTCTCCGTGCCCGCCGCCTCCCTGCCCTTCTGGCAGGAGCGCCTCGCCGCCCAAAAGGTCACAACCTTCGCCGTCGAGGAGCGCTTCGGCGACAAGGTCCTGCCCTTCGCCGACCACGACGGCATGCGGCTCGAGATCGTCGCGACCGCCGAGACGGATGCGCGCGAACCGGCGCCGTCCACCGAGGTTCCGCGCGAGCACGCAATCCGCGGTTTCCACAGCTCGACCCTTGCGCTCGACGATGCATCGGCCACCGCAGCCGTGCTCACCGGCCAGATGGGCTACCGTAAGATCGCACAGGCCGGTCATCGCACCCGCTTCGCCGCCGGCGCCGGCGGACCGGGCACCTACGTGGACATCCTCACCGATCCGTCGCTGCCGCGCGGCCTGAACGGCGCCGGCACCGTCCACCACGTGGCCTTCCGCGCGCCCGACGATGCCACCCAAGTCGCCGCTCGCGCCGCGCTCCAGCAAAACGCCCTCGGGGTCAGCCCCGTGATCGATCGCGGCTACTTCAAGTCCATCTACTACCGCGAGCCGGCCGGCGTGCTCTTCGAGATCGCCACCGACGAGCCCGGCTTCGCCATCGACGAGCCGGTCGAGTCGCTCGGCACCAAGCTCTCGCTGCCGCCTCATCTCGAGTCCCACCGCGCGCGGATCGAGGCGGCGCTGCCCCGGCTCGACTGAACTCAACCTGTCATTGCGAGGCCTGCGCAGCAGACCGAGGCAATCCATCTGGATCGCTTCGTCACTTCGCTCCTCGCGACGACAACTGTCATTGTGAAACCACTCTCCCACATCTATCACTTCGAACCCGGCACAGACGCAGCCGCCCCGCCGCTGCTCCTCCTGCACGGCACCGGCGGCAACGAGCACGATCTCGTGCCGCTCGCGCGGCAGATGTCGCCCGGCTCGGCGTTGCTGAGTCCGCGCGGCAACGTCAGCGAGCGCGGCGCGGCGCGCTTCTTCGCGCGCCTGGCCGAAGGCGTGTTCGATCCGGGCGAGATCACCCGCCGCACGCACGAGCTGGCGGACTTCGTCCTCGCCACGACCGACCTGCGCCAGCTCGACCGCTCGCGCCTGCTGGCGCTCGGTTTCTCCAATGGCGCCAACGTCGCCGCCACCCTGCTCCTGCTGCGCCCGGAGACGCTCGCCGGCGGCATCCTGCTCCGGCCGATGGTCGTGCTCGAGCCGCCCGCGATGCCTGACCTCGCCGGCAAGAGCGTGCTCATCTCCTCCGGCGCGCACGATCCCATCGTGCCACCCGATCATCCAACCCGCCTGGCGAAAATGTTCCGGTCGGCCGGAGCGGAGGCGACCCTCCGCACCCAGCCCGCCAGCCATAACCTCACGTCCGGCGACTTCGCCGCCGCGCGCGACTGGCTGGCTTCCTGATTCAACAGGCTATCGAGCGGCTCGAGTATTCTGTCATTGCGAGGAGTGAAACGACGAAGCAATCCAGCCGGCATCAGATGGATCGCCACGTCCGGCTTCGCCGGCCTCGCGATGACGGGTAGGGTTGACCACTGTCTCTTGAACGCCCCGGGTTGACTCCGGCGCCATCGCGCCGAAAATGGCGCCATGCGTGTCACCTATTACGGCCATTCCTGCTTCCTCGTCGAGACGGCCAAGGCCCGCCTCATCCTCGATCCGTTCCTCACCGGCAATCCCGCCGCCACCGTCAAGGCGGCCGAGGTGCAATGCGACTACGTCCTCCTCTCGCACGGCCACGAGGACCATTCCGGCGACGCCCTTGCCGTGGCCAAGGCCAACGGCGCCACCATCGTCGCCAACTACGAGATCGCCGAGTATTTCGGCGCGCAGGGCGCCAAGGCGCACGGCATGAACCCTGGCGGCGGCTTCAACTTCCCGTTCGGCCGCGTGAAGCTCACCCTCGCGCACCACACCTCCAGCGTCGAGGCCGGGCTCAACCCGAAATACATGGGCGCGCCCTGCGGCCTGCTCGTCACCGCCGACGGCAAGACCCTCTACCACGCCGGCGACACCGCGCTCTTCCTCGACATGCAGCTCATCGGCCGCGCCGGGCTCGACCTCGCGATCCTGCCCATCGGCGACAACTTCACGATGGGACCGGAGGACGCGGTCGAGGCGCTCGGCTACCTGAAGCCGAAGCTCGCCGTGCCGATGCATTACGACACCTGGCCGGTCATTGCACAGGACGCCGCCGCCTTCGCCCGCGCCGCTGGTGCCAAGGGTCACAAGGTGAACGTGCTCAAGCCCGGCGGATCGCTCGAAGTCTGAGCCGCCGGCGCACTTGCTACCCCTTTCGGCGCAAACGGCCTTTTTCTCCTCGCCCCACCCTGCTCCGCCCGCAGCTTGGCCCCAGCGTAATGACGTTCCCTCCCCCTCCTGCTGTGTTCGAGCGGCGCGCGCTCGCCGCGGACGACCTGACCGCGCGGCGCGACGACACCCTGCTGCAGACCTACGCCTGGATGCAACTGGCCCGCGCCGGCGACAACCGCATCCTCGATCTCTTCCGCCAGGGCCTCATCAAGGGCACCGTCACCGGCGGCCAGGGCAACGAGGCGCTCATCGTCCCGCTCTCGCTCCTCGCCGACAAGGCCGTGGACGTCATCTCCTTCTCGCACCGCGGCTTCGGCGGGCACCTCATCTGGAGCGGCCATCTCTGCGATCACCTCTGCCAGTATTTCGCCAACGCCGGCAGCCCCACCAAGGCGCGCGAGGGCAACATCCACCACGGCGACCCGTCCGCCCGCAGCCTGCCGATGATCTCGCACCTCGGCATCATGCTCTCGAACGTCGTCGGCGCCACGCACTCGCAGCGGATGCTCGGCCGGCCCGCGGTCGGCTTCGCGTTCTTCGGCGACGGCTCCTCCAGCACCGGCGACGTGCACGAGTCGCTCAACCTCGCCGCGTTGCTTGGCGTGCCGGTCGTGTTCGTCATCGAGAACAACCAATACGCCTACTCCACGCCGGTCAGCGAGCAGTTCGCCTGCCCCGCGCTCCACGAGCGCGCCCGCGGCTACGGCATGGAGAGCCTCGCGCTCGATTGCAGCGACCCGGAGAACGTGCTCAAGATCCTCGGCGCCGCCATCGCGAAGGCCCGCGAGACCTCGCGGCCCATCCTGATCGAGGCGCGCACCTTCCGGCTGCGCGGCCACGCCGCCTACGACACCTGCGACTACATGCAGCCCGGCGAAGCCGACGCCATCCTCGCCAGCGATCCGCTGCCGAAATTCCGCCAGAAGCTCGCCGGCGCCGGATTGAAGGGAAAACTCGACGCGCTCGACGCCGGGATCGCCGCCTTCGTCGAGGCCAGCGTGAAGGCCGCGATGTCCTTCCCGGCCCCCGATCCCGCCGGCATGGAGGCCGACGTCTTCGCCCCGGCCGCCCCCGCGCTGCCGTGGAAACCCGAACCGGCCGCGCCGGAGAAGATGACCATGGCGCAGGCGCTCAACCTCGGCCTGCGCAAGCTCCTCGCCGAGCGCCCCGAGTCGCTCCTCCTCGGCCAGGACATCGGCACCTACGGCGGCGCCTTCAAGGTCACCGAGGGCCTGCTCGGCGAGTTCGGCCGGCCGCGCGTCTTCAACACCCCGCTGGCCGAGAGCGCCTGCACCGGCTACGCGCTCGGGCTCGCGGTCAACAGCCACCGGCCGGTCGAAGAGTTCCAGTTCGCCGACTTCGCGACCGACGCCACCACGCAGATCGTCCTCAACGCCGCCACCTACCACTTCCGCTCCGGCCAGGGCTGCCCGGTCGTATTCCGCCTCCCCTGCGGCGGCGGGCTCACCTTCGGCTCGTTCCATTCGCAGGAGCTGGAGTCCGCGCTGCTCTCCTTCCCCGGACTCAAGGCGCTCTACCCGTCGAATCCGCAGGACGCCTTCAACGCCCTCCTCGCCGCCTACGAGGACGGCAACCCCGTCATCCTTTTCGAGCACAAGGGCCTCTACCGCCGCGGCAAGCACGCCGTGCAATGGGACGCGCACTACCGCCAGGTCTGGCAGCCGAAACGGCTCCGCGAGGGCACGCGCGCTACGTTCGTCACCTACGGCGAGATGGTGCTCGTGGCGCAGGAGGCCTGCGACTACTTCGCCGCCGAATACGAGACGACCTTCGACCTCTTCGACCTCCGCGCGCTGTCGCCGCTGCGGCTCGATGCCATCAAGGAATCACTCATCCGCACCGGCCGCCTCATCGTCCTCCACGAGGGCCGGCGCACGCACGGTTTCGGCGCCGAGCTGGTCGCCCGACTCACCGAGGAGCACTTCGGCCAGATGAAGGCCGCCCCGCTCCGGCTCGGCTCGCTCGACCTGCCCGTGCCCTTCGCCCCCGAACTCGAGGCTGTCCACCGCCCGGACAAGGACAAGGTCATCGAGGCCATCACGGCGTGGATGGGGTGACTGGAATTACGATTTACGATGGACGATTTACGGGATTGGCTGGCGCCAACCTTCCGCTCCGCCCGTGCCCCGGTCGAAAATCAAGAATCCCGGATCGAAAATCCCGCGCGCCCGCTGGGCGGCGATCCAGCTCTTCGCCATGGATGTGGACGGCGTGCTGACCGACGGCACGGTCGAGGTGCATTCCGACGGCGGCGAGTCGAAGTGCTTCTCCATCCTCGACGGCATGGGGCTCGTCCGACTCCGCAAGGCCGGCATCGCCACGGCGTGGATCTCCGGCCGGCCCTCCGGCGCCACCACCGCCCGGGCCAAGGAGCTGCAAATCCCGCACGTCGTCCAGGGCCGCACCGACAAGCTCATGGCCCTCCAGCAGCTCGCCGCCGAGCTCGGCCTGACCGCTTCCCAGATCTGCTATATGGGCGACGACGACATCGACGCGCCCGCCATCGCCTGGGCCGGCATCGGCGCCGCTCCGAAAAATGCCATGCCCGCCGCGCTCAAGGCCGCCCGCTTCATTCCGGACCGTCCGGCCGGACGCGGCGCCGTGCGCGAGGTCTGCGAACAAATCCTCGCCGCGCGCGGTCTGAACGCCTCCAAGTGAAATCGTTTCCCCGGCCGTTCCGTTCCGTAGCCGCGCTGGCCTGCCGTCCGAAGCCCCGGCGAAGGACGGAGCGCAACGACAGCGTGGCCATGCCACGTTCTCGACCCGCGGCCTCGAACGCGGCTACCTGCCGCTTCCTGTCCCTTTTTGCTCTCACTCTCACTTTCACTCTCACTTCCCTCGCCCAAAGCCCGACCAAGCTCTCCAGCGACGCCCCCATCCTCAACTGGCGGCTGCCCTCCTTCACGCCCGAGGGTTACCGCGAATCGCTCGTCCGCGGCTCCGAGGCGCGCATCCTCAACGACAAGGAATTCGCGCTCACCGAGCTCACGCTCACGCTCTTCACTGGCGACGCCGCCAACAAGGTCGAGACCATCCTCCTCAGCCCCGCCGCCCGCATCCAAGCCGCCGACCGCGTCGTCACCAGCGACAGCCGGCTGCGCGTCATCAACGACCAGTTTGAGGCCACCGGCATCGGCTGGCGCTACGAGCACGCCACGAAAAAGGTTTCCATCGCCAGAAACGTCCGCGTAGTCCTCCAGATCGAATTGAAGGACATCCTGAAATGAAATCCGCCCGCATCCTCCCGTGCCTCCTTGTCGGAGCCTGCCTGCAGGCGGTTTCCCTCCGCGCCCAGAACGCCGAGCTCCAGCCCACGGTCATCGAGAGCGCCGGCTCGCTCGAGATGGTCAGCACCGACAACGAGACCACCATCACCTGCCGCGACAAGGTCGTCGTCACCGGCACCAACCTGAAGCTCACCTGCGACTACCTGCAGGTCGTCGTCCTCCGCAAGGGCGATGCCTCTGCCACGCTCGGCAGCCTCGACAAGCTCCGCTCGCTCCTCGCCACCGGCAACGTCCACATCGTCCAGGGTGATCGCGAGGCCGCCTGCGGCCGCGCCGAGTTGAAACCCGGCGAGGACAAGATCGTGCTCACGGAGAGCCCCGTCATCGCCTTTCACGACCAGGACGGCCGCCTCGCCGGCGAGAAGATCACCCTGTTCCGGGGCGAGCGCCGCGTGGTGGTCGAGAAACCCGTCAGCACCCTGCCGCCCATCAAGGACCTCGGCTTCGACAAGGACAGGAAGACCGACCCCCCGCCACCCGCGGCGCCGAAGCAGCCTTGAGCATGGACGCCGCGCCGCAAGCCGCCGCCGAGATTCGCACCGACGGGCTCGTCAAGACCTACGGCCAGCGCACGGTCGTCAACGGCGTGGCTGTCCGCGTGCGCGCGGGCGAGGTCGTCGGCCTGCTCGGCCCCAACGGCGCGGGCAAGACCACCACCTTCTACATGATCGTCGGGCTCGTGCCCGCCTCCAGCGGCCGCGTGCATATCGACGGCATCGATGCCACCCACCTCCGCATGCATCGCCGCGCCCGGCTCGGCGTCGGTTACCTGCCGCAGGAGGCCTCCATCTTCCGCAAGCTCACCGTCGCCGAGAACGTCCTCGCCATCGTCGAGACCCTGCGCGGCGTCTCCGCCCGCGACCGCGCGGCGCTGGTGAAGCACCACCTCGAGGAGCTCAGCATCGGGCACCTCGCGGACCAGAAGGCGTTCACCCTCTCCGGCGGCGAGCGCCGCCGCCTCGAGATCGCCCGCGCCCTCGTCACCCGCCCGAAGTTCCTGCTCATGGACGAGCCCTTCGCCGGCGTGGACCCCATCTCCGTGGCCGAGGTGCAGAAGATCATCCTCGATCTCCGCACCCGCGGCATCGGCATCCTCATCACCGACCACAACGTCCGCGAAACCCTCCGCATCGTGGACCGCGCCTACATCATCCACCAGGGCCGGGTGCTGACCGAGGGCACGGGCGACTTCCTCATCAGCGACCCCAAGGCCCGCGAGATCTACCTCGGCAAGGACTTCAATCTGTAGCCCGCCTCTTTGGATCGTCATCCTGAGCGAAGCGAAGGATCCAGTGTGGGTTGATTGCCGGTTCCGATACGGTAATCCGACTGGATTCTTCGCTGCGCTCAGAATGACGCTGCGTGAGGCCGCCCGACCAGCACGGCAACGAGCGCGAGTAGGAGCTTGTCGCCGCAGCCCCGTTCGCCTACTCACTACCGCCACCCGCTGCCCACCACTCCGGAGCCCCCATGCCCGCCAAAGCCATCAACGGCATCACCGTCGCGCATTTCTTCGAGACCTATTCGGAGCGGCTCAAGCTCGAGCTCGTCACCGGCGAGGCGGGCCTGCACCGGCTCATCCGCGAGGGCTCCATCAACCGCCCCGCCCTCGCCCTCACCGGTTTCTTCAAGTATTTCGCGAACAAACGCATCCAGGTTCTCGGCGCCGCCGAGATGACCTACCTCAAGACCCTCCCGCAGCGCCAGCAGATCGAGATCTTCCAGGAGATGGTGAAACGCCACGTGCCCTGCATCGTCCTCACGCGAAACTACATCGCGACGCACCCCATGTCGGCCGTCGCCGCGGAGATGAAGCTCCCGCTCTTCCGCACGCCGATGATCACGATGAACTTCGTGAACGCCGCCACGCTGTGCATCGACAACGAGTTCGCCCCCTCCACCACCGAGCACGCCACCACCCTCGACGTGAAGGGCATCGGCGTCATGATCCGCGGTGACAGCGGCATCGGCAAGTCCGAGGCCGCCCTCGCCCTCATCGAGCGCGGCCACTCGCTCGTCGCCGACGACCTCACCCAGATCAAGCTCCTCGACGAGCGCGAGCTGCTCGCCACCAGCCGCGCCCTCAACCGCGGTTACATGGAGTGCCGCGGCATCGGCATCCTCAACATCGCCGAGATGTTCGGCGCCCGTTCCGTCCGCTCCGAGAAGCGCCTCGACCTCGTCGTCTCCCTCCGCGAGTGGACGCCCGACGTCATCGAGGAGCGCACCGGCCTCGAGGAGCAGCATTACGAGATCCTCGGCCTGCGCCTCCCGCACATCGAATTCTACGTCCGCCCCGGCCGCGACATCGCCCGGCTCATCGAAGTCGCCGCCCTCGTCCAGTCGCTCAAGAAGATGGGGCACGACCCGGCCAAGGACTTCAACGACCGCCTCATCGCCCACATGGCCGCCCGGCACGACGAGAAGAAGCACAAGGTCTCCCCCGGGGACGACGACGAGCGCGAGGAAAGCGCCGGCGGCCGGTGACCGCCGCCCCTCGTTCTATCTCGTCGTTTTTCCGTCTTCCGTCCTCCTTGCCTTGTCATTCTGAGACATCCAACGAAAGCGCACCGCTTTCGGCGGTTTCCGGAGATGAACTCACCCCGGTCTGTCACCCTGAGCGGAGCGAAGGGTCCATCCGGGTATCCGGTGCGCTTGCTGGCTGCGTTCTCCCAACTGGATGCTTCGCTGCGCTCAGCATGACAAAC
>Ga0187894_10001198_pt1 | contig 33889 bp, 13 predicted proteins | sample GBC1701081metaG_FD_136650 | JGI IMG/M metagenome (GOLD analysis project Ga0187894, IMG submission 136650) | White microbial mat communities from a lava cave in the Kipuka Kanohina Cave System on the Island of Hawaii, USA - GBC170108-1 metaG ...
GGCGCTTTCTGTTCCCTGATGCTCCGTGTGACATTGATTACAGGCAACGACGTTCGATTCAACGTGCTTTTGAATCAAGGTACGCGGCTGGAAGCCAATCGGGTTTGCCGCGGTCTGCGTGTTGTGGCATTCGATACACTTATTCTGCACCCCGGTCACGACATTATGACATTCGGTGCAGGAATTACTGTTCGGGCGCAAAGCGATGCGCTTGCCGTTTTCGGTGAGACTGCTAACCATGTGAGCATTAGAAACCGGGTCGGGCGAATAGAAATTCTTATAGATGAAGATAGACGCCAGCGACAAGACGCCGACAACCAGCGCCCCCCATGCCCAGTAGGATTTGCGCCACAGTTTTCTCAGATCGGTGGTTGACCGCCAGTTGTATTCAATTTTGCCGATGCGCTGCGAGGAACGCGGATGCAAAGCGGTCTGCTCGGAGAGTTTGCCTTTGTCGCGTTTGCGTTTGCCTTCCCAGAAGAGTTTCAAGGCTTTTTCATCCACGCCGGGAAGCGTTGTGGTTAAAAGTCCGGTCATTGACAAGCGTTGCGTACCGCCGGGAGTGCGAATCGGCTTTGCGCCTTTGGCGGAGAGATTCTGTAAAAAGACGGTTTTCGCTGATGATTCGTCACCGCCCATATTGAGCAGCCCGGTCATCGGTTTGAGCAGTCCGGTCTGTCCGGCAACCGGATTGACCTCAATCTCTTTTTCGATATTGAGATTGAGCGTACCGGAGTCGCCGTATTCGACCTTGAGCAGAAACGGACCGATCTGCAGCAAATCGCCATCAGCAAGCGGCGTGCGTTCGACGAGTTCGCCGTTTAAGAGCGTACCGTTTGACGAGGAGAGATTCTGAATCCAGAAGTCCTGCCCAAGCTGTTTGATACCGGCATGGGTGCGCGAGACGCCGCGATGGTTCAAGACCACATCGTTTTTAATCAAGCGCCCGATAGTCAACCCGTCGGTATCTATTACGAGGTCGTCAATGGAACTGACGCCATCTTTTCTTTTAATCACATATCTGCTAGTTGCTTCTGCCATAATTGCTTCCTGAGAACCTATGCGTGAGATAAAACTCTTGTCAGCCGGTGTTTAGAGTACAAGCTTTAGCTTGGCAGTAGAGTGAACCAAAAAGATTCTGTTTTATCACAAAACTCTGGTTGTCGTGTTTCGCTCTACTTTATTTCTGCTTCTTGCAGCCTACTACCAAGCTAAAGCTTGTACTCTGAACGCCCGCTGCCAACTTTTTACATCTGCGCCAATATTTTTCAAACTTAATTTTTTCAAGCTATCGCGCCACAAAGTACACGACTTGAATAATATGCACAACCAAGAGCGCCAACATGACCGAGGTGCTGAGAACGTGCGGCGGCAACCACAGTTTCAAGGTCTGATGCAGATAGACCAGCGCATCCACCCGTCGCAAGGCAACGGCGTTTTCGATGATCGCTTCGACATTCTTACGGTCTGCGCCCGCCGATTCAATATCGCTGCGGAACTGCGCTTTTGCCGCGTCCATCATCTCTTCCAATGGTTCGCGCTGCAAATAGTTGCGAATCAGGAACCCGGCGGACATAAAGCGTGGCAGGATGTTCTTCTTAATCCGGTCTTGCATTGCCGGTTGCGAGGCATTGGTAGAGCGCGAGATTTCCACCTGTAATTCATTGCGGCGAACTTTCAAATCGTCAATCAACAACGGCGATTCTTCAATACGGATCAGCAGACGCGGAATAATGAAGTACATCAGGATGCCGAAAATCCCGGTGCCAATTACAATGTCCCATGCCCACATCAACGCCGTGGTCAGCCAGCCGCCCGAATCCGAGCCGCCATGCAGCAGAATCATAAATCCGGCAATAACGCCCGCGTAACCGTGAATCAGCAGCCAGTAACGCAAGGCTCCTTTGCGCTTGGTATAGACTTGCCGCCGGAACGGATAAGTCATAACCAAAACGATGCCAACCAGTCCGACCAAGCCGGTAATCCAGCGCATATTCAACAGCCCGAAGATGCTGCCGCCCATACCGTATTGCTGGAAACCGAATATCGTGCCGATTAACAGCAACACCGAAAGCCCAATGCCCGCCATATGCAGCGTTGTGTGCGGCGGGTCTTTCTTATGGATATTGCGCCCGATGGCATGAGTCTTGTCGAGTTGCAGGAAGCCTTGAATCTGTCCGATTTCGGCGAAATAGGTCTTCGGGTTGATACGCGCCAGAGCGCCCGTCGGGCAGTTCTCTTCGCAACTGTAGCGGGCTTCTTTGCTGCCTTCAGGGTTCATGGTTGTGGCGGTGCAGAGATTACATTTTACGGCTACCAGATCATCGGTTGCCGTCACCGGCACAGGAATCGGGTCGGGTTGCAGACGCAGGAAATCTTTTAATTTATAGGCAAAGTCCACCTTTATTTCCGCAACCTTCGGGGTGCGCTCAATCATCGAGATGGCGTTATACGGGCATTGGCTGGCGCAATCGCCGCAACCGATACAGGTCTTGGGGTTGATGTCCACCTGTCCGAGTTCATAACGCCCGATGGCTCCGGTCGGGCAGCCGGTCAAACATTCCGGGTCGGCGCAGTGCATACAGACTTCCGGTGATAAGATGCTTTGAATGGCTCCAAGCCTAGGCGCTTCTAGTCGCGTCAGATGAACGCCGCGCCGCGCAAGGCGTGAGCGTCCGTGAATCTTATGACAGGCGAGCGAACAATTGCCGCAGCGCACACAGAGCGCCATATCCATGACGAGCAGGTTATTGCCGTCAACCAGTCCAGTACTGATTAAATCGGACTGCGCCTCTAAAACCTCTTTGCGTACCTCTTCATTGCTGATCGGTTTATCAAGGGCAATGCGAGCGCCAAGCGTCGGCGGTTCAAATTTCGCCAGAGCGCGGATAAAGTCGCCTCGCAGCGCCGGAATCTGCCGCAATTTACTGGTCGAGATTTCCAGCACTTCGGCGCGGGACATCAAGGTTCCGCCGTAAGCCCAGTTGTCATTCTTCATCACCCCTTCCAGCCCCAAAGCAAACCCCATGCCGAGATAGTCTTCGATGCTGTCGCGGGCGGGCGCATCCTGACGGCGGCGTATCCAGCCTTGTTTAATGATATAGACGCGGCGAATCTCTTCGTTTTGTCGGAAGAGCGTATGATTTTTAGCAAAGACGCGGAAGGTGGAGATGGTCTTGAGTTGATTAAGTAATTCGTCGCTGAGTCCGGTGGTGACTTTGATGCTTTCGAGCATCGAATCGCGTCCGTGATTGCGATAGCTGCGGTCAAGCGCGTCATTGAATTTATCAAGTTTGCGAAGCAGACGCAGCGCCGGACGTTGCAGTTCGAGAATCTTTGTCGGTTTCTGCGAATGCGCTTTGATGGTCGCATTACGCGGCACACCCGCCAGCACCGACATTTCGCCAAACAGCGTACCGGGCGGAATTTCAGCGACTTTAATCTCTTTGCCAGTTTCCGGTGGCGTGAAAAATACTTCGGTTGTGCCATCGGCAACGATAAAGAAGGTATTGCCGCCCCAATCGCCTTGCGTAATGATTGGCTCGGACGGGTCGTAAGTTAAGAGCCGGATGTAGGGACCGACCTTCTTATTTGCGCCATAGGCTCGCCCGTAGACGGTGACTTCGAGATCGAGTTCGTACTCGAAGTGACCATCGTGCATAGCGAGCAGACTTTGAAGCGAGGGCATCGCTTTAATGATGTCTAAAAGTTCACGACGACTTTTATGTTCTCGGGGCATACGTATAAGACCTTTTCAGTAGATATAACTTCCCGTAAGCAAACAAAATCAGCGCCTGACAATGCCAGGCACTGATCTATCAAAGAACTCCTTAAGTTGCCGCCCGCGTTGCGGATTTTAGCGGAATGGAACGGAAGTGTGACACTTCGAGCATACGGTCTCTTTCGCCTGACTATGACAACTAAAACAAGCCGAACTGTGGCGCTGTCCTCGTGCGGTGCTGATCTGTTGCACATCAATGCGCGGTTCGGTTGGCAAATCAAGCGTTTGATGACAACGGCTACAGGCAGCGGCGCGAAGGTGTGAGGCGCTGTGCCGGAAACGATAACTGGTGGCGCTGCCCATACCGGGGCTGTAGCGCACGGCATTAGCGGTCTGAATGTGACAGACGTTGCAATCCGATTTTGCCTGTCCCGATTGATGCACATGGCATTGGAAGCACGACTCATGTTTCGGGAAGGTGGAGCGCGTCGGGTTGGCGCTGACATTGTGACAGTTATTACAACTGACTGCCGGATCGTTCGGGTCCATCTTGCTCGCGTCCATGTGCGTCTTATGCGAAAAGCCGATAACGCCATCCACTTTACCGCCGCGAATGCCGTACTGATCGGTCGAATCGGGGTAGGCGAGCATATTGCCTTTATCAACGCCATTGGCAGTGGTTGTCACCGGCGGGTCTTGATGACAGCCGGCGCAGAAGGTATTGCCTTTGAGCGACCCTGCCTGCTTGAGTCCGTAGGTTTCCCGGTCAACCGTGTGACAACGATTACAGGCATCGTGATACGGTTGCCAGTATTCTTTATTCGGTTGATTCGGCACGGCATTAGTCGGCTTGGTCTTGTCGCGTTGGTGACAATCGGCGCAATTGGTCAACTGTTTATGCCCGTCACGGAAATGGTCATAGGTTGATTTGTTGCCGCTAATCTTTTGATTTACCACCTGTGTAAAGCCCGGCTGCGACGGCGGCGTTGGCGTTGTCGTCGTCGGTGGCGGCGCAGTGTTGGTATTTTGATTCAAATTTTGTTGCGTGGTTTTGCAGGCAGCCACAATGGCAATCAGCGCCAAAACCACAACTGCCAGTTTTACTCTTCGGGTTCTCTTCTCCATAAGTTCAGCCACCTGGAAAAATTCAAACGTAGAGAACGGCTGTGCAGCCTGATGAGATTCAAGCTGTCAGTCTCCGTTTTGTTCGCCTCAACGAACCTATCTTTTCAATGACGGACTTCGGCATTACTACAGGAATGTAGTAAGCATAATCTTTCGACCACAAAAATCAAGCGCCGCAAGCAATCCGGCGCAGATTGTACCGCAAACCAACCGTTTACGGTATTCACCCGCGTTGCCCCGCCCGCTTTCAGGTCGAGCAATTTTGACTTCTGCAACCTGTAGATTGCGGCGTCTCCTTACCTGTCCGCCTACCCAACCACGCAAACTAACAGTTTACGCTACCGTTTTGCCATTACCGTTGCGCGTTCTTCAGCTTAGTTTTGACCGTAGACGTCAACGGGTCGGGAAGTCCCGGTTGCCGATTCGGATTATGACAATCATCGCACTTGGCTTCACGCGGATAACGAATATCGGCAAGCCCGGTGGACTGTTTCACTTCATCGTGACAATCAACACAGAGAAAGTCGCGTTGCTGTTCGCGCCGTTTATACTCGCCGCGATTCTGTTGCAGTATCGAGCGCGTATCAAATTCATGATCAGAGTGGCGAAACTCCGACACCCGGTTATAAAACTCCGAGCGTTCACGCCGTTCCCTGCCACTGATGCGATCATGGCACTCGGCGCAGTCATTCATATACGGATAAGGTTTGCCGGAAGTGGTTTTTCGTTCCATGCCGTCCCGCGTGTTATGACACTGGAAACAGGTGGAATGCCCTTTTTCGACCAGCATCTCTTGTCCCTGCTGCATATGCGCCGGAAGGTTTTTGAGTTCGGCGGTGCGGACGTGACATTCGTTGCAGCGCGGGTCAACATTGAGGTCAACTTTGTACTGACTGGCTGGCTCGAAAGCTTCCAGTTTGATGGTTTTGCGAACCGGCGTATCTTCGTAATGCGCTTTATGCGAAAACGAAGTCATAAAATCGCTGCCCCCGGCGCTGACGCCGCGAGTAACGCGGGTTTGCGCTTTGAAGTCGAACAAACCTTTATCACTAAGCGAAATCGGCATCCCGGAATGGCAGATGCCGCAGAAAGCGTCGAAGCGTTTGATGGTTTCATCGGCGAAGTTATGAGCAAGGCGTTTGCCGTCGTGACAATCAATACAGGCGCGATGTCCGGGATAGTATTTCACGTTCGGGTCGCGGTCCGAATCGCTGACGTTGATATTGTGACACGATTGGCAATTGCCTAACCGCGCATGACCCTTTGAGTTATGGTCAAAGGACGCCGCTTGCACTCGGCGGCGGCGTTGGGCGGCAAACAGTATGTTGTTGGTTGCCGATGCCGTTGCCGTTGAGCGGTCGCCATGGTCGGCATTTTTGGCAGCTTCATCGGCGCGGGTGGAAGAAGTCCACAGATAGCCGCTTAGACTTATCAAGAAAGCCAAGCCGAGAATGATTCGTTTGATATTCGATGTGGTCACGTCACCCTCCCAGATTACTGCTCTCGCTTATGACAACCGCCGCAGGTTGTCGGACCTGGTTTCGGCAGTTTCGCCTCAAAATTGGCTTTGTGACAGCCAATGCACATATCGTGATAAGCGCGTTCAGCGTGAACTTCGTCGCCGTCCCGATTGACAATTTTTTCACCGGCAATCTCTCTCTCGTTATTGCCTTCGCCTTTATGACAGGAGGCGCATTTCCAGAGTTGCGGAATGCCCTTATCGCTGCGCGTATGATGACAACCGGCGCAGGCCGCGCCGAGTCTACCGGCATTCTGAAAATTGTAGTAATAGCCTTGATCCGGGTCTACGGCAACATTGGGCGGATAGACAAGATTGACGTGCCCTTTCCGCGTATAGCCGTTTTGATCCACCGAATCGCTGTGCGCGAAATAAACGATGCCTTGCGAATCGGGGCGATTATCGAGCAGGATGAGCGGACCCGGAGATTGCACGGCGGGCGGTGGCGGCTCTGCCAGAGCCTTCTTCTGCAACGCCGCAAGCCCTACCAGTCCCAACACATAGACCATCAGAACTGCCAGCTTTACTTTCATCTTAATTCACCTCTTCAAGCGGTGCGAATCGGGTAATGGGTTCGTCGTTCCGCTTCAATGTGGCTTGCAGTCTCCAGTAGGAGTCCGCTGCCGATAAGCGGAACGACGAACTGTATCAAACCGTCTTGCTATTTTCTAAACGGCAAACGCTTTCTTGACAAGCGCAAGACGATAGCGCCGAACAACAGACTGAAGCCGAGAATATCCGCCAGTCTGCCGCGTTTCATCAGTTGCAGGAGCGACTGCTGCTCGCCTTTCGTCGGCTCGCCGCCTTTCTCGCTACCGGCATTCTGCGGTTGCACCGGGTCGCCATACGTGCCGCGAATATCGCGGTTCTTCTTACGGTCGTTGTCGGTAATTTTCGGAACCATCAGCATCTCGCCGGCGCCGTTTTGGGTGTACATCATGCGGCGCATCTCGTCGCTGTTCATCGGACGAGCGCCGCGCCGACCAAAGACCGAAAGTTGATAACCGGCTTCATCTACGGCACGGTCGCGGTCAATGCCTTCCGAAACCGCATAAGCGCCGCCGACATGGAAATGGTGCGAGGCAATCAGGCGCGGCGTTGGACGCGGACTGAAGCCGAAATGTCCCGGCGTTTCATCGGGACAGATTAGCTGCACAATCTGTAATCCCTTATGCCCGCCAGCAATGTAGGCGTAGAGGCTCGCATTGGTCATGCCGGTCTTGACATCGTAGGCGTCATCAATCTCGCCGCCAGCATTATAAATCTGATCGAGTTTCGGATTTTCCGGGTTTTCGATGTCAATAATCGCCAGCCCCTGTTTGCCTGCCGCCACATAAGCGTAGGTTCGCACCAGATAAAGACTGCGAGCATCCGTTAGCGGCACAACAGCGCGGCTTACGGGACGGGCGCTCTTCGGATTGGTTATATCAATCACCTTAACGCCCTCGGCGTCGCAGACGAAAGCGTAACGGAACTGCACCTGCACGGCGCGAGGTTTCTTGATAAACGGCTCGCCGATTTCGCCCACCAGTCTCGGATTCATCGGGTTGTCAAGGTCAACGATGAACAGCCCTTTATCGGCGGTGATGTAGGCATAGGTTCCAGCCACGACGATATTGTTTGCGCCGGTGAGTTTGCCGTCCGGGTTCCAGCCGGGTTGCCGTTGGATGAAGTTGTTATTCGGGTCGCCGTCAAGCAAGGTGGCGACGCCGGCATTGTTGTTCTCATTCGGCAGATTGCCTTTTCTGCCGGGGGTATTGCCGATGACCACCAAGCCTTCTTCGCTGTCCGTGCCATAGAGGAAGGCATAGACCAGATGAGCGCCCTGTTTATCGTCGCGGTTTTCCCATTCCTCGTTTTCCGGGCGATGGTTGCGCGTCGGGTCAACGGCGATGGTTGCCGGTGAAGCAATGGCAGTAGCATTCTTGGACTTCATGTAGAGCTTCTGTCCCATTGGCGAGAACGGCGCGGAGGTCATGCGTTCCGAGAAGCCTTTCTGGTCAATGTTCGCCACATCGAAGAGCTTAAAGCCAGCTTCGCCGCAAGCTGCATAGAGGTATTCGCCTCGTAGTTGCAGACCGCGAATGTCGGATTTACTACGGACAAAGGGTTTGAAGTTAGTGGAAACGTCGTTGCCGGGATGTTCATAAAATTCGTGCAACTGTTTTCCTGCTTCTTCAAAATGCTTGTACTCTTCGGGGTAGGCAATCTTATGCAAATAGCTGCCAATGACCGCTTGTGGTTCGCGCCGTTCGGTGACCACCACACCGGCGAAACCTTCTTCGCCGAGCGCCACAAAAGCGTAACGCCCGATGAAGTTATACATATTCGTCCCCTGCATATAGGTCATCGCCAGATAAGCGTTATTGTCCTTGTCTTTCGACAAATGGCAATCGTCGCATTTGCGGGTCTCTTTGGTGCGGACCGTATGCGGGAAGTGCGGACTGAACGAGTGTCCGCTATAGCCTTCCTGAGAAACCGACTGCTGCTGGAAGTAGAGCCATTCGCGTAAGGCGTTTTGCGAACTGACGTAGATGGCGCAGGCGGAACGCACCGGCATATAGCGTCTGCCGACTTGTTTAGCGTCCGGGTCATCTTTGATGCTGTTGTCGTAAACGAAATCGCCTTTCTTCTTATCGCCCGCGCCATTCTTGTCATAGATAGCGCCGGTTGAGGTGCCATCCTTGCCGAGCAGAAAGACATCATCGCGCAAGGTCTGGAAGTTATAGGTCGTCCAGTTTCTGAGCGACTTTTCGCCCTCATTATGCAGCATGGGTCGTTGTTCATTCGCCTGCATCTTCAGGTGGCAACCGAAACAGCTTGGCGTCCACGAGGTATGGCAGGTGTAGCAACTCATCTCCTTATCGGTATGCGCCAGTTCTTTGCCACTTTCAGGCAGTACCCCCCAAGTCTTATTGTCACGTCGGATGGTCTTGGCGAGCGCCGCTTTTTCGTTATAGTCCGGGCTTTGCGGGTCAATGGTGTCCATGACCTGCTTGACGCGCCAAACCAGCGGCTTGCCTTTGTCGTCGGTAGCCACCGCAGCGCGTTGATAAAGCTGCTGCCGCCCGTTTTCGATCTTCTTAAAGAAGCGGTCTTTGCGTGACGGCAGATTGCGATAATCAATCATTCGATTGCCGCCGCCGGTGGCGCTGGTGGTCGCTTTCGACGAGAGCGGGTCAGCGCGTTCCGTCACCGAGCCGTGACAATCTTTACATTCGATTTCAACGGCGGCGCGAACGTCGCCGTAGAGTTTGCCGTTGCCGTGCGAGTCTTGTTTGAAGTGACAATCCACGCAATGCATCCCCAGTTCGATATGAATATCCTTCATGTGAACGGGTAAGCCTTTGCGTTTTTCGGGGTCTTTCTCCTCGACGGCGCGTTCCAGTTCAGCGCCGGTGGCGGTGACGATATTGTTATCTTCGTCGAGCAGATTGCCTTTACGGTCGCGCTTGAAGACCGAGCGCATCACCCAGCCGTGACCGGCATAATCGTTAAAATGGACATTCTTGCGCGTCTTGTTGAGGGTGCCGACAGTTTCGAGAAAACGCGGGTCCGCCCATTTGCCGCGCAGCGATGATTCTTCCGGGTTGCGCTTGCGAATTTCGTTCTCTTCTTCCGGGCTGCGCTCTTTCGGGTCATACATATCGCTGCCGTCGGTCTCCAAATCCCACCACATACTGCCGTAGTAGGAATTTAAGACCAACGTGCCGGGGTGCATATGACAGACGACGCAATTGCTCGATGGAATGGCACGGGTAAATTTATGCTCAATCGGATGCCCGCGTTCCTGTTTACGAGCCGGGTTCTGGAAAATCTTGTCCTTGCTGCCACTGAGTCCGGTATGCCCGAACTTGTCATAGGGACCGGAATGGAACCAATCGCTGTCATTGGCATAGACGACGTGACAAGAGGTGCAACCACTGGAGCGATAATCGCCCGGGTGGTCGTTTGTGCCGAACATGGAATTCATGGGGTCGAGCAGACGAGTCTTCTGCAAGCCTAAAAAGACCGGATCGGTACGCAGCAGAGTGCCAAGACCACGATTGGAAAGGGTGTTTTGCGGTGGTTTACCGGGCGCTTCATCAGGAATCGGGTTGCCGATTTCGGCAGCTTTTTTGCCGCCGCGTTCAAAGGTGCGAAGAATGTTGCCCATCTGCGAGGCTTCCCAGCGCGGCAACGGGTCGAGAAATTCTAAAACGCCGCGCCGTTTGGTTTCGCCCGGTTTCGGCAACGGGTAGGAATAGACGCGGGTTTGCACACCTTCTTCGTTGAAGGTTTCGCCAAAACGATAGTTCTTATAGATATAAGAACCATTATTGTAGAGCGCCGCACCCCAGAGCAGCGCGCCGGTAGTCATCATGCTCTTTTTGACTTTGTGCGTATCTTCGGTGTGGCAACCGGACGTGCCGCAACTGAGATGAGCGATACGCAAATCGCCGGGATTGACGAAGCGAATAAACTCAGGGCTTTCCCGTATGGTCAAGGTATTGGGGCGTTCAGGATTCGCCGAACTCTTCCACGATTCGGGAAAGCGCGGCTGCACATGGGCTTTCTTTTCGGCATCCTGATACTCGCCCGACGATTCAATCAGCGACGGATTCGACAGCCGCACCGAGGCGTCGCCGCCGTGACAATCGGTGCAACCAATGGTAATCGCGCCGCTGTGCATATCTTCGATGCCCGTATGACAATCGAGACAGCCGACGCTATTGGCATCGGCTTGCTGCTGCGTCATATTGAAGAGGCGCGGCGCTGGCTTCGCCTGTGAAGCGGCGGCGGCAGCCGCTTTTTTATCCTTTTTTGAGTCGCCACTGGAATCGGCGGTGGCGTTACGAAGGCTCAAAAAGCCGAGAAAGCATAACGCCAGAGCGATAATCGAAAGTTTGAGCGCACTCTTTGTTGACATACCGTTACCCTCACACTGAGTTCAGGCGGCGCGAAGCCCGCCGATGGTTCATCTGGAGAAAGCGTTTCCTAGTAGATGAACTTCACTTTCAAGAATGTTGAGTACAGCGTTTTGGCATCTGCGCCGCAGTTCTGTCCGGCGCAGTTGGAACTAAAGATGTCCTTAAACCCGGTACCCGGAATCAGCGAAGTGTAGCCGCCCATAATGAAGATGTTGTCATTCAAAACCGGGCGGAACATGACGCCAACGCCATAATCGAAACCGATGCCTTTTCGCACATCCGGCTGGAAGAGCAGTTCCGAAAGCACTTCGGTACGATGGAAGTGCATATAATTAGCGTTAAAGATAGCCCGCAGTTTGGGCGTTAGTTCGGTTTCCAGTCCGAGGTTGTAGATAAAGATACCCGGATTGACGTGATTCGCTTGCCCCTGGAACTTGCTGCTCCGCAGATTCGGCAACAGGCTTTCCGGGGTGGTCAGCAAGACGCCGGTATTGGTGAACGGAATGCCGTTCGACTGGAAGAAGCTGAAGCCGCCACCGGCAAATTCGGTCTTGTCAATGATGGTATCGAAGCCTCTGGCGCTGCCGTCAAACGGGTCGCCGTCGCCGGAAGCAAAGAAGATTGAGCCTTTGTAGCGCAGCCAGTCACGGTCGCGGGAGTATTCAATCGCCGCCATCTGAGCATTGATGTTGGTCGGTCGTCCGGCAAGCGGGTTGAAGTTGTCGCGCCCGAGAACCTGATAAAAGGCGGCGCTGATATTATCCAGCCCGATGTGACCATCGCCGGCAACGCCAATATAATAGGAGTTGACGCTGTGCGGTTTGAAATCGCCAATGATGGCGGGACGCACCGGGAAGCGGTTGGTGTCGAAAGCGCGGCTTGGACGGTCGTTGTTGTAGTGGAAGCTCAACTGCGACGTAAAGCCTCTGGCAAAGGTGTCCTGCCGGTAGACGTTGGCGATGAATACGGTCTGATCGCGCCACTCACCGAGGTTGATGCGCGTAACCAAATCGCTGTTGGTATCTTTTTCGAGCATATAGAAGTACGCCGCATTGAAGTTATAGCGGTTGTTCTTCGCTTGCCCGAAGATGCGTGCGCCGAGGTTGTAGTCGTTGAAGATAAAGGCGCGAAAATCGCTGTTGAACTGTTGAATGCCGACGCGGACAAAGGTCGTGTCATAACGCGGGCTTTCGCCTTTGAGGCTGCCCTCGCCGCGCAGGAACGGCAGCAATTTTTCGGTATCGCCGAGGCGTTTCTCAAAGAACAACTCCTGGAAGCCGACATAGCTATCGCGGCGATTGGCGCCGAATAGCGGGTTGACATTGACGAGGTTGCGCTCTTGCGTATTCAACAGCGTGAAATTGATATTCGGGTTGAAGCGAATGCGCCAGTCCACCGGCTTGAACGAGGCGTCGCCGTTGAAGAGTTCCATCGACAGGACGAAATTCTGGCGGAAGAAGAGTTGCCCGCCGCGTCCGAAGAACTCTTCGCTGTTGGGTCGTTCGGCGCTGACATTGCTCGGTACGGGTATGCGTTTGCCAACCAGCATGGTTTCGCTTTCGAGGTTCAGCACCAGAAAGTTATGCTGCTTGAAGATCGGGTAATCGCCTTTGAGAACATTCTGGCGATAAGGGTTGTACCACGCGCCTTTCTTGAAGCGCGGGTCTTCTTTCAGCGAGTTTTCCGGCTTGTCCACCGTCCAGCCGATGTCCCAACGATCAGTACGCGGCACAAAGTCGGGAGTGCCGTTGGTGCCGCCATTGCCGAGGCCCCGCGCTTTGCCGCGATAGCCATGCGGCTCCTCGTAGACCGGTTCAATCTCACCGGGCGCGGGGATGAGTTTGGCGACCTGACGCGGCGGATAGATGCGCTCATTGGCATCGAAGGGCGGCGGTTTTTCGCCGCGATAGACATCCGAGGCGACTTGTCCGAGTCTAAGCGGGTCAAGCTTTGACATGGCGATTTCGGTTTCGCGGCAATGACATTCGCTACAGGAGACCGGCAGATAGCGTTCTTTTTTGACCGGCTGTTTGGGGTCTTCGCAAGCGGCAGCGCCTTGCTGCTGATTACGAATGCCGACGCTGTCGCAGGGTTTGTACTCAAAGACGGTGTCGCCGCGTGAGATGGCAAGCTCTTTTTCGGTGCGATGACAGGTAATGCAGAGCCGGTGATAAATCTCGCGCTCGTTCAAATCCACATTGTTAGCGTCCACCGGGTTGAGGTCATCGGCTTCGCGGCGATGACAGTTGGTACATTTCTGATACTGATTTTGATCAGTAAGATCAACTTTCGTGTCAGCGATGACCGCGCCATCGTTAAGCCGGTGGTGACAGGTGATGCAAGCGGCATCGGCTTGTCCTTTGTGTTTGAACTCCGGGTCGGGATTGGTGCGGCATTCGTGCAAATTGTGGTCAAAGAATGCCAGTCCGCGCCCGCCGGGGCGTTGGTCAACAAGGATAGGGATGGCAGCTTTTTGTTTCTTGTCATCATCGGCTAAGACCGGCGATGGTTTAGAAACGAGTGCAGCATAACCGAACCCTGAGATAAAGAGAAAAAGGATAAAGAGTTTTAGCCTCATTCAGCCTCCTGAACCTGCGTACTTCAACGAAAGCAACAGCGACGCATAGGTAAAAAATAAAGCTGTTTAAGAACAAGTGAGGCGGGTTTGGTACTTGGACCGCCCGATGACATCACTACTGAAGCGCGTTTTGCAATCAAAAGATTGTGACTGATTTCAGATAGGGTCACTGAGTCACGCGGATAGTAAACACCCAAACGGTGTCAAGTGGCAAGTCGAAAATTCAAATTTTACGAAATTATCAACATTTCTTTTTTTGCAAGGCGGATTTTTGTTTGTCGGCATCCTTGAGCAAAGAAAAAACTCTGCACCTTGTCAAAGACGAAGATGGCAACTCCTCCATAATCGCTGATTGACAAGATACAGGGTGCGGGGCGTGTTTTTCTACAACTACGAAGTTTCATGAGTTGTAGCGATGCAGTGGTTTCTCTTACCCTTCAGCGAATGCGCCGAGGCATCATCCGGCATTCCTGAACCATGCTGAGGCGAACCGTTGTTTGTCATTTCGGATAAGCGATTTTCCATTGCCGAGGCTTGCAGAAGCATTTTGTACGCGGATCGTAAAACTACAGGTCGAGCCGCCCGATGCAGTGTTACAAAACACCGGAGTTATGCCAACCAGGAATTGCGAACCTGATGGCGGAGCGCACGTCACAGTTCCACAATCGCCTGTCGTTGTCGGCGGCGGATAAACAACTGGCGTTGAAGTCTGTCCTGCGGGTATCGTCACGACAATATTAGCCGGACAGGTCAACGTGCAGGGCTGTGGTGGAGAAGCCGACACGGTCACGGTGAAGCTACAACTAGGCGCTCCTCCTATTGCGGTACAGGTCACCGTCGTTGTGCCAACCGAAAAGGTCGAACCAGCGGGCGGGTTGCACACCACTGTACCACAATCGCCTGAGGTGGTTGGTGCTGGATAGTTCACCGTCGTTGAGGTTTGCCCCACCGGTATGGTTACGCTGACATTTGCCGGACAAGTCAAAGTGCAGGGCTGGGCGGGCGGCAACACTGTTATCGAAAAGCCACAATTACCGTTGCTTACCAACGAGGCACAACTCACTGTCGTTGTGCCGACACTAAAGACCGCGCCGGATGGTGGTGTGCAAGTGACAGCGCCACAAGCGCCACTGGTTCCAGGCGGCGGATAACTTACTGTGCGGCTGGTTTCGCCTGCATTCAACGAAACCGTAATGTTGCCCGGACAACTCAAGGCGCAATTTTGCGGCGGGCTGATGGTGATGGTGAACGAGCAACGCACAGCGCCGCCTTCGCTACAAGTCACGGTTGTCGTCCCGACCTGAAAGGTTGAACCGGACAACGGATTGCAGCTCACCACGCCGCAGTTGCCAATCGTTATTGGACTCGCATAAGTGACCACTTGCGCCCCGCCCGTCAGGGTAATGTTGTCTGCACAAGTCAATACACAAGGTTGCGCGGCGTTCAGCGTCACATTGAACGAGCATCTCGCGCCGCCCGCTTCGCTACAAGTCACCGCTGTTGTTCCGAGATTGAACGTCGAACCCGATGGCGGCGCACAGGTCACAGCCCCGCATCCCCCTGTGGTTGTCGGTTGTGAATAGGTCACGACCTGAGCGGCGGTCGCTGTTCGGGTAATGTCCGCCGGACAGATAATGGCGCAACCGCCAACGGTCGCCAAAAAGGAACAACTCGTTCCCCCGGATGTCGTGCATATGACCCGCGTTGTGCCTAAAGCGATTTGACTACCGGGCGGCGGCGTACAAGTCACCGTGCCGCCACTGCTACAACCGTCATCTCCGGCGGTTGGCACGCTGTAGTTCAGTGTCGCTGTCGTCTGTCCGGCTGCCGGGGTTAGCGTCAGGTCAGCAGGGCATCGGAAGGCGACGCTACCGAAGCGAAATTCATTCGATTGCGTCACCTCCGGGATGACAACTTTGATAAGGCTGCCTGCTGTCACTTTGTTACCGGCTTTCTTTGCCACCAATTTGGTATCCGATGAAAACGAGGTCTTCTGTTTCTTATCATCCACATAGACAATTGCCCCTTCGACAAAGCCACTGCCGAGAACGTTTAGTTTCTTGCCGGCAACTGTGGCTTCGGTTATCACTGGCGCATTCGCCATTTTCGGAAACAGGGTTACGGCTGTCGTGTAAATCTCGTCGCCCGTTGCTGTACCATTATTGTCACACTGCGCTCCGGCAATATAGAAGGTCACGGCTCCGGTAGAAGTATTTGGCGCTGTCCAGTTGAATGACCATCTGGCGCTATTCTGTCCGCGAAAAGTTCCGACATCCGTTTCATCGTGTTCGATATACTGGCGGTCAAGCAGGAAAGAATCTGTGCCGTTTACTTTCTTGGTCAGGGCGCCGGGATTCAACGTCCCTGCTCCTCGATTCTGTGCCGTGAGCGCCGTCAGTTGAAAGCCCCAGCGGCGGCGGTTTGCATCAGGATTAGATTGGCTGACGGTAAGCGTATAGGTCTTGCCCGGTTCATACGGACCTGGCGGGCAGACTTGCAATTTCAGCGTCCCTGCGCCACTGTTGAGCGTTGCGCCGTGGCAACTGGACGTTGCACAGGTAATCACTTCGCCGGGTGCGCCGGTATAACTGGCAGCCAACACCGTATTGGCGTGAGTTGTCTGTATGGTGCGGTTCTCGCTTACCAGCAGGAACACTGAGCAACCGATAAACAGACTGAGCAGCAGGATTTTGATTCTTCTGTGACGCATCACCTTGCCCCTCTCAGCGCCGTGCGCTTGGAATACTATGAGTTCAAGGTAAGCCGGAGAAAGAGAAAAGGAACCACAGATTAAACAGATTAAACAGATTTTACAGATTCTATTGCTGCATGGTTCTTATCAATCTGTGTTCAATCTGCGTAATCTGTTTAATCTGTGGTTGTTCTTTTCCGGCTATATACTATCGAATTTAAGAAAAGCAACAGCATCGGCTTCCGGCTTCGTATCGTGACCATGAATGTAGCCTGAAACCGATGCTATGACTTTTGCTCAAGACAGCTTTTTTAGGCTATCGTGTTACAGAAAAAGATTTGCTGCGCGGCGAGGTAGCATAGACTTCAGTCTGTGTCGTCGCCAAGCACACAGGCTGAAGCCTATGCTACCTCCTCGAAAGCCTTTTTTTATACATCAGCCGCGATGGTTCATAAGCTGTACTGACGTGGCACTCTAGCTTAACCACCCGGGAATCCGCCAAGTCGTTGTCCGGCATTCGCAAACAGAAGCGAAGTACGCCAGAGAAATCGCTCCAGCAGTCTCTCGGTAGGCGTAATTACGGATAGTTGATTTGCTGTTGCACCAATTCGTCTGATAGCGATTGCAGAGATACCTGTTGAAGGTTGTCGAAATCTCAACTGCGTCGCCCGCCTCGTTCCTGCGCCAATTTGCCACTCAGCCAGCTTTTCAGAAGCCTTGCCGATGCTGGCGGAGCCTACAATAACTATAATCTTGAAGCTACAACTTCCCACTGTGTTTTCCCCTACCCTTGCCGTACAGGTTACGCCTGTTGTGCCAACCGGGAAGGTCGAACCCGATGGCGGATCGCACACCACCGTGCCGCAAAGGCCCATCGCTGTGGGATTATCATAGGGTACTGGCGTGGGAGTTGGGAGCGAAATAGTCACGGTTTTATCTGGCGGACAGGTCAACTGACACGGCGGTTGTATCACCGTTACCGTAAAAGAACAACTACCTCCTGTCGATGCTGTGCAATTCACTGTCATTGTGCCAACCGGGAATGGCGAACCCGATGGCGGAGCGCACATCACCGTGCCGCAATTACCAGATGTTGTCGGCAGTGGATAAGTCACGGGGATAGGTGGAAGTTGCCCTTGCGGTATCGTGACCTCGATATTAGCCGGACAGGTCAACTGACACGGCAGTGGTGTGGCAGTCACCGTCACCGTGAAGCTACACCCGTTGCCCGTGGCTGATGAGGTGCAATTTACCATTGTTGTACCAACCGCGAAGGACTCGCCTGATGGCGGCGCGCAGGTCACCGTGCCGCAGTTGCCTGTAACGGTTGGGGCTGGGTAAGTCACTGGCGTCGAGGTCTGTCCCGCCGGTATGGTTACGCTGACATTTGCCGGACAAGTCACAACACATGATTGTGCTGACGGCGAAACCGTGATGGTAAAGCCGCAACTGCCGCTGCCTGCCGACGAGGTGCAGGTTACCGGGTTGGGGCCGACTGGGAAAACCGAGCCGGATGGCGGGCTACAGGTGACCGTGCCGCATGGTCCGCTGGTTGTCGGTTGCGTGTAATTGACCGTCGTGGAGTTCTGTCCGGCGGGGGCAACCTGTGTGATATTGCCCGGACAGGTCAGCGTACACGGGGTTGGCGCACTGATATTGATGTTGAATGAGCAATTTGCGCCGCCCGGTTCGCTGCATCGCACTGGCGTTGGTCCCACTTGGAAGGTTGAACCCGATGGTGGCATACAAGTTACAGCGCCGCAATTGCCGCTTGTCGTAGGCGGTGGATAGTTGACCACCTGCGCCCCGCCTGTCAGGGTAAAGGTATTTGGACAGATTACTTGGCACGCGGCTGGCGGATTCAAGGTCACCGTAAACATACAACTGTTGTTGTTTGTATCCCGACAGGTCACAGGCGTCGTCATGTTGACTGGGAAGGTCGAACCGGATGGCGGGGTGCAAGTAACCGCGCCGCAATTGCCTGTTGTCGTTGGATTCGGATAAGTTATCGCTTTCGAGTTCTGTCCGGCGTCGGCGCTATCGCTGAAACTTGGCGGACATATAATGCGGCAATCACCACTCCCAACCGTCACCAGAAAGGAACAACTCCTGCCACCTGATGTCACACAGTCTACTCGCCTTGTTGTTCCTACAGCAAGTTGCGTACCTGGTGGCGGGGTGCAAGTAACCGTGCTATTACAGTTATCAGCCGGAGATGATGGCACAGTGTAGTTCAAAGTTACTGTCGTCTGTCCGGCGGCTACTGAAATCGTCTGATCTGGCGGACAAGTAAATCCCTGATTGCCAAAACGAAACTCATTCGATTGCGTGTTATCCGTATTGACAACACGAATCAGACTGTTAGGCTTGACTTTTAAGCCAGCTTTTTTGCCGACCAGTTTAGTGTCTGATGAAAAGGTTGTCTTCTGTTTTTTATCATCCACAAAAATCAATGCTCCGGGAGCAAAGCCACTGCCTGAGACATTCAACTTATTGACATTAGCCGTGGCATCGTTGACCACCGGATTGCCGATGCTCTTGGGGTTGAGGGTAACGGTTGTCGTATAAATCTCGTCGCCTGACGCGGTCTCATTGTTGTCACATTGCGCTCCAGCGACGTAAAAGGTCACAGGTCCGACATCGCTGCTCGGCGCTGTCCAAGTGAATGACCACTTCGCGCTACGCTGTCCGCGAAAGGTTCCGTCAATGTTATTGTTAACTTGGTGTTCGATATACTGGCGACCAAGAATCTTTGAATTGGAGCTATCTACTCGTTTGGTCAGCGTGTCAGTAGGTGTCAGGTCGCCAGCCATCACAATTTCATTACCCGCAGTTCTCAAGGCGGTGAGTTGAAAACCCCAGCGTTCGCGGACTGTAACAAGATTGGACTGACTGACGGTGAGGGTGTAGGTCACGCCCGGTTCATACGGACCGGACGGGCAGATCTGCAATTTCAGCGTTCCCTGACCACTATTCAAGGTGGCGCTGTGGCAGCCAGACGTGGCGCACGTATCGGGTTCGCCGGGAGAGCCGGTGTGACTTTCCGCCAGCACCGTATTGGCGTGGACTTGCTGCGCCGTGCGGTTATTACTTATCAGAAGAATAGCCGACAAACTGACAAACAGAGCGAGCATAACGAGTTTTATTTTTCTCTGACGAATCATCTCTTCACCTCCGTACACCCCTGAAACTTGTGGAATCGGGCGCAAAGTTGCTGTTTTTCCCCTAAGCGGACTCACAACCTTGCACTTTCCAACATTCTCGTAATGAGAGCAAATTCCCCCTCGCGGCAGGCTCATTTTGGAGTGCGGTGACTGGTCACCGCACTCCAAAGCAGACGCGCCAGCGAAAATCGCCTAGAAGATCAGCCGCACGGCAATCACGACTTGCCGGTTGTCAATGAAGGACGGCAACCCCACGGTGCCGCCGCGCCCGATAAAATTGCCGCGCCGGATGGTTACAGCAGGCATTGGTTCAAGTGAGGCAGTATTGAACAGCGCGTTTGAAAGGGCGCTTGAGCCGGTGCTGAACAAAGCGTTGGCAAGGTCGTTTGACCCAGCGTTGACGTACAGATTGGCGTGGTTGAAGATGTTATAGAATTCGCCGCGCAGTTGTAATTTTGCATCCCTCAACCCAAATAACTCTGCCAGCGCGAAGGTTCTGGTCACTGCCAGATTGTGGTACTGCGTACCGGGGCGACGAAAGATATTGCGCGAGATGGTGCCGTCCAGAGGTTCGCCGCCGGTTGCCGCGCAGAAAAATGCGCCGGTATTGATACAATCGCCGTTCGCATTCCGTGTTTGATTCAATGGAATGTAGAGGAAAGTGTTCCTGATCATCGCGTCAGAAACCCGCTGGGTTATAATCGAACGGTTACCCGCCAGTCTCGGGCGCGGGTTTTCGCCATCGGTAAAGTCCTTACTTGAATCGAAAATACTGAACGGCTGCCCGGTCTGGAAGGAGAGAATGCCGCTGACACTCCAACCGCCGAGAACATTCCGCACCAACCGATTCTCCGCCTTATTGCCAAGCGGCAAATCCCAGACAAAGTTCATGACCAGACGTTGGCGCACATCAAAGTCAGCGTCGCCTTTGTCAAGGTCGGGGCGATAAAATGCCAGCAAGCCGCTGCCAATCGGATTGGCAACCCGATCATCGCCAAATACCGAACTGATGTTATCAACCGCGTGACCGTAGGTGTAATTCGCGCCGAACAATAACCCCAACGATTGCTGGAGGCGGTTGATTTCCGTGCGTACCTGTAGCGAGTGGTAGGTCGAATGCCCCAAATTGCTGCGCGAACTGATTTCGCCAAAGAATGTATTAAGCCGATTCGGGTCGTTCGTAATGTCAGGGCTTGCCTTGCAATTCCCAACCCTTTCCGTCTGTGCACAGAGCGCCGAATTAACATCAAGTAATAGTGTGCCGCTATTGACCTTATTGAGATTGGAAATGGAATACAATTTACTGCCGCTCGCGCCAACGTAAGTGACTTCCGCGAACAGATAGTTATTGACTTGCGAGGAAACGCCGAAATTCCAGGAAGTGGTGTACGCGGTTCGCAGGTTTGGATCAAGATGGCGCACAAAAAAGTCTCTCAAGGTTATGGCGTCTGGAAAGGGGAAGGGTTTGGCAACAAACTCCTTGTTCAAGGTTCTCACAAAGGGTTTTTGCGTATAATCCGGCGGGTTTAATCCGGCGCTGGGAACGGTGCTGCCAAAATTGCGATCATAGAAGATGCCGCCGCCCGAACGAATCACCATTCTGCCGTTGCCCAACACCTCCCAAGCAATACCCAGCCGTGGGGCGAAATTGTTGTAGTCAGAAAGATAAAACTTCCCCTTATATTGTTCCGGCACCAGGGGATCATCGTGTCCATCAATATGAGCGACAAAGCCGTTACTGATGCGCTCAAAGACATTCGCGCCTTCCCCGTAATAGAAATTCGAGTCAAACCTTTTTTCGGAACCAACACTGTACGGGACACCGAAATATTCCCAGCGCAACCCGGCGGCGAGGGTCAGGTTGGGTCGTAACTTCCAGCTATTCTGAAAGAAAAACGAGGCTTCGTTATAGCGAAAATGACGTTTTATTGCTGGAAAAACGAGCTTTGATGGTTCTATGTTATCCCCGACAGGTATGTTTCCGGCGTCGAAAGAGAAGGAGACATTAATCCGGCTGACAAACAAATCTTCCAGCGTATTGAACTTAGCGGATGACAATTTTTTTAATCCGGGAATGATGCGATTATCCCGGATATGCGTGTATTGCCCGCCAAAAGTGAAGAAATGGTTGCCTTTTGTCAAACTCGCCGTCTGCTGGAACTGATAGATATTCTGCGCGTTACCCTGCGCTTCCAGTCCGAAAGGCAGATCAACAACATTCGTTGTGTTGGCGACAACGACGGTTATGGGTTGCAAGGTCGGGAAATAGCCAGGGAAATCGTTATTGCCTGGACTGTCCGTTGATACGGTTTCCGGTGAACTGTCTACCAGCCGGCTATAGGTCACACGCGATTCGGTAAAGAAGTTGTTTGACCAGAAATGAATCAAATTCAAAATGCCGTTCTGCGCTCGTGACTGGCGGCTCTGGTCGAATTTTTCTGTATATGGTTGATTGATTAAGGCAAAAACATCTTGTTTATCTACTGAGTATCTGCCGTAAACTGTGGTCTTGTCGCCGCCCTGATAGTCGAATCGCGCCGACGCCAGCAACGAGTCCTGCGGTTCGCCAGCGCCAGCATCACGCAAGCCGGAAGCCACTAGCGAACCGTAAGCCGGAAATTTCAATCGTGTTGCCCGCGGGTCACATTGACGATTCTGCAGGATACGATTGGGGGGGCAAAAGTCTTTCATGACAAGATCACTTAAAGTTTTAACTTTATTATTCCTGTCAAAAAATCGCTCGAAAAAGAATCCATTACCGTCATTTTGTTGCCCTCTGAGAAAAATTGCTTTGGTGCCATCATTACTTTTCATAAAAAAGTCTTCTGTTGGCACAAAGAATTTAGCGTCGGCGATACTGCGTACCGTAATCGGTTCGGCGGCAAGCAGAAAGAACAACCGTTTTTTGACAATGGGACCGCCGATAGCGCCGCCAAATTGATTGCGATTGAAGACCGGTCTTTTCAGGTTATTGGCATTGAAGTCGAAACTATTGGAAGAGAGCGCCGAATTGCGATTGAAGAGATAGGCGTTGGCATGAAAATCATTAGTGCCTGACGAAGAGACGATGTTGACATTGAAACCAGCATTGCGCCCATACTCGGCGCTATAGTTATTGGTCAGGATTTTGAATTCCTGAATCGCGGCAATCGGCAGTCGCTGTGCCGGACCTGCATTATAGGTATCGTTATTTTCGCCGCCATCTATGACATAGTTGCCGCTTGCCGCCCGTTGTCCATTGGATGAAAGCCCTATGCCACGGGAATCGCTGGTGGGCGTTGTGCCAGCGGCAAGGCTGACCATTTCATAGATATTGCGAGTCAGTTGCGGTAACGCGATAATCTGCGGCGCGGCAATCAGTTGTCCCGGCGTCCCTGGTTCCAACTGCACACCGGAGCTTGCCGAAACATCCTGTGTCACCTGTGCGCCGGCGGCGGCTAAGGTCACTTCGAGTTTGAGTTGCGCGGTTACCGTGACTTCGATCTCGATGCTCTTTGACTGAAAATCAGTTTTATCCGCTATCAAAGCGTACTTACCGGGCTGCACACCGGGAAAATTGAATGCTCCACTATCACTGGCAGAAATTGTGCGGTATTGAATACCTGTATTGATATTCTTCAAGGTGATACTCACCTCAGGCAGATATTCGCCGCGTTGATCTATAACGCGCCCGCGCACTTTGCCGGTGGGGCTTTGGGCAGTGGCTATCGGCATGAGATTCAACATAAGCGTCAGAACCACAACAAGGCATTTCAAATGGATGGTCTTCATAGCAACTCTCCTCTAAAACGGCTGGAATTTTTGCAAATCGGCGTTCTCGAAATAACTGCTGCACACAGCGGGGGTTGCAGCTTTGTAGAAACGGATAACTCTGAAAAACGGAACCTGATGGCGGCTGGAAATCACGTAACGGGGCGCGACCGCCCCGCATGGCGACGCCTTTTGGGCAGACCATCAGCGTCCAGTGAGCAGAGTTTCACCTACCCACTGCAAAGTCAATTCCTGTGTGCAGCGGAACCATACGCCATCGTCTTGCCCCGGTTGAGCAGACAATTGGCAAAAGACATTTGCGGGAAACGAAATCGTGCGGCTCAGACTCTTGACCAACTGAACCAGTAAAGAGGTTTCGCTTCCTGTTCTCGATACAATCTTTCAAAAATAACTACCCAGCCGCCTCTCACTTCCTGTTCAGCCTCTCTCTTGCTCTCGTCGAACAGTCCTTGGTTGAGTAGTTACTTTTGAAACCTTATGCGCGGCAAGCAGCGCCTTGCGCCGTCGCAGCGCCGTCGTTACCGGCTATTTTCCGGTGTAACTGACTATATGCCCTTTTTGCAAATTTTCCATCGGCGGATTCGCCGATAAAAACTGGCGAATCCGCCGATTTTCACGGCTGACTCGCCATTTGCGCTTTATCCAGCTTGCTCTTCACCGCCCAGATGACAAGCTCAACGCGATCCTGAATCTGCAACTTATGAAAGATAGATTCCAGATGCGAGCGCACCGTCCGTTCACTGATAAACAGGCGTTCGGCAACCTGACGATTCTTCAAACCGAGGCTGACGAAGCGCACGACTTCGAGTTCGCGCCGCGTCAATTGGCTCAAGCGCATCTCATCGGAATCGCCGGTGGTATTGTATTTTTCAATCAGACTCAAGAGGCGCTGTTTGTCGAACCAGATTTCTCCGGTGTGAACCCGTTTCAGGGCTTTGACGAAGGTTTCGGCGCTCTGCTCTTTCAGCGCCAAGCCTTTCGCGCCTACCTCAATGGCGCGTTTGAAGGAATCGGGCAGCGCGGCGCTTGCCAGCGCCAGTATCTTGACGCCCTGACTGTGCATAGCGTATTTCACACACTCTTTGGAATCCAAATCAAGCAGCAAAATATCGCTATTGCCGAACGGTTCATCATCGCCGGTGACGAGAAATTCGGCATAGCTTTCCAGCAATTTCCGCAAGGCTACGCGCACCAGAGTTTGCCGGAAAAGTAAGCGCACTTTGATCGGCTGATTGGTCTCTTGCATCATAGAATCCCACCTCTATGCTTTCTCTGTCTGCTCACACGCGGCTCTGGAAAGCGATTCACTGGTATATGGCGTTTTGCTGCAAAACATTACATAAATAAGTGCCTGACCTCAATTAGATTAAATCATAAGTTGCTGTAAGCTGTTGAAACTAAACCCCTGACGCTCTCGAAATGGTTTAATCTAATTTCGTTTGGGTACTTAATTTGCCGGGAATGAAACCGTAAGATTCGAGGAGAGTTTTCACCCCAGAGGCGAGGGAGTGTGACCAGGAAAAATGCCGCGCTCCGTGCAACCTCCGGGCGTTTCGGTGGTGAAACCTCCGCCCGCCAGCGAGCCTTACGGTTTTCGTACACCCAAAAATTATCAGCCAGCAGCGCCGGAGCGTCTGCGGTTTACCGGACTCCGGCAGCAAAAATATAATGACGATGGAGATATGAATAGTTGAAGCAGTTGAAGATACTTTTTCAGACGCTTCATGTATAGTGACCTATTTTTGTGGCAAAACTGATCAAAAAAATTATTTAGCGCGGTTTTTTTGCTATTTCTACGAGGGCAACTGAAATTTCCATTGGCTCCGGGTCAGCGCGGACGGGCGATTCTTCTTTTAGCAGATAACCATCCTTCATGACCTTGAGGTGATAAACTGCGCCGAGCTTTAAGTAAAACACGGCTCTGCCGTCCTCATCGGTAGTCTGTGCAATGGTTCTCTTGTCACCGGTAAGCAGAACTCTGGCAGCCTTCTCACTAACGACGGTGATTTTGCCACGCACGATATTGAACTCCGGGCTAATAGATTCCGGCTCATCGGCGGCAATCGTATAAGGGCGAGAAAAGCTGTCAATCATCGGATGCTCAATTCGCAGCATCATGCGCCCCTCTGGAATTTCCTCAAGAATCACTTTGCCATCGGACTCAACGCGGCGTTTTTGCCATTCTGTGTCGTTGATATAGAAATGTAACTCCGAGTCTTCGGAAACATCGGTTTTGAGAGCGGCAAAATCTATGGTAAGCGAACCACAGCGTTGCGGCTCTGCCGGTTTTTCCGGCGCAGCGACAGTCTCTTTTTCCACCGCTGGTGGCGGCGCGGTTGTAGGAGGCTCTTTAGGAACCACAGCGGGCGGTTTCGGCGGCGCGGGCGGCGGCGAATTCGGTTGTTTCTTAGGCGCCGGTTTAGCGGTAGGCGCAGGCGACGTGGTGCGATTCAAACGCTCCACTTTATCTTTTTCAGGATTGCGTTGAGCGAATGCAGAGCTACAGAGAAGCAGAAACACAGCAAGCAGCGTCGCTACTTCCCCGCGCCATCTTGTCTTTGCCTGTTGCAACATAGCCGTAACCGTATCGCGTCGTTGTCATAGTTGGCATCACTATCGCAAGCTGTCAACCTGCGGGTCAACCAGAAACCTCTCTACCGAAATTACGCCACAAGGTATCTTTCGGTTCACTTTTTCGCTCGTCTGATCAACCGGAAACCGACATAGTCGCTTTGATTGTTGCCGCTGTTATTGACCCGATAAGCCGAGCGGCAATTTTTATCCGGCGAACTATAGCCGCCGCCGCGGATCACCCGATGCCCGATAGCCTCCGAAACCGTCAGCATACATTCCGGGTCTTGCAGGGCTTTGTCCTTCTCATAATTCTTCTGGTAATAGTTCGGGTCGTAGTAATCTTTGCACCATTCGGCGACATTGCCGTGCATATCATAGATGCCCCAGGCATTCGGCGCTTTTGTGCCAACCGGGTGAATCGTGCCTTCGGCATTATCCTTGTACCACCCCAGATCAGCCAACTTTCCGGCATACGCGCCCGTGGTTCCTGCCCGACAAGCATATTCCCACTCCGCTTCGGTCGGCAGATCATAACTATACTTCGCATCTTGAGCATTCAATTTCGCAATAAATTCATAGATGTCCCGATAAATGACGTGCGTCACCGGCTTCGTGTCGCCGCGTTGTTGCGCCGGGTTCTCGTCCATAATTGCCATCCATTGCGCCTGCGTCACTTCATACTTGCCGATTTGATAATCTCTGGTTAGTTCCACGAGGTGCGCCGGTTTTTCTTCCGGGTCGGCGCTGTTCTCGGTTCCCATTTTGAACTTGCCCTTTTGAACCTTCACATAACTGTCATCACTGAGTAAGGAAACGATTCCCGGCTTCATCGCTGGAGTTTTGCCGCCTGGGATCAGGATGGCGAGAATGACAATCATGAGTAGCGCGACGCCGGCGGCGATGCCGATAATATAAGGGTTGCGGTTGGCGGGTTCGAGGGTTTCAGTAAACAACGGGCGGCTGTCGGCGGGCGGCTGGCTGACCTCTTCGGTGACCACGACCTCAAGGGGTTTGGTTTCAAAGCCCGGGACCGCAAATTCGCGGGTTTGGTATTTGAGGCTGTCTTGTTGCATACGGAGCAAGGCTTCCTGCTGCTGCTGTTCCAAAATCAAGCGGCGCGATTCGGCTGCCTGCTGTGCCTGCCGTTCCTGGGCTTCCGCCAGTTGTCGGGCTTTCGCCTCCTGTTGGGCTCGCCGTTTCTGTTCTTCAAGTTCTCTTTTTAGCCGTTCCACTTCCTCCTGCCGTTGACGTTCCTGTTCCTCACGTTGCCGACGTTCGGCTTCGCGGTGTTGGCGGCGTTGCTCCTCCTCCTGTGCGCGGCGTTGTTCGGCAGCTTCTCTGGCACGTTGCGCCTCAGCTTCCAGTTGTTGACGCTTCGCCGCTTCCTGTCTCATCTCTTCTTCATACTGGCGGCGGCGTTCGGCTTCTTCGGCGGCTTTGCGGGAAATCTCTTCGAGTTGTTGTTTTAAGAGCGCCGCTTCCTGCGCCGCTCTGCGGGTCTGTTCCTCAATCTGGCGGCGCAACAAAGAAGCCTCGCGGGCGGCCTCTAACGCCTGTTGTTCAAGGAGACGGTTTTTTTCGGTTTCTTCGCGGGTGACGCGCTCTAGTTCCTCCTGCAAATACAGACGTTCAGCTTCGGCTTTCGCCTGTCGTTCTTCTTCCAGCTGTTTCAGGGTGCGGAGTTCGTCACTGGCGGCGCGCGCCTGCGTTTCAAGGTCTTGTCGCCGTTCGGCTTCGCTGCGGGCGTGTTGTTCCTGGGCTTCGAGGTTCTGCTTCAACAATTCGGCTTCGGCGCTGGCGGCGCGAACCTGTTTTTCGAGTTTCCGTCTTTCCGCATCCTCGCGGGTCAGTCGCCCCAGTTCGTCTTCCAACCGCCGCCGTTCGAGCGCCGCCAGCGCCGCCTGCGCTTCGTGTTGCTGGCGTTGTTCTTCAATCTTTACTTTGAGTTCGGCGGTCGCCCCGAAATCGCCCGATTCTTCCATTTGGCGGCGTTTGCGTTCGTCTTCGCGGCGCTTGCGTTCCGCTTCATCGCGGGCTTTCTGGATTTCCGCTTCCAGTTGTCGCCGCCGTTCCGCTTCGGCTTTGACCTTGGCGGATTGCTCTTCAAGCTGGCGTTTGAGTGATTCGGTCTCTTCGACCGCCCGCCGCGCTTCCTCTTCGAGCAGGCGCTGGCGTTGCCCTTCCTCGCGGGCGGCTTGCTCGAGGTCGCCGAGAACTCGTTGCAATTCGGCTTCTTCGCGGGCTTTGCGTTCGAGTTCGGCTTCGAGGCGGCGACGTTCAGCTTCTTCGCGGGTTTTGCGTTGCAGTTCTTCCTGTTGTAAGCGTTCGGCTTCTTGTTTGGCGCGGTGGGCTTCCGCCTCCTGTAGACGGCGCAGTTCGAGTTCTACCTTCGCCTTCCGCGCCTGGTCTTCGAGTTGCTGGCGCAGCCGTTCCGCTTCCTGGCGGGCGCGACGCTCCTGATCTTCGAGCATCTGCATCCGATTATTCTCGTCGGTTCTGGTCTTATAGCTTGCCGACGGGCGCAGACGGCGTTGTTCCATGTCGCGGCGGGCGATACGCGCCTGCTCTTCATAGATTTGAAAGCGTTGGGCTTCTTCGGCGGCTTTCTGCGCCTGTTCTTCAAGTTGCAGGCGGCGTTGTTCGGCTTCTTCGCGGGCTTTGCGAGCGGCGGCTTCCTGACGTTGCCATTGTTCGGCTTCTTCGCGGGCTTTACGGGCAAGCTCTTCCTGCTGGCGCAAGCGTCCGGCTTCGGCTCTTGCCTGTTGCACCTCTTGCTCCAGTCGTTGATGGCGGTTTTCGGCATCCTGCACCGCCTGATGAATCTCGTCCTCCGCCTGCCGGCGTTGTTTCGCTTTTAAGTCATTGACGGTTGGCGTGTATTTTTCAGGATCATGGTTAATGGCAACATTGCTGATGCCGGGACGGGTAACCGATTGCAAGGCATCGAGCATCTCTGCCGCCGATGATGGGCGATTATTGCGGTGCTGTTCCAGCGCCCGCATCAACAGGTGGCTAAAATTAAGCGGCACCTTCGGATTCAACAGGTGCGGGCGGCGCAAGGGGTCAGGTTCGTGACCGAGAAACGCCTCGGCGCGAATCGCCGCGCCGGTCGGCGGCAGCCCCGTCACCAGATGATAGAGGGTTGCGGCGAGCGAATAGAGGTCCGTGCGCGGGTCGGTTCCGGACCCCTGAATCTGCTCAATAGGCGCATAGCTTGGGGTGTAGCCGGCGACGCTGCCGGAGGTGGTGCGAAGCAGCGAACTTTCGGAAGAGCTGCCTTTCGCCAACCCGAAATCGAGCAGCGTCACCTGATTGCGATGTCCGAGTTTGAGGTTCTGCGGTTTGATGTCCCGGTGAATAATCGGATGCGACTGGTTATGCAGGTAGTCAAGGGCGTCAAGCAGTTGTTTCGCCCAGGTGATGACATCAGCGACGTCGAACGGTTTTGGCACGCCGGCGGGCGGGATATGGGCATAGCGTTTTCGCAGCACTTCGGCAAAATCATCGCCGCTGATGTATTCCATGATGAGATACTGCTTATTGTCTTCGGAAAAATGGTCAAAGACTTTCGGCAGGGCGGCGTGGCGCAAACCGGCAAGCAACTGCGCTTCATGCTCAAAGGCTCGCACCATCTTGTCATCGGTGAAGAAGTTTTCCTTCAACGCCACAACATTATTGAGGCGCAGATCACGCGCCATGTAGACCGCACCCATACCGCCCTGCCCGATAGTGCGGGTAATGCGGTAGCGCTCCTGTAGAATGTCATTCTCAGCAAGCATACGACGACCTGTGGACAAAGAAAGAAAGGCGGAAGAGGAAGTGAGATTGAGGCAGTCACAGAGTAATCGTTCCTGAATCGGGAAGTCAAGGGCTTAATTTTGCAATTGAGCTTGACAACATGAATTTGTGGCAATAAGATTGCCGCCGACTCAATAAAACGATACATGGTGTCTGACACCTGTATGCCTCTCACTTAGCTGTAGTAACTGTTCGGTAAAAGGTTGTTGCAGTGAAAATCAAGTAGCATTTTACTTTTAGGAATTTGCTGTCCATTGCCTTTTATCAGGAAGACACCTGTCACATTACGGATAGATGTTGAGTTGGTAGTGATAAAGCAGTAAGGCTCAACCAGAGAAAATCACTGAATTTTCATCAGTCCGCCTTCTGTTTGGCTCACTACCGTTAGGTTTTCCCGGAAGTTTGCAATCAGCGCCTCTCGAACTCTTCTGCTGAAGAAAATTTTTAACTAACCACACTACATAGAAAAGGAGAATGACCCGTATGCCCCAAACAAAAGACCCAAGAGAGTGGACTGTGATATTTTACTTTGCGGGCGATAACAAGGCACTCGCACACATTGTCGTTTCTCATCTCAAAGCGATCAAAGATGCCGGCTTTCAAAAAAATACGGATGTTCTGGTTTATTTCGACCCAAATGAGCTAGGAGCGCCGACGAGAATTTTCGATGTCAACCGGAAGCGGAAGAAAAACCCGAGGTTAGCCGCTTCTATAATTGGCGATGCGGAAGACCCGTTTGTCCACAACCTGAAAGAGGATGAGGTTGAGCCAGAAATGATAGATCCGGGCAAGGGTCCCGCGTCCGCTGCCATGCGTGAGGCGCTAAAAAAACCGGATGACATTGACGCTAAAACGGCGCTTGAAAACTTTCTCGGCTTCTGTCGTGAGAGCCATCCAGCCAACCATTACATACTGTTCCTGTATGGACACGGCATGGTGGTAGGAAACGACACTTTTTTGCCTGATGATAATCCGGTTAGCGGCGTCGCCCTAAAGGACCTCGGAACCATACTGCATGGCTTCACTGACGCAGTAAAAACGGATAAAAGTTCGTTTGAACTGCTTGCTCTCCATAGTTGCTCGATGAGCGCCATTGAAGTTGCTTACCAACTGAAAGGCACTGCCAGTTATATGATCGCATCAGAAGGTCCCTCAGTCGTAAACAGTTGGCCCTATCGCCAGTTGCTGAAAAAGATCTTCAACACTGTGGAAGACCCGAAACCAACCGCACGGCAAGAGGCAGAGAAAGGCGATACAGACCAAGATGAGGCAGAAAGGATCGCAGAGCTGGTCGAGAAGCTTTACTTTTTAACATTACATAATGCTACTGACTTTCAGCTTGCGGGCTTTTCCCATGATTTGGCTTTGTGTAGCTTAGACAAAAAAAAATATGATAAGGTCACCGAGGCGATTCAGAAGTTAGTGACTATGCTCAACGACGGATTAAAGGCATCCAATGGCGTCACTGCGACTAAACGCGGAAAACGCACAAAAGAACTGGGTCCTGACGGGTCAGAAATTAACGAACTGGACGAAGCTGTGATTGAACGCGGAAAACGCATAAAAGAGCTGGTGCTGTTGTCTCATTGGGAAGCGCAAAGCTACTGGGAGGAGAATTATACCGACCTTATTGATTTTTGCCTTTGTCTGAGCAGAAGGTGCGATGGTGGGCTGGCAGACCTCCGCGAAGCTTGTGAAAACGTGATGAATAAGCTCAAGTCAAAGGATCGGTCAAAGCGATTTCAAGCGCCTATCATTCATTCAAGGCATTCCGGGTCGTTGTCCCAGTATTCTCAGGGTCTGTCTATTTATTTCCCATGGTCAAGACCGATTGAGACTATTGCGAAGGGGAGCAAGGATGCCAAAACAGGGGATAAGAAAAAAAGCAATGATGAAGGGATTTTGGAAAGATATAAGGAATATCAGTTCACAACGGAATTGAAGGAGTTGGGCGGCGATACATGGTTCGACTTCCTCGAATCCTATTTCAAAGAAACTCAACGTCAGTCCCGCAATGCAGAAGATAAGACCGGTAGCTCAATAGCCAGCGCGGTTGTAGATGCTCCTGATAGGTTGCTACTATTTGGCAAATTGCCGGGCGTATTACTGGACAGAAAACCATCTCCTATACTAAAAGCTTCTCCAATAGTAGGAGCAGAGTGTACCTGTCCGTCAATTAAAAACTACCCGCTTGAGATAGAAGAAGCTAAATCGCTTGGGGCAAAGTAAAAGAAACGTTAAAGCCTTTGCCATAAGCGAAGGAACTTTATAGGCAATAAAGCAGGCTCAATGCTTGTGCGCTTGCCACCACCTCTCTCTGACGAGCGTGACAGACAATCACGCTCGTCAATGGCGCATCCGATGAAGCGACATCTTATACTGCTGTTGATATTCTACATTTTGTTGCCTACCTCTGCCCCACAAGCGCAGAATGAAGATGTTTTGACCCGCGAAGGGGACGAAAACGCCATCACGACGGAAGAAAGACAGCGCACTCTGGAAACGCTTTTGACTGCTGCCCGCCAATTGCGCGACACTGGAGAATTGTTGCAAGCGGCACGCCTTTTGAATCGCGCGGGTCGCCTACGGTTACAGTTAAATTCAGCGCAAGATGCGATTGTCACTTATCAGGATGCCCTGACTATTCTCAAACGAACGCCTGACCCGACCATAAATGTTGACAGCCTGAATGGCTTAGGCGCAGCTTACAACCATAAGAGTCAGTGCGATAAAGCGCAACAGTGTCTCCAACAAGCTATCACCCTGAGTGAGCAGAACGGTTATATTGTCGGCAAGGCTGAAGCCTTACTAACTCTGAGCGATTGCCAAAACTATAGCAATCACGCTTTAGCCCTCCGAACGGCGCAAGAGGCTCTCGAACTTTGGCAGTCTATCAATCGTAAACGGGGCATTGCAAAATCATATACCGTTATTGGTGGTTATCAAATGACCCAAAATATGTTGACGGAAGCGACACAGAGCCTTGAAGCAGCTTTGATTATCTGGCGCGAACTCAATGTTACCGATGAACAAGCTGAGGCTCTGATCAACCTGGGATATATTGAGTACCGCAAAGGGGCGTGGCAAAACGTCTTTATGTTTCTCACACAAGCACAAGACTTGTTTGATGAAAAAGCCGAGCCTCACAAAATGGGAGAAATTAATGCCGGACTAGCAGAAGCCTTTATCGAAAGCGGTTTGCCGGAAATCGGTCTCACCAAATACTTTCAAGCGTTAGAAGACTACCGCCAAACGCAGATTCCGCAACCTGTGATTGCAATGATTTTTGGCATCGGGAGAACGCACTACGTTTTAGGGAACTATCAGCAAGCCATAGCGAATTTACAACACGCCCTCACAGAAGCCGAGTTTATCAAAGAACGTAAAGTCGCAGCATTATGTAACGAATTCTTAGGACGAACCTTCGGAGCAATGAATAACCCGACAGTTGCTCTGCGCTATTTCGAGGTTTCGCTGAATTTATTTAGGCAGACCGCCTGCCCGATGGAAGCAGCCCGCGTGCAGGCTTTAATGGGGCAGATTTATCAACAGCAAGGAAAAGTTGCACAGGCGAGAACCTCTTATAAAAGGGCGCTCAAAACTTTTCACGCCCTCGCGGATCAAGTCAACCAGTCCGCCACGCTTTATGCACTGGGAAGTTTAGAGTTACAGCAGCCTAATCTCAATGTAGCAGAAGATTATTTGCGCCAATCTATAGAAGTTACTGAGAATATGCGTCGCGTTTCTACCAGCCGTGACCTGACAGCCGCTTTTTCTATAACCGTTCACGAGCGTTATGAAAAGTACATTGAATGTCTGATGCACAAACACAACTCGCAACCCGCGCAGGGCTTCGCTGTGCAAGCCTTTGAGACTTGCGAATTAGCAAGGGGGCGTTCCTTAGCAGAATTGTTACGGGCGACCGGAACAAACCTTGTCTCTGACCTTGACCCACAATTGGCGGCGCAAGAAAAGTCGCTGCGTCAACTGCTTCGAGTGAAAGAAGACTACAAGGTGGCGCTGTTGGGCAGGGCATA